>Ga0134122_10000031_pt1 | contig 63723 bp, 69 predicted proteins | sample KB302_FD_96461 | JGI IMG/M metagenome (GOLD analysis project Ga0134122, IMG submission 96461) | Terrestrial soil microbial communities without Nitrogen fertilizer from Kellogg Biological Station, Michigan, USA - KB3-0-2 | ecosystem: Environmental > Terrestrial > Soil > Unclassified ... | reverse complement strand
CGAGGGCCTGCCGCTGGTGATCCTCTCCGGGGTGTGCGGAGCGGCGGTGCTCGCCATGCTCTGGCGCGGGGTCCGCCGCGGCCTGCGTCCACTCGCCGTGGGCGCGGTCGTTGCGGTGGTCTGGGGCTGGGGCGTCGCCCAGCATCCGTACCTCCTCCCCAAGACGCTGACGATCGAGGAGGGCGCCAGCGCGAGCGAAACCCTGACCCAGGTGCTGATCGTCTTCGGCGTCGCGGTGGTGCTGGTGCTGCCGTCCCTCGGCCTGCTCTACACGCTCGCACAGCGCAGCATCCTCGAAGGGGAGGGCGAGGCGCCGCCGCCTGCCTCGCCGCCCGCGAGCTGACCACTCAGCCGGCCCTCACCCGGTGCCTGCCCGCGAGCCGGCGCTGAACCACAAGCGTCGCCGACCCCGCCACCAACAGCATCGCGACGTTGACCCCGAGCACAGCCAGGGCACCCGGCACCCGGTGGGCCTCGCCAACCCCGGTCGCGATGCCGAGATAGGCAGCGGCCGGGATCGTGGTGATCGAGATCGCCACGCCCACGGCCGAGCTCGCCCGCGTCTCGAGCGCCAGCATTCCCGCGACGCCGGCGGCCAGCGCCACCCCGATTGTCGCCGAGTTGACGCTGGTCAACCCCGAGAGTGATGACTCGCCAACAACGAACCCGGAGGGGAGCAGGTCGAAGAGGTTGAGGAGTGCGCCGAGCACGACCGCCGTCGCGCACGTCACGCCGAGTCCTACGGCCAAGGTCGCCAGCGCCCGCAGGGTAAGCCGCGTGCGACGAGCGACGAGCCCGACGCACGCGGCCGCGATCGGCAGGATGTCCGGGCTCACCGCCATCGCACCGACGATCAGGATCGTGTTGTCGTAGACGACGCCGAAGCCGGCGATCACCCCCGCCATCATCATGAAGACGAGATAGCGCCCGACCGGCCGGGCATTCCGGTGGGCTTGCCCCAGCACATCGGCCCAGATCAGGCTGGCGGTCATGCGCCCGGGGGCGATCGGCCCGATCTCGTCGAGCCGCGCCAATGCGACGTTCTCGGGCGGCACGCCGCGACTGACCACGAACTCGAGCACCGCATCGGCCGACCCCGGGCTGACCTCCGCGGTCAACAGCGTGTGCGCGGGTCGCACCGCCTCGGCGACCACCACGTGCCGCGCGTCGTCGCGCTGCTCGAGCCCCTCAGCGACCTCGATCAGCGAAATCGACGGACCAAACACCCTAAGGTGGAGCATCCCCCGTTAGAGGACCGCGATCGGGTTGAGCGGCGATCCGGTGCCGCCGACGATCCGCAGCGGCGCCGCGACGAACAGGAACTCCCAGCGCCGTTCGGCTTTGCATCGCTCGACCAGGTCCTCGAACTGCAGATAGTCGAGCAGGTGGACTCCCATCGCATTGAGCGCGAGGACGTGGATCGGAAAGGCCACGCCCTCGGTGGTGCTCGGTGCGGTGTCGTTGTTTCCATCCGACCCAAGAGCGGCAACGCCTCGGTCCGCGAGGAAACGGACGGCCGTTGGATGGAGCCCGGCCCGGACGGCATCCGTGTCCCAGGGGCCGAGCTCGGCAAGCCGTGGCGCGTGGCCGGTGCGGACGAGCAGGATGTCGCCGGCGTCCACCCGAACCCCTTGAGCGCGCTCCGCCGCTTCGAGATCTTCGCTGAAGACGTGATCGCCGGGCTCGAGCCATGAGACGTCCCGAAGACGGGGAACGTCGAGCAGCACCCCCCGGCCTACGAGCCCGTCCTTCAGCACCTCGATCGAGCCAAAGCTGGCGCCATCGGCGGTGATCGAGTCGCTCGGTTTCCCGTTGTAGATCGAGCCCTCGAAAGCGACGTGACATAGGGCGTCGATGTGGCTGTGGCCGGGGTTGTGGTAATCGAGTCCGACGTAGTCCTTCGCGAAGTGCACGGCGCCCAGGCCGATGTCCTCGTTGGCGAGCATCGTCATGTGATGATCCGCGGGCTTCGGGCTGTCGACGCGCGCCTCGGTCCTCAGGGGCTGGCTGAGTGTCACAACGGTCCCGTCTCGAACCAGCTGGGCGGCTGCGGCGACCCGCTCGGCCGTCAGGTTGTGGAGCGCGGCCCGCTCGTCATCGGCACCCCACCGGCCCCAGGTGGAGACCTCGGTGAAGATGGCGCGGAACTCAGCCGCCGATACCCAGGTCTCGGTGGCGCTCAACCCGGCTAGCCTAGCGCGGACCTGAATCCGTGAGACTACCCAAGCGAATGCGGGTCGCCGTCGTCGGGCACGTGGAATGGATCGAGTTCGCTCGCGTCGAGCGGGTGCCCAAGGCCGGAGAGATCGTGCATGCGAGCGAGACCTGGGAGGCCGCAGCGGGGGGAGGTGCGGTGGCTGCGGTCCAGCTGGCCCGGCTTGCCGACGAATGCACGTTCTTCACCGCTCTGGGCGACGATGCTTTAGGGCATGCCGCAAAGCAACAGCTCGAAGCGTTCGGAGTAGACGTCGAGGTGGCGTGGCGTCCGGAGGAGCAGAGGCGGGGATTCGTCTACCTGGACGCCGACGGCGAGCGCACGATCACGGTGATGGGCGCCCGCTGCGGGCCCCGCGCCGGCGACCCACTGCCCTGGTCCGAACTGGAGGGCGCGGATGCCGTCTACCTCACGGCCGGGGATCCTGATGCCGTGAGCGCAGCGCGCGAGGCACGGAGACTGGTCGCTACGGTGCGCGCGATCGAGTCGCTTGCTTCCGCTCACGTCGAGATCGACGCCCTGGTGGCCAGCGCCAGGGACGAAGGCGAGCGATACCGACCCGGGGATCTCGACCCGCCTCCGGGCTTGGTCGTTCGGACAGATGGAGCGGCCGGCGGAACGCTGACCGCGGCTGACGGATCGAGCACCCCCTGGGAGCCTGCCCCATTGCCGGGTCCCGCGGTTGACGCCTACGGCGCCGGCGACTGCTTCGCCGCCGGCTTCACCTTTGCGCTGGCCGACGGCCGGACGTCGAGGGACGCGGTCGCATTCGGGGCGTGCTGCGGCGCCGCCTGCATGACCGGACGCGGGCCCTACGAGGGCCAGCTCAGGACACCAGAGTGATCGGGGAGCGCACCATCGACGGCTTCGTCGCGCTGACGCTTGCGTCCGAGGATCTCGAGGCAGCGTTCGTTCCGAGCGTCGGGATGGTCGGCTGTTCGCTCCGCCACCGCGGGGTGGAGCTCTTGGGGCAGCGGGAAGGCCTCACGGCCTATGCATCGGCGGGTGGGACGATGGGAATCCCTCTGCTGCACCCCTGGGCGAACCGGCTCGACCGCACGCGATTCCGGGTGGCCGACCACGAGGTCGTCCTCGATCGTGATTCCCCGCGACTTTCGTTGGACCCGAACGGGCTGCCCATTCACGGGCTGCTGGCCGCGGCACGCGGCTGGCAGGTGGAACGGCACGAGGCCACGGGTGACCGCGCGGTCTTGGAAGCTAGCTTCGATTTCGCTGCCGAGGACGAGCTGACGGCGGCCTTCCCGTTCGCCCACCGCATTCTGTTCGAGGCCACGCTGAGTGCAAATACCTTGACCATCGCGACCATGGTGTCGGCATCGGGAGACTCGGCCGTACCGATCTCATTCGGATACCACCCCTATCTGCACCTGCCTGAGGTTGGTCGCGATCAGTGGGAAGTGGAGATCCCCGTGCGTGAACACCTTGAGGTCGACCGCCTCATGCTCCCGACGGGCCGACGCGACGCGCTCGAGATCGCGAGCGGCGCGCTGGGCTCAAGGACTTTGGACGACGGCTTCGTGGCCCCGCCGGCTGCGGCGCCCTTCGTCCTCGCAGGAGGGGGCAGGAGGATCGAGCTCTCCGTCGGGAAGGGCTATCCCTTCGTCCAGGTGTATGCGCCCGAGGACGACGATGTGATCGCCTACGAGCCGATGACGGCGCCGACCAACGCCTTGGTCGTCGGGGGCCCTGATCTCCCGTTGGTGGCGCCGGGCAACGAGTACCGCGCGACATTCTCCATCGCGGTAGCAAGCGACGCGACTAAGTAGTTCCTAAAAGATCGCCGAGAGGCTCGGATTTTGCCCTGGCGTGCCGAATAATCAAGGTGTATCGCGCGAAGGAGGAATCTCATGTCTCCCGCTCTCATCGGTTTCGGCGTTCTCGACGCGATGATCGCCGCGCAGGCCGCCTATGCGGCCCGGGACCTCAAGAAGAAGGCCAGCAAGCGCAAGAGATAGCGGACTCGTCCGAGTCCAACCGCTGAACAGCTCCTGCGATGATCCGCGGCGTTCCGGCCGCTCCGAGGAGGTGTTGAGGTGAAGGTGGGGATCGTGGGATCGGGCTCAGTCGCGCGGGATCTGGGGCGCGGCTTCGTCAAGCGAGGGGATCACGTGAAGCTCGGCTCGCGTTCGCCCGAGAGCCTCGCGGACTGGGTCGAGGAGGTCGGCGATGGCGCCTCGGCCGGGACGATGCAGGAGGCGGCCGCGCATGGCGAGGTGCTGGTGATCGCGGTGAAGGGAACAGAGACGGACTCCGCGATCGAGGCGGCCGGCAGGGACAACTTCGCCGGCAAGGTCCTGATCGATCCGACGAACCCGATCGTCTTCGACGCCGACGGCCGCCCTGACCATCTGGCCTATGGACCGACCGACTCCGGCGGCGAGCGCCTGCAGCGTTCCCTGCCGGACACCATGGTGGTCAAGAGCTTTGGGATCGTCAACAGCGGACAGATGGTGGACCCGGACGTCAAAGGAGGGCCCGCCACGATGTTCGTGGCCGGAAACGACGGCGCTGCGAAGGAGACGGTGACCAGCATCCTCCGCGACTTCGGCTGGCAGGACGTCGCCGACCTCGGCGGAATCGAGGCGAGCCGCGAGCTCGAGTCCCTGTGCATGCTCTGGTGCCGGTATGCCCTGCCCAACCAGGCTTGGCAGACCGCCTTCAAGCTGCTGCGATAGTTGAAGCTCGGAGTTCGCGCCGGCGAACGGCGATCAACAGAAAGGGAGTGCGATGAGCACCACGACTCAGCTTGTCACCGGGACGGATTTCATCACCGTGTCGACCAAGGACCTCGATGCCGCGGTCGAGTTCTACGGCGGCGTGTTGGGGTTGCCCGAGTCCAAGCGCTGGGGGCAGATGCCGGCGGTCGAATTCGAGACCGGGAACCTGACAATTGCGGTAATGCAGTCCGAGGCCTTCGGCATCGAGCCGCGAGCCAACAACCATCCGATCGAGCTGCGGGTAGACGACGTCGACGCTGCACGAACCGAGCTCGAATCGCGCGGCGTCGTCTTCGAGGGTGACACGCTCGACTCAGGGGTCTGCCACCAGGCATTCTTCGAGGACCCGGACGGCGACGCGCTGGCCATCCACCACCGCTACGCGCCGCAACAGTGATCGGGATACGGTGCACGCGACACTTCGAAAGGAGCCGCGATGCCCGCTGTTGAGACCGAGACGCGCTCACCCGTTGAGATCGCCCGCCACATCTTCGAGGACGTCCTGAACCAGCGCGACGCCGATGCTCTTCGTCACTACTGGGCCAATGATCTCGTCGAGGAGCTTCCGACCGGGACCTACCGCGGGCCGGATGAGATGGCGAGCTATTTCGCCGAGACCTTCGCCGCCCTGCCGGACTTCCGGGTCGAGCCCGAGCAGATCATCGGAGAGGAAGACACGGTCTTCGTCAAGTGGCGTCTGAGAGGAACGTTCAACGGGCGTCCGTGGCAGGGAATAGAGCCAACCGGCGACCGGATCGAGTTGCTCGGCATCGACTGCTTTACGTTTCGCGAGGGGAGGATCACTCGCAACGAGGTGGTCTTCGACCAGACGTCATTCGCTCGCCAGATCGGCCTCTTGCCGGCACAGGACTCGATCGGCGAGCGTACGATGAGGGGCGCGTTCAACGCCCGCACGAAGCTCAAGCGGCGGCTCGGGCAGGCCAAGGGCTGAGCTTCACGCGGACCGGGTCCCAGGCGGGGCGGGCTTCGCGGTCATAAGGTCCCTGGGTCATGGGAGCCGCAGTCGGTTGGGGTTCGCTCGCGGCCTCTTCACTCGTCCTCGGGGCGCTCCTCGCCATCGCGCGGTCGTGGCCCCGGCGGCTCGTGGGCCTGGTCCTGGCCTTCGGTGCGGGAGCGCTGATCAGCGCGGTCAGCTTCGAGCTTGCGCAGGAAGGCGTTCGGGTGGGGGATCGTGGATCGACCGCGGCAGGCCTGGCGATTGGAGCCCTCGTCTACTACTTCCTGGACGGGCGCTTGGAACGGGCATCGGGATCCGCGGGGACGCCGCTTGCCCTCGGTGCATTCCTCGACGGCATCCCTGAGCAGTTAGTGCTTGGAATCGGCCTGGCCGTGGGCGAGGGGGTGAGTGTCGCGTTGCTGGTCGCCATCTTCGTCTCCAACCTTCCGGAGGCGATCGGCTCCGCGAGCGAAATGCGGACAGGCGGACGCGACGACCGGACCATCCTGCGGCTCTGGCTCGTGGTGGCGACCGTGTGCGCGCTCGCCACCGTCGTGGGGTACGCGCTTGCCGACGCCGTGTCGGACAGGCTGCAGGGGGCCATCGACGGCTTCGCCGCCGGCGCGCTGCTCGTGATGCTGGTCGATTCGATGATCCCCGACGCCCGGCGGGATGCGGGCCGCCGGGCCGGCCTCGCCACGGTGCTCGGCTTCGCACTGGCAGCGGGGCTTTCGTTTACCAGCTGAAGCCCCTCCGGACCCTAACGAGCGGCGGCCACCCCGTGTTGGATCAAGCTCTCGCCGGTCTCGGCGACCGTGTCCTCCATCGGGCGGGGCGCCCATCCGAGGGAATCCCTCGCCTTCGCGGATGAGAGCTCGGTTCGCCTGCCGAGCCCCCCGACGACGGAGCGAATGCCGGGATCGAACAGGGCCATGCCCCGCACGATCAGGTTCGGGACGTTGCGGGTGGGCACCTTCGAGGCGGCCGCCCCGAGGCGCTCGCGGAGGATCGCTCCGATTTCAATCATCCAGAGGAACTGGGTGGCGGCAATGAAGCGCTCGCCGCCGGCCTGGGGCGCTGTCATCGCCTTGATCTCGAGGTCGGCAACGTCTCGGACGTCGACCAGGCTGAAACCCAGCCTGGGCGCCCCGGGCGAACCCGACAGCAGCCGCTGCACCGCCTGCAAGGAGTACGACAGGTCGTCGTTCAGCACCGGCCCGATGATGGCGCCGGGGTTGACCACCGCCAATCGATCTTCCTCGCCCCGTTCGCGCACCAGGTCCCAGGCCGCGCGCTCCGCGATCGTCTTCGAGCGAACGTAGGGGGTCAGTCCCGGGCTGTCGGGATCCGTCCAGTCGCCTTCATCCAGCGGCCGGGTGGCCGCACCGTCGCTGAGCCTGATCGCCGCGACCGAGGACGTGACCACCACCCGCTTGACCCCGGCGTCCAGGCTGGCGCCCAGGACCCGGACGGTTCCCTCGCGCGCGGGCACGATCAGTTCGTCGGGGTCCTTGGGCTGCTTGGGCGGGAACGGCGAGGCGACGTGTAGGACGTATTCGCAGCTCTCCACCGCCTCGGCCCACCCCTCGTCGCTCATCAGGTCCGCGGCGAGGACCGTCAGGCGGTCTCCGGGATCCACCTCTGTAGCCACCGCGGCTCGCACCTGCGACTCCCGCGAGAGGCTGCGGACCGTCGTTCTCACCGTGTAGCCGCGGCGCAGGAGCTCGATCACGCACCAACCGCCGAGGAAGCCGGAGCCACCGGTGACCAGGGCCGTCGAACCGGGAGTCGCAACCATCGTCAGTCGCAACCCTAAACCGTCGAGGGCCGCGGGACGCGACCCGGGAGTCTCAGGCCGAGGACGGCGAGGCTCCGGGCTCGTTGGGCCCCGCCGGCTCTGGGCCCGCCTCCTGCTCCGCTTCGAGCTCGGCCCGTGCCCGTGCGAGGTCGGCCGAGATATGAACCGCAGCGGCAGTCAATGGAGCGGCGAGGATCAGACCAATGGTGCCGAACATGCTTCCGCCGGCGATCGTCACGATCAGCACCGCGAGCGGATGAATCCCAAGCGTGGCGCCGTAAGCGACCGGCTGCACCATTTGTTGAAGGGCGCCGTTGGCGAGCAGCACGATCACCGCGAGCGCCCCGGCCGTTTCCGGCCCGGAGCTGCCGAGCGCGATCAACACGGCGAACGCCCCCGCCGCCCAGGCGCCCAGATAGGGAATGAACCCACCGAGGAAGGTGACCGCGGCGATCGTGCCCGGGAGGTCGACTCCGAGCACCAGCGCCCCGAGGCCGACGATGGTGGCGCTGAACAGGGAGACGATCGTCATCCCGAGGAAGTACCCCTGCAGCGAGCGCGTCGTCCGTCCCGTGATCGTCCGGGCGACGTCCTCCGGGACCCCCATGTGCCGCTGGACGAAAGCACCGATGACCGGCGCGTCCTTGAGCATGAAGAAGAGGCTGAGCACCGTGAAGGAGAGGAACACCGCCAGCCCAGCGAGCCTGTCAATCCCCGACGCCAGTCCCTCGAGCAGCGCCTTGAACCCCGAGCTCACCGACGCGCTGGCGTCCGCTTTGGCGCTGTCAGCCGTCGACGGGTCGACGCCGATGTCCTTGAGCCAGCCGGCGATCCTCTCCGCGGCTCCCTGGAGGTGCGAGGAGATGCCGCCGCTCTCGTTCGTGATGCCACCCACCGTGAGGATGCCGACGCCGACTCCGAGCGCGATGAGCGCGAGGAATACCGTCACGACACTGACGGCCCGCGGCGCTCCACGTCGCTCGAGCCAGTCGATCGCGGGAGAAACCACGGAGGCGATGATCGCCGCCACGATCACCGGAATGACGATCGTCTGCGTCAGCGCCAGGAGCCACACCGCACCCGCCAGGAAGGCCGCGACTCCGACGAGCAGCCACGACGCTAGGCCCAGGTCGCGCAGCCATTGGGGCGCCGAGAAGACGCCGGCCAACTCGCGGGGGTCGATCTCGACGAACTCGTCGCCTGCAGGAGACTTCTGCTCGCGGCCTGACCAAGGCCGGCGCAGTCGCGCGCGGATCGGCCGTCTCATCTCAACAGCACTTGCGGTTCAGGCCTGGGGTGCACCCAGACCCGTTCGTGCGGGCAGCCACTTTTCCTTCCGCCTTGTCTGACCGGCGGGCTAGGCTACGGTGTGATGGAAACGCCTGGACGCGCAGTCGGCCAACCTGGTGGAGCCGGCGCCTACAGTCCGGCGGCGGCCCCGGTGGCGCTCCGAGGGATCGCGCGCCTCTGGTGGCTGTGGATCGTCTTCGGAATCGCCTGGATCGCGATCGCGGTGGTGATCCTGCAGTTCGACCAGGCCTCGATCACCACGGTGGGTGTGCTGATCGGGATCATGTTCGCGGGGTCGGCCGCACAGCAGTTCGTGATCGCCTCATTGGCCGAGCGCGGAAGCTGGCTCTACTGGTTGTTCGGCTTCCTATTCGTTATCGCAGCGGTGCTCTCGTTCATTAGCCCGGAGAACACGTTCGCGGCGATCGCCGACGTGCTCGGCTTCCTGTTTCTGATCGTCGGGGTGTTCTGGATCATCCAGGCGTTCGTCTCGCGTGAGCTCAACGAGCTGTGGTGGCTGGGCCTCGTATCGGGCATCCTGATGGTGATCCTCGCCTTCTGGACCGGCGGCCAGTTCTTCATCGACAAGGCCTATGTGCTGCTCGTCTTCGCGGGAATCTGGGCCATGCTCCACGGGGTCACCGACATCGTCAGGGCGTTTCAGGTTCGGAAGCTCGGCGAGCTGGTCTGACCCGAGTCCCAGCTAGATCGCCAGCGGAGGCGCCCGTATAGGATCCAGCGGATTCCAACGATTTGGGGGACCACTAAATGCTTGTAGCGGCCGACTATCCATTCCTGAACATCCTCTGGACGATGATCATCTTCTTCGCCTGGGTCGCCTGGATCTGGATTGCGATCACCGTCTTCGTGGATGTCTTTCGCCGCCACGACATCGGCGGCTTTGCCAAGGCGGCGTGGGTGGTGTTTGTGATCGTGGTGCCGTTCCTCGGTGTGCTGATCTATCTGATCGCCCAGCACGACGGAATGCGCGAGCGCAGCGTCAAGCAAGCGCAAGCTCAGCAGGCGGCCTTCGACGATTACGTACGCGAGACAGCCGGCGGGTCCGCCGCTGAGATTGCCAAGGCCAAGGAGCTGCTCGACGCGGGCACGATCTCCCAGGCCGAGTTCGACGCGATCAAGGCCAAAGCGGTCTCGTAGACATCTGGAGCCTTTAACGGCGAGCTGAAAGCCCGGAACGTGAAGCCGAAGCGGCGTCATCGCACGATCGTTTGGTCACTCATCGTGCTCGCGTCGGTGGTCCTGATTCTCTCGCTCATCGCGAACTGGGTTCAGCGCGAGACGCTGAACACGGACCAGGTCAAGAACACGACCGACGAGATCCTGGGGGACGAGGACGTGCAGCAGGCGCTCGCCACCTTCACGGTCGAGCAGCTTTACGCCAACGTCGACGTCCAGGGAGAGATCGAGAAGAAGCTGCCAAGTGCTGCCCAGCCGCTCGCGGTTCCGATCGCGGCGGCGACGAGGCAACTCGCCACCGACGTGGCCGAGCGGGCGCTGGCAACGCCTCAGGTGCAGGACCTCGTCTCGAGCGCCATCGGTCGGGCACATGGGCAGTTCGTCAGCCTGATCGAGAACAAGGACGACTACGTCTCGACCACCGGCGGCGAGGTCACCCTCGAGTACGGGAGGGTGGTCGCCGACCTCGCCGCCCGCCTCGGGGTGGACCCGGCGACGATCTCCAAGATCCAGGGCCTCGTTCAGGAGTACTCAACGGACCTCAAGCAGCGCTTGACCACGGCTCAGACCCAGATCGAGTCGGTGCGCGCGACCCTCTCCGGGTTGCAGGCGGGGGAGTTGAGCTCGGAGCTGCAAGGGGATCTCCAGACGCTCAACAGGAACGCCGCCGAGCTCCAGGCGACGGTCGCGAGCCTCCAGAAGAAGATCAAGGGGGTTAAGGGCAAGGTCCCCGACCAGCTCAAGGGCCGGTTGTCCGACCTCGAGGGCCGGTTGTCCGACCTCGAGGGCCGGTTGACCACACTCGAGCAACGGACCGCTGCCGTGCTCAAGGATCCCAGCAAGGCGAATGTCGAGGTGCTCGACGCCTCGCTCGCCTCGCTCCAGTCGCGGATCACCACTCTGCTCGGCCGCCAGGTCGTACAGCACCCCGGCGAGCTCGTCTTGATGACGTCCAGTCAGCTCAGCGGACTCCAGGACCTCGTCAGCGCGCTCCGAAACCTCGGCTTCGTGCTGCCGGTGCTGGCGCTCTTGCTCTACCTGGGCGCCCTCTACCTGGCGAAGGGGTGGCGCCGGGAGGCGCTGATCGCCGCTGGGGGCGGGATCCTGATAGCAACGCTTATCGTTCTTCTGGCCAGGCGCCTGATCGGCAGCGGGGTGGACTCGGTCGCTGCCTCCGAGACGGTCAAACCGGCCGTCACCTCCGTCTGGGACATCCTCTCCGAGGGGCTTCGTCAGCGGGCGCTGTTCGTACTGGTGATTGGACTGGCGTTCATTGGCGGGGGGCTGCTGGCGGGGCCGGGCCGCCACGAACTCGCGGCGCGACGCTTCCTTGCACCGTACCTGCGCGACCGTCCAGTCGCGGTCTACTCGGTGGTGGCGGTGTTGTTCCTGCTCTGGCTGTCGTTTATCCCCGGGATCAACAACGTCGGGCAGGTCCTGGTGATCGTCGTGCTTGCGGCGCTGGCTGTGGTGGGCGTCGAGATCCTGCGCCGCCAGACGGCGCGGGAGTTTCCGCCCGGGCCCGATTAATTCCCGACGAACGCTTCGACGAGATCGCAGGGAGCCCGCGCGGGTCGCGGGCTCCCTGGGATCGTCAGCTCAGACCGCTCCCGGCGTCCCTTCCTCGTCGAAGATGATGAGGCCGTGCAGTATGTAGATGCACAGGATGAAGACGCCCAATGACCACCACGGATAGGCGCCGCCGACCGAGATCAGCGACTCGATCGCACCGATGCTGGCGGCGATGATCCCGATCACGCGGCCGTAGGCCCCGCCGCCGAAGAGCGACAGCCCGGCGGTGAATTGGATCACGCCGAGGATGATCAGGACCCAGCCCAGTGTGTTGAGGTTGTCGAATACGAGCCTTGTGTCGTTCACGAACACGTTCGCATCACCCAACGCGCCGATGCCGTAGATGAAGTTGATCGTGCCGACAAACAGCAGCAGGAAAGCTACGAATACAACGCGTCCGGCACCTCTCACCTTTGACTCCTTTCGCTAGCTCCCACGTTCTTGCGGTGGTTGTGCGGCGTCGACGCTGCGCCGGCGCCAAGGGTGAGGCGACAGTAGCCTGCACTTCGGACGCGAACTTCACCCAGATTGGGTGATCGCTATTCGCCGCGGGGGGATAGGGTTCATGCAGGAAACCGGTTCCACGCATGGCCAGCCGTGCCGAAACCCCAGCCCTGACCGACGAGCAGCTTCGCGAGCTGATCGGACTGATCGAAGGCGCCGACAGCGTCGAGCTGAAGCTGACCGTCCCTGACGAGGATCGGAACTCGACCGTGGTCGCCCTCGGCATGGATCCGCTCGACGCCTACCTGCGCCAGGTTTTCTTCTTCGACACGCCAGATCTGGCGCTCGATGGCGCCGGCCTCGTGACCCGGGCGCGAAGGAGTCAGGGAAGGCCTGACGACTCGGTGGTGAAGCTGCGCCCCGTCGACCCCGGCAACCTGCCCGACGATGTGCGCGCGTCTGCCTTCTTCGGGGTCGAGGTGGACGCCATGCCGGGGGGTTTCGTCTGCTCGGGGTCCTACAAGGGTGAGCTGAAGGCGGGGCACGTGAAGGCGGCCGTCGCCGGGGAGCACCCCCTCCACAAGCTGTTCTCGAAGGAGCAGCGCGCCTTCTGGGCCGAGCATGCACCCGCCGGCGTCGATCTCGACCAGCTCTCCGTGCTCGGTCCGGTCAACCTGCTCAAGCTCAAGTACGAGCCCGAGGGGTATGGACGCAAGCTGGTGGCCGAGCTGTGGTTCTATCCCGACGGGTCGCGCATCCTGGAGCTGTCGACCAAGTGCAAGCCGGAGGAGGCCTTCGACGTCGCCGCGCGGACGCGCGCCTACCTGAGCGGGCAAGGCGTCAACCTGTCCGGCGAGCAGCAGACGAAAACCCGGACGGCACTCGAGTACTTCACCGCCCAGTTGGCCTAATGATGGGCACTCGGTGGGGACTGCGCCACGCGGCCGGCGCGGCGATCCGCGGGCTCGTCCTCTGGGGCCTGGTTGCATTGGTGTTCTGGGCGGCGGTCGGTCTGATCCCTGGAATCGACCTACCCAGCTTTCGCGCGGCGCTCCTGACCACCGCGCTGATTGCGCTGATCAATGCGCTGCTGTGGCCATTGGTGATCCGCGTGGTGCTTCCTTTGACTGTGCTCAGCTTTGGCCTCGGCTCACTCCTGCTGAGCGCAGCCGTGGTGGCGATCGCGATCAGGGTGGTGGACGGAGAATCACCGCCCTTCCTCGGTGCAGTCGCAGCGGCGTTCGTGATCTCGATCGCCCTGATGCTGTTGGCTCCGGCGCTGAGCTTCGACGACGACGCCCGCCAGCTTCGGATCGTTCGCCGCCGGGCGCGCGGCGTCCGCGATGCGAACCGCACCGAGGTTCCGGGGGTGGTCCTGTTCGAGATCGATGGCCTGGCCGAACCGGTCCTGCGCCGCGCGCTTAGCGACGGCCATGCCCCGAACATGGCGCGATGGCTGGAACGGGGAACCCATCGCGTCGTGCCCTGGGAGTGCGACCTCTCATCGCAGACCGGGGCCAGCCAGGCCGGATTGCTGCTGGGGAGCAATTACGACATGCCCGCCTTCCGCTGGTACGAGAAGGAGAGCGGGCGCACGATGGTCTCGAACCACGGCAAGGATGCGGCCGAGCTCGAGCGGCGGCGCTCCGATGGCGGGGGCCTGTTGGCGGTTGACGGCGCCAGCCGCGGCAACATGTTCTCCGGAGACGCCCCGCGCTGCTCAGCGACGATGAGCGTGATCAGGGATCGCCGGCGCTCGAGCGCTGGGGAGTACTTCGCTTACTTCGCCGACCCCTACGGCTTCACGCGGACCATCGCCCTGTATTTCTGGGACGTGCTGCTCGAGTTGAGGGCGGCTCGCCGCCAGAGGAGGCGAGGCGAGGAGCGCGTGGACCGCGGCGGGCTCTATCCCCTGATGAGGGGAGCAATCACGGTGATCATGCGCGACCTGAATATCGCCATCCTGCTCGGCGACATCGTGGAGGGTGTTCCGGTCGTCTACTCCACCTTCGTCGGATATGACGAAGTCGCCCACCACTCGGGGATCGAGCAGCCTGACGCCTTCGCAGTGTTGAGGCAGCATGACGCCCAACTCGCCCGCCTGGAGCGTGCGATCGAGCAGGCGCCGCGCCCCTATCACCTGGTCGTGCTCTCCGACCACGGCCAGAGCCAGGGCCGGCCGTTCCGGCAGCGCTACGAGGTCCAGCTCGGCGATCTCGTCCAGCAGGCGCTCCGGAGTGGCGAGGTGTTCGCGCCCGCACCTTCGGACGAGGGATTGAGCACGGTCGGCGGGGCGCTGACCGATGCCCGCGACGAGGACAACGCGGGCGCGAGGATGCTCGCCCGCGCCACTCGTGACAACCTGGTCGACGACGAGGTCGTGCTCGGGCCCAACCGCAAGGCCGTCGAGGAGGAGAGGCGGGACGCCTCCGAGCACGAGGCGGTTGTGCTGGCGTCAGGTGGCCTTGGCCTGATCTATTTGACCGAGCACTCGCACCGGATGACCATGGGCGAGATAGACCGGCTCCATCCCAGGTTGATCTCCACCTTGATCGCCCACCCCGGAATCGGCTTCGCCTTGGTGCGCGCCGACGACGACGGCGCGATCGTCCTCGGCCCACGCGGGTCACGGCGCCTGCGGGATGACGCGGTCAGCCGCGAGGACCCGCTGCGGCACTTCGGTCCGAACGCGGCCGACCATCTTCGGCGCACGGACGGGTTTCCTCACTGTCCCGATCTCCTGGTCAACTGCATTTACGACCCGGACGCAAACGAGGTCGCGCCATTCGAAGAGTTCATGGGCTCACATGGCGGCATAGGCGGCTGGCAGAGCCATCCCTTTGCCCTGGTGCCGAGCTCGTGGACGGAGGTCAACGGTCCGATCGTCGGCGTCAGGGCAATGCACGATGCACTCCGGGGCTGGCTGGCCGAGACCGGACTCGAAGTCAAACCGCATGCCGCCGTGCACCGGCCCTGAACGCTGGGGTTGACGGAGCCGCTGCCACCGGAATAGGCTCTCGGCGGCATGGGAGCACGGACGCTGACCGGTCCGGGGGGCCCGGCAAGCGACTGGAAACCAGCCACGAACGGGGCTCCGACCGCTTCCCGCGCGTCTCGTGCTGCTCAGCGCTCCGGCTGGGTACTCGAAGACGACCTTTCTGGCGGAATGGGCGGCGCCGAAGAGCGTCCCTTCGCCTGGCTTACGGCCCACCGCCGCCACGAGGATCCCACCCTGCTCGTGGCCTCGATCGTTGAGGAGCTCGGGGAGATCGAGCCGGTCGATCCCGACATGCTGGCCGCCCTCGCTACTTCGGATCCGAGCGTATCTGCCGAGCCACCTTTCCTTTCGCGAGATCGGGGAGCGAATCCACGTTTCGCCCAACACGGTCAAGACTCAGGCGCAGGCGGTCTATCGCAAGCTCGACGCGTCCTCCCGCGCCGAGGCGGTGGTCAGGGCTCGCGACGCCGGGCTCCTGGGCAAGGACCCGTTCCCGGGCACCTAGTAGCCTCGGGCGCGGCAATGTTCGTCGGGAAAGGAGTGCCGTGAGCACTGAGGAGCTTGAAGAGATGGGTCCCATCGACTTCCTGTTGATCGAATGGCCCGGGCGCCAGCCCACCGGGGAAGCGGTCCCACTCCTTGTCGATCTGGTAGATCGCGGGTTGATTCGCATCCTCGATCTGGTCTTCATCGCCAAGGCCGAGGACGGTTCGGTGGCTGGACTGGAGATCGCCGACCTGGGGCAGGAAGTGGAGGAGCTCAAGGTGTTCGAGGGTGCCTCCTCAGGTCTGCTTTCGGAGGACGACACCGCCGAGGCTGCGGCGGCCCTCGATCCCGGAACCTCGGCTGCCTTGATGGTGTTCGAGAATCGGTGGGCGGCGCCGTTTGCCTCCGCATTGCGCCGCTCCGGCGCCCAGCTCGTCGCCAGTGGTCGGATCCCGGTCCAGGCCGTGCTCGCCGCTCTGGAGGCGGCCGAGGAAGCCGAGGCCGCAGGCGCCAAGTCCTAACCAGAAAGGAGCAAGTCATGCCAGGATTGTTGAGAGGTGTAGCCCGAACGGCGGTGATAGCCGGCACGGCCACAACGGTCAGCAACCGCGTCTCCCGCCGCCAGGCGGCGCGCTGGTCCGAGCAGGACGCGCAGCAGGGCACGTACGGCCAGGCTCCCGCTGCGGCGGCAGCGCCAGCCCCCGACCCCGTCCAGCAACTGAAGGAGTTAGGGGAGTTGCGCGACAAGGGCGTGCTGACAGAGGAGGAGTTCGCCGCCCAGAAGGCAAAGCTGCTCGGCTCCTGAGGTCGTGCCACCAGATGTGAGACGGCGTGCCCACCTGTCATGCGCCACCGGCGCGTCTGACCTTGTCGGCCTCTGGCTGACCCTGGGCTTGGCGGTCGGCTTCCTGGCGATCCTCGCGGTCTTCTTCTTCGTTGGTCCGGTGGTTGGGTTGGTCGTACTGCTCGCTGCGGTCGTTCTGGCAATCCTGGGGGTCGTCGCGGTGGTCCGTCGCGCCGAGGAGCCTTCCGACTAGTCCCTGGCGACTGGGAGCTGTCTGCGCGGCCCGATCAGCCCGCGATGTTGCTGACCACGATCCCCACGAAGAGGAGAAGCACGAGCTCGTTGACGATCCAGGAATTCGTGTTCATCCAGTCACGCGCCTTTGGAAGGAACGCCTCCCCTCGCTTGCCCATGATCAGAATGATGAGGCTCGGCAGAGCCAGGAACAGCAGGGTGAGTGCGAGGAAGGCGAGGTAATACCAAAAGGGCGCGTTCTGCACTGACAGGTGGGCTCCGACCGAGATCGAGACGATCAGGTCGCTCGGGAAGACGCCGAGCAGTAGGAAGCCGAGCACGAAGCAGAACCTCGGGCTCGCTGTCTGCAGCTTCCCCATCCACTTCGGTGGCTCGGCCGTGTTCCTGGTGCGGAAGGCATGCACCATCGCGAAGAGGAGCAGCGCCAGGACGACGTAGTAGATGGTGTCATCCGCTATTCCCGCGTTGGAGGCGCCGCTGCTCAGTAGGAACGCGAGCGTGACGACAATGCTGATCGAAAGCGCCGCTCCCAGTAAGTAGGCGGCGGAATTGAGCCGCCAATGTTCGGTGGTGGCGAAGAAAATGGAGCTCAGGATCTGCGGCCCGGCGATCATCACGAACGCCAGTGGCAGGATTTGCAGAATGGTGCTCATGGGGGCTGGACCCACACTGCACCAGGCGGGGCTGGCAGACCTTAATCGGTTCGGCTGTCTAGGCGGGCGAGTTCCGCTCGGATCGCCTCGAGCTGCGCGGTGATCTCCTCGAGCCTGCGCGTGACCGGGTCCTCCCTGCCGGTTTGCCTCCGCGCCTGCGCCTCCGCCACGAAGGCGCTGGTGATTGCTCCCGTGACGACCGCGTACAAGGAGAGTCCGCCAAGCATCAGAAAGGAGGCGATCACCTTGCCGGCCGTATCGCTGGGCACAACGTCACCGTAGCCGACCGTGGTGACCGTCTGGAGCGCCCACCACATGGCGAGCCAGACGTTGTCGAAGGTCTCCGGGTTGACGAGGCGCTCTACAACGCCGAAGACCACGACTCCGACTGCCCAGAGCGAGACAATCAGCGACGCTGCGAGACGCGGGCGGAGCACCTTCCGCTGGAGGCGCTGCTGCATCGCTTCGCCGAACGGAGGCGGCGGCGCCTGTTGCTCCATTCACCGTGTTTCGGCGCCTAGCTCGGCACTCCTTGCCGACCGCGGCTATCCGCCGCGGCGCACAGTTTTCTGCTTATGAAGCAGCCGCGGCCGCTGGCTCCACGCCGCTGGCCTCGCCCCCCGCGACCGACTCAGTGGGCAGTTGGCGGGTGAACCAGAGCGACAGCAGCGCGGCGACGGCGACGGCCCCGAGCGCCAGCCGCAGCGCTTCGAGCTGCGCGTCGCCGTAGTCCGCCGCGACGGCCTCCGCCTGGTCCTGCGTCAGACCACCCTCGACCGCGGCCGTCTCGACGTCGTCCACCGGCACTATGTCGATCCCCCCTTCGGCGTTCGCAACGATCGTCTCGCGGGTGGCCGCCGGAACGTCCGGATTGTCGGCGATGCGCTGGCTGAAACCGGTGGCAAGCGACGCCAGAAGTACCGCGCCGATGATCGCCGTCCCAAGTGAGGAGCCAAGGTTCTGAGCGGTGCCCTGGAGGCCGCCCCCCTCACTGCTCTTCGCGGGTGAAACCGAGGACATGATCACGTTTCCAAGCTGCGAGGCAAGCAGGCCGGCGCCGGCGCCGAGGATGGTGAGTGCGATCTTGAAGCCAGAGTCGTTCAGAGTCACATCGAGCGTCGCCAGCATCACGATCGCGCCCACACTCACCGCGACCAGCCCAAGCTGCGCGACGGTGCGCGGGGAGCGCCGGGCCGCCATCCGCGGTCCCAGGAGAGCGAAGACGAGCATCGCCCCCGACAGCGGGAGCAGGCGCTTGCCGGTCTCGAACGCGTCGAAGCCCAGCACGACCTGCAAGTACACAGGGATGACGAAGAAGGTGCCCATCAGAACGAGCTGCTGTCCCAGAAGGGTCGAGAGCCCTGCGCGCAGCTGTGTGATCCGGAGCAGCGACGGGTCGAGCAACTGGTCCCGGCCGAGCCGGGCGCGGCGCTGCTCCCAAACGAAGAACGCCCCGAGCAGCGCCAGGCCGCCGAGCACCAGGAACGGCACCGGCGAGAAGCCAAGCGGGGTGATCTCCGTGCCGTTGATGGTCGGCGGCGTTCGCGGCTCCACGAACCCCCACACGCTGCTGCGCAAGATCGCGAACACGATCAGGCCGAGGCCGCTCGAGGAGAGTGCCACGCCGGCAATGTCGAGCCGGGGGCGCCGCTCGGCGGCCGCGGCTCGGGGAATCCGCCCCCGAAGCAGCAGGAGCAAGATCACGACGACGGTCTCGGCGGCGAACACATAACGCCACGAGAACTCCGTGGTCACCCAGCCGCCGATCAGCGGGCCCGCAGCGATGGCGACCGCGGCGACGCCGCCAAGGAGCGCGTAGGCCAGCGCGCGCTCGCGGCCCTCGTAGCTGGCGGCCGTGAGCGCTGCGATCGCGGGAATCACCAGCACTGCGCCGAGCCCCTCGACCCCCGACCAGCCGATCAGCAGAACGGCGAGGTTCGGGCTCAGCGCCGTGGTCAGCGACCCGGCGCCATAGATCGCCAGGCCGATCGCGAACCCGCGATTGCGGCCCAGGATGTCGCCGAGCTTCGCCCCGAGCAGCATGAACGCCGCCATCACGAGCGTGTACATCGTGATCGCCGTCTGCACCCCCTGGATCGTCGTGTCGAGGTCCTCGACGATCTGCGAGATCGCCACGTTCATGACGCTCGTATCGAGCACCATCACGAACTGGGCCGAGGCCAGCATGATGAGGGGGATCCACTTCCGCAGGGTCAACGGGCGATCCTAGCCAGCGGGTACTTCGACGCCGCGGTTGCCGTTGAGGCAGCAGGCACTAACTCCGGCGTCTGACGAGATCAGATGGCCGCCCGTCCGCGCCGCGAGGGAAGATGCATCCGTGCCCGAGGGCCGCGAATCCCATCCCCACGAGCCGGGCTCCGAGCCCCTCCCCGGTCGCGTGCTGGGGACGGGCGCGCGAGGGGTGCGCCGGGTGGCTGAGCTGACCGGCGTCGACCGTGCGATCGAGGCGGGCACGGAGGAGGCGATCGTCCGCGCCGCGGAGAGCCCGGCGGTGGAACGCGCCTTTGCTCGCATCCTGCAAGGCCCCATGGTCGAGGAAGCCGTCGCGCGGGCGGTTCAGAGCCCGGCCGTCGAGCGGGCGATAATCGAGGTGCTCGACAGCGAGATGCTCGACCACGTTTGGGACCGGCTGTTGGCCAGCGATGAGGCGCAGCGGCTGGTCGAGCGGATCGCCGAAGCGCCCGAGGTGAGGGCGGCGATCGCGGCACAGGGCGTGGGCCTGGTCGGGGACCTCGGGCGCCAGCTGGGCCGTGGCACGCGCGGGCTCGACGACATCGTCGAGCGGGTCGTCAGGGCCGTGCTCAGACGGCCGCGCCGGGCCGAGCGCACCCGGTTCGTTGGCGCGGCGACGCGAATTGTCGCGTTCGCCGTCGACGTCGGCATCCTCAACGCGGGATTTTTCGTGGTCTCCGCGATCGTTGCGTTCATAATCTCGGCTCTCTCCGGCGGCAGCGATGACGTCTCCGGGGAGGCGATTTTCGCCGGCGCGGTGGCGTGGCTACTGGCGGGCTCCGTCTATCTGCTCATCTTCTGGGCCTCGGTCGGGCAGACGCCGGGGATGAGGTTCGTCGGCATTCATTTGGAGGCGGAAGGAGCGGAACGGATCGGCAGGCGCCGCGCAGTCCGCCGGCTGTGGGGTGTCGTCCTGTGTGTCCTCACCCTGGGGGTGGGCTTCCTCGGCGTCCTATTCAACGAGCGCCGCCGTGGTCTCCACGACAGGGTCGCGGACACCGACGTCGTCTACGGCGATCAGTCGTCGTGAACGACGACGACCGGACAGGGCGCGTCCTTCAGGACCGCCTTCGACGTGCTGCCCTCCAGCCGCGCGCGGAGCCCCTTTAGCCCCCGCGAGCCGACCACGATCGCCGCCACCTCGCGCTTGCGAGCAACTCCGATGATCGCGTCCGCCACGTGGACCTCGTCTGCAACTGCAAGTGCGTTGGCGTTGAGTCCGGCCGACTGAGCCAGCTCGGCTCCGGCCTGCGCGGTCCGAACTGCGCGCTGATGAAGCTCTTTCTCCAGCTCGCGGGCGCCCTCGATGTCGACTGGGAGCGGCGACACGCCGAGATCAGCCGTCGGAATGTCGGCCATCGGAGTCTCGGCCTCATAGGCGAGGCTGGGCTCCCAGACCGTGACCACCAGCACCTGGCGCGAGCCGAACAGCTTGGCTGTCTCGCGAACGGCTAGGCGGGCTGCATCGGACCCGTCGTATGCGATGAGCAGGGGCGCGTCGGCGGCCATCGACGGCGCAGCTTATCCGAGGTGAGACGACCCAATTGGGATAGAGTCCCGGCACGGAATCGGGCCCCAAGATGGGAGCGAGCGGCGCCCGATGAGAGGACTGTCTGTGAGCTTGGCCCGCCCGACGGACGAATTCGGTCACGATAGACGAGCTTCGGAGGCGCCCGCTCCGCCTACCTGGATCGCGCAATCGCCGGTGCTGGCTCGGGCGTACCGCCTCGCCGCATCCGCTCATGCCTCGCAGCGTCGGGCCACCGACGGGGCACCATTCCTGGACCATGTGGTCGAAGTCGCGACGTTGCTCGAGGAAGCCGGCTTCGACGAGGAGTCCGTCACCGCCGGGCTCTTGCACGACGCGGTCGAACGCGGGACGCTTACCGCAGAGCGCCTGCGACGCGAGATGGGCGACGCGGTCTCGTCGCTTGTGCTCGCCCTCACCGAGGATGACTCGATCGACTCCTTCGCCGAGCGCAAGGCGGCGCTTCGCGAGCAGGTTCGGCAGTCGGGCCCGCAAGCGGTCACCATCTTCGCCGCGGACAAGCTCTCCGACATCAACGGGCTGCGACGAGGGATCGCCAGGTTCGGCGATGAGATCGAACAGCGGATGGGAACCACCGTCGGAGGCATGGCCTCTCATTACCGCGCCTCAGTGGAGATGATCGAGGCGAGCATGCCTCGGTCCGTCTTCAGTCCGGCCCTGCATGCCCAGCTCGAAGAGCTGGACCGCTACGCGGCCGCCAGGCACTGAGACTGAATTTCGGCTACGCCGAGCACCGATGAATTTCCCCAGGAGCCGCGGTCTCGACCTGCATGGACCGAGATTCACTCTTCCGGGGGTCCGGTGGGCTGCTCCCGCACGGCCATTCCGGGATGCACGCCGCGCCTCACGACCTTGTCCCCTTGCAGCCTCTGCAGCAGGTCGATGAGCTGCTCACGCTCATCGGTCTCGAGCCCGGAGCAAAGCTCGGTCTCGTAGGCGATCGCAACCTCGACGGCGGTCTTCAGGGTCCGCGCGCCCTTCGGCGTCATGTAGAGGGCGCGGACGCGCCGGTCGGTTGGGCTTGGCCGCCGCTCGACCAGGCCCGCCTGTTCGAGCCGGTCAACCAAGGCGACCATGCCGCTGGCAGGCATGCCGAGGCGGGCCGCGAGGGCCTGCTGGGACTGCCCTTCACTCTGCGAGACGTAGCGCAGCAGCGTCCACTCTCGTGGGCCGATGCCGAGCGGCTCGAGCGCTTTCATGAAACCCTGCGAGGAGACGAAGCCCAACTGCGAGATCAGGAAGCCGACGCTGCGCGGGGGGCGGTCCGGGTCCACGGACATGTCGGCCTTCTGCGGCATTCCAAGCGAAAGTTACAGCCGTATACGATTTTTGCTATGAATCATTCCTTCACCGAATGATTCTACCCAACAATCAAATGGCCTCGAATCAGACCACGCCCGCCGGACGCCGACGGCACCCGAGGACAAAGGAGATCGAATGACCCGCAGCCTCGCCCGCCTCGCCGATCTCGTCTACCGCCGCCGCGGTCGTGTGGTCGTGGGCTGGATCGTCGCGGCGATCCTGATCATCGGGGTCGGCTCCTCGCTTGCGGGTGAGTACAACGCCGACTACGACACCCCGGGGTCTGAGTCCAAGGCTGCCAGCGACATCACGGAGCAGCGCTTCGACGGGTATTCGGGCCAGGAGATCTACGTCGTCGCGAAGGACCCGGCTGGGTTCGCCGGCCCCCGTGCCGCAGAGGCGCGACTGAACGGATTCTTCGCTCAGGCCGAGAAGGTCGAACACGTCGCCGGGCACACCCCCATCCGGATCTCGCAGAACCGGCAGATCGTGGCGAGCACCCTCCCGCTGACCGTCCCGGGCTGGGACGTCACGAAGGACCAGGGCGAGCAGCTGATCAACGCTGCGGAGGACAACGACGGCAACGGGCTGGAGATCAAGCTGGGGGGCGACCCCATCTATGCCGCCCAGAGTCAGTCCAGTCCCGAGGGGCTTGGGTTCGCCGGGGCCGCGATCGTGCTGCTGATCGCGTTCGGCTCGGTGGTTGCCGCCGGACTCCCGCTCGTCATCGCACTGGTCGGCCTGGGCATTTCGTCGGGCGGATTGATCGTTCTGCTGGCAAACGTGGTCAACGTCCCCGACTGGACCACCGCGGTCTCCGGGCTGATCGGGATCGGGGTCGGAATCGACTACTCGCTGCTTGTCTTGACCCGCTTCCGATCCGCAATACATCAGGGCAAGGATCGCCACGACGCAGTGGTCGAAGCGGTTACCACGGCGGGGCGGAGCGTGATCATCGCCGGCTGCACCGTGGTTATCGCCGTCCTGGGTCTGTTCCTCACCGGGCTCTCCTACATGTATGGGGTCGCGATCTCCGCATCGCTCGCGGTCCTCGTGGTGATGTTCGCGTCGATCACCCTGCTGCCGGCCCTGCTCGGCTACCTGGGGCCGAAGGTCGACCGCCTACGGATCCCCTTCCTCGGCCGGACGCTGCGGACCGAAGGAAGCGCGGACTCGCCGGCGGCGCGCTGGAGCCACACGGTTCAGCGCCATCCCTGGACGGCCGCGATTCTGGCAACCGCGCTGCTGCTCGCCCTGGCCGCTCCGGCCCTCGGCATGCGCCTCGGCTTCCCTGACGCAGGCAACGACCCGCCGGACACGATGACCCGCCAGGCCTACGACCTGAACACCGAGGGGTTCGGGTCGGGGACCAACGGACCGGTGCAGATCGCAGCCGAGCTGCCAAATAGCTCCGCCAAGGGCGAGATCGACTCGTTCGCCCAGCAGCTTCGCAGCGAGCCGGACGTCGCGTTCGTGGTTCCCCCCCGGATCAACGCCGCCGGCAACGCGGCCTTGATCACCGTGATCCCGGAGAGCTCTCCCCAGGACGAGGCGACCGAGGATTTGGTCAACCATCTACGAAACGACGTCGTGCCCTCGCAGCTGGGTGGAACCGGCATCAAGGCCCAGATCGGAGGCGTGACCGCGGCGCTGGAGGATCAGAGCGAGTACATGAAGGACCGTCTGCCGCTGTTCATCGTTGCGGTCGTCGGCCTCTCCTTCCTGCTCCTGCTGGTCGCGTTCCATTCACCCTTCATCTCGCTGAAGGCCGGGGTGATGAATCTGCTCTCGGTCAGCGCCGCATACGGAGTGATGACGTTGGCGGCGAATGGCGGTGGGGTCAGCTCGCTGATCGGGATCGACCACGCGGTTCCGATCGCGCCGTTCATGCCGGTGATGATGTTCGCGATCCTCTTCGGCCTCTCGATGGACTACGAGGTCTTCCTGGTCTCGCGGATCCGCGAGGAGTACCTGAAGGATGGCGACACGCGAAGAGCGGTCGCCGACGGCCTGGCGAAGACAGCACGAGTGATCACCGCGGCGGCAGCGATCATGGTGGTCGTCTTCCTCGCCTTCGTGACCGCGCCAGACGTCTTCCTGAAGCTGTTCGGCATCGGGCTCGCCTCGGCGATCTTCCTCGACGCCACGGTCGTCCGGATGGTGCTGGTTCCGGCGGTGATGCAACTGCTGGGTCCTCGCAACTGGTGGATCCCCGAGTGGCTAGAGCGGATCCTGCCGCGCCTGGACGTCGAGAGCGTCGCAGTGGGCACCGCGCAGAGCCGGCCCTGATCCAGCCGACGAAGTGATCAACTGTCGCGCCGCGGCGCTCGTTGCACCGGCGCGTCCGGTGGAACGCCCCTGGTTGCCAGGCTCTTGTTTGCGTACGCCGCGTTGCCGGTCAGCTCGTCGCCGAGCCACTCGGGTGGCTCGAAGGACTGCGGCTGGTCGCCCGGCGGGAACTCGATCTCCGCGGTGATCAGGCCCTCCAGCGTCTCCCTGTAGACGTCAACCTCGATATCGCCGCCGTCGGTTGGCACGTGATGGCGCGCCTTCGAGAGCCGCCGGCCAGCGGTCAGTGGCCACAGGGCTTCGAACTGCTCGGCGCCGACCTCTATCTCGACCTCGATCCTCTCCGGCCCGCTGCCGCGCTTGACCGTCAAGTACAAGTCCGTGCCGCTGCGACGGAGGCGCACCTCGATCTCATCGCCCTCGATCGCCAGGTATCCCTGTTCGATCTCCTCGACGGCACAACTCGAGAGCCAGTCGGGAGGGGTCGGGACAAGGAACTTTCGCTCGACCTCGAGAGGCAAAACGGAATCCGCTACGGAGCCACCGCGAAGAGCCGCCATTCGTCGGAGATTCCCTTGAGCTGCTGGGCGCCCCGATCCGCGAATGAAATCCCCGATCCGGCGACCAGATCCTTGACGGTGCTGGAGACGAGCACTTCGCCGGCGGCGGCCAGAGCGCCGATGCGGGCCGCGATGTGCACCGCGATCCCGCCGACGTCGCCGTCCATCAGCTCGACCTCGCCGCAGTGCAGGCCGATGCGCACCTCCAGGTCAAGCGAGCGGGCCGCCTCGGCGATTTCACGCCCGCAGCGGATCCCCCGCGCCGGGCCGTCGAAGGTGGCGAGGTAGCCGTCGCCGAGCGTCTTCACCTCTCGTCCGCCGAACCGCCCCAGCTCGCGCCGCACCGCCGCCTGATGCGCTGAAAGCAGCTCGCGCCAGCGCGCGTCTCCGACCTCCGCGGCTCGTTCCGTCGAGCCGACGATGTCCGTGAACATCACTGTGGCCAGGACGCGGTCGGGCTCGGGTACGGAGCGGGCGCCGGTCAGGAACTCCTCGGTCTCCCCGAGCACGTCCTCGGCGTCTCCCGCCCACGGAAGGTGGTCGAGTCCGGGGAGCTCCACGTAGCGCGCGCCTGGGATCTGCGATGCGAGCTCCTCCCCGGCGCGCCGATTTACCACGCGGTCCCCGCGCCGGTGGAGGACGAGCGTCGGAACCTGGATCGTGGGCAGGATGGCTCGCACATCGATGTCCAGGAACATCTCGAAGATCTGCTGAACCATCGCCGGACTCGCGGCGGAGCGCTCAAAACGGGCCGTGAACTCCACCGCTTCGGGATCGCCTGCGAGGCTCGGAGCGAAGAGCTCAACCATTCCCTCGGCCTGCTGCCCCCAGTAGGGGGCGATGAACTCGGCGGCGGACTCGCGAAGCGCCTCTGCGGGTGTGGCCCATGGGTAGTCCGGCGCCTCGGTGGTGCGTCCCATGGCGCCGTGGAGAACCAAAGCGCTCACTCGCTCGGGGTGGGTGGCCGCGAAGAGGACGCCCATCGGACCCCCCTCGGAGACCCCAAAGATGGCTGCCCGCTCCGACCCGGCAGCGTCCATGACAGCCCGAACGTCGTCGATCCGCTGCTCCAGGGTCGGCGCCTCGGTCACGGGATCGGACAGTCCGGTGCCGCGCTTGTCGAAGATCATCAGCCGCGAGAACCCGCTGAGGCGCTCGAAGAAACGAGCCATGGGAGGCGATTCCCACTGGAGCTCGAGGTGTGTCGTGAACCCGAGCACCAGAACCAGGTCGATCGGGCCGTCCCCGACGACCTGGTAGGCGATCGAGACGTCACCGGACTTGGCGTATTGCGTCGGCGGCGACTTCATGGGTTTCGCGTACCGACCTCCGCGTCGCTGCGCGCGAGCCGGGCGCGAAGGAGCTTCTTGTCGAACTTGCCCACGGACGTCTTGGGAACCTCGTCCATGAACTCGAAGCGCTCCGGGATCCACCACTTGGCGACCCGATCTGCGAGGTGCTCCCGGAGCGCGTCCGCGTCCACGTTCCCGCCGGCACGGCGGACCACGCAGGCGCACGGCCGCTCGCCCCAGCGTTCGTCGGGGACCGCGATCACGCTGGCCTCGACCACATCGGGGTGGGCCATGATCTCGTTCTCGAGCTGCACCGAGGAGATCCACTCGCCGCCCGATTTGACCAGGTCCTTGGTCCGATCGACGAGCCTGATGAACGCATCGCTCTCGAGCTCGGCGACGTCACCGGTGCGGAGCCATCCGTCGTCGGTGAACTTCTCGTCGCCGCCCGGCTCGCGGTAGTAGGCACGCGCGATCCATGGGCCGCGGACCTGAAGCTCGCCACCCGAGTCGGAATCGATGCGGAACTCGACCAGTGGCAGGATCCGGCCCTGGCTGGCTCGCAGCGCATTGGCCTCGTCGTCCGAGAGATCGACCCCGGCCGGCAGGCGGGACACCGCGGCCAGCGGACTGGTCTCAGTCATCCCCCAGCCCTGGACCAGCGGCACGCCAAAGCGCTCCTCGAAGGCGCGGATCAGCGGCTCGGGGACGGCCGAGCCGCCCGCCTTGAGCTCCCGCACCCTGGAGAGGTCGGGCGGCGGATCGAGCTCGAGGAAGCCGTTCCAGATCGTCGGTACGCCGGCGCTCCAGGTGACGCCCTCGGCTGCGATCAGCTCAGCCAGCCCTTGCGGAGTGAGGTCGGGACCCGGCAGGACCTGCCTCGCCCCGAGCATCGTGGCCACGTACGGGATGCCCCATGCCATGGCGTGGAACATGGGCACTACGGGCATCACCGAGTCGGCCTCGCGCATTCCCATCGAGTCGGGTAACGCGGCGCCGAGGGTATGGAGGACGATCGAGCGGTGGGAGTAGAGCACCCCCTTTGGCCGGCCGGTGGTGCCGCTCGTGTAGCACATCGCCGCCGCCGTGTTCTCATGGAGCTCGGGGAACTCGAAGTTCGGGTCGCCGCCCGCCACCAGCTCCTCGTACTCGAGCGCCCCCCGGCGCTCGCCCGGACCGTCGGGCATCAGGACCTCGTGGTCGGTGTCGTCGAAGCGCGGCATCGCCGAGGCCAGCGAGCCGTCGAGGAAGATCACCCGGTCCTCAGCGTGCTCGACGATGTAGCGGAGGTCCTCCTCGAACAGCCGGATGTTGAGCGTGTGCAGAACGGCCCCAATGCTTGGCACGGCGAGGTAGAGCTCCAGGTGGCGCAGCGAGTTCCAGGCGAAACTCGCGACTCGATCCCCGGGGCCCACTCCGAGCTCGCCCAGCGAGGAGGCCAGGCGCCGAGCCCGCTCGACGATCCGCGCGTAAGTCGAATGCTCCACGCCTTCCTGCGTCCGCGCGACCACCTCCCGGTGGCCGAACACCGTCTCCGCTCGTTCCGCGATCTGCTTGACGAGGAGCGGGCGATCCATCATCAACCCATCCAACGCATCATCTTCCTCGGCCGCATCGACCGAGCGGGGGAGTCTACGTGCGTTCGATTGGCGAGGCCAGCCGCTGGGCGGCGTCGTCGCCGTTGCCGCGCGCCTCGCCCGTCATCTGGTAGCTCAGGTACCAGATCAGATGCCGGGTCGCCCCGACACCAACGTTCAGCGGTGTCAAGAGCCGCTTCATCGCCCCCATCGACCCTAATACCCGCGCGAGGTTCATGCGATGCGGTCACCGGGCTACGGGGTAGCGCAGTTACCTGGTAAGGGTTAACCCATGAGAATCCTGATCGTCGGCGAGGGCGGTGCGGCCCCCGCGCTCGAGGGCGCGCTCGAGGGCGCGGGAATGGACGTTGAGCATGCCTCGGAGGGCGAGCTGTCCGTTCCCGGCGGCGACGAGGTGGGCGAGCTGGCCGGCGCCCTGCTCGCGTTCGACCGGCTCTTCTCCGACGACCCGCCGGACGCGGTGCTGGTCCTGTCGGCCTCGAATCTGGCGCTCTCCGCCGTCTTGGTGGCCACCAAGCTTCAGATCCCGGTCGCGACCCTGGCTGAAGGTTCGCCGGGGAGCCCCGCGCCCGGAATGAACGGTCGCCTTGTCGAGCAGCTCGCCGACGGCACGGTCGCCGATGACCCGGCCACAATTGCCACCAGCCTCCGCGACCTGATCGCCGCCTGAGCGACCTTCGGCTGCGCGTGCCGGTCCACCGATCAACCTACACTTAGCCGCTATGAAGGTTGGGATCATCGGGCTGGGCTACGTGGGCCTGCCACTTGCTGTCGCCTTTGCGGAGGCCGGGTGCGAGGTGGTCGGCGTGGACATCGACGGCCGCCGCGTCGAGCGCCTTCGCCGCTCGGAGTCCGACGTCGAGGACGTCTCGTCGGAGCGCCTTCGGGCGGTCGCCGAACGCTTCACCGCTACGGACGAATACAGGGGCCTCGCCGGCTGCGAGGCGATCGTGATCGCCGTTCCGACGCCGCTTGCCAACCATCGCGAGCCCGACCTCGGCTATCTGGTGGACGCGGCGACCCAGCTGTCGCGGGTCCTGCACGAGGGCCGGCTGGTGGTGCTCGAATCGACCACATATCCGGGCACCACGCGAGAGCGCCTGCTCCCGATCCTCGAGGAGTCTGGTTTGGCGGCTGGTCGCGAGTTCAACCTCGCCTACTCGCCAGAGCGCATCGACCCCGGCCGCACGGACCACTCGATCCGCACCACGCCGAAGATCGTCGGCGGCGTCACCGACGAGTGCTGCCGGCGCGCAGCGGAGCTGTATCGGCTGATCTGCGACGAGGTCGTGGAGGTTTCCTCGCCGGAGGTGGCCGAGCTGACCAAACTGCTCGAGAACATCTTCCGCTCGGTCAACATCGCGCTGGTCAACGAGCTCGCCCAGCTCTGCGACCGGATGGGGATCGACGTCTGGGAGGTCGTCGACGCGGCGGCGACCAAGCCCTTCGGCTTCATGCGCTTCGAGCCCGGCCCGGGGATGGGCGGGCATTGCCTGCCGGTGGACCCCTTCTACCTCGCATTCAAGGCCCGCGAGCACGACTTCTACACCGAGTTCATCGAGCTGGCCGGAAAGCTCAATCAGGCGCAGCCGCAGTTCTGCGTCGAGAAGATCGACCGCACGCTCAATCAGGCCCGCAAGCCGGTGCGTGGCTCGCGGATCCTGGTGCTGGGCGTCGCCTACAAATCCGGCGTCGGCGATCTGCGCGAGTCCCCTGCCGTGAAGATCATCAGGAGCCTGCGCGAGCTGGGCGCCGACGTCGCCTACCACGACTCGCACATCCCTGAGTTGCCGGAGTTCTCGCTTGCCTCGGCGGAGCTGGAGACGGAGCTCGGGCAGGCCGACCTCGTCGTCATCGTCACCGCTCATCCGGAGGTCGACTTTGAGCGGGTGGTGCGCGAGGCGGCATTGGTGCTCGACTTCCGCGGCGTGACGCGGGGCATGGGAGCGAAGAACCTGGTCAGATTGTGAGCGGGCTGCTCCAGCGGGCCCTCCGCCGGGGCGTCCGCCGTCGCGCGGACCGGCTTACCGTCGGCCTCGCGGGCCTGGCTGTGGCGACGGCCGGCAGCGTCCTGGCTGGTGAGGCGGTGCGGCTGGCGCGGCGGCGGGTGCGGCGATCCGAGTCGCCCGCCGGAGGGCACCGAACAGCCGGGCAGGCGCTCGAGACCGCGGGCCGGGCGACCCAGGACACGGTTGCGGTGGCCAGGGAGGGCTACGAGGCGACACCCCGCCACGAGACGGTGCTCTTCAACCTGCTCACCGGGTTCGTCTTGGCCTTCGCGTTGATCCGGCTCTCCACGGCTGGGATTCGCGGCGGCTGGTGGCCGTTCGGGAACGTTCGGCTCGGGGGCCGTCACATCCACCACTTCGTGCCGGGGATCCTGATCACGTTCGGCGCCGGCACCCTGGCGCTGCTCAGCGACGACGCACGCCTCGAGGAGTTTCTGGCGGTTCCCTTCGGGGCGGGAATCGGTCTCACGGTCGACGAAGCGGCGCTCTTGCTGGACCTCCGGGACGTCTACTGGACCCGTGAGGGCGTGCTCAGCGTCCAGCTGAGCTTTGGTTTGGTTGCCACCCTTGGCGGCACCATCCTCGCCCTTCGCATGCTCCGCCGCGGGGAGGAGCGAGTCGAGGCGGCCGGCCTGATCCCGGCGGCCTGAGCGCGAGAGCCGCCTTCCGCCAGCCGTCCGGAGCCGGATCAGGCGCGGACGACGGCCTCCTCCTCAGCCGCTTCGAGGATCCGATCCAAAAGGCCCGGGAACCGTGCATCGAGGTCTGCGCGTCGAAGGCTCGTCAGCCGCAAGGTGGCCTCCTGCCGCTGGCGGATGACCCCTGCCTCGCGCAGGACCTTGAAGTGGTGCGTCATGGTCGATTTGGTCACCGGGAACCCGAAGCTGCCGCAAGGGCGCTCGCTGTCGGCCTCGGCGCGCTCGCGGGCGATCCGCAGCCGCACCGGATCGCTGAGCGCGTGGAGCACGCCCTCGAGCTGGATCTCGTTGCGCTCCGGGTGGGAGATCATGCCTCGATTGTACGACATTCGCCGTACTTTGGTACGATGTTCGACGAACTTCGAACTACCCCCTACTTCCACTCCAGGAGGAACGCCAAATGAGGACTGAAAGCCGACCCACGCGCCTCGAGCCCCGGGCCCCGAGTCGGGCGTCAGAGCGCCGGCTCGAGGCCCTGGTGGCCGCGTACATCCACGAGCTGTCGTCGCGTCACCACGCCGAGCGCGAGGCCACGAGGGCCGAGCCGGACCCCGGCGAGCTTCGGAGCTGACACCCGCTGCCGCGCCCGGCGTCTACTCGGGCGGGCGGACGGTTCGGTAGCGGCCGAAGAGCTCGCCATCGTGTTCCAGGAGCCAGGCGAGCTCCAGGGGCCGCTCCAGGGCCGGCAGGCCGGTGACCAGGCCGGGCCCCTCACCCCCTGCGAGCTTGGGCGCGTGGGTGACGAACAGCTCGTCGACCAGGCCGGCTTCGATCAGCTGGGCGTGCAGAATGGGTCCACCCTCGCACAGCAGCGTTCGCACCCCCCGCTCGGTGCGCAGGTGGTTGAGCGCGGCGGCCAGCTCAACGCGATCCTCGTGGCGAACCACGGTCACCGGGGTTCGGGTCTTCGGCGCCTCGGTCTCGGAGGCGGTGAAGATCAACACCTCGCCGGCTCCGTCGGTGAACAGCCCAGCGTCCCACGGGACGTCGAGTCGGCCGCTCACCACCACCGCGAGGGGGTCTTGCGAGAGCCCGTCCCCCTCGCGCCGAGCGCGCTGGTCGGGATCGGGCACCACGCGGCCGTAGCGCTCAGCTCGCAGGGTGCCCGCGCCGATCAACACCGCGTCCACCTTGGTGCGGAGTCCAACCAGCATCTGGGTGTCGGTGTCGCTGCCGATCGCCCCGGAGCGACCCTGGATGGTCGCCCGACCATCGAGCGTGACCGCGAAATTGGTGATCACGTAGGGACGATCATCGTGGGCTCTGCTTGCCAGCTCGAGACCGTCGAGCTGCTGCTCAACGCTCGTCGGGCCGGGGTCGGGAAGCAGGCGGCGCACCGGGCGAGCTACTCGGGAGCCTCGATCTCCGAGAGGTGCGCGATGTTGGCCTGATCCTGCGCGTCGGAGCTTGGGCCGGAGTCGAACCAGGCGTCCAGAATCTCTCCGAGCTCGGCCTGGGAGGTTGCGCGCAGGCTGAGCGCGAGCACGTTCGCATCGTTCCATCTGCGGGCGCCGGCGGCCGTTTGCGCGTCGCCGCACAGGGCAGCCCTCACTCCGGGAACCTTGTTGGCCGCGATCGAGGCGCCCGTGCCCGTCCAGCAGCAGACGATCGCCTGGTCCGTGCGGCCCTCGGCTACGTCGCGGGCGGCGGCCTCGCTGGCCCAGGCCCAATCGTCGCGCTCGGCATCGCTGAGCGCCCCGTGGGCGATCGGCTCGTGGCCCCGGGTGCGCAGCTCCTCGACGATCGCCTCCGCGATCCCCACCCGCTCGTCCGCTGCGACTGCCACACGCATGCCCAAAGCTTAGGTATAGGGTCCGCCGACCACCAAACCGGAGAGGAGGCCGATGAACACCTACGTAATCCTGCGACGCAGCGGCTGGAAGTCACCCGGAGACCTCGAGGCTGCCGCCGAGCGGTCGCGTCAGGTAGGCGACGAGGAGATGTCGGACGACATCCGCTGGATTCGGAGCTACGTGCTCGAGGAGGGCGGCAGCTCGGTGGGAACGGTGTGCGTCTACCAGGCGACCAGTCCCGAGGCGATCCGCGATCACGCCTCGCGGGCGGACCTGCCCGTCGACGAGGTGATCCCCGTCGCCGACACGGTCCTGGTTCGACCCGACCCGGACTGAGTTACTCGAGCCAGCCGAATTCGCGACCGGCGACCCGCTCCAGGCGGGCAACGTCGTCGCGGTACAGGTCCGCGAGCTCCGCTCTGAGCGGCGGCGGCACCTCCGGCTTCGGCGCCTCGCCGGCGCCGGGGTCGTGAACCACTCGCTCCACCAGCCAGCGCAGCGACTCCGGGAGGCGGTCGAAGTTACGGTCCAGTGCCCTCAGGCCTGGGAGTCGCACCGCGCGGTCCATCAAGCGGAAGCGGCCGCCGCCCTTTGCGGTGCCGGTCTCCCACTCCCGGTCGAACTGCTCTGAGTTGAAGCCGGAGTCGACGCCGAGGAACTCGAACACGCGGCGCATCGTGCCTCGCCGGTCGCGCTTCAGTTCCTCGCGGCCGACGATCTCGATCCGCTCCTCGCCGAAGGCGTCCAGGTAGGGCTCGAGCTGGAAGAAATAGCGGCTGCGGTTCACGTAGGCGCTTTCGGGATCTGCGAAAGCTTCGGCAAGCGAGCGGTCGTCGTAGCCGCCACCGAGGTTGTGGAGGTAGTGGGAGAGCATTCGGTCGATCGGGTCCCGCACCATGTAGATGATGCGGGCGTCCGCGAGCATCGAGCGCATGCGCTCCGCGACCCCGTCGAAGCGCGGCCGGTTGGTGTAGTGGGGAGAGCTTTCGCCGCGAATCGGGGCCCCGCCGCTGAAATGGCTCGAGTACCAGTCGGGGCCCAGCGACCAGTTGAGCTCGGCGACGAAGAAGTTGAGCTCCTTGGGACGTGACATCTCGACCGCTGGGTGGAGGTCGATGTAGTGATGGAGGCTCGTCGTGCCGCACTTCAGGCCCCCGATGACGACCAGGTTCGGAAGCACACCTCCACGGCGCCCGGAACGGCGCTGAACGCGCCGCCTCTCCGCCGCGAAGCGCTCGTGCGCCCGCGCCACCATCGCCTCGTCGGCAGCGTCAGCCCGCGCCAAGTCTCTTCGCCGCCTCGCGAAAGTTCTTGACCGTCGCGGTTGGCGGCTTGCGCCCGTTGAGCTTCTCGCCCTTGCGGTTGACCCAGATCACCGGCACGTTCATCTTCAGCACCGGCGCGACGTCGGTTTCGTACCCGCTGGCGATGTGAACCCAGCCCTTCTTGCCGCCCATCCGCCGCGCGCACTCTCTGAAATGGGCCGGATCGGGCTTGTAGCTGCGGACCTGCTGAGCGGTGACGACCAGATCGAGCTCGGTTCGCAGGTGCCGGCGCGAGACGCCGAGCAGCTTGTCGTCGATGTTCGAGACGATTCCCACCTCGTAGCGCTTGGCGAGCCGGTCCATGGCCGCATTTGCCTCGCGGAACGGCACCCAGCGTTCGACGCTGTCGGGTAGGAACTGGGCGCGCGAGGGCTCGATTTCCCAGCCGATCTCGTGCGCGGCGCGCACGGTCGCTCGCCGCAGCACTTCGGCGTAGAGCTCGTACGAACCGCGGATGATCTCGGCCTGGACCTCGAAGAAGCGCTCGACGAACGGCCCGTCATCGAAGCTGAAGCCGTCGCGCTTGCCCTCAGCCGTGAAGGCATCCGTGATGCCCTTCTCCCAATCGATCAGGGTTCCGTAGCAGTCCACGGTGACCCACTGGATTTCCTTTAGCTTGGGTAGCGGCATGAGCGGGCGCGGGATTATGCCAAGCGCCACATTTGTCGGATAGGCTGCCGCGCCCAGTGGACCTGCTCGAGTACCAGGGAAAGCAGCTCTTCGGCCAGCACGGCGTCCCGGTTCCCGACGGCCGCTATGCCGACACCGTGCCTGCTGCGGTGGAGGCGGCGGAGGAGGTCGGTTACCCGTGCGTGGTCAAGGCGCAGGTGCGGATCGGCAAGCGCGGTAAGGCCGGCGGAATCAAGATCGCCAACGATCGTGACGAGGCGTTTAAGCACGCCGAGGCGATCCTCGGCATGGACATTCGCGGCTTCACCGTCCATGAGGTCTGGATCGAGCGCGCCTCGAGAATCGACGCCGAGTACTACGCCTCGATCATCCTCGACCGCTCGGAGAAGAAGCTGCTGGCGATGCTCTCCCGCATGGGCGGCATGGACGTGGAAGAGGTGGCGGAAGCGGATCCGTCGGCCCTGATCAGGCGCTATGTCGAGCCGGGCGAGGATCTCACCCACGAGCTTGCGCTGCAGATGTCGATGGACGCTCGAATCGACGAGGACGCGAGCGATCAGGTGGCGAGTCTCCTGGTCAAGCTGCACCAGTTCGCGCACGCCGAGGACGCGACCCTGATCGAGGTGAACCCGCTTATCGTCACCTCTGACCGCGAGGTCATCGCGCTCGACTCGAAGGTGACGATCGACAACAGCGCCCTGTACAGGCACGAGGAGCTGGCGGACTTGCGCGATCGCTCCGCCGAGGATCCCCAGGAGCAGATGGCGAAGGAGAAGGGCATCACCTACGTGAAGCTCGGCGGCGACATCGGCATCCTGGGCAACGGAGCCGGCCTCTGCATGTCGACGCTCGATGTCGTCGCCCAGGCGGGCGGCAAGCCCGCCAACTTCCTGGACGCCGGGGGCGGCTCCAAGGCGGAGGCGATCGTCAACGCGCTCGAGGTGATCACCTCCGACGAGAATGTCACGGCCATCCTCTTCAACATCTTCGGCGGCATCACACGCTGCGACGAGATCGCCAAGGGAATCATCGAGGCGTTCGCCCGGATGGACATAGACATGCCGCTGGTTGTCCGCCTGGACGGCACGAACTCCGAGGAGGGCCTGGGGTTGCTCGCCGATGCGGACCTTCCGGACCTGCACGTGGAGAAGACGATGCTCGGCGCCGCCCAGCGGGTGGTCGAGTTGGCCAGGGCATAAGGAGGGCAGCGTGGCGATCATCGTCGATGAGTCGACGAGGCTTGCGATCTCGGGCCTCACGGGCCGCGAGGGCAGCTTCCACGGGCTTCGCAACCGCAGCTACGGCACCGAGGTCGTCGCCGGGGTCACGCCGGGCAAGGGCGGTCAGGATGTGGAGGGAATCCCGGTCTACGACAAGATCGCGGAGGCCGTCTCCGAGCGCGACGCAAACACCTCGATGATCTTCGTGCCGGCGCGCTTCGCCGCGGACGCGATCAACGAGGGGATCGAGGCGGGCGTGAAGACGGTGATCGCGATCACCGAGGGCATCCCGGTGTACGACATGCTCGCTGTCTACTGGAAGGCCAAGGAGGCCGGCGTGCGCGTCATCGGGCCCAATTGCCCGGGCGTGCTCTCGCCCGGCAAGTCGAACGTGGGGATCATCCCGGCGCAGTTCTTCGATCCCGGCTCGATCGGCGTCGTCTCGAAATCCGGCACGCTGACCTACCAGATCGGCAATGAGCTGAAGCAGGCGGGGGCGGGCAACTCGTCGATCGTCGGCATCGGCGGCGATCCGATCGTCGGCTCGGACTTCATCGACATCCTCACCCTGTTCGAGGGGGACGACGAGACCGAGCTGATCGTGATGGTCGGCGAGATCGGCGGCGACGCCGAGGAGCGTGCCGCCGACTTCATCGCCGAGCAGGTCTCGAAGCCGGTGGTCGCCTACATCGCCGGCTTCACCGCCCCGCCCGGCAAGCAGATGGGCCACGCCGGAGCGATCATCTCCGGCTCCTCCGGCACCGCTGAGGCGAAGAAGAAGGCCCTGGAGGGCCGTGGGGTCCGCGTCGGCCGCTCGCCGACCGAGGCGGCCCAGCTCGCGGTGGAGGCAATCGGCGCGCGGGCCTGAGCCCCGCGCCCCTCACCTCGTTGCGACCTCGCCGCCGAGGTTGACCGGCCCGGCCGAGGCCGGCTTTTCGTTGTCGCCGATGTTCTGAGTGTTCGCGTAGCCGAGCTGGCCGTCAGACCCAAGCCCCCAGCTGCGCACCCGGCCGTTGTCGAGCAGGGCGAAGGTATGCCGGCCGCCGGCCTGAATCGCGACCGCCTTTCGCCCCCGGCCAAGCTTTACCGGGCCCACGGAGCCGGGGTTTTCGTTGTCGCCGACATTCCGCGTGTTCCCGTAACCCAACTGCCCGTAGCGGCCGGTGCCCCAGCAGCGCACCGTACGGTCGTTGAGGACCGCGCAGGTGTGCTGGCCGTAGGCGGAGATCGCGATCGCCTTCCGCCGGGCGCCCAGCTTCACCGGGGAGACCGAGCCGGGCGTCTCGTTGTCGCCGATCTTCTTCGTATCGCCGTAGCCAAGCTGGCCATTGGAGTTGAGGCCCCAGCATCGCACCTTGCCGTTGTCGAGGATCGCGCAGGTATGGAGATAGCCACCGGAGATCGCCACGGCCTTTCGCCCCTTGCCCAGCTTCACGGGCGGGACGGAGCCGGGCGCCTCGTTGTCGCCGATGCTCTTGGTGTTTCCGTAGCCGAGCTGGCCCTGGCTGCCCTCGCCCCAGCAGCGCACCTTGCCATTGTCGAGGATCGCGCAGGTGTGGTAGCCGCCGCCGGTAATCGCCACCGCCGTTCGTCCCGCGCCGAGGTCGACCGGTCCCACTGATCCTGGCGTCTCGGCGAAGCCGATCGACCGCGTGTTGCCATAGCCAAGCTGGCCGTTGTCGCCGTCGCCCCAGCAACGCACCCTGCCGTTGTCGAGGATCGCGCAGGTGTGACGGCCGCCGCCGGTGATCGCCACCGCCGTGCGTCCCGCGCCGAGGTCGACCGGCCCGACCGAGGCGGGCGTCTCGTCATCGCCAATTTGGTTGTTCGTGTTGGGGTAGCCGAGGGGCCCGGTGCCCCAGCAGCGCAGATCGCCTTGGTCGAGGATCGCGCAAGCGTGATAGAAGCCGGCCGAGATCGCGCGGACCGTTCGTCCCGCGCCGAGGTTCACCGGGCCGACCGACGCCGGCGTCTCAGTGTCGCCGATGTCATTCGTGTTGCCGTAGCCGAGCGCGCCGTAGGCCCCGATCCCCCAGCAGCGCGCGCGGCCGGTGTCGAGACGGGCGCAGCTGAACCGGGCTCCGGCCGCAACGAAGCCGGACGCCCGGCGGTTGATCTTTGACCCCGCCTGTTCCGCGCTGGCGTCGCTCGGGGCGAGCCCCACACTCGCTAGAACGACGAAAAGCGCTGCAATCGCGATGAGAGCCGCTTTCACGTGGTGCATGCGGGTCACTCTACGTTGCCCACCGCCAGGTGCAAGCCACCCTAGGGTGAGAGGGCCAACACCTTCCCGGCCCGCTGCGTTCCTATACTCGCCTGGCGCATGGCAACTGACCTGATCAGCTTCGCCCGTGGGGCGCCCAGCGCCGACATCCTGCCCGTCGAGGCGGTCCGGGAGGCTGCGCAGCGGGCGCTCGCCGACGACTGGAAGCGGGCCCTCTCCTACGGCACCGGGGAGGGACACCCCGGGCTCTGCGAGTGGGTCGCCGCGCGTCACGACCTATCCGATCCCTCCCAGGTGATGATCACCAACGGCTCGCTCGAAGCCGGCGCGATGCTGTTCCAGCACCTGATCACGCCCGGGGACCGGGTGATCGTCGAGCAGCCGTCGTACGACCGGACACTGCTGCTGCTGGAGCGACTGGGCGCCGAGCGCGTCGGGGTACCGCTCGACGATGACGGGATCGACGTCGAGGAGCTCGAGCGGGCCCTCGACGCTGCGCCCGTGAAGCTTGTCCACGTGATCCCCAACTTCCACAACCCCGCCGGCTGCACGATGTCGGCCGCAAAGCGCCAACGGCTGGTGCAGCTCGCTGACGAGCACGGGTTCTGGATCTTCGAGGACGACCCCTACCGGGAGCTCCCGTTCGAGGATCCGCCCCCGCCCACCATGCTGTCGCTCGACCGGTCGGGCCGGGTGATTCACTCGTCCTCGTTCTCGAAGACCGTCAGCCCCGGTGTGCGCGTTGGCTACCTGGTGGGTCCCGAGGAGGAGGTCACGAAGCTCGCCAAGCGCGCCAACGAGGTCTATATCTCGCCCAACATGCTCGCCGAGTCCGTGGTCTGGGAGCTCTGCCGCTCGGGCGCCCTCGACGAGAACATCGTTTTCGTCAAGGGAGCGCTCCGCGAGCGCCGGGACGCCCTGGTGCAGGCGCTCGCCGAGCGCCTCCCCGAGGCCAAGTTCGTGGTGCCGGGAGGCGGGTACTTCCTCTGGCTGACCCTGGGCGATGACGTGAACTGCGAGGAGCTCCTCGCCGCGGCGCTGCAGCAGCAGGTGGCGTTCATCGCCGGCTGCGATTTCATGCTGGAAGGCGGTCGCTCGAGCATGCGTCTCTCGTTTGCGAGCGTCCCGGCCGCGCTGATCGACGACGGCGTCGGGAGGATCGCCAAGGCGCTGGAGGCGCTTCGGTCGGCGAGCCCGGTCTGACCCCCTCGAACTTTTACTCCGGCGTTACATCGCGCTAAGAAACCGGAGCTACCTTCTGCCCAACCGGCAACCGGCCGGCGACGGAAGTCCCGCGAGTTCAGGAGGTAGGCCGAGATGACTCCGATCACGATGGTCGAAGGCACCCGGAAGCTCGATGCGGTGAGCGAGCGAAATGTCGCCGAGCGGCGCTTCTCCGCTCTGGCGTCGGCCGTCCGCGAGCACGAGGCCTCGGTGAAGCGCCGCCAGTACGCGACGCGAGCGCAGGACCAGGCGCTCTACCGCCGTCTGCGCCAGATCTGCGGCGAGCTCTGAGTCAGCGGCCGTAGCGGTCGCTCGACAGCACCAGCTGCTCGGGCAGGGGCGGGCGCGGGGGCGGCGAGGGATCGGCGCGGACGGAGACCGTCTCCGCGACGCTGCGCGAGACCACGTGGCTGCCGTCATCCGAGGCGACGACCACCTCATCCTCGCTGGAGCTGTCGAGCGTGCCGTCGAGCCCCGGCCGAAGGCCCGCCTCCTTCAGGTAGTGCAGGAGCTCCTCGGCCTCGTTCTCGAACCTGAGCACGTGAACGGTGGCGCCGGGCACGACATCGGCCAGAAGCACGCCCTGCTCGCGCGCGCCCTCGACCAGGGGGTGGCCGTGCGGACAGGTCTTGGCGTCGCCGATCGCCGCCAGCATCCGCTCCTCGAGCACCGGAGACATGGCGTGCTCGAGTCGCTCGGCCTCTTCGTGCACCTCGTCCCACGGGACGCCGAGCACGTCGGTCAGGAAGCGCTCGATCAAGCGGTGCCGTCGGACGATTGCCTGGGCGTGCTGGCGCCCGTCGGCTGTGAACACGAGGGACTTGTCGGCGCGGCGCTCGACGTAGCCATCTCGCTCCAAGCGGCCGATCATCTCGTGGACGGTCGGTGCCGAAAGCTGCATGGCCCGGGCGATGTTCGCCCCCGTGATCGGCAAGCCCGCCTCCTCGAGCCAGAACATGATCTGGAGGTACTCCTCCTCGGCGACGGTGACTTGCTCCTGGGTCACGCCCCGATAGTAGTGGTCGCTACGACCCCCCAGTTGCCGCCGGGAGCGTCCGGCGACATGAGAGGATGCGGCCGTGCGGATCGAGCCCGGCACCAGGGCGATCGTCACCGGCGCATCGCGCGGCATCGGCCACGCCCTGTGTCTTGCGCTGGCATCGCGCGGGGCGCGCTTGGGGCTCGTCGCTCGCGACAAAGAGCGTTTGGAGGAGGTGGTCGAGCGGCTTCCCGCCAGTCCGGCCGGCCCGCACCTGGCGCTGGTCGCCGACGTCGCCAAGCGCGGCCAGCTGCAGCGGGCGGTGGACCGATTCGTGAAACGGGCCGAGGGCCTCGAGCTGGCGGTCGCCAACGCCGGCATCGCCCACTACGGGCCGTTCGTCGACGCCGAGATCGAGCGAGCGGAGGAGATGGTCCAGATCAACGTGCTGGGCACGATCTACACGGCGGCCGCGACGCTCCCCCACATGCTCGACCGGGCTCGCGGCCACTTGGTGATCCTCTCCTCGGGCGCCGGGATTCGGGCCTTTCCCGCGGCCGCCGTCTACGGCGCCACCAAGGCGGCCGACCGTGGCTTCGCGGAGGCGCTGCGGCATGAGCTCTCGGGCACCGGGGTCTCGGTGACCACAGTCTTTCCGGGCGAGATCGAGACGGGCCTCCACGCACACGAACGCCACCTGCTCCCTGACTGGCGGGAAAATGAGAGTGAGCTTCCGCCGCAGCGGGTCGCCGAGGCGATCGTCGAGGCCGTGGAGGAGGACCGGCGGTCCGTCTACGTGCCCGGGCTGGTCCGGCTGCTGGGGCTGAACGGGCTCGCCCCGAGGCTCACGGACGGGGTGCTGCGCCGCATCCGCGGCGCGACAGCGGCTCCTCGGCGCGATTAGCGGCGCTCGGCCAGGGTGGAGACCACCGCCTCGTAGAAGCCGTCGCCGTTGCTGCCCTCGGTGACGGTGACGTTGGGGCGGCCTCCTATCCCCTCGCGCAAGCCGGGGTCGCGCGCCGGCCCATTCGCCACCACGAAGAAGCGCCCCACGGCGTCGGCGACGTCCAGGTCCTCGAGCGAGTCGCCGATTCCGATGCAGTCACCCGGCGCATAGCCGCGGGCGCGTGCGTGGAACGCAACCGCCTTCGCCTTGCTGGCCCCGCCGGGAACGAGGTGGTACGCGTGAGCCGGTCCGTCAAGGCCCGGCATCGGCGTCGTGATCGCCCCGTTGTCGAGGAAGCGAAGGTCCTCGTGCCCGTGCTGCGCGAGCAGCGCGTTCGCCTCGGCGACGTCGACGCTGCCGCGGAACAGGTGCGAGAGCACGCGATCGACGTGCCAGGGGCCGTGCCACTCGAGCCTGTCGGGAAATTGGTCGAACAGCAGGTCCGGGATTCCCGCGGCGAGGAGGCGCTCCGCCGGCGTCCCGTCATCGTCCGGCACCCAGCCCCCGGTCAGGAGCGTGCGCTCCCCGTCGATCACGACGCCGCACCCGGCCTCGTATATGTACGAGGATTGGCCGATCAGATGGGCGTCGGCCATCACCTGGGCCTCGCGGCGCCCCGACATGATCACGACCTCAACGCCGGCGCGGTGGCAAGCCTCAAGCGCACGCGCCTGCTTGAGGGAGAAGTTGCCGTCGGCGTCGCTGAACAGCGAGCCGTGGAGCCCGAGCAGGGTGCCGTCCAGGTCGGTGTAGACGCAGCGCAGAGGCACGGCCGGGCAACGGTATAGGGCGCCGGCCGCGCTACGTTAGGCGGCGGATGACCCGCTGGCGCCTCGCCGATCGACTGCTCACGTTCCCGCCCTCCCTGGCTGTCGGGATCGTCAATGTCACCTCCGATTCGTTCTTCGAGGGCGCGCGCAGCGAGACGCCCGAACGCGCCGTGGAGGACGGGATGGCGCTGGTCGAGGCGGGCTTCGATTTGCTGGACGTGGGCGCCGTGGCGGCCCGCAGCGGGCCGCCGGTCTCGGCGGACGATGAGGCGGCGCGGCTCGTCCCCGCGGTCGAGGAGCTCGCTGGCCGGGCCGGTGTGCCGGTGACCGCCGACACCTTTCAGCCCGAGGTCGCGCGCCGGGCGCTCGACGCCGGCGCCGCGGCGATAAACGACATCTCCGGTGGCGCCGATCCCGGAATGCTCGACCTGGTGGCCGAGAGCGGCTGCGGCTATGTGCTCATGCACATCGAGGGCCCACCCCGCGCCGACCGCGAGCCGGCCGGTCATCGGGACCCGGCCGCCCATCTGCAGCGGTGGTTCCGGGAGCGGATTGAGACGGCGCTGGAGCACGGAGTTGCGGCGGAGCAGATCGCGCTCGATCCGGGGCTCGACTTCGACCTCTCGGTGGACGATGACCTCGAGATCCTGCGCCGCCTGGGCGAGCTGCGCGACCTCGGCCATCCGCTGTTCGTCGCGCTGTCGCGGAAGGACTTCCTCGGAGCGGTGCTGGCGGGATCCTGGGAGGACCGGGCTGCCGCCACCGAACGGGAGTGGGCGACCGCGGCCGCGACGGCGCTGGCCGTCGCCGAGGGGGCCGAAATGGTGCGGCTCCACGACCGAAGCGCGCTCGACGCGCTGCACACAGCCGCGGCGATCAGCGGCCGCCGAGAGCCTCGGCAACCCTCCGGCGCTGCGAATGGCTAGTCGCGTGAGCACGAGCCCCGGCGACCTCGCCGCCTCGGTGGGCTGGGAGCACGCGATCGAGCCGGGGCGCGCAGACGGTCGCCTGGTTGCCGAGAGCCTCGAGGCACCGCAAGCGGCCGAGCGTGTCGGCCTCCCCGCCACCTTGGCGCCCGAGCTGCAGGCCGCCCTGCCGGCGATCGGCATCGAGGCGCTCTACTCGCACCAGCTCGAGGCGCTGGAGGCAGCAGCCCAGGGGAATGCGGTGGTCACCAGCGGCACGGCGTCGGGCAAATCGCTGTCCTTCAACCTGCCCGTCCTCGACCAGCTGGCCCGGGACGACGACCACCGGGCCCTCTACCTCTACCCGACCAAGGCGCTCGCCCAGGACCAGGCACGAAAGCTGTCCGCCCTGGGACTGCAGTCGCTTCGCCACGCGATCTACGACGGCGACACGCCGCGCGAGGACCGGCCGCAGATCAAGCGTCGCGCGAACCTGATCCTCACCAATCCCGACATGCTCAACGTCGGCATCCTGCCCCACCACAAGAGCTGGGGCGACTTCCTCTCCAGGCTTGGCTGGGTGGTGGTCGACGAAGCCCACATGTACCGGGGGGTGTTCGGCTCGCATGTGGCCAACGTGCTTCGTCGGCTGCGCCGGATCGCCGCCCTCTACGGCGTCAGCCCGCGCTTCATCCTGGCCTCGGCCACGATCGCCAATCCCGTGGAGCTCGCGGAGCGGCTGGTCGGCGAGCCCTTCCGTCTGGTCGATTCGGATGGGGCTCCGCGAGCCGGGCGCCGGGTCGGGATCTGGAATCCGCCGGTCATCGACGCTCGCTCCATGACGCGGCGCTCGGTCCTCTCCGAGGCCGCCGAGTTGCTCGCCGACCTCGTGAGCGAGGGGGTGCGGACCATCTGCTTCCTGCGCAGCCGCCGGGGAATCGAGCTGATCCAGCGCTTTACGCGCGCCAGGCTCGAGGAGCTGGGCCGCCCGCATCTCGCCGAGCGGATCGCCCCCTACCGGGCCGGCTACACGCCCCAGCAGCGACGGGAGATCGAGGCCCGGCTGGCCGCCGGAGAGTTGCTTGCGGTGGTGGCCACCGACGCGCTCGAGCTGGGCATCGACATCGGCGAGCTCGACGCGGCGATCTGCGTCACCTTCCCCGGCACCGTCGCGAGCCTGCGGCAGATGTGGGGGAGGGCGGGCAGGCGCACCCAGGGCCTAGCGCTCTACGTTGCGGGCGAGGACGCGCTGGACCAGTTCTTCTGCCGCCACCCCGACGAGTTTCTGGGGCGCCCGGTGGAGGCGGCGATCCTGGACCACCAAAACGAGCGGATCCAGCTCGCGCACATGCTTGCCGCGGCCTATGAGCTGCCGCTCTCGGATGAGGACGCGAACGTGTTCGGCGAACGGTGGAGAGAGCGAGCCGACGCCCTGGTCGCGCTCGGCGAGCTTCGCCGGGGTCGCGAGGGACGCTACCTGCCGCGCGGACCGCGGTTCCCCGCCGGCGACATCTCGCTGCGCTCGGCATCGCCGGACTCGGTTGCGATCGTCGAGGCAAGCTCGGGCGAGCTCCTGGGAGCGGCCGAGGCGGAGCGGGCCTTCACCACTGTGCATCCCGGCGCGGTTTACCTGCATTTGGGGCGCTCCTACGAGGTGCGCGAGCTGGACATCGAGGCCAGGCGCGCGATCGTCGAGGGCTTCGAGGGCGACTGGTACACCCAGCCGAGGAAGGAGACGGAGGTGTTCATTGAGGAGATCGTCGCGAAGAGCGACGATCCCGTGGGAGGCGCCCCGGGCATCGAGCTGTTCTTCGGCGAGGTGTCGGTTACCGAGCAGGTGCTGGCCTTCCAGCGCAAACGGCTTTCCGATCATCAGGTGATCGATATGCAGGGGCTCGAGCTTCCGGAGACGAACTTCCCGACCCAGGCGCTGTGGTACGTGCTGGGCGATGAGCTTGTCGGCCCGGGGGCGCTTCCGCCCGAGGTTCTCCTGGGCGCGCTCCATGCCGCCGAGCACTGCCAGATCGCGGTCCTGCCGCTGCTCGCGATGTGCGACCGGTGGGACATCGGGGGCCTGTCGACCAACGTTCACTTCCAGACCGGCCGGCCGACGATCTTCATCTACGACGGCTATCCCGGAGGGGTGGGAATCGCCCGCCGCGGTTTTGACCGGTTCGAGCGGTTGGTCGCGGACGCCGCGAAGCTGATCGCCGAGTGCCCCTGCGCCGACGGCTGCCCGTCATGCGTCCAGAGTCCCAAGTGCGGCAACCTGAACGAGCCGCTGCACAAGCAGGGCGCGTTGGAGCTGATGACCTCGATGTTGCGCCCAGCTCCGGGCCGCGGGACAGATGGCTCGTAAGCGGCAGGTCGCAGTGATCGGCAAGGGGACTCCGGATGAGGAGCTCACGCCCGTGGCCGAGGAGGTGGGACGCCTGCTCGCCGAGGCCGGGGCCGTGGTCGTGTGTGGCGGGCTGACTGGGGTGATGGAGGGAGTAGCGCGGGGGGCCTCCGCCGCCGGTGGCACGGTGATCGGCATCGTGCCCTCGAGCTCCCGGGAGCAAGCCAATCCCTTCTGCACCCACGTGGTCGCCACCGGGATCGGACAAGCGCGGAACCTCGCTGTGGTCTCCTCCGGCGACGCGGTGATCGCCATCGGCGGCGAATGGGGAACGCTGTCCGAGATCGCCTTCGCGCGCGAGCTCGGCCGCCCAGTGGTCGCGCTCTCGAGCTGGGAGGTCAGCCCCGGGGGCGTCATGGAGGGTGGCCCGGGGATCGAGGTGGCCTCGAACGCCGCCGCGGCGGTCGAGCTGGCCCTCGCGGGCGCAACCGAAACCGATTGACTTCGTCGCTAGCCTTAGCCGTCGCCGGCGAGGTAGCTCAGTTGGTAGAGCACACGACTGAAAATCGTGGTGTCGGCAGTTCGATTCTGCCCCTCGCCATCCCTTAGCCAAAGCGGTTTGCGGTGCCTGCGACGAGGGTGTTTAAGGGCTGACGGTGATTTCGGCCAGGGGCACGACACGCTCCTCCAGCTCGACCTCGAAGACACCTTCGATGGTGGCTGGGACGTTGAACTCGACGCTGCCACCGGCTTTGACGGGCTTCGGAATGTCGTAGCCGTGGAGGTGGACCTCGTCGGTGACGTCCGACCTGACCCGGAACCGGATGTTGTCTCCCTTCTTGAAGCTGAGCTCCTGGACGCCTCCCACCGGCTTCGCGTTACGAACAACGATCGTCGGAACACTTGGCTCGGAGCTGTCACCCCGGACCTGGTTGGGTGTTCCCTGGGCGGTCGTGTTCGTGGTGGTCGAGTCGCTGTCGGACCCGCTGTCTTTGAGCACGACGAACAGGACGACAGCTACCACGAGGGCCACCACGGCGAGCCCGATGCTCACCCGCCTCGACTGCATCAGGGCAACCTACTCGACCGACTTGATCGCGATCTGAAGCTGGCTCAGTGGCAGGATGCCGGAACCGACGACCTTCTTGCCTCCCGGTCCCTGGACCACGAACGTCGGGGTCGAGTTGATGCCGAGGGATTGGGTCTCGCTCTGGACCTTCGACAACGCTGCGTCCCATTTCGGACTCTGGCGGTCCTGGTTCCACTTGTCGAGATCAGGGACTCCTGCCCCTTTGGCGACGCTGGTGAGGAAGTCATCGGTGACATAGCCGGAGTTCTCGGTGCCCTGGTTCCGGTAGAAGAGCTCCACGAAGTTCCAGTAGCGGCCCTGCTCGCCTGCGGCCAGTGCCGCCTTCGCGGCGACGGCGGAATCCGGGCCGATGATCGTGTATTGGCGGAGGTCGTACGTCGCAGTGTTCTTGCGGACCACCTGCGAAATGAGGTCGGGTGCAGTCTCGGTCGAGAATGCTTGACAGACCGGACACTGAAGGTCGGCGTACTCGATCACGGTGACTTTCGCATTCGGATCCCCGAGGACCGTGCCGTGCTGGGGAATGCCACGAAGCTGTTGCTTGACCAGTGCGGCGTCCTCGGTGCCGCTTCCCGACGAGCCGCCGCCGGATTGGCTGATGATGACCAAGACGGCGACGGCGCAGACGGCCAGGAAGGCGGCAGCGCTTCCGTATTGGACCAGCCGCCGCCGCCGCTCCTTCGCTTGAGCTTCGGCCTCTTGGGCCAATCGCTGCTCGCGAAGGCGCTCCTTCTGTGCCTGTCGAGTCGCCATCAACTGAACCTAAAGCGCCAATCTAAAGCTGCTCTATCCGGCCTCATTTCGACCGACCGACGCGAGTTCCGCTCCAGCGTACGTGAAAGCTCGGGTCGCATTGACGGCCAGGAGAAGGGCCATCAGGACCGCGCTCGCCACGCACCAATGGCAGATGGCGTCGATGACAAAGAGTTCGAGGTAGGTGAGGTAGACGCTGAAGCCGAAGCCGATGGCAGCAAGCAGAAAGCCGCCGAACCGCCCGAGGTCGCCAGGGGTCAATGCTGCGGCCAGGATCAGCACATAGCCCAGGATCCCGAACACCGCCACGTTGATGCCCGCGAGGTGGGAGTAGTGACTCTTCGCCACCGTCGCGCAGCCATGTCCGCCGGCGAGGCACACGGGGGACCCGCCTCCGGCATCTGCGATCGCGATGTAGGTGGCCACCCCGATCCCGGCAAACGAGAGCGCTGCTGCGACGGTCCTCAGTACCCGCTCGCGAGGCACGAACGGACGGTAACGACTCGATGACTCCCGGAGGCGGGACTACCAGCGGCCGGTGAAGACGTCGGTGCCGAAGCTGCCCGGGTCGGGCGATGCCGCGTAGCCCAGGAGGGGAAGGCCGAACAGCTGCTCCAGCGTGCGCAGCGCGGAGAAGTGGTTGTAGTCGTGCGTGCTGACGGTTCCCGGCCGGATGAAAGGCGACAGGGCCACCGCGCCGACGCGCCCGCCCCCGCGGCCCGGCACCGGGCCGCCGTTGTTCGGAGTGTTCGGGAATTGCGCCTGATTGCAGCATGCGCTCGCATCGGGGGCGGAGCCCTCGGCCTCAGCCTCATCGAAGGTGATCAGGAGCAGGCCATCGCGCTTGAACGCGGGAGACCCGGTGATGCGCGGCACCCACTCTCGCAGCCAGGCGTTCGCGCTCACCAGACCGCCCGGCTCGCCGTTCGCGCACGGCTCGTCGTGGCCGTCGTGGCAGAGGTCGGGTGTGATGAAGCTCAAGCTCGGGGTCTTTTGCGCCTTCGAGAGATCGGCCGGGAGCCGGGTGAGCGGCACGACATGCTGCTCGCAGTAGTAGTTGTCGTCGATGATCGAATGGAAGTAGACGAACGGGTTGTGGCGCGCGGCGTACTGGTCTTCCTCGCTCGCGGTCTGCGTTTCGTCATGGGTGTTCAGGCCCGGGTGTCCGCACAGCCCGCTCTCGCGGGTTGGATCGTTCCCCATGTCCTCCATGTAGCCCATCCACTTCAGCCCGCGCGCGTTGAGCTGGTCGGCGATCGTCTTCACGTTCGGCGGAAAGACACAGCCGTTGCCGAGCGCCTGCCCGTCGGGGCCGATCAGCCCGCCCACAAACTCGGAGAAGATCTGGCAGTCGGCCTGGATCTGCGGATTCGAGCCCTGGCCGCTGACGAAGCCGGTGTAGTTGCCGAGGCTCAGGTGCGTGATGCCGTAGTACCCGGGGATGAACGCACCCCGGCTCGGCAACGTCTGCGAGAGATACGGGGCGGGCGAGCCGGGGCCGAACGTCACGTCCGCGTTCTCGTTCTCCAGGAAGACGACGAACGCGTGTCGGACGGGTGGCATGGAGGGGCGCGCAACCGCCTGGGCCGGCGCGGCCGAGGCGAGCGCAGTCACCGTGAGAGCCGCGATGAGAGCCAGCCGCTTCATCACGCGAGCGCCTTCTGGAGGGAGTCGGGCTCGCGGAAGATGTCCGTGGCCGCACCCGTGCCCGTCGGGATGCCGAACTGCTCGGCCAGGTCTTCGAGCGCGGCGAGATCGCTCGCGTGCGTTTGCTGGGAATCGAGGACATCGCCGCCGCCGAGCGTGCAGGGGGTCGAGACGATGCGATCCGGGTCGGGGAGATCGGGCCGCTCGAAGTTGGGCGTGGACCAGTTCATTGTCTGGCCGATGTTCTGGGCCTTCGCGTCGCGAGTCGTCAGGCTGCCCAGCCCGAACCGGTAGGTGATCAGCTTGATGATCGACTCGAACCCGCTCAGCTGGTGGCTGACCGCGCCGCGCTTGGCGAACGGGGAGACCACCACCCCCGGAATCCGGAAGCCCATCAACCCGAAATCGAGGTCCATGTTCGAGCTCTGGCGGGCGTCGGGAACGCTGGGGGGCCGCACGTGATCGAAGAACCCGCCCCACTCGTCGTACACGATGAACAGCGCACCCCGCTCCCAATTCGGTGACTCGATGAACGCGTGCACGATGTCCGACATGAAGGCCTGGCCCAGCCGCACGTCGCCCAAAGGGTGCTCGTCCGCCGAGATCCCATCGCCACCCCCGCCGTCGCGGAAGGGCGGGTCCACGAAGCTGATGCTCGGAAGGGTCCCCGCGGCGCAGTCGGCGTAGTAGTCGGCAACGGGTCGCGTCCAGGTGGCGCCACGCGCCCCCCACACGGCCGAGAACGGAAGGTCCGAGTTGTAATAGCGGGCCGTCAGCCCCCTGCCTGGGACGTTTGCCGCATTGGCCTTCAGCGCGCGGTCGAAGAGCGTCTCCCACTGGTTGCCGAGCGTGCCGGCGGGCGGGTCGTTGCTGATCTTCCCGCCGGACTGGGCGGACCACATGTAGTAGCGGTTCGGCCAGGTGGAGGCCATGAGCGAGCAGTGGAACCGGTCGTAGACGGTGAACTCGCGGCCGGCCGCATGAATGAAGCCCAGGTCCCCCTCGTCGTAGTAGCAGAGAGCGAACTCGTCGTTGTCACCCGCAAGGAACCCGTCCGGCTCGCGCTTGGGGTTGGTTCGGGAGCTGCCGAGTTCGTTGCGCCCGCCCGACCACGAGTGGTCCGGATCGGGATGCCCGCACCCCTGCCATTCGGCGTTCCCGAGGGTCGAAGCGTGACGCGTGGCGACCAGCGCTCCGCCGTTGTCGGGATCCGGGTAGGACCGCTGCTGAACGCCATCGGCATTCGGCAGCCAGCCGAAGTAGTGGTCGAACGAGCGGTTCTCCATCATCAGGACCACGAAGTGGTCGATCGGCATGTTCTGTGGCGAGGGCATGCCTGCGGCCAGCGCCTCGCGCTTGGACACCTCGCCGAGCAGCAGGTCCAGCGGGAGCGAGGCCATCGCGGCCCCGAGCCCCGCGGCGTATGCGCTGCGCGACAGGAACTCGCGGCGGCGCATCCCGGACTCGGGCGCCTCCGCGAGCGCTCGCTCGCTAGCGTCGGCCAGCCTCAGCTCGGACCCTGTCAGCCTCCGACGCATGGCGCCTGTGACTACCCGTTTGCGCCACGTGGCAAACCTCCGGTCACAGGGTGTTCACGGCGCGGGCTGCGCCGGGGATGCGGCTCGACCCGGAGGTCGTGCTCTAGCCCGGGCGTCCGCGACCGCGAACGATGCCCAGCGCCTGGTAGACGATCACGGCCGAAAGGATGTTCTTCAAGCGGCCTTCGGTGAGCTTCTCGAGCTCTCCGTGGAGCACGAGAGGGCCTGCCTCTTCACCCTCGGTCTCGATCGCCCGGATGGTCACGTCGAGCATCCGGTCGTAGTCGGCCAGGCGAGCTTTGGCGATCTCTTCGCCGATGTCGCCGGAGCCATTGCCATTTAGCTGCTTCTCGCTCATCCATCCCTCTCGGTCCTAGTGGCTTGAACCGCGACCGGGTCCCGCAGTTGCGGTCGTCGTTGCGAGAAGTACCTGGTTTCAAGCGCATTCGCAGCGCGGGTTGCACAGGCTCGTCAGGTCGACGATCCGCTCGACGACCCCCTGCACAGGGGAGAGTTGGCCCGTCCGCACCCCTGTCTACTGTGAGCCGAGTCATGGGCAACCAGGTTTCATTGAGCGAGCAGCCAGTGTTGGGCGAAAGCGTCACGAACGGCGCGGGCCTCACCGGTGATGGGGAGCGACCCTGGGTGCGCGACCTCGTCGACGGCCAGGCCATCGATGCTGTGTTCGGCGTTCGAGAGCGCGAGCTGCGCCAGCGGCGAAACGGCGGGCAATGGCTCAGGCTGTCTGTGTGCGATCGCTCCGGGACGGTGGAGGCGGCCGTCTGGGATGGCGTTGAGGAGTCGTTCGAGATCGCCGTCCCGGGTTCCGCGGTTCACCTCAGCGGACGCTTCGGAGTTCATCCGCAGTACGGGCCGAAGATCACGGTTGAGGCGATCCGCCCCGCCGATCCAGGGGAGTTCGAGGGGGCAGATCTCGCCGATGGTCCCAGCGTGCCGGTGGAGCGCCTCGAGGCCGATCTCCGCGAGCTGCTCGAGACGATCCAGAGCCCCCAGCTTCGCGAGTTGCTCGACCGCTTCTTCGACCAGGGCTCGCCTCTCTGGGCCAGGTTCCGGGAGGCGCCGGCCGCCAAGTACTACCACCAGGCGTACCGCCACGGGCTTCTCGATCACACCGTCTCGGTTGCGCAGGCGGTGAGCGCCTCTGCCTCGGCCTTCGCCGGAGTGGACCGTGACATCGCGGTGACCGGGGCGCTGCTCCACGACATCGGCAAGACCATCGCCTACAACGACGACCCGCTGGGAATCGACCTCACCGATGCCGGCCGCCTGCAGGGTGAGATCCCCCTCGGCTACTACCTCGTCCGTCGCGAGATGGAGCGAATCGACGGGTTCGATCCGGAGCTTGCGCAGGCGATCCTTCACATCGTCCTCTCGCATCACGGGACGCTCGAGAACGGCTCGCCGGTGATCCCGGCCACCCGCGAGGCCACCCTGGTGCACGCAATGGACAACCTCGGCGGCCGGCTGGGCAGCTTCGATCGGATCGAGCGCGCGCTTCCGGACGGCGAGGCTTGGTCGCGGTTCGACCGCGGGATCGACTCCGCCGCCTACTTCCGGTCCCGAGCGGCTTAGGACTCACGCGGCTCCGCTGATCCGAGCGCCGGCGGCGGTCGCGATCTACCCAACTCCAAGCGTTGCGAGGGTTGTCCCTTGATTTGGGGAAAACCGGTTCCTAGACTGATCGTAACCCGGCTGCCCAAAGGCCGGGGGCGCCCTGAAGATGACTGAGGAGGTCTGGACCGAAGTCGTGAACTCCGTTGCGCAGGACAAGAAGAGCAGGGAGGCGGCGCTGGCGAGCCTCGACGATAAGAGTGGGCCTTCGGCCGAGGACCCCGTGGTGGTGGCCAGAAGGCGCGTCTTCCTGCTCCTCGAAGCCCACCGCGAAGAGCTGGGCGTCCAGGTGCGACGCCGAGTGCGGGTCCAGGGGCGCTATGAGGACCTGTGCCTGATCAAGATGGTGACTCGCCTGGAACGCGATTACCTCACCCGGCCTTCGCCCGGCGCCGGCGCTTCACCGGGGGTCGTCCGTGGCGCGTACGGAATCGCCGATTGGGCGAAGCCATGGGGGCAAACCTTCTTGCTCCAGTTCCAGGCCGATCTCAATGTCTTCGACACGAAGCTGAAGAGCTCGCGCCGGTGGCTCTCCGCCGCCACCCAAGGGCGGGCGGAAGCTCTGGCGGCGGAGCGCTTTGCCTCGATCACGGCGGGGATGGCAACGGACCTGAAGGCAGCGGGGTTCGCACCGCCTGAGTGGCCCTCGCTGAGGCATCGGCCCCGGCGTGCGCCGGCCCGGCGGGCGGCAAGAGCCCGGCGTGGCGAATCAAAGCCCGGCCCGCGGGGGTGGCGCGGCGCGCCGGGGGAGGGAACCGAAGGCAAGCTCAACTTGAACCAGGTGAGCTTTGCGGACCTCCGCTCGCTGAGGCTCTCCATCACGCAGAGCCACCGTCTGCTGGCCTACCGAAAGCGGATTGACGGGTATGACTCGATCGAGCAGCTCGACGAGGTTCCCGGCTTCAGCGCGGCCGACCGCGAGCGACTCAAGCGCGGGCTGACCCTCTAGCGCCGCAAATTGCGGGCAAAGCTCCGGCCGGGCTGACGTGACGCCTGGTGGCGCGCGTCTATTCTCCCCGTCGTGGCCAAGGACACCGAGAAGCTGATCCGCCAGCTCTCCCTGATCTCGTTCCTGATGGCCAACCGGCGCCCGGTCTCCGCGCTCGAGATCAAACGGGAGGTGGAGGGCTACAGCTCCATGAACGACGACGCGTTCGCTCGCCGCTTCTACGCCGACCGGGCAGAGCTCGACAGCCTTGGCATCTCGCTCCAGGTCGAGAAGCCAGCCGAGGGATTCTTCGAGGCGGAGCTCTACGCGCTGCCGCCCGAGAACTACTACCTGCCACCGATCGAGTTCACCGACGGCGAGCTGGCGGCGCTGCGCACGGCCCTGGGGCTGCTCGACGGCGAGTTCGCGTACGCCGAGCCGCTTCGGCTTGCCCTGCAGCAGGTCTCCTGGGGACGCCCCAGCCCGCTCGAGGAGAACGACACGACCTCGATCGACGTCAAGCTCGCGCCCTCGGGCGGGGGCCGAGAGCTCTCGCAGCGTCTGGCGAAGATCGAGACCGCGATCTCTCGCCGCAAGACGATCGAGTTCAGCTACTACTCGATGCAGCGCGACGAGGTCTCCGACCGCAAGGTGGATCCCTACCACCTCGTCTTCCGCAATGGCCAGTTCTATCTGATCGCCCATGCGCACGAGCGCGATCAGGTCCGCGTCTTTCGCCTCTCACGGATACGCGGCAAGGTCTCCTATGCGACCAAGGCAGAGCACGACTTCGCTCCGCCCGAGGACTTCGATCGGCGCGACTACGCCTCGCGTGCCGACTGGCAGATGGGCGAGATCGACGGCAGCGGGCACGTGTTCGTGCGCGAGCGGATTGCCTGGCTGGTCGAACGTGACTTCGGCACCTACGGCAAGCTGCGCAAGGCGAGCAAGCAGGACGGCGTGCGTGGCCGGGGCGCCGTCTACGAGACGGAATACGCCTCTGAACGCCAGCTGATCTCATGGGTGCTCGGCTGGCGGGAGAACGCGAAGCTGCTCGAGCCGAAGGACCTGGCGCGCGAGGCAGCCGAGAGGTTGGAGCTGCTTCGCAAGCGGCACAGCGGCGAGTTCGCGGTGGCGAAGACGGTCGAGCGGCCGCTGGCCCAGGCGAACGGCAGGCCGCGCTCCGCGAACGGCCGCGGGGAGTCGGTGATCCGCCCTGAGCGATTCGCCCGCCTGGTGACCCTCGCCGGCCTGCTGATCGGCGCAGCGCGCCAGCAGACGCGGCTGTCAGTGGACACCGTTCTGGGGGAGCTGAATGTCAGCCTGGATGAGCTACACGAGGACATCGACGTTCTGAACGTCGTCAACTTCGGGGGCGGGACGTACGTGCTCTACGCAGAGGTCGACGGAGACGAGATCCAGGTCGACGCCGACACCTATGGCGATAACTTCGCCCGTCCCGCCCGGCTGCTGCCGCTGGAGGCGAAGGCGCTGGTCGCGGCGATCGACCTGTTCGGCGATCATCTGCCGCAGGCCGGCCTGTCCACCGCGCGCCAGAAGATCGTCGGAGCGCTGGGTCATGACCCCTCGGAGGAGGGCCTCGAGATCGCTCCCGGGAGGGACGATTCCGAGGTGGTGCGCACCGTCAACGACGCGATCGAGCGACGCCGGATCCTCGAGCTGCACTACTACAAGGAGAACGAGGACGAGTTCGTCACGCGCGAGGTCGAGCCTTACCAGCTGGTCAGCGGCCCGGAGGGCTGGTACCTCGGTTGCTACGACTTGGGCAAGTCCGACACCCGGCACTTCCGGCTCGACCGGATGAAGGAGGCCCGGCTGACGAGGCGCTCGTTCGAGCCGCGCCCGGGTACGGATGAGCGGCTCGCGGAGCAGGAGTGGCTGGTGCACGGCGAGGTGGGCAGCGCCGGCGTGGCCCGCGTCTGGGTCTCGCCGGAGCGGGCGCGATGGTTGCGCGAGGAGCGCACGGTGCTCGAGGAGCTCGCCGACAAGGCCGTGGTGGTCGAGCTGCCCTACGGCTCACGTGACTGGCTCGTGCGGGAGATCCTCAAGGGTGTCGGCGACCTGGTCGTGCTGGAGCCGACCGACGCACGTCAGGCAGTGCTCGACGCCGTGGGCGGCAGCTGACGGGCCATCCCCCGGGCTCAGGCTCTGCCATCGACTCGCCGAAGGGCCACCCGGAGATAGTCAGGATCGTCGCCCCCAATCCCGGGCCGATGACCCTCCAGGGCACGAACACCTACGTGGCGGGCTCCGAGCCTGCCTACGTGATCGACCCCGGGCCCGCGGACGAGGCGCACCTGGAGGCGGTGCGGGCAGTGGGCCTGGATCGTGGCGGCATTGCCGGGATCCTGCTCACCCACTCCCATGCCGACCACTCGGCCGGCGCTCGCCTGCTCGGGGTCCCTGTGCTGTTCGGCGAGGTCGGGACGGCCGACGAGGCCTCGGGCGAGTCGGGCGCACGGCGCGGCGAGGCCGATCTCGCCCTGACGGCGAGCCCGGAGCGCGTCGGCCCGTTCGAGGTCATGCCCACGCCGGGGCATGCGACCGATCACGTTTGCTTCCTGCTTGGGAAGGCGGGCCTCTGTGGCGACCTCGTGCTCGGGCAGGGGTCGAGCTTCGTGCCCCCTGACGGTGGCTCGCTGGCCGCCTACCTCGAGTCGCTGCGGCGCCTCCGAGCCGCCGACCTCGACTTGCTTGCCCCGGGTCACGGTCCCTGGATCGAGGATCCGGCCGCCAGGATCGACGAGTACCTGGAGCACCGGCTGATGCGCGAGCGCAGGCTGTTGTCCGAGCTGGAGGGTGGAGAACGCTCACGCGCGCTGCTCTTGGAGCGGGTCTGGGACGACGTGCCGTCTCAGCTGCGGCCGGCCGCTGCGGTGGTCATGCAGGCGCATCTGGAGAAGCTCGAGGCGGAGGGCCGATTGCCGCCTGGTCTCACGGACTGAGCGACGAAGCGCGCTCGTTCGCGCGCAGTACTTAGAGTTTCCGCATGCGCGCCCACGGACTGATAACGCGATTCGGCCTCGCAGGTGGGGCGCTCGCGGCGATTGCGGGGACGACGGCCGCCGGGCTCTGGCACCAGCTCTTTCGTCGTCCGCTTCCACGGGTCAGGGGTCGTCTGCGGCTGGACGGGTTGGAACACACGGTCCAGATCGGGCGTGATCGCTGGGGAGTGCCCCACATCCGGGCCGAGACGAGGCACGACCTGTGGTTCGGCGAGGGCTTTTGCCATGGCCAGGATCGCCTGTGGCAGATCGACCTCTACCGCCGAATTGGGTCTGGTCGCTTGGCGGAGATCGCCGGTAGCCGAGGGGTACAGACTGATCGCTTCATGCGGACCGTGGGGTTCCGGCGCGCCGCCGAGCGCGAGGCCGAGGCGCTTCAACCGGAGCTGCGGTCGGCGCTCGACGCCTTCTGCGCCGGGGTGAACGCGGCCGCAGCAGACCGTCCGCTGCCGGCGGAGTTCCAGCTGCTGAGAATCGGGTTCGAGGACTTCACGCCAGTCGATCCGCTCGTGCTTGCAAAGCTCTTGACCTTCGGCCTTTCCACCAATTGGGAGCGCGAGCTGCTGAGGGCCGAGATGGCCCGTGAACTGGGCACGGATCGGGCGGCGCAGCTGGATCCCGGGTATCCGCACGGTAACCCGGTGATCCTGACTCCGGGCGAGGCGTGGACGGGAGACGGCCTCGGCCTGGCTGAGCAGATCGCCGGCATTCGGGAGTCGATCGGCCTCGCTGTCGAGGCCACCGGATCGAACAACTGGGCCGTTGCGGGGTCGCGCTCGGCCACGGCAGGGCCTCTCATGGCGGGCGACCCCCACCTGCCGCCGAGCATGCCGGGAATCACCTACCAGGTGGGCCTGTATCTCGGGGATCGCTTCTTCCGCGGCGCGGCGCTTCCCGGGCTGCCCGGCGCGTTCATGGGCCAGAACAACGACGTCGCATGGTCGTTCACCAACGTGATGGCCGACGTCATGGACCTGTTCGTCGAGCGAATCGACGGCGACACCTACGAGTTCGAGGGGAAGGCGCGCCCCCTGGAGCTGATCGAGGAGGAGATCTCGGTCAAGCGGCGCGCGGGGCCGGAGCGCCTGGTCGTTCGGGAGACTCACCACGGCCCGATCGTCAACGAGGCGCTGCGCGCGGACGACGCTCAACCGCTGGCGCTGCGCTTCGCGGCACTCGATTTCCCGGGCTTTACCCAGGCCAGCCTCGGCATGCTCGACTTCAGGAGCGGTGCCGACCTGGTGGACGCGCTGGGCCAGCACGCCCACCCGGTGTCGAACCTCGTCTGGGCCGACCGCCATGGCTCGATCGGCTACAAGGCGGTCGGTCGCCTTCCGATCCGCCGGGGTGGCTGCCCGGACTTGCCGAAGCCCGGCTGGACGGCTGAATACGAGTGGGACGGCTGGGTCCCATACGAGGAGATGCCCGAGCTGACGAACCCGGACGAGGGTTTCGTGGTCACGGCCAACAACCGGATCGCCCCCGAGGACTATCCGCACCACATCACCAGCGATTACCTGGACGGCTACCGGGCGCGCCGCATCGAGCAGCTGATCACGACCACATCCGACCACGATCTGGACAGCTTCGAGGCGATGCAGACGGACATGCTCTCCCTTCCCGGTCTGGAGACCGCTCATCGGCTGGCTCGCCTGCGTGCCCGTGACCAGCGGGAGCTGGTGGCGATCGAGCGACTGCGGTCTTGGGACGGCCGGATGAGCCGGGATTCCATCGCGGCCACGATCTACCAGGCGTTCACTCTCCGGCTGGGACGCGAAGTGGCCCGAGCGGCGATCGGCGACCAGGACCTGGCAGAGCGCTGGCTGGATCGCGCCGACAACGGGTTTATCGCTCATGTCACCTCGCCTTGGCGGTGGCAGTCGCACCTGCTTGCGACGTGGGAGCGCGGCGACGAGGACCTGATCGGCCGGCCCTGGGACGAGTTCGTCCTCGATGCGCTGCGGGGCGCTCTCGACGACTTGGAGAGCAGGCTTGGAGCGGATCAAGGGAACTGGCGCTGGGGCAGAGTCCATCCGCTCGTCTTTCCGCACGCGCTCGGCGAGGCGAATCCGCTGCTCGGCTGGATCTTCAACCGGCGGCTCGAGGTCGGTGGCGGTCAGGAGACCGTTGCCCAGGTGGGTTGGGACCCGAACGACCCATTCACGGCGATCTGGGCGCCGTGCTGGCGGATGGTCGCTGATCCGGTCCGCCCGGAGCGCTCGCGGTGGCAGAGCTTCACGGGCCAGTCGGGCCACCCGGCGAGCGACCACTACGCCGACCTGCAAGCCGATTGGCTCGAGGGCCGCACTCAGCCGATGGCCGGCGAGGCGCCGTGGCGGGTGTTGACGCTCGAGCCCGGCTGATGAGCCGCCGGGCCCAGATCACGCTCTCAGAGGATGAGCAGCGTCAGCTCCTGGAGTCCGAGCGCGTCGTGGTTGTTTCGTCGATCGGCGTGCGCGGCTGGCCCCACTCGATGCCCCTTTGGTACGTCCTGCGCGGGGGTGAGATCTGGATCTACACCTATGCCAAGTCGCAGAAGGTCAAGAACCTGGAGCGCGATCCGCGCGCCACCCTGCTGGTTGAGACCGGCCACGCGTACCACGAGCTGCGCGGCGTCGAGATCGAGTCGGAGGCCGAGATCCATCGCGACCACGAGCTCGTCTTCGAGGTGGCCAGGGAGCTGACCAGCCGCTACAGCGAAGGGGCCGCGGTCGAGGGCGAGGCCGCCGAGGCCCTGAAGGCCCAGGCCCGTAAGCGGGTCGCGATTCGCTTCGAGCCGAAGCGCGTGGCGAGCTGGGACCACGGCAAGCTGGGCGGCGTCTACTAGGGATGACCACCGGCCTCGACTCGCCAACGCCGCTGTGCGGCACCGCCCCTATGCTTGCCGCGACATGAGCAGCCTCAGGGGCTTGATTCTCTCCGGAGGTGCGGGGACTCGCCTCCGCCCGATCACGCACACCTCGGCGAAGCAGCTCGTGCCCGTGGCCAACAAGCCCGTGCTCTTCTATGGGATCGAAGCCCTGGTCGAGGCCGGGATCACGGATATCGGGATCGTGATCGCCCCCGAGACCGGGGACGAGATCGCCGCCGCGGCGGGCGACGGGGCTGCCTTCGGTGCCTCGATCACCTACATCCCCCAGCCAGAGCCGTTGGGGCTGGCCCACGCGGTACTGACCGCCGAGGAGTTCCTCCAGGACGAATCCTTCGTGATGTACCTGGGCGACAACCTACTGCGCGATGGAATCACGGGCCTGGTGGATGCCTTTCGGACCCACCAGCCCGATGCGCTGATTCTGCTCACCAGGGTCCCGGACCCGGGCAACTTCGGCGTGGCCGAGCTGGACGGCGAGCGGGTCGTTCGCCTGGTGGAAAAGCCCGAGCGGCCCCCGAGCGATTTCGCGTTGGTGGGCGTGTACCTGTTCGGACCGCCGATCTTCGAAGCGGCGCGGTCGATCGAGCCTTCGGGCCGTGGAGAGCTCGAGATCACCGACGCGATCCAGCGGCTGATCGACGGCGGCAAGCAGGTTGAGAGTCGCACGGTGACCGGCTGGTGGAAGGACACGGGCCAGCTCGACGACATGCTGGATGCGAACCGACTGGTGCTCGAGGACGTCGAACGCCGGATCGAGGGCGAGTTGGTGGACTCGAAGGTTGAGGGGCGGGTGGTGGTCGAGGCCGGCGCCCGGTTGGAGCGGGCGGTGGTCCGGGGACCCGCAATCATCGCTGCCGACGCAAGGATCACGGACGCCTATATCGGCCCCTACACGTCGATCGACGTCGGCGTCACCGTCTCGCGCTCCGAGGTCGAGCACTCGATCCTTCTAGCGGGCTCCAGCGTCTCCGACCTGGGTTCGCGCATGGAGGCGAGCCTCTTGGGGCGCAACGTCGTGCTCTCGCGAGGCGACGGGCTCCCCAAGACCCTGCGGATGATCGTCGGCGACAACGCGGAGATCAAGATCCCGTGAGGATCCTGGTCACCGGCGCCACTGGGATGCTGGGGCGGGACGTGACGGCCGCCTGCCACGCCCGCGATCACGAGGTCGTGGCGCTTGCCCACGCCGCGCTCGACATCACCAGTCCGCCATCCGTGGAGGAGGCCCTCACCCGCTACCAGCCGGACGCCGTCGTGAACTGCGCCGCGTTCACCGACGTTGACGGCGCCGAGGACGACGAGGCGGGCGCGATGCGGATCAACGACGAGGGCGCGGCGCTGCTCGCCGCCGTGGCTGCCGGCGTGGGGGCCAAGGTTGTGCATCCGTCGAGCGATTACGTCTTCGACGGCTCCGCGCGCGAGCCCTATGTGGAGTCCGACCTTCCCTCCCCGCTGTCAGCCTACGGCCGCTCCAAGCTGGCCGGGGAGACCTCGGTCGCGGTTTCGAACCCCCGTCATTTCATCGCCCGATCCGCCTGGCTGTTCGGGCTCGCGGGAAAGAACTTCGTGGAGACGATGTTGCGCCTTGGCCGCGAGCAGAGCGAGGTCATGGTGGTCACGGACCAGGTGGGGTGTCCGACCTACACTCGTCACCTGGCCGACGCCATTGCGGTGCTGGTGGAGGGAGAGGCGTTCGGGATCCACCACCTCGCAGGGGGAGGGCAGTGCTCGTGGTACGAGTTCGCCCAGGAGATCTTCGATCAGGCGGGCCTCGAGTGCCGGGTGATGTCGGCGACCACCGACATGCTGGCCCGCAAGGCACCCCGCCCCGCCTACTCGGTGCTCGGCACCGAGCGCCCGGACGCGATCGCCCTTCCGCCCTGGAGGGCGGGCCTGAGGGCCTACCTGGCCGCGCGATCGCTCGAGGCCGCCGCGTGAGGATCCTGGTCGCGGGCGGAGCCGGGTTCATCGGCTCGGCGTACGTGCGTCGCCGCCTTGCCGAGCACCCTGGCGACTCGGTCCGCGTGCTCGACAAGCTCACCTATGCGGGGCGGCGCGAGAACCTGGACGGTGTGGAACCGGAGCGGGTCGAGCTGGTGGAGGGCGACATCGCCGACGGCGATGTCGTCGCCGCGGCGATGGACGGCTGCGACGCGACGGTCAACTTTGCCGCCGAGTCCCACGTCGACCGCTCGATCCACTCCCCGGGGGAGTTCATCCAGACCGACGTCTTCGGCGCGTTCGTGATGCTCGAGGCCGCGCGCCACGCCGGCATCCGCCATCTCCAGGTCTCGACCGACGAGGTCTACGGCTCGATCGATTCCGGCTCCTTCAGCGAGGCCTCTCCGCTTCAGCCCTCCTCGCCGTACTCGGCGTCGAAAGCGGGCGGCGACCTGATCGTCGGCGCCTACCGTCACACCTACGGCACCGACGCATTGATTGTGCGGGGATCGAACAACTACGGTCCCCGCCAGCATCCAGAGAAGCTGATTCCCCTCTGCATCCTCAACGCCCTGGCGGGGGACCCACTGCCCGTCTACGGCGACGGGCTCCAGGTTCGCAACTGGATCTACGTCGAGGACTTCTGCGCCGCGATCGACCTCGTGTTGGAGCGCGGCGAGGCGGGCGAGGCCTACAACGTCGGGGGGCCTGACGAGCTGCCGAACATCGAGACGGTCAGGATGATCCTGGAGTTGACGGGCCGGGACGAGTCGCTGATCGAGCACGTCCCCGATCGCCCGGGGCACGACCGCCGCTACTCGCTGTCCTCCGACAAGGTCCGAGCTCTCGGCTGGGAGCCGTCCGTGACATTCCGCGATGGCCTGCGCCAGGCCGTCGACTGGTATCGCGACAACGAATGGTGGTGGGAGCCCGTGCGCTCGGGCGAGTACCGCGACTACTACGAGCGCCAGTACGGCAGGGCGTTGCGCTGATGGTCCGCCGCGTCGAGACCCAGCTTCCCGGCCTTTTCATCATCGAGCCTGAGGTCCATGCCGACGAGCGCGGCTTCCTGGTCGAGACCTTTCGCGAGGCCCACTGGCGCGAGCTGGGAATCGATGTGGAGTTCGTGCAGGACACCCACTCACGCTCCGGGCGCGGCACCCTGCGCGGGCTCCACTTCCAGACCGATCCCGGCCAGGCGAAGCTCTGTCGCTGCCTGCAGGGGCGGATCTGGGACGTCGCCGTGGATCTTCGGCGGGAGTCGCCGACCTATGGCCGGTGGGAGGGTTACGAGCTCGATGACGAACGCCACCGCCAGCTCTTCCTGCCGGTGGGGTTCGCGCACGGGTTCTGCGTGCTCAGCGAGCAGGCCGACTTCGCCTACAAGCTGTCCAGCTACTACGACCCCGCCACGGAGGCCGGAATCGCCTGGGACGACCCGGAGGTTGGGGTCGAATGGCCGATTTCGGATCCGATGCTGTCCGAGCGCGACCGCTCCGCGCCTCGCCTGGCCGAGATCGCCGACTCGCTTCCCTGGTAGTCCGGCTGGGCCCCCGGTCGCCGGGCGACTGATCCGCCCGCGAACTGTCGCGTCCGGCCGATCCGTAAGATCGGACGGTTGAGCCCAATGGCATCCGCGACTGGAGAATCCACCCCGCTGGCCGCTTTCAGCGACCCCGTCAGGCGCTGGTTCGAGGCATCCTTCGCGGAGCCCACCCCTGCGCAGGCGATGGGGTGGCCGTCGATCGTCGCCGGCGCCAACACCCTGATCTGCGCGCCGACCGGGTCGGGCAAGACGCTCGCCGCCTTCCTGTGGGGGATCGACAGCTTGTCTCGTGAACCGGAGCGGCTCGGGCAGGGCGTACGGATCGTCTACGTGTCGCCGCTCAAGGCCCTCAGCTACGACATCGAGCGCAACTTGCGCGCGCCGCTGAAGGGGATCGACGCAAGCATTTCGGTCGGCCTTCGAACCGGCGATACCCCGCAGCGTGAGCGGCAGGCGATGCGGCGCAAGCCGCCCGACATCCTGATCACTACCCCGGAGTCGCTCTACCTGATCATGACCTCAGGGGCCCGCGAGATCCTCGCCGGCGCGGAGGCCGTGATCGTCGACGAGATCCATGCCGTGGCTCAGTCGAAGCGTGGCGCCCACCTGGCGCTCACCCTGGAGCGCCTCTCGCACCTGGTGACGGCCAACGGGGGCTTGGACGTGCAGCGGATCGGCCTCTCCGCCACGCAGCGACCCCTGGAGCGGATCGCTCGATTCATGGCCGGCCCAAGGCGCGACTACCAGGTCGCGGACGCCGGCAGGCCCAAGGAGCTCGACCTGGAGATCCAGGTCCCAGTGGAGGACATGACCGAACCGGATGCCTCGATCGAGAAACGCCGGGACGGCGGGGACGCGGACTTCGAAGCGGACGCGACCTCACGGTCCATCTGGCCGGCGATCTATCCGGAGCTCCTGAAACTGGTCCGCGAACACACTTCGACGATCATCTTCGTCAACAACCGCCGCGGCGCGGAGCGGCTCGCCAAGCGCCTCAACGAGCTCGCGAACGAGGAGGATTCCGTCGAGCTCCCGGCCACCGAGCAGGCGGGTAACGCCCCCTCCGGGACGGGATCGGGAGCCGAGGCGCCGGTCGAGATAGCCAGAGCCCACCACGGCTCGCTGGCACACGAGGAGCGGCAGGTGGTCGAGGAGCTGCTCAAGTCCGGGCAGCTCCCGTGTCTGGTGGCCACCTCGTCGCTCGAGCTCGGGATCGACATGGGTGCTCTCGATCTGGTGATTCAGGTCGAGTCGCCGAAGTCGGTGACCCGCGGGCTCCAGCGGATCGGCCGGGCGGGCCACACCATCGACGAGGTCTCGGTGGGGCGCATCTTCCCGAAGTTCCGCGCGGACCTGCTCGAGTGCGCCGTGGTAGCGCGGATGATGCGGGAGGGGAAGATCGAGGAGACGGTTATCCCTCGCAACCCGCTCGACGTGCTCGCGCAACACCTGGTCTCG
>Ga0134122_10000030_pt1 | contig 63830 bp, 73 predicted proteins | sample KB302_FD_96461 | JGI IMG/M metagenome (GOLD analysis project Ga0134122, IMG submission 96461) | Terrestrial soil microbial communities without Nitrogen fertilizer from Kellogg Biological Station, Michigan, USA - KB3-0-2 | ecosystem: Environmental > Terrestrial > Soil > Unclassified ... | reverse complement strand
TGGTGATCGCGCGCGCGAACGACAACCCGTAGGTCACGACGTCGTTCTGCCGGTTCCCGTTGGTAGGATCGCCCAGGATGCCCAGGCCGATGTTGCCGACGATGCGAACCGACTGCGTGGTCTTTCCGACGAGGATCGACGCGAGAAAGTCAGTCGTGTCGAGACCGAGGCCGCTCTCGTTGCCGGCATTCGGCAGCTTTGTGGCGAAGCGGAACCCGAACGCCGGCCGCGACGTGCCTTCGGGCGCAATGCGAATCTTCGCCCCGATCATCAGGTCGTCGGCATCCGATGTCGATGATCCCGTCGCGGTGACCAGATCGGAGAGGGGTGCGGGCCGCCTGGCCTTGATGTCCAGCCGCGAGAACGACGCTTGATCGATCTGGATCTCGGCGATCGAGCTGACGCCGATGCTCAGCCCGAAGATTGGCAGGCGCAGCAGGTTCCCCTGCAGCCCGGAGACGGGATACACCACGTCATCGTCGTATTCGACGCCGCCTTCGAGCAGCAGGCGCCCGGCGCCGATTGTCTCGGGATCCTCGGTGACGAGCGGCCGCTGCTGCGCCAACGCGCTGCTGGCGGCGAGGGAAATCATCATGCTGATGAGAGCTGTCCGCATCGTCAACCCGACGTCAGAACTGCCGTTTGCTGTCGATCAGGATGGTCACCGGGCCGTCGTTCACCAGCTCGACGCGCATCATGGCCTGGAATTCGCCCGTGGCTACGGGCAGTTGAGTCGCGCGTAATTCTCTCACGACGCTTTCGTACAGCGCGCGGGCGTGGTCCGGCGGCGCGGCGGCGTCGAAGGCCGGGCGCCTGCCCTTGCGGATGTCGCCGAACAGCGTGAACTGGGAGACGACGAGGACGCTGCCGGCCACGTCGACGACAGAGCGATCCATGTGGCGGCCGGACTCGCCCTCGAACACGCGGATCTCACGAATCTTTGCCGCGAGGTAGGCCACGTCCTCCGGGCCGTCCTCACGCCCGATGCCGAGCAGCACGACGAGGCCACGGCCGATCTCACCCACAATTCGGCTCGAGGGATCCTCGATGCGGACGCGCGCCTCGGTGACGCGCTGAACGACCGCCCGCACGCTAATGCCGGATTTGAAGAAGGTTTGGCGCGGCCTCGTCCGCGAGCCGCAGTGCCGCGCTGTCGCGCAGCTCGCCGCTCGGATTGAGCCGCGTGTCGAGCAGGTGCCTGGGCATCACGTTCGCCAGCGCCTTCAGCATCGACTGCTTGACGCCGGCATGTTCCTGCTCGAGGTCGAGGATCAACCGCTTGACCCGCTGCCGCTGCAGGCTGAGATCGCCGCAGGCGGGACAGCAGCAGCCGATGATCGGCAGCTCGCGCGCCTTCGTGTACGCGCGCGCTTCGGCCTCCTCGACATAGACGAGCGGCCGGATGACGACGTGCTCGCCGTTGTCGGACACGAGGCGCGCCGGCATCGCCTTGAGCGCCCCGGCGAAGAACAGGTTCAGCAGCAGCGTCTCGATGAAGTCGTCGAGATGGTGGCCGAGCGCGATCTTGGTGGCGCCGACTTCGGTGGCAATTCGATAGAGCACCCCGCGGCGCAGCCGCGCGCAGAGCGAGCAGGGCGTCGCGTTCGCCTCGAGCAGGTCGTCCATCACCTCGCCAATCGCGGTGTGCTCGATGCGGTACTCCCACCCGCGCTCGCGGCAGGTCTTCGCGATGACGTCGTGCTTGAACTCCTTGTACCCGGAATCGACATTGACCGCGACGAGCGAGAAGTCGATTGGCGCGCGCTGGCGCAGCTCGTCGAGAATCTGCAGCAGCGCCCAGCTGTCCTTGCCGCCCGACAGGCCGACCATGACGCGGTCGCCGTCTTCAATGAGGTTGAAGTCCTTGATCGCCTTCGTGGTCTTCTTCGCGACACGTGCTTCGAGGGGACTGCGGTAGCCCATGACTACGAGTGTAACCCTGACCCGCGGATTTCCGCGATGTCGTAGAGATGCGGCGTCGGCGCGTTGGGATCGATCGCCTCGCGCATCAGGCGACGGAGCTGCACGAGGTCGGCGACGACGCGAAATGTTCGACTGAGGTTGTACTTCGATCGTCCGTGTTGCCGCGCACGATGGTTGACCTCGACCTCCGCGACGCGGCCGCCAAGCTGGCTGGCGATCGCCGGCAGATAGCGGTGCATGCCGGGCCGCAGCTTCAGCGGCTTGACTACCTCTGCGCGATAGACCTTGAGCGAGCAGCCGTTGTCGTGCAGCCGTACGCCGGTGATGACGCCCAGCAGCCAGTTCGCGATCGCCGACGGCAGATGGCGCGTCATGAAGCTGTCCTGCCGCTGGCGCCGCCATCCCGAGACGATGTCCTTCCGGCGCGCCAGCGCGAGCATCCCCGGAATGTCGCGCGGATCGTTCTGCAGGTCGCCGTCGAGGGTGACGATGTACTGACCGCGCGCCGCCGAGAACCCGGCGGCGAACGCCGCCGTCTGGCCAAAGTTGCGCGTGAAGCGGATCGCCTTCACCTTCGGGTCCTGTGCCTGGACCATCGCCAGCTGCTCGAACGTGCCGTCGCCGCTGCCGTCGTCTATGAGAATCACCTCGTACGAGACGCCGAGCTGATCGAGAACGTCCGCGAGCTCGCGGTGCAGCGGGACGACGTTCCGCTCCTCGTCGCGAAGAGGAATGACGACGGAGATGTCAGGATCGGGCACGCGAAGATCGGTTGAACAGCCACCAGCCGAGGGCGGCGGCGACGATGATGCCGGCGACCCAGATCGCGATGACGCGGCCACGGGTGCGCATCAACTCCAGCGCCACGTCGCCGTAGCGGATGGCCAGCGCGCCAATCACAAGATAGCGCAGGCCGCGCGCCACGGCGATCGAGAGCACGAACGGCAGCGGGCGCACCTCCGCGAGGCCGGCCATCAGCACGAACAGCTTGAACGGCGCCGGCGGCGGCAGGATGGCCGGCACCATCAGCGCGAGGACCCCTCGACGCCGATAGAGCTCCAGCGCACGCTCCGTGTGGCCGGCGTGCAGCCGCTTGGCGAGAAACGCCTCACCCCCCCGTTCGGCGATCACATAGAGAACGTAGCAGCCTGCCACCGAGCCGAGCGTCGCCATCGCCACGTAGTACGGCATCAGCGCCTTGTTGCGGACGACCATCAGGACGACGAGCAGGTCGTTGATCTGCGGCAGCGAGATGAACGAGGAGTCCAGGAAGGCGACGACGAAGAGGCCCGGGCCGCCCAGTGACAGCGCCAGCCCGTAGACCCATTTGATGAACGACTGCACCTATTCGCGTTATGCTGACCGGCGGAACGTGATTATATCGCTTGCCCCGAGCGAGCGGAGCGAGTCGAGGGGCGCGGACTCGAGCCGCTCGACGAGGCTCCCAGGAATTCTCGCGTTGCTTGCGACTGTCGCCGGCGCCGCGGCCTGGATCGTGTTCTTCCGGCGCGGCCTCGTCCTCAGCCATTACGACGCCAGAGCGCACCTCGTTGTCGCGAGGCGGGTGTTCGACAACCTGACGCCCGGGTGGCAGCAGATCGGGGCGGTGTGGCTGCCGCTGCCGCACCTGATCGACCTCTTGCCCGCGCAGGTGAATTTCTTCTACCGCACCGGGCTGTTTGCGTCGCTCGTGTCAATCGCGTGCCTCGCGATCTCGACCGGCGCGGCGGCCCGGCTGATTCTCCGCACGACCTGATCGGCGGCCGGCGCCTGCATCTGCGCGGCGCTGCTCGTGCTGAACCCGAACCTGCTCTACCTCCACACGACGCCGATGACGGAGCCGCTGCTGCTGGCGATGACGGCGCTCGCCGTGCTCTGGCTCGTCGAGTGGGTCGAATCCAATCGCGACACGGTGCCGCCGAGACTCGCCGCCGTCCTGTTTGCGGCGATGTGGACCCGCTACGAGGCCTGGCCGGTGATTGCCGCGGCGGTCACCGCGGCCGCGTATGCGACGTGGCGCCGCGGCGGTTCGTTCGCCACGCTCGTGCGGCGCGGCGGTCGCCTGGCCATCTGGCCGGCGCTCGCCGTGGTCATCTTCCTCGTCAACAGCCGCATCACGGTGGGCGCCTGGTTTGTAAGCGAAGGCTTCTACGTTCCCGATCCCACCTACGCGCATCAGCCGCTCAGGACGCTGCTCGGCGTCTGGTGGGGCACGCATCGGCTGAGCGGCTACTTCATCGAAGCCGTTGCGCTCGCGGGCGCCGGTGCGATCGCGTGGCGCGCACTGGCCCGCAAGGAAGACTCGTCGCTGATGGTGACGCTGGCGCTCTTTGCCACGGCCGCCGTCCCGATCGTCGCCTTCTACGACGGACACCCGTATCGCATCCGCTACATGATTCCGCTCGTCGCGGCATGCGCGCTGTTTTGCGGATTCGTCGTCGGCATGATCGGGGGGGTCCGGCGGGTCCGAAAGGACCCGCCCTACGATCGGAGCAGGCCGGGTCCTTTCGGACCCGGCGCGATCGTCGCGGTGATCCTGCTTGCATCCCTCTTCGTCGAATCTCCACCGTGGAACCTGCAGGCGCCGATGCTGGTCGAGGCGCAGTGGGACCGTGGCGCGAGCATCGGCCGGCGCGACGTCACCGCCTGCCTGGCGCGCGACTACACCGGCGACAAGGTGCTGGCGAGCATGGGCTCGCTCGCGCATTACATGCAGGAGCTCTCGAACAACGGCTTCGCAATCGCGGATTTCATCAACGAGGGGAACGGCGACATCTGGAACCTCGCGCTGCAGACCGGACCCGCGCCGCACGCCGGCTGGATGCTCGTCGAGGAAGTGGCCGAGGGGGGCGACGTGCTCGCCGCGCACGTCCGCCGCGACCCGGCGTTCACGCGCGGCATGACGCGCGTGTGTGAAGGCGGCGGCGTGGCGCTCTACAAGCGCGCGTCTACCGCGCGAAACGCATCCCTAAGGTAAAGAGGTAGGACCAGCCGCCGAGATCGAGCTTCGTGCCCGCAAACGGCGGCCCCAGGGCGGCCTCCGCCGCCTGGTACCGGATCTCGAACCCCGTGGCCACCGAATCGCCGGCGAAGCGAATCCCGCCGAGTGCGAGCGGCCCCGTCTTGGTGCCCGACGCCGCGTACGAATTGTTGAAGATGCTGCTGTCGCGCGAGTCCACGAACTGGCCGGACTCGCTGTAACGCCAGTTGATCACGCCAAGGCCGCCGCCAAGATACGGCTGGAAGCCGCGGTCCTGGCTGAGCGGCAGCACGCGGAACGTCAGCGCCGCCGGCACCGTGCGCAGCCGCAGGTCCTGCGCGATCTCCGACCCGTTCGCATTGACCAGACGCGAGTACACCGTCGGGACCGTCTTGCGGGTGAAGGCGACGCCGGCGCCCGCCTCGATGTAGCGGCCGACCGGGAACAGCCACTCGCCGCCGATCGACGCGCCGTTGAAGTCTTTGACGGCGAATTCGAGGAAGTTGCGGTTCGCGCTGAGGACGTCGCCGGCGACGCGCGCGTCCTGTCCGCGCGGGGTGAAATAGCCGAGCGACACGTTGAACGTCTGCTGGGCGGATGCGGGTGGCGCGAACCACGCGAACGAGGGGCAGACCACGACCAAAGCCAACAAGAATCGGCGCGACATCGTTTCGACCTCCGTGAGGGGGCGGATCTGACGACCCGCTCCCCTACCGACAGCAACGGGGGTGCCAGTCAGCTCTGCCGTCTTTTGGCCCGTTCCTCCCGGAACGCGGCGATCGTATCGACCACTTCTCCGTGCACATGGCCGTTGGAGGCGATGAGGTGCGCGGCCGCCGGATCGAACCGCGCGCCGTCCATCCCGGACACCTCGCCGCCCGCCTCCTCGACGATCAAGGCGCCCGCGGCCACGTCCCACGGCTTCAGGTGCTGCTCCCAGAAGCCCTCGAACCGCCCGGCGGCGACGTAACACAGGTCGAGGGCCGCCGACCCGAGCCTTCGCACCGCCCGCGCCCGGCCGAGGAAATAGCCGAAGAGCGCCACCAGGTCGCTGCTTTCCTCGTGCACCGAATAGGGGAAGCCGGTGACCAGAAGCGCGTCGATCAGCGTTGATGTCTGTGAGACCCGCAGCGCCCGGCCGTTCAGGTACGAGCCTTCCCCGCGTTCGGCGGTGAACAGCTCGCGGCGTGTCGGGTCGTAGATGGCGGCGACGTCGGCACGGCCGTCGATTTCGAGCGCCAGTGAGGAGCAGTAAATGGGCAGGCCGTGCGTGTAGTTCGTGGTGCCGTCGAGCGGGTCGAAGACCCAGCGGAAGCGCGAGGCGGCGCCGCCGGGCGAAGAGCCCCCCATCTCCTCGGCAAGGATGTCGTGATCGGGAAACCGCTCGGCGATCGTCTCGCGGCACATCCGCTCGCAGGCGAGATCCACCTCGGTGACGAGGTCGATGCTTCCCTTCTTGTCGACGCGGAAGCCGGACTCCTGCCCCGCGCGCTGGATGTCGCCGGCGCGCAGCACGATCTCCACGGCTGTCGCGAGGTAGAGGGGATCAGGCAAGCGTCGACTGGTGCACGCGCTTGACCATGCGGACTTCCATGCCGCCGTCCTCCGCGCGCTGGAACGTCATTTCGTCCATGAAGCTGCGCATGAGGAAGATGCCGCGGCCGTTGGCCTTGAGGAGGTTCTCGGGCGCGAGCGGATTGGCGAGCGACGCGGGATCGAAGCCGCAGCCTTCGTCGCGGACGCGAACCGCCAGGCCCGGGCCGCCGCCGTCCTGCAGCGAGGTGAACTCGACGTGCACGCGCTTGCGGACGTCGCTGCAGTTGCCATGCGTAATCGCGTTGATCACCGACTCGCGGACGGCGACGCTGACCCAGTGAATCGAGTCATCGTCGAGCCCCACCATGCGCGCGATGTGGTCGCTGACCATCTGCACGAAGTCGAGCATGCCGAGCGAGCTGTGGAAGTCGAGGCGGACGCTGTTGCCGCTGGTCATCGGCCCTGATCGGAATTATAACTGTGACATGTCCTCGACATTCGCCGTCACGGTGCAGCCGGCCGCGAGCATGCGCGGCCGCGTCCGGCCACCGGGCGACAAGTCGATCTCGCATCGCTACGCGATGCTGGCCGCCATCGCGGACGGCCCGTCCATGATTCACGGCTACTCGACCGGCGCCGACTGCGCCTCGACGCTCGGCTGCCTGCGGGCGCTCGGCGTGCCGATCGAGCAGGTGCGGCGCGACCGCGCCACCGGCATCCAGCTCGAGGTCCTCGGCGTCCAGATCCGCGGGCTGCAGCCCTCCTCCACCATGCTCGACGCGGGCAATTCGGGCAGCACGATGCGCATGCTCGCCGGCATCCTGGCGGCCCACCCGTTCCGGACCGGCATGACCGGCGACAGCTCCCTGCGGCGGCGGCCGATGCGCCGCATCATCGTGCCGCTCGAGCGCATGGGCGCGCGCATCACGGCCGAGGAGGGGCGCCCGCCGCTGACCATTGACGGGACCGATCACCTCAGCGGCATCGATTTCCAGCCCGACGTCCCGAGCGCGCAAGTCAAGAGCGCGGTGCTGTTTGCGGGGCTTCACGCCGACGGGATCACCCGCGTGGTCGAGCCGCTGCCGACGCGCGACCACAGCGAACGCGCGCTCGAGGCGTTCGGCGCGCAGGTCCTGCGGGCCGGCACGTCGGTGGCCATCCGCGGCGGCCAGCGGCTGATCGGCGGGACGTTTCACGTGCCCGGCGACATCTCGTCGGCGGCATTCTGGATGGTCGCCGCCGCGGCGCTGCCCGGTTCCGACGTCACGATCGAGCACGTCGGGCTCAATCCGTCGCGCACCGGCATCATCGCCATCCTGCAGCGGATGGGGGCGCAGATCGAGACGGCCGTCGCCAATCCGAACGGCAGCGAGCCGGTCGGCACCATCCACGTTCGCCACGGGGACCTGCGCCCGGCCGAGATCGTGCCGTCGGACGTTCCCGGCGTGATCGACGAGCTGCCGGTCCTCGCCGCGCTGGCCACGCACGGGGGCGAACTGAGCGTCAGCGGCGCGCAGGAGCTGCGCGTCAAGGAGAGCGACCGGATCTCCGCGCTCGCGGAAGGTCTGCGGCTGATGGGCGCCGACATCGACGAGCAGCCGGACGGCTTTCACGTCCGCGGCCGCCGGCGGCTTCGCGGCGGCGAGGTGGACGCGAAGAACGACCATCGCCTCGCGATGGCCTTTGCCATCGCAGCGCTCGGGGCGACGGGGGCGACCGTCATCCACGACGCCGGCGCCGCCGGCGTCTCCTATCCCGAATTCTTCACCGTGCTCGAGTCACTGCGGGCGTGAAGGTCGACAAGTTGTATCTGGTGGGCTTCATGGGCGCGGGCAAGACGAGCGTGGCGCGGGCGCTGGGGCGCCGCATCGGGTGGCGCGTCGAGGACATCGATCACCGCATCGAGGCGCGCGAGCGCCAGCGGGTGGCGGAGATTTTCGCGCGCCAGGGCGAGCCGTACTTCCGCAGCGTCGAGCGGAGCGTGCTGCAGGAGCTGCTGCCGCAGCGCCAGCTGATTGTCGCGACCGGAGGCGGCACGTTCGTCGACCCGGAGAACCGCGCGGCGATGCTCGCCGACGGCGCGGTCGCGTGGCTCGACGTGCCGCTCGAGCGCGTCATCGAGCGGGTGCCGCCCGACGGCCGGCGTCCGCTCGCCTCCGATCGCACGCAGATGGAACAGCTCTATGCGCGCCGCGGCGCCGCGTACAGCCAGGCGCACATCCGCATCGACGCCGGGCGTCCGATTCCGGAAATCGTCGAACGCATCCTGGACTGGATTGGGTTTTGAAGTATCTCGTCATCAGCGACATCCACGCCAATCTCGAGGCGCTCGACGCGGTGCTCGCCGCCGCGGGGCCCTGCGACCACGCGCTCGTGCTCGGCGACCTCGTCGGCTACGGAGCGGACCCCAACGCGGTGATCGACCGCGTGCGCGGACTTCCCGCGGCGACATTCATTCGTGGCAACCACGACAAGGTCGGCGCCGGCCTCGAGAACACCGACGGCTTCAATTACCTCGCGCGCCACGCCATCGAGTGGACGGCGAACGCGCTGACGCCGGACCACCACTCCTGGCTCGCCGCCCTTCCCCAGGGCCCCGTTGTCGTCGACGACCTCGTCGAGATCTGCCACGGGACGCCGTTCGACGAGGACGTCTACATCTTCGACGACCTCGATGCGATGCGCGCACTGCACGTCGCGCGGCGGCCGCTCTGCCTCTTCGGGCACACGCACGTCGTCGCGGCGTTCCATCTCGCGGGCGAGGCGCGCAGCGTCGGTCACCTGCGCTCGGCGCAGATCGCCATTCCCACCGACGGCAACGCGCGATACCTCGTCAACTGCGGCGCCGTCGGGCAGCCGCGCGACGGCGACCCGCGCGCCGCCTTCGGCCTCCTCGACACCGTGACACGCACGCTGTCGCTCGTGCGCGTCGAGTACGACATCGGCACCGCGCAGGCGAAGATCGTGGGCGCGGGGCTGCCTGACGTCCTCGCGCAGCGGCTGGCGGTGGGGCGTTGACCGCTTCCAACTTCCCACTGCCAACGGCCAAGGGGTTGTTGGTCTGGGCTTGCCTCCTGGCAGCGTGCAACAACTCCGCGCGCGTGACGGGGACGGTGATGGAAATCGAGGCGGGTCCACTGCCTGGCGTTCAGGTCACCATCGACGGCGTGAGGACGCACGCCATAGCGACGACAGACGACTCGGGGCGGTTCGAGTTCCAGAATCTCGCGGCGGGCACATACATCCTGAAGGCCGAGCTCTCGGACTACGTCGCCGAGAACAGGCAGGTGATCGTCGCGCGTGGCGGCGCGGCGACCTTCGATTTCCTGCTGCATCCGGCGTGCCTCGAAGAAGGGTCCTACGTCGACGGCGGACTCGCATGGGGACTCCAGGCGGCGGAGGCGGTCCTTTACGTGCGACTCTCCGCCGTGTCGGAACCCGATCGCTGGATCGTCAACGGCCAGTGCATCGTTGGCATCGATCACACGGCCACCGTACTCAGCATCCTGAACATGGGCCCCGATAGCGGCGCGATCACGAACCCGATCCACATCGTCCGCGACGGACGGGTGGCCTGGAAGCAGGGCGACCAGTACATCGCATTCGTCAGGTGGGAGCCGGCGATCGGGCGCTATCGGCCCATCGCGGGGCCCATCTTCATGATCCCGGTCCTCGACGGCAAGGTGGTGTGGGATCGGACGGATGCGCCGAACATCCGCATGGGCGATCCGGTCAGCAAGGCCATGGCCGGCTTGTTTGCGCTGCTCCGCCCGGCTCGCGCGGCACGCTAGCGCAAATGGGGATCGGCCTGAGCGTCTATTGAGACTTGGGAGTTGGGCGTTGGGGGTTGGAAGTTGACGCGCGCTTTCGAAGCTGCGCAGCGTAGGCATCGGCGGCCGCGCGCGACCCGAGAATCCAGCCAATCACGACGCCGAGCAGCAGGACGCCCGGGATGTAGATGAAATGCGCGGCGGTCGGCATCAGGTGCGCGGGCCCCGGGCGATATCCGACTCGAGGCGATCGACCTCGCGCTGCACTTTGGTGAGCCGACGTCCCACCGACAACAAGTACCCGAACAACGCAACCCAGACGAACGCGTAGGCCGTGACGAGCAGCGGCGCGGCCGGCAACTGATCCTGCGCCGGCAACTGCGAGATCGGGACGAACTCGTCGGTGGCGGCCGGCGGCGCGGGCTGGGGCTGCGGCTGCGGCTTCTGTGCCGCCTGCGGCGCGCAGGCACCCAGCGCGAACACGAGAGCCAGAACGCGTATGAGTGAAGATCTCATCCTATTCATCCAGTGAGAGGTACAGGGTATCGACCTTGGCCCGTTGCTCTTCGAGGTGCACGCGGACACGCAGCAGCAACGTGAACAACAGCAGGAAGCAGGCGAACGAGAACCAGAGCGCCGTCCCCATGTCGGCCGGCAGCGTCGGGACGACGCTGGTCTTCGGGTGAATCGTCCGCCAGTAGTTCACCGAGATATAAACGAACGGCACGTTCGCCATGCCAAAGAGTGCGAGTCCCGCGGCCAGCTTGTCGGACCCCGGTCCCCCGTACTTGCGCACGAGCAGGTAGGCCCAGGCCACCATCCATCCCATGAGGCTGGACGTCAGGCGAACGTCCCACGCCCACCAGACGCCCCACGCCTTGCGCGCCCAGAGCGGGCCGGTGACCAGCGTGATGGCGCCGAACAGGACCGCCAGCTCCGCGGCCGAGTGCGCGAGCCGATCCTGCCGCGGCGAGCCGCCGAAGAGGAACCGCGCGCTCGCGATGCCGCAGACGACCGCCGACAGCAGGAACATCGAGGCGGACGGCATGTGGAAGTAGAAGATCTTCTGCACCAGGCCCATCGTCGACTCGTAGTCGGCGCGGGCGATGAGGAACGGCGCCGCGGCAAACATCACCGCGTTGACGCCGGCAAGCGGCAGAAACCATTTCGGCATAAGGCATCCTGGGCCTTCAGGCGGCCCTAATCAGTCATCAGCGGCTCGAATGTCCAGAGCGCCAGCGTCACGAAGACCACGTCGAGCGCGAGGAGCAGCGCGACCCAGAACCGCACCAGCGCCAGCTCGCCGTCGGGCTGCAGGAGCTCCGCCGTCGCACGGACGCCGGCAATGATGACCGGAACCGTGATCGGATACAACAGCACCGGCAGCAGCACGTCGCGGCTGCGCGCGCGGACGAGCATCGCCGAAAAGAGCGTCCCCACCGCCGCAAAGCCGATCGTACCGCTGACGAGCACGGCGGCGAGCCAGAACGGATGCGAGAGCAGCGGCGCCTGGAAGAGAAAGGCGACGAGCGGCACGAGCACGACCTCGGCCGCAATCAGCAGCGCCACGATGCCGAGCAGCTTGCCGACGTAGATGGCCGGCCGGGCGGCGGGCGCCATCAGCAGCGCGCGCAGCGTTTCCGACTGGCGCTCGCGTTCGAAGGCGCGGCCGAGCGCCAGTGTTCCCGCGAACGCGATCGCGATCCAGAGGATGCCTGCAGCGCCGTCCTCGGGCGCCTTCCCCTCCTTGACGAGCGCGAACGCGAAGAACAACACGCAGGAGATGGCGAAGAAGAGCGTCGTGTAGGCGATCTCGAGGCTGCGGACCTCGACGGTCAGGTCCTTGCGGAGGATCAGCCACGCCGTCCGGACGCCTTCGCCGCCGGCGTTGCGGCGCGCAGGCATCAGGAGCTCCGTCCCATGATCGAACGGTAAGTCGAGCGCAACGCGCCGGGACGCGCGAGGGCATCGACCATCCTTCCGTCGCGGAGAAACAGCGCCTCGTCGAGCAGCCCTTCCGCCAGGTCGAGGTCGTGCGTGGCGAGGACGACGATCGCGCCCTCGTCGCGCAGGCCGCGCAGCCGCGCAACGAGCGCCGCCGTCGAGGCGTCGTCGAGGCCGGTGAACGGCTCGTCGAGCAGGACGAGCCGCGGCCCGTGGATGAGCGACCGCTCGAGTGCGACGCGCTGCCGCATGCCGCGCGAGAAGCTCGAAATCGGGTCGTGCGCCCTGTCGCCGAGTCCCGCGCGCGCCAGCGCCGTGTCCGCCGCCGCGTGCGCGTCCGCCGCGCCGTAGAGGCCGGCAAAGAACGCGAGGTTCTCGCGCGCCGTCAACTCGGGGTAAAGGAACAGGTCGTGGCCGAGAATGCCGATGCGGGCGCGCAGCGCCGCGCCGGTCATGCCGGCGGTATGGGTGCCGTAGCGCACCGTCCCGCCGCTCGCGCGCATGAGCGTCGCGAGGACCGCGATCATCGTGGACTTGCCCGCGCCGTTCGGCCCCAGCAGGCCGAGTATCGACCCGGCGCGTGTGTGGAAGGAAATTTTCGAGAGTGCCCGGCGGCGGCCGAAGTGACGCGAGACGTCTTCGGCCGTCAGCTCGTGGAAATCAATCGACACGACTCACGCAGCGGCACCAGGACTTTCGTCGAGCTCCCCGTAGATCTGTTCCAGCTCCGCGATCACGCGCGGCCTGCGCGCGGCGTCCTTCGCGGTCTCGCGCCCCGATCTCGAGCGCTCCTCGATGTTGGCGAGCTCGGCGAGCAGCACGTCCCGCCGCGCGAGGAGCCGTGAGTGATGGGCACGCGACCCGGTTGCGCCCGGCAGCGCGAGCCAGAGTCCGAACAGTGCGACCGTCAGCGCAAGACCGAGCGCCGCGTAACGCGGGATGGAGCTGTGGACCGGCAGTCCGGTCACCTGCATGCGCAGCGTGCCACCGGCGGCAATACCAGGGCCGCTGGCCAGGACGAAGGGGGTGCCGTTGTCGCTTTTCACCTCGCCGACCGACGAGAATTGCGGCGACGCGAAGGACAGCGCTCCGAGCTTCTGCGACGCGACCGTCACCTGCTCGAGCGGCACGGGCCACTTCTGCTCCAGCGTGAGCGACGAGGTGGTGAACGGCATCTGGAAGCCGACCTGCACGTTCGTCACGCCCGAGGCGAACGGACCCGTCACGGTGATGCGGGAGCCGGCCACCGTCGCCTGTGTCGTCGAGCCCTCGAGCGGCGACGCGCCGGCGGCGCCCTGCGGGAGGTCGATGATGAGCGGCCCGCCGATGTCCACGCGCGTGCGCGCGTTGTTGACGATCTCGAGCATGTAGTACACGCGCATGAGATCGTCGGGAAACTCGAAGATGATCCGGCTGTTGGCGCCAATCACGACGGCGCCCTTGACGGGCGGGGCGGCTGCGGCTTCCGCCTCCTCCTTCTTCTTTCGCTCGGCGGCCTGCCCGAGGCCGGCAACGAGGATGAGCCGCAATCCGCCAGTGCTCGGCACCACGAACGCGTCGGACTTCATCTGCTCGCCGTTGACGTTCGCCTCCGCGACGCCGTTGGCTCCCGCGGGCAGGCCGCGGAACTCCGCGCGACCCTGTTCGTCGGTGACCGCCTTCTTCGTCTCGCCGTTGACCGTCACCGTGACCTGTTGCCCGACGATGTTGTTGCCGATCGACTCGCGCACGACGCGAACGGTGATCGTCCCGGTCTGCAGGTCGCCGGCAGGCAGCGCCTTGCCGTTGATCACGGACGGATCGGGCATGTTGATCTGCGCCAGCGCCGGGGCGGCAAACGCCAGGACGAACACGAGCGCTTTCTTCATCACCAGTCACCCAGTTGATAGCCGCAGCCTTTGCAGAACCGCGCGTCGGGATCGTTCTGCGTGCAGCACGACAGGCACAGCTTGCTCGTCCGCGGCTCCGTCGGCACGGCCGGCTCGTTCGTCGTCGGCTCCGCTATTGCGGCTGGCGCGGGCGCGGCGGCCGCTGCCGCCCGGGGCGCCGGCCTGCCCACGCGCTTGTCGATCTCCGCCTCAATCGCCTGCCGGTAGCTCGTGCCCGCGTCGAGCTGACGAATCAGCCCCGCCGCCCGCGCGCGGAGCCGCGCGCTCATCTCGGCGAAGTCCTTGTCCGACACCTTTCCCATCGCGTGGTCGAACTCGAGATCCTTGATCGAGCGGAGCACGAGCGACTTCTCGCGTTCGAGCGCCGCACGGGTGCGGCCGCCGAAGATCTGCGGCCCCGCGGGCTCCTCCAGCCCCGAGAGCGGCGAGAACGTGCGCCACGCGGCGGCGCCGACGGCCGCGGCGCCGAAGATGATCAGGCTGAGAAGGATGATGCCCGCAGGCGTCTGCCCCTCGGACAGGAAGACGACGAGCGTGGCGCCCACGAGGCCCGCGAGCGTGAAGAACTGCCAGGGATGAAGCGGCTGGGGATCAGTCGAGGTCGCGGAGTTCATCGTCCAGCCGGGCGTTGATGGTGGGGTCGAGCCCCGCATCGCCCGCGGCCGCAACGGTCGGCGTGCCGGACCAGCGGCGCGCGGTGACGACAATCGCGATGAGGCCCGCGATGCCGACGACGTAGGGAAAGGCCCACGCGACGCGGTTGAAGCCCTCGTCGAGCGGCGCGGTCAGCACCGCCTGGCTGCCGTAGTCGGCGACGAACGCCGCGATGATCTGGTCGTGATCCTTCCCCTCGGCGAGGAACGTGGCCAGCTTCTCTTCCTGGCTCTTGTGGCCCGGACAGTTCAGCATGCCGCACGAGCCGACGGCATTGCGGCAGCCGCACGTGCACAGAATCTCGCCTTCGACCTGCTTCTGCAGCGCGCTCTTCTGCGTGACGGGAACCGTCTGCTGGGCCAGCAGCGTCGAGGGCCAGAGCAGCAGCGCCATCAGCAGCATCGACGCGGTCGCCGCGCCCGCGGGCAGGCTCGCCAGCGCAAACGAGAACACGGTGTCGGGCAGCAGCGCGATGGCCGTGCCGACGGCCATGACGCCGAAGCCGGCCCACACCCAGTTGACGAGCGGGTTGACGTGAATCCCCATGCTCGCGCTCTGATCCTCGACGCTGAATGCGGGCATGACGAGATAGAGGTCCTCGGCGAAGCCGCGTCGGATGGCCACCTCGGTGGTCGGTTCGTCCTCGTGCTTGCGATAGAACCAGCGCGCCGGATACATCCGCGCGATCTCTTTCCCGTCGCGCAGCACGGTCGTGTCGGCCGTGATCATCTGCCGCTGGCCGTCGTCGGTGACCTTGACGGCGTTGAGCCGGACGGTGAAGTCGCCGACCGTCGCCTGCTGCCCGGGCTTGAGGTTCACGTCTTCTTCCCTGGTGAAGCCGTTGCCGGCGAACCCGAGGAAGATCAGCACGATGCCGACGTGAATGATGTAGCCGCCGTAGCGCCGCTTGTTGCGTGCGATGAGGCCGATCGCCGCGGTCAGGATGTCGGTGCCGGTCGCGCCCTGCCGCACGCGGGCGCCGCGCCAGAATTCCTGGGCGATCGTCGCGGCGACAAACGCGCTGAACGCGAAACAGAGGCCCGACGCCCAGACGCGCACGCCGAGCGCGACGACGGCGATGCCGACGGCCAGCCCGCACGCCGCGGGAAAGAGGAACGAATCGCGGAGATTGATCAGCGTCGACTTCCGCCACGCCGTCAGCGGTCCATAGCCGGTCAGGAACAGCAGGATGAGACCGATCGGCAGCATCCACTTGTTGAAGAACGGCGGGCCGACGGTCAGCCGCTCGCCCGTCACCGCCTCGCTCAGCGTCGGGAACATCGTCGCGAACAGCACGAAGAGCGCGGCGAAGAGCAGGATCCAGTTGTTGACGAGGAAGGCCGCTTCACGCGAGACCCACGAGTCGAGCTCGTTGCGCGAGCGCAGCAGCGGCAGCCGGTAGATGACGAAGCCGAAGCTGATGCCGATGATCGCGATCATGAAGCCGGTGAACATCCGCGCCAGCGCGATGTCCTCGCCGAAGGCATGCACCGACTGCACGACGCCCGACCGCGTCATGAACGTGCCGAAGATGGTCAGGAAGAACGTGATGATGACGAGTGACACGTTCCAGACGCGCAGCATCCCGCGCTTCTCCTGCACCATCACGGAGTGCAGGAACGCCGTCGCGGTGAACCACGGCAGCAGGCCGGCGTTCTCGACCGGGTCCCAGCCCCAGTAGCCGCCCCAGCCGAGCTCTTCGTACGCCCAGATCATCCCGAGCATCAGGCCGAACGAGAGGCAGAACCACGCGATCATCGTCCAGCGGCGGACAGCGCGCAGCCACGAGTCGTCGAGGTAGCCGGTGATGAGCGCAGCCATACCGAACGCGTACGGGATCGTCAGGCCGACGAACCCCAGGTACATGGTCGGCGGATGGATGGCCATGTAGAAGTTCTGCAGCAGCGGGTTCAGGCCGCGGCCGTCGGTCGGGTTCGCCGTGACGAAGGTGTCGAACGGGTTGTTGTGGATCACCATCAGGAACAGGAAGAACATCTCGACGATCGAGATGATGGCGACGACATACGGGATCAATTCCCGGTGCCGCTCCCTGTTCACGTAGACGGCGGTGCTGCCGAAGATGGACAGCAGGAAGACCCAGAACATGATCGAGCCGTCGAGACCGCCCCAGTACGAGGTGATCTTGTAGAACAGCGGCTGGACCGCGTCGGAATAGTGCTGAACGTACTTGATGCTGTAGTCGCCGGTGACGAACGAGTAGATCATCACCGCCGATGCGGCGACCATGACGGCGGCGGTCAGATAGAACGCGCCGATGCCGCTTTCAATCAGGCGCCGCGAACGGCGCCTTGCCCCGGCGATTGACATCGAGGCGGCGTACGCGCAGACGACGAAGGCTGTGAGAAGGAGGTAGGAGCCAAGCGAGGCCATTGGCTTACTTCGTGCCGGTCGATGGCGGCGCCCCCGCCGTCGCCGGTGGCAGCTTGGCCGGGTCGTACTTCGAAGGGCATTTCGCCATCACGCCGTCTTTCTCGACATGGAAGGTGCCGTCCGACGCGAGGCGCCCTTTCAGCACGACTTCCGATTCGGCCTTGAACGTGTCGGGAACGATCCCCGTGTAGAACGCGCGGACGACCTTGCCGTTGCTCTGCACGTCGAAGCGATACTCGAGCGAGTCGCGCTTGCGCGCGGGCTCTCCCTGCACGAAGCCGTGCAGCTGGAGGTTCTTGCCGTACCACGCCGTCGGGTCGGCCATCACCTCGTCAACATGCTTGTAGTATTCGGTGCCTTCGCTGAGCGTGGAGTACAGCAGCCCGCCGAACGCCAGGACGAGCACGACGCACGTCAGCCCGATCTTTGTGGCTTTCTGACTCATAGATAAGGACTTCCCGGAAAGAGGAACCTCACCAGAATATCCCTGTGCCCGGGCCGGGTCAACCGGGAATGCTACAGAATGCGCGCGAAAACGGCGGCCACGACCCGGTCGCAGCGGGGCTGCGGGAATCGGAACGTCTCGGGCGCCAGGATGCCGGCGCGCTCCGCGAGCTGGTTCCGCAGCGACGCCCGGCTGCGGGACAGCCGCGTCTTCACGACATCTTCGCTAACACCAAGGCATTCGGCGGTTTCGGCGGTGTTCAGCCCGTCCACTTCGCGAAGCATGAACACCTCGCGCAGGCCGTCGGGCAGCTCATCGATTGAGGACTCGAGAAGGGACCGCAGTTCGCCGGCGAACGCCTGCTGCTCGGGGTCGCGTGATGGCTGCCGTTCCACCGCCTGGTTCTCCTCTTCGTTGAAATCGACCGCGTCGTAGCGGCCCTGCTTCCGCGCCCGGTTGAGCGCCTCGTGAATGGCGATCTTCGTCAGCCACGTCGAAAACTTCGCCCGCCCGTCGAATTGCCGCAGGTGGACGTAGGCGTTGACGTACGCCTGCTGCATCACGTCCTCGGCCTCGTCCTCGTCGCGGACAATCGAGCGCGCCGCCCGGTAGATGCGCTCGTTGTAGCGCCTCATCAGGACTTCGTAGAGGGCGGTCTGCCCGTCGACGACCCGATTGACGATTTCCTCGTCGCTCAGCGCCGTCCACCGGTCGAGGATGGCTCCACTTACCACGTGCATACCTATTAGAGTCGCGGCGGCCCGAAAGGTGACACGCGGTTGGCGACGACGACGGCCCCGACCATCAGCGCCACGAGCCCGGCCACGGCCGCGGCCGGGCGCATCGCGGCCCATGTCAGGACGCTGGTTTCCCTCGTCCGGCCGTGCCAGGTGTGGCCCCGCTCGCCCCCGTCGGCTTTGACGGGCCCGTACAGGTTGTCCGGGCGGTTGCCGACCGGCACGGCCGTGTGCTGCTGGTCGAAAAGTCTCCGCTCCATCACCTTGTCAGCCACGCGCGGGAACAGTTGCGCCAGCCGAAGCTTCTCCGCCGCGCCCCCGGCAATGATTTCGCGCGTGGGCGTCTCGGCACATCGGAGGATGACGTCCGCCGCGATCTCCGGCGCGTAGACCGGCGGAACGGGCTGCGGTTCGACGTCCAGGTACGTCTTGGCCTTCTCGAAAAACGGTGTGTCGATGCTGGCCGGTTTCACCAGTGACACGCTGATCGGGACCCCGTCGGCCTCGAGCTCCATTCGGAGCGCATCGGTGAACGCCTTGATGACGTGCTTGGCGGCGCAGTAAATCCCCTGCAGCGGGATGGCGCGGTCGGCCAGCGCGCTGGCGACGTTGATGAGGGCGCCGCCCTGGGCGCGCATCCGACTCACGGCTTCGCGCGAGCCGTAGACCTGGCCCCAGAAGTTCACGTCCATCTGCCGCCGCATGTCTTCGACGCGCAGCTCCATGACCGGGCCGTACATCGACACCGCGGCGTTGTTGACCCACGCGTCGATGCGCCCGAACTCGGCCATCGCCGCGTCGGCAATGGCCGCGACGCCTTTCGGGTCGCTGACGTCCGCCGCGACGAAGATGGCGCGGCCGCCCGCCACGCGAATCTCGTCGCACGCCGTCCGCAGGTCGTTCTCGTTGCGCGCGGCCAGCACGACGCGCGCGCCGCGCGCCGCGGCGCGCTTCGCCGTCACCAGGCCGATGCCGCTCGAGGCGCCGGTGATGACGATGACCTGTTCGCCGACTGGGAGCAGTTGATGTGTCATGTCAGCTCACTGCACGCGCGACGGTTTCGGTGGCCGCTTTCACGCGCGATACCAGGCCAGCCTCGATCGACTCCGGCGGCGGCTGCCGCACGACGCGCAGCGTGCCGTGCTTGTGCACCACCTCGAACCTGGACGCGCCGTCCGCCTCGCGCCAGAAGCGCAGCGTGGCGCGTGCCTCGCCGACGCGGAGATCGTGGACGACGACCTCGGGCAGCCACGACGGCAGCGCCGGGTCGATGACGAGCGTTTCGAACGGGGCCAGCGGCAGCAGCCCGAGCATCACCTGCATCGCCAGGGGTATCGACGTCGCGTTCCACAGCTGCGGCGTGTTCGCGCGCGGATACGCGCCAGGCGTGGGCGACTCCGAGCGCGCGTAGCCGCCAACGCACTCCGGGATGCGGTGCCCGGCATAGAGCTGCGCGAGGTCGAACTGCGCGTGCGCGAGATCGTGCACGCGCGCATCGAAGCCGAATCGCCGCAGGCCGAACAGGATCGTCCCCTGTTCCACGGCCCACACGGTGCCACGGTGATAGCTCAAGGGGTTGTAGAACGCGTGCGACGACGAGAGCGTCCGGATGCCCCAGCCGCTGAACAGGTCCGGCGCGAAGAGGCGGCCGACAACGGGGCGCAGGTGGTCGGTGTCGATGATACCGGTCGCGAGGCAATGCCCCACGTTGGACGTCACCGCGCGGACCAGGCGCTTCTCCGGATCCATCGCCAGGGCGAAGAAGTGCTCCTCCGGCACCCACCAGTCACGGTTGAACCGTGCCTTCAGGTCGGCGGCGCGCTGCCAGTAGTCGGCTGCGCCGGCGCGGTCGCCGAGCATCCACGCCATCACGCCCATCAGGTGCTGCGCGGTGTACCAGTAGCTTTGCAGCTCGCAGGTCGCGATGGGCGACGGCACCGGGCTCCCGTCGTCGTAGATGATGGCGTCGCCGCTGTCCTTCCAGCCCTGGTTCTTCGTGCTCATCGGGGACCGCGACTGATATTCGAGATAGCCGTCGCCGTCCCGATCGCCATAGCGCTGCGCCCATTCGAGGATGCGCCGCGCGGTGTCCCAGTGGCGCCGGATCACCTCCGTCTCGCCCACCCACGCGTACAGGTTGGCCAGCGAGATGACGAACATCAGCGGGCTCGCGTAGTCGGCGTAGTAGGCCGAGTACGGATTCTCGTTCAACACGGCGAGCGGCCCGGCACGCATCTGATACGGAATGCGGCCCGGCTCTTCGTCACGCCACTCGTCGAAGCGGTCGCTCTGCATGCGACCGAGGCGCACGAGCGCGGCGGAGAGCGACGCCCCCTGATCGATCATGCCGGCCTGCCATCCGGCGGTCACCGCATCGCGGCCGAAAAACGCCGGATACAGCGGCATCCCCGCCTGGTGCGCGAGCCATTCCTCGCTGTCGCCGTCGAGCAGCGGGAACGACGCGAAGTCGCGCACGTTGTCGACGATGATCTGCTCCGCGACGCGATTGCCCGGCACGTCGATGCGGGTGAAGCCCGCCCGCCATCGCTGCCACGCGGCGTGGCGCGCCGCCACGTCCTCGGCCGTCAGGTCCGCCGCCGTGCCCGATGGCCACACGCGGAACGCGATCTCCTCGATCTGCTGCGGCGAGAGATCGATCTCCTTGCGCAGCGCCTCCTCCGGCTCGACGCGCGTCTGGTACGGCAGCCCGTGATCCTTCGGCTTCGACGCCTCGGCCTCCTGGATGTCCGTGAAGTCCGCGCCGATCGTCCACGACACCGCGAGCGTGAGTCTCTTGCGCGAGCGATTCGCAATCGCCGCGCGCACATCGAGCCAGCCCGCGCGAACCGTGTAGGTGACGCGAATGTCGATCGCGCGCTCGGGCACGCCGTCCCGGTCGCACTTCTCCTCGTCGCCGGCCTGGCCGGTGCCGCCGCCGCTTGGCTCGGTGATCTCGGGGTGGACGTAGGTGAAGGCGAGCGTGTCCGGGGCGATCGCCGCCGCCTCGCACGGCCACGGCGCATGGCCGTTGACGCGGATTTGCAGCGTACGGAGGAACCGCGCCTCCCGGAAGTAATACCCGGAGAGACGCTGATCCTCGCCACACTCGCCTCGCGTGTTGACGACGAGCAGGGACGGTCCCGACCACGCGTACAGCGTGTCGGGACGCACCGCTGCGCCCGGCATGTGCGACTACGCCGCGCGCCGGGATTTCAGTGAGCTCGGCGCGTCGACGTGAGCGCCCGGATCAACGCCCACTGCGAGCCGATCGACCAGCTCGCCGCCCAGCCAGCCCGTGAAGAGCGCGATGACGCCGCCGGCGAACGACAGGCCGTACGCCATCGTCACCGGGTCCTGCGGTGCGCCACGGCGCATCAACCAGCTCGCCGCGTAGAGGCCGACGACCACCAGGTTGCCGCCGCCATGCAGCAGGCCGATGCGCTTGGCGCGGGTCCCGGCCGGAATCGCCAGAAAGTCGATGAGCCCGAAGGGCGCCGCCACGAGGCCGCTGATGACGCCCGCGGCGATCATCCAATACGCGATCTCCGACCAGTACCCGTTCGCCGTGACGAGATGGATGATGTCGAAGATCAACGCCATCGCCAGCAGCCGAATGGGGAACACGATGAGCATCTGATGAATCGGATGTCCGAAGAGCTTGGCTCTGCTTTCCATACACCTCTCCTCTCAAACTCGTCTTGCAAACGGAGCACCGATGTCACCTCTTGCGGCCTCGTGACTCTGTTCCCATGGAGGCGATACATGGATACACGACTCAACGGCACGGTGACGGCGCTGCGCATTGCGATTGGACTGATGGCGACGCTGGCCGGGCTCGACAAATTCTTCAACCTGCTGGCGAACTGGGAGGCGTACGTCGCGCCCGTCGCACAACAGTTACTGCCGATCTCAGCCACCGCGTTCATGGGCATCGTCGGCGTCATCGAGTTCACGGTCGGGATCACGATCCTCGCGATTCGCCCGAGCCTTGGCGCGTTTGTCGCCAGCGCGTGGCTCATCCTGGTCGCGATCAATCTCGCACTCGGCGGTCATTTCGACATCGCGGTGCGTGACGTGGTGCTCGCGGTCGCGGCTTTCACGCTGGGCGAGTTCGAGCGGGCGCGTGCGGGAAGCCCCGCTCAGGTCGCGGATGCGCTTCGTCCGCGCCGGACGGTCACCGCGTAGGGCAACCCCTTTGCACGCGATTCTGACTTCGACTCAGTGGAGGTTTGTCATATGAAATGCCTGAAGTTCGTTTCGGTTGCGGTCGTTGTGGCGGGGCTCGTTCCCGGCGTCGCCTCGGCTCAGCGGGACGACCACGCGAAGGCCGCCGTCAAGAGCGCCGCGCACGGCTCGCCGGCCGCGGATCTCAAGATGACGATGCGCAAGCTCTGGACGGATCACACGGTGTGGACGCGTGACTACATCATCGCGGCGGTTGACGACAAGCCGGACGCGATGGCCGCGGCCAATCGCCTGATGAAGAACCAGGAAGACATCGGCAACGCGGTCGCCGGCTACTACGGCGCGGCGGCAGGCCAGCAGCTCACGTCGCTCCTCAAGCAGCACATCTCCATCGCCGTCGACTTGATCAAGGCGGCGAAGGCGGGCAACAAGACGGCGCAGAAGCAGGCCGACGATCGCTGGCAGGCCAACGGCGTCGAGATCGCGACGTTCCTGAGCAAGGCGAATCCGAACTGGCCGCAGGCCACGCTCGTCGACATGATGAAGACGCACCTGTCGACGACGACCGCGGAGGTCGTCGCACGCCTGATGCACGACTACGACGGAGACGTGCGCGCCTACGACGCGGTGTACGAACACATCCTGATGATGTCCGACGCGCTGAGCGACGGCATCGTCAAGCAGTTCCCCGGGAAGTTCAAGGCGTCGTAGGACGCGGCGCCGCGAGCATCTCGTAGACGAGCGCAATCGGCAGGCCGACGACGTTCGAGTACGAACCGGCGATACGAGTGACGAAGCGGGACGCGTAGCCCTGGATGGCATATGCGCCCGCCTTATCACGCGGTTCGCCGGTGCCGACATACCAGGCAATCTCCTCTGCCGATAGCGCCGCGAACTCGACTTCGGTCCGGCAGACGGCCGTGGTCACCCGTGGCGCGGACCCTTCCGCCTTCGCGCTCCGCGCGTCGGCGGACACGTGCGGTCCGCGACGCACGGTCACGGCGGTCAGCACGTCGTGCGTGCGCCCGGAGAGCAGGCGCAGCATCCGCTTCGCATCTGCGTCGTCTGCAGGCTTGCCGAGCATCTCGCCAGCGATCACCACGGTCGTATCCGCGCCGAGGACGATACGAGCGCCCGCGCGGCGTGCGATCGCGCACGCCTTCGCCTCCGCAACGCGGCGCACGTAGGCCTCGGGCGCTTCGCCGGTATGCGCGGTTTCATCGATGTCGGCGGGCATGACATCGAATTCGATTCCGGCCGCCTCCAGCAGCTCCGCTCGGCGCGGCGAGGCCGACGCGAGGACGATTCGGTCCACGGCTAATCTTGACATGCGCTAGGATGGCCGCGCCGTGATCCAGGTCCATCGAGTCATTCCCGACGCGCTGGCGGAGATCCTCCGGCGCGCCCCGCTCAGCGACGCCAAGGTTGCGTTCGCGTGGCGATCGTCGGTGGGCGCGGCGATGGATCGGGGGACAGCCGTGGCGTGGCACGACGGCGTGCTGCGCGTCACCGTGCGCGATGCGGCGTGGGGGCGCGAGGTCGAGCGCTCGGGCGCGTTGATTCGCGCGCGCCTCGATTCGCTGCTCGGTCGTGGCGTCGTCCGCGCCATCGAGATCGTTCGGACGTGAACGGGCGAATGGATGTAGAGGCGGACCTTCAGGTCCGCCTAAAGCAGATACGGAACCGACCAGTACAGCAGCAGGCCGGCCGCGACGAGGCCGCCGGCGATTTCGATCCGGTGCATGATGTCCAACGGGCGCCGGGCGAGCCGCTCCGCTTCCCACCTCCGCAACAACTGCGCCTTGCACCAGAGCTCGCTGCTCGCCAGCAGCCGGGATTCGGGACTCGGCGTTCGCAGGTCCGCGACGCGGGACATGAATGCCGCGACCGCACGCTCCTCGTCAGGATCGAGATCGAACCATTCGGTCATGAGTTCACCAGCAGCCCGCGCGCCTGCAGCAGCTGGCGCAGCCGGCGCCGCGCGCGGAACAGCATAACCTTGACGCCGCGCCGCCCGACGCCGAGCGAGGTGGCAATCTCCTCGTGCGACTCCCCTTCCACGTACGCGAGCCACAACAGCGCGCGGTCCCGCGCCTTGAGCTCGGCGAAAATCTTCGCCACCGCCGCATCGTCCTCGTAGCGCGGCCGCGGGGTTGCCGGCTCGTGCAGGATGCGCTCTTCGCCCACTTCGTGCCTCCGGCGCCGCCAGCGGTCGACGATGAGATTGCTCGCCACACGATACAGGTAGCGGCGCAGGTGCTCGTCGCTTTCGGCACGGACGTCAGTGCGAATGATCCGCAGGAACGCCTCCTGGACGATGTCGTCGGCGTCCGATTCGTGGCCGACGACGCGATACACGTACGCTCGCAGCCCGGGCGAAGTGCGGGCATGAAAGGCCGCGAACGACGCCTCATCGAGACGGCCCACGGCCTAGAAGGTCGATTCTGCCGATTCATGGCGCCGCCGATCGTCCTGCCCCAGCAGTCCCATGCGCTCTGACAGCCGGTAGGAGACGGCCGCTGAAACCAGAAAGCCGGCGCCGAGACCGAACAGAATCGTGGCGACCGCATTGATCCCGTTGGTGACGTCTCCGGAAACCGTCGGCGACATCCATCCATAGAGATACAAAGCAAGTCCGACGGTCGCCAGCACTGCGCCCGACTGGACGGCCCGCAAGATTCTCGCCCCCGGGTGCGCCGGCTCACTCAGCGTCGTCAACCCTTTCAGGAAGCGGCCGCCAGCGTCGGTGTTGAGAAACGCGCCCAGTTCATTCACCGAACCAATGCGATCCAGGATCTTCGACTGGAACTGACCGAGCACCCGCTGCTGGTGCCAGCGACGGATGCCGTCAACGATGACGAAGAAGATCCAGCTCACCATCGCGAAGGCGCCAAACGGAATCAGATCGCCTAAATCCACCGTTCCCTCCTCGGCGTACTGCCGCTGACCATACAACGCGGCCGCCGCAAAATGGTTAACATCGCCCTATGGCCGAAGCCGTCATCGTTTCCGCCGTCCGCACGCCCACCGGCAAGTTCCTTGGCGGCCTGAAGGATTTCAGCGCCACGCAGCTCGGCGCGCTGGTCGTCGCCGAGGCCGTTCGCCGCGCGACCATTGATCCCGCCATCGTCGAGGAATGCATCATGGGGAACGTCGTCTCGGCGGGCCTCGGCCAGGCGCCGGCACGCCAGGCGGCGCTGCGCGGAGGATTGTCCGACGACGTCGCGGCGCTGACCATCAACAAGGTCTGCGGGTCGGGACTCAAGGCGGTGATGCTCGGCGCGCAGGCCATCCGCGCCGGCGACACGGAGGTCATGGTCGCGGGCGGCATGGAGTCGATGAGCAACTGCCCCTACCTTCTCGACCGTGCGCGCGAAGGGCTGCGCATGGGGCACGGCCAGGTGATCGACTCGATGATCAGCGACGGCCTCTGGTGCTCGTTCGAGCAGTGTCACATGGGGAACGCCGGCGAGGTGGTCGCGAGCGACTATCACATCGACCGCGCGTGCCAGGATCGCTACGCGGTCGAAAGCCATCGGCGCGCCGCGGCCGCGACCGCCGAGGGACGCTTCAGGGCGGAGATCCTCCCGGTCGAAGTACCGCGGCGGAAGGGCGCGCCCGTCGTCATCGACCGCGACGAGTCGGTCCGCCCCGAGACGAGCATGGAGACGCTCGGCGCGTTGAAGGCCGCGTTCAGGAAGGACGGGACGGTGACCGCGGGCAACGCGCCGCCGGTCAACGACGGCGCCGCCGCGCTCGTCGTCATGTCGGCAGACCGGGCGGCGCGTCTCAACGTGAAGCCGATGGCGCGGATTGTCGGGCAGGCCACCAGCGGCCTCGCGCCGAAATACGTGCTGATGACGCCGGTCGAAGCGGTGCGGCGCCTGGTGAAGAAGATCGGATGGCGGCTCGAAGACGTCGACCTGGTCGAGTTGAACGAGGCGTTCGCCGTCCAGGCCGTCGCCGTGCTGCGCGACCTCGGACTCGATGCAGGCAAGGTGAACGTGAACGGCGGTGCGGTCGCGCTGGGCCATCCGATCGGCGCCAGCGGCGCGCGCGTGCTGACGACCCTCCTTTATGCGCTCGAAGCCAGGCAGCTGCGGCGCGGCATCGCGACGCTGTGCCTCGGCGGCGGTAATGGGGTCGCGCTTGCCGTCGAGCGTGTTTAGCGATTGAAAACGCGCGTACTTTCAGACTTCCCGGGCCGGCAGAAGCTGCGATCGCGAACCATGAGGCGAAAGTCTGGCACTCGCCTAAGTTGTTGATTTATTGGGACGACGCGACCTGGCGTGCATGGATTTTCGCTTGACTTTCGCACGGCACGTTCCTAGGATCGGTCTCGGCTGTGACCCCTCCTGTCACCCACCCGACTCACCCTGATCGCGGGCGGAACAATCGCCCCCACGTCCAGGCCGGCCTCCATGGCCGGCCTACCGAATAGGAGCTCTCGCATGCCCCTCGACGACCTCAAAGAACGCGCCCGCGCCATCGACATCGCTGTCGGACAAATCGAGAAACAGTTCGGCAAGGGCTCGATCATGCGCATGGGCCAGCGTGGCGCCATCGCGCCGATCGAGGCCATTTCTACCGGCGCCATCAGCATCGACTACGCCCTCGGCATCGGCGGGCTGCCTCGCGGCCGCGTCGTCGAAATCTTCGGGCCCGAATCGTCCGGCAAGACCACGCTTGCGCTGCAGGTGATCGCCGAGGCGCAGAAGACGGGCGGGATGGCGGCGTTTGTCGACGCGGAACACGCGCTCGATGCGCAGTACGCGCAGAAGCTCGGTGTCGATCTCGACAACCTTCTCGTCTCGCAGCCCGATCACGGCGAGCAGGCGCTCGAAATCGTCGAAGTGCTGGTGCGCTCCAACAGCGTCGACGTCGTGGTCGTCGACTCGGTCGCGGCGCTGGTGCCGAAGGCGGAAATCGAAGGCGAGATGGGCGAAGCGCAGATGGGCCTGCAGGCGCGCCTGATGTCGCAGGCGCTGCGCAAGCTGACCGGCGTCGTGTCGAAGTCGAAGACGACGCTCATCTTCATCAACCAGCTGCGCGAGAAGATCGGCGTGATGTTCGGCAACCCGGAGACGACCACCGGCGGCCGTGCGCTGAAGTTCTACGCCTCGGTCCGCATCGACATCCGCCGCATCGCGAGCATCAAGGATGGCGACCAGGTCACCGGCGGCCGCACGCGCGTGAAGATCGTGAAGAACAAGGTCGCGCCGCCGTTCCGCGAGGCCGAATTCGACATCATGTACGGCGAAGGGATCTCGCGCGAAGGGGACTTGCTGGACCTCGCCGTCGAAAAGCGGATTGTCGAAAAGAGCGGCGCCTGGTTCGCGTTTGCAGGCGAGCGCCTCGGCCAGGGACGGGAGAACGCGAAGCAGTTCTTGAAGGAGAACCCGCCGGTCCGGCAGGCCGTCGAGGACCGGGTCCGCAAGGAGCTCGGCCTGGTGCGCGACGTGGAGGTCGCGGCGGCCGTCTAGGATGCGGTCCTAGGACGCAATCGGGAGGTCCCGGCGCTTACGGGCGGTCTGGATCTCCCGCTCCTCGTACTCCCGTTCCTCCACGCACGCCACTTCCCAGATTTCTTCCGTCGCCGGGAAGCGGAACATCTGCTCCGTCCGCGTATCGCCCCGGCGCACCTTCTGGCCCTTGAGCAGTTCCATGGTGCCACGGACGAGGCAAGAGCTCGGCCACATCTGTAAATTCCGAAACAGGCCTGAAAACGAGAGTCAGCACTACGGTTGAGTTAGCTGCGGATACGGACGAGATTGTGAGGAATACACGACACAAGTGTCTGTTGACCTCCTCATAGGCCGCGGAGGACAACAGACGCGATGGCTGAACGGGACGACCTTGAGCGGGAGTTCACCCGGACACTCGATGCAGTCAGGGGAAGTGGCGCGCAATTCGTGTTCGACCGCGAGGGCCGGCCCGGGGCGATTGCCGCCATCCGCGGGGCGCTGCCGCAGATGGAACGCGAGCTGTTCGATGCGGTGATGGAAGACTGCGAGTGCGAGCTGGCCGCAACGCGCGAGGCGATGTTTCGGGTGGTGGAGGGGTTGAAGAAGTAGTGGCCGGTCCGCCTTCGCGCTAGGCGCTTCGGACAGCCTCCGCATGAATCGAGCATCGGAGGCTGGTGGCCAGGGACGGAATTGAACCGCCGACACCATGATTTTCAGTCATGTGCTCTACCAACTGAGCTACCTGGCCTTCCCATTTTGTGACTGTTCCCTGCGCGCGGCCGCGCGCTTTCTGCAGAAAGCGGAGTATAACACGCAGGTTTTTGAGGGCACGTTCGTTGAAACGGCACAGAGACAGTCATGCCGGCGCGCATCGAACGTTTCACGCCGCTCCCCCATCCAACCGGGCGGCCCGTCCTCGGGCCGGTGCTGGGGTGGGCGTTTGTCGCCGGACTGCTGGCGGTCATCCGCCGGCTCACCCGTCAGCCGTCGCTGCCGAAAATGAGCGAGCAGTGGCTGCTCAGCCGTCAGGCCGACTTCCACCGCGACCAGTACTGAGCGGCCGCCGGTTTGACCGCGGCTCGCCCAACGCCGTACTCTGACAGCACCCGCCTTCACTCGCGGCTCTCCACGAGCTGGGGCCTGGCAGGCAAGGAGTTCACGTGCGCCGAGCCGTCTCGATTGCTTTCGTCATCATGCTGGCCGCCTGCTCCCGCAGCACCGCCGCCGACGCCAAGCCGCAGGCCACACCAGCTCCCGCCTCCGCACCTGCATCCGCACCGCCCGCCGCGCAAAGCACGCCGCCGCCGGCCGCCGCGCAGCTGCAGCCACCCGCCGCCAAGCCGGTGCCACCGCAGCTCCCGGAAATCGTGGCGCGGATCAACGGGGAAACGATCAGCGGAGTGGAGCTCGATAGGGCCGTGAAGGCGCTCGAAGGTCGCGCCGGAGGGCCGGTGCCCGCCGACCAGCGCGACCGCGTGTTCCGCGGCGTCCTCGACGAGATGATCGGCTACAAGCTGCTCGTCCAGGAAGCGAAGACGCGGAAGATCGTCGTGCCCGACTCCGACATCGAGGCGCAGGTCGCGCAGATCCGTTCGCAGTTTCCCAATCAGCAGCAGTTCGACCAGGCGCTCGCCGCCCAGAAGATGACGCTGCAGGACATCCGCGACGACGCACGCTCGGAGATGAGCGTCGAGAAGCTCGTCGAAGGCGAGATTGCCACGAAGATCGCCGTCAAGCCGGAAGCAGTGACGGATTTCTACCAGAAGAACCAGGACAAGTTCCAGCAGGGCCCGCGCGTGCGCGCCAGCCACATCCTCATCTCGGTGCCGCAGAACGCGGATGCCGCCACCAAGCAGCAGGCGAAGACGAAGGCCGAGGCGATCCTCAAGGATCTCAAGGGCGGGAAAGATTTCGCGGCGACAGCCAAGGAAAACTCGCAGGATCCCGGCAGCGCGGTCAACGGCAGCGACCTCGGGTTCTTCGAGAAGGGCCAGATGGTGCCGCCCTTCGAGCAGGCCGCCTTTGCCCTCAACGCCGGCGACATGAGCGACCTGGTCGAGACGCAGTTCGGTTACCACATCATCAAGGTCGCGGAGAAACAGACGCAGCGCGTCGTGCCGCTCGACGAGGCGAAGCCCCAGATCGAGCAGTACCTCAGTCAGCAGAGCCGGCAGGCCGAGACGCAGGCGTTCGTCGACGCGCTGAAGGCGAAGGCGAAGATAGAGATTCTTATCTGAGCGACGCCGTCCGTCTCGACGTCTGGCTCGACATCGCGTGCCTGTTCAGGACGCGCTCCGAGGCCAAGCGCGCGTGCGAAGGCGGAAAGGTGGAGGTCAACGGCGAGCACGCCAAGCCGCACCGGGCCGTGCGTGAGGGCGACCGCCTCCGCATCTCGAGGCCGTTCGGCCGCCACCAGGACGTCATCATCCGCATCGTCCTCGATCAACATGTCAAGAAGGCCGAGGCGCGTGTGCTCTACGACGACGTGACGCCGAAGCCGACAGCGGAAGAAATCGAGATGCGGCGCATGGAGCGCGTTTACCGCGCGGCCACGCAGGCCGCGGGCACCCCCGACCGCCGGCGCCGGCGCGAAATCCGCCGGGCCAAGGGAAAGCTATAGATTAGAGGGGCGTGCCCCGCAACCAGGAAGTCATCCGCCAGTGGAAAGTGCTTCACGCGCTGGAGTCGTCCCGGCACGGGGCGACGATCGACGCGCTCGCCAGCGATCTCGAGGTGACGACGCGCACCATCCGCCGCGACCTGGCGGCGCTGCAGGAGGCCGGCTTCCCCCTCTACGACGAGCGCGACGAAGACGGCCGCGCGCACTGGCGGCTGGACGGGCAGGTCCTGAAGGGGCTGGAGACCGGCTTCACGCTCGCGGAGCTGTGCGCGCTCTATCTGAGCCGCAACATCCTGGAGGCCGTGGCAGGCACGCCGTTCCAGCGCGACCTGGTGGTCGCCTTCACGCGCCTGGGGAAGATGCTCTCGCCGCGGATGCGCCAGTTCCTCGATCGGCTGCCGCAGGTGCTGGTGGCCAAGCCGGGGCCTCGCCCGCGCGGGTCCGACTCCGCGCCGGACATCGTCGCCCGCCTCCTCGAGGCGACGCTGCACTACCGCGTGGCGCACATGAAGTACCACTCCGTGGCGAGCGGACGGATGAAGGAGTACGCCATCCATCCGTACCGGCTGGCATTCGCGCAGGGCGGGTTGTATCTTCTGGCCTACGTGCCGGAGTACAAGGACGTGCGCACCTTCGCCATCGATCGGGTCGCGTCGGTCTCGCTCGACAAGCAGACGTTCACGCCGACGCGGGCGATTCCCGACGACGTGTTCGCCAACTCGCTGGGGGTGAACACGGGGCCGCCGTCGCACGTGGAGATTGCCTTCGACACGCGCGTGGCGCCGTTTGTCCGCGCCCGCGTCTGGCATCCCTCGCAGTCGCTGCGTGAGAACGCAGATGGAGGCGTCGTGCTGACGCTCGAGGTCTGCAACGACCTGGCGCTGCGCAGCTGGATTCTCGGCTGGGGCGCGTCCGCGCGGGTGCTCGCCCCGCCCGCCCTCGAGGCCGACATCCGCGCCGACCTGACCAACGCGAGCGCCCAGTACCGGACCTGACGTGCGCCACCCCGTTCGCCTCGCCGTCCTCGTCGTCTTCGCGCTGCTCTTCTTCGGCGGGCCGGCGATGGTGCGCTTCTACACCGACTGGCTCTGGTTCGGCGAAGTCGGCTATCAGCAGGTCTTCACGACGATCGTGCGCAGCGAGGCGTCGCTCTTCACCTTCGCGTTCGTCGTCTCGGTTCTCTGGCTCGTCGTCAACTTCCGCCTGGCGCTCGTTTCGTTCCGCGAGGGACGCCGGATCTTCACGACGCAGCAGGGGATGGAGGTCGCGCTGCCGGGACGGCAGCAGCTGCGCACGATCACGTCGGCCATCGCGATGGTGGTGAGCGCGCTGATCGGACTGTTCGCGTCGTCGCAGTGGGAAACCTGGGTGACGTGGCAAAAGGCCGTTCCCTTCGGCCAGCAGGATCCGATCCTCGGGCGCGACGTCGCCTTCTACGTCTTCACCATCCCGTTCCTGCAGCTGGTACGCGGCATCGCGCAAACGCTGATCATCCTCGCCGCCCTTGGCGCGGGCGCGATCTATCTCGTCTCGGGCAGCCTGACCTCGCGGCCGACGTCGTTCATCACGATGTCGGCGGGTGTCAGGCGCCATCTGTCGATGCTGGCGGCGATCTTCTTCGTGCTGCTCGCCCTCGGCGCATGGCTGGGCCGCTTCGAGCTGCTCGTCCACTCCGCGGGCATCATCTACGGGGCGTCGTATGCGGACGTCTACGCCCGGATGCCGATCGCGCTGGCGCTGACGGTGGTCGCGCTGCTCGGCGCCGCGCTGGCGGTCCTGCACGGGCTCGGCCGCCGCAACTGGCCCATCCCCGTCGCGATCGCCCTCTACCTGATCGTCAGCATCGGCGGCGAGGGATACGCGACGCTGCTGCAGCGCTTCGTGGTGACCCCGAACGAGCAGGCGCGCGAATCGCCGTTCATCCAGCACAACATCGACGCGACGCGGCGCGCCTTCGCGCTCGACCGCGTCGAGGAGCGCGCGCTGACGGGCGACGCGACGCTGACCCGCAACGACATCGCCCGCAACGCGACGACGCTGCAGAACGTCCGGCTCTGGGACCATCAGCCGCTGCTCGACACGTTCGGGCAGCTGCAGGAGATCCGCACGTACTACGACTTCGTGGCCGTCGACAACGACCGCTACGTGCTGAACGGCCGGCCGCAGCAGGTGATGCTGTCGGCGCGCGAGCTCAACTCGAACAGCCTGCCCAACCGCACGTGGGTCAACGAGCGCCTCACCTTCACGCACGGCTACGGCCTGACGCTGGGACCGGTGAACCAGGTGACGAGCGAGGGGCTGCCCGTGCTCTTCGTGCGCAACCTGCCGACCGAGACGGTGGCCGACCTGCCGATCCAGGAGCCGAGCCTGTACTTCGGCGAGCTCTCCAACGACTACGTCATCGTCCGCACGCGCACGCGCGAGTTCCACTACCCGCGCGGCGACGAGAACGTGTTCACGCCGTACTCCGGCACGGGCGGGCTCGCGCTCGAATCGCTCGGCCGCCGCATCATGTTCGCGCTCCGCTTCGGCGCCTACCAGATCGCCTTCAACGACGACATCACCGGCGAGAGCCGCATCCTGTTTCACCGGAACGTCGCGGAGCGGGTGCGCGAGATCGCGCCGTTCATCACATTCGATCGCGATCCGTACCTCGTGCTCGCCGACGGCCGGCTGTTCTGGATGGCGGACGCGTACACGACGAGCGATCGCTACCCGTATGCCACGCCCGCGGGCCCGGGGCTCAGCTACATCCGCAACTCCGTGAAGACCGTCATCGACGCCTACAACGGCACGACGACCTTCTACACCGCCGACGCGAAAGATCCGGTGCTCGCCACGTACGGCCACGTCTTCCCCGGGCTGTTCAAGCCGCTCGACGCGATGCCGGCCGCGCTGCGCGCGCACATCCGCTACCCGGAAGACATGTTCGCCATCCAGGCATCGGTCTTCGCGACGTACCACATGACCGAGCCGGCCGTCTTCTACAACCGCGAGGACCAGTGGGAGGTGCCGACCATCGACGACACCGGCCAGGCGCAGGCCGCGATGCAGCCGTACTACACGATCATGCGCCTGCCGGGCGAGACGGACGCGGAGTTCATCCAGATGCTCCCCTTCACGCCGCGGCGCAAGGACAACCTGGCGGCGTGGCTGGTCGCGCGCAGCGACGCGGCCCACTACGGCGACGTCCGCGTCTTCCAGTTCCCGAAGCAGAAGGTGGTCTTCGGCCCGCGCCAGGTCGTCGCGCGCATCAACCAGGACCAGATGATCTCGCCGCAAATCACGCTGTGGAACCAGCAGGGGTCGCAGGTGACCTGGGGCACGCTGATGGTGATCCCGATCGAGGAATCGCTGATCTACGTGCGGCCGCTGTACCTGCGCGGCGCGGGCGGCCGCATCCCGGAGCTGACGCGCGTCGTCGCCGTGTACCAGGATCAGATCGTGATGGAGCCAACCCTCGAGGCGGCGCTCGCGAGGTTGTTCAGTGGAGCGGCCGCCCCGCCGGCGCCGGCCCCCGCGGTGACGACCACCGCGGCGGTCGCTCCCACGCCGTCGCCGCAGCCGTCGCCGTCGGCCTCGCCGTCACCGCAGGTTTCCGCACTCGCCGACGAGGCGCAGCTCCACTATCAGCGCGCGATCGAGGCGCAGCGCGCGGGCGACTGGGCCAAGTATGGCGAAGAGATCAAGGCGCTCGGCGAGGCGCTTACGCGCCTTCGGTCTTCAGCCACGCCCTGAGCACCTCCGCGACGCTCCACGCCTGGGCGATGCAGCCGCGCGGCGTGAAGGGCTCCTCGGCGTCGAAGATTTCGCTGATCGTCCCGACGCCCGCCTCCACCTGGTGATGCTCGAAGCCGGCGAGGCATTCGCGCGCACCGGCCAGGTCGCCCGGATAGACCCGCAGATAGGCGTCGACGTACGGCCCGACCAGCCACGCCCACACTGTCCCCTGGTGATACGCGGCGTCGCGCGCACGCAGGTCGCCGTAGTACTGGGCCTTGTAGTCGCGGTGCCCGGGCGCGAGTGAACGAAGGCCGACCGGCGTGACGAGGCGCTCGCGCACGACGTCGAACACCGGGCGCCAGCGCGACTCGTCGAGAACGGGATGATCGAGCGAGATGGCGAAGATCTGGTTCGGCCGGCACGCCGAATCGTCTCCGTGCTCGCCGTCGATGACGTCGTAGAGGTGGCCGCCCTCGGCGCACCAGAACCGCGCGTTGAACGACTCGCGCGCGCGGGCGGCCGCGTCGTCGACCTGCGGCGCCAGCGGGTCGCCCTCCTCGCGCAGCCACTCGGCAAAGAGCGACACCGCGTTGTACCAGAGCGCGTTGATCTCCACGGGCTTGCCGCGCCGCGGCGTCACCACCCAGCCGTCCACCTTGGCGTCCATCCAGGTCAGCTGGTAGCCCTCTTCGCCCTGCCGCAGCAGGCCGTCGGCGGGATCGACGCCGATGCCGAACCGCGTCCCCCGCATGTGATGCTCGAAGATCGACTTCAGCTTCGGCATCAGCTGACGCAGGGTCGCGCGATCGTTGGTGGCGACGAGATACCGCTGGATCGCGTGGAAGAACCACAACGTCGCGTCGGCGGTGTGGTAGAGACCTTCCTTGGTGCCCTCGGGGAACATGTTGGGAATCAAGCCGTCGCGCACGTAGTGCCCGAACGTCCGCAGGATGTATCCGGCCTCGCGCTGCCGGCCCGTGCAGATCGTCAGCCCCTCGAGGCTGATCATCGTGTCGCGGCCCCAGTCGGTGAACCAGTGATAACCGGCGATGACGGTGCGCACCTCGTCGCCGGCCGCGCGCGCGCGTGCCGCTTCCTCGCCTCGGCCGGCCGGCGTGATGACGAATTGATCGGCGGCGAGCACCATCTCCGAGGCAAAGCCCCCCGATGCCGCCCGGTGCGCGTTGGCGATGAGCCGCGTGCGGCGCTGCTGTTCCGCGGACGGGAGCTCGATCGGGTCGAGGGCGCCGATCGTTTCCCACGACTCGGTCGAGGCGACGAGCGTGCCCGGCGCATCGGGCGTCAGCTGGCACCGGAAGTAGCCCGGCGTCCAGAGGTCGCCGCAGCACTCGTAGCCGCGGCTCTGCTCGAGCGGGTAGACGGCGTCGTCGAAGCGCTCGGGCGTCACGGTGAACGCCTTCTCCGCGCCGTAGAGGAACATCCGCAGCGGCGGCAGATCGCCGCCTGGTGTCAGCTCGAACCGATCGCCTAGCGCGTAGAGACCGTACGGCGCCTGCACCGGGTGGTTGACCGGCGCTTCGTGCAGACGGAACGCCACCAGCGGACGGAGCTCGAGGCGGACCGGCTCCTTCGACAGCAGGCGGTACGCGACATGTGTCGTGTTCTGCAGGTGCGGCATCAGCACCCGCTTCTCGAGGCGGACGTTCTCGACGTCGAAGGTCCAGACCGGGAGCCCCGCCTCGAGGCGGAACGACGAGAGCCACCGCGCGGCGTCGAATTCCTTGCCGCCGTCCGTGTCGATCATGTTGTGCAGCGAGACGACGCGCCCGTCGGGGTAGCGGATGCGCTCCCAGACGTAGTTCAACATCACCGTGCGACCGAACGGCGTCGGCAGCGCGGCGACGAGATAGGCGTGATAGCGGCGCGTCAGCGCACCCGAGAGGGTGCCCGACGCATAGCCGCCCAGGCCGTTGGTGACCAGCCACTCTTTCTCGGCCAGCGATCGCCGTCCGTCTTCGGTCGCGCTCCACTGAATCTGGCGCACGAGCCCGCTCGTGTGTCTCGCGACCGCCGCCGCATCGATTGTTCCGCTGCCTCGAGCCATCACGCTGTCCTCTTCGCGGGAACGGGCCGCAGCACGACCGCCGCGTGTCCCGGGATGCGCCAGCCGGTCTTGGTGAGAACCGGTGGCGTGCCGAAGCCGCCGTACGCCGGGTCGTCGCTCGACCAGCGCACATCCCATGCGTGTCCATCGGGTGGCGCGACCAGCGGCTCGGCAAACGAACCGCGATCGACGTCCGCACCCAGGTTCACGCACAGGAGGCGCTCGTCTTCCGGGCCTGACGCGCCGAATCGCAGGACGAACAGCTCGGCGCCCAGCACGGCGCCGTCGAGGGCCGCCGCATCCTGCGCGCGAAACGCCGCATCGCCGCGGCGCAGCGCGAGCAGGTCGCGGTGCAAGGCGACGAAGTGCCGGTTCGCGGTGCGCTCCTCCCAGTTCAAGGTGCAGCGCTCGAACGTCCGCGGGTCGTGCGGCGCGGGCAGGTTCGACTGTGCCGCGTCCGATGTGAGGCTGGGAAACTGCGTCATGAACTCGGTGCGCCCCTTCCGCACGGCCTGCGCGAGCTCGGGGTGGTGATCGGCGAAGTACAGGAACGGGGAGGTGGCGCCGAATTCCTGCCCCTGGAACAGCAGCGGCGTGCCGGGCATCAGCAGCAGCAGCGCCGTCATCGCGCGATAGCGTCCCGGCGCCGTGTAGAAACGGACCCGCGAGCCGTCACCGACGTTGGCGACCTGGTCGTGGTTCTCGAGATAGGTGACGAACGCCGGCGCCGGCACGCCGTCGGTCCGGGTGCCGCGGCCCTGCATCTGCCAGGCGTAACGCTGACCCTGAAACAGGTAGCCGCGCTTGGCCGCCGAAATGAGCTCCTGCGGCGCGCCGTGATGATCGGAAAAGTACGCCTCGCGCTTCCCCGTCAACGCGACGATGGCGCTGTGGTGAAAGTCGTCGTTCCAGAGGGCGTCGAGCCCGTCGCCCCCGGCATCGATCGGCTTCACGAGCCGGACCGTTTGCGTTTCGCTTTCGGCGACGAGAACGATCGGCCGGCCGCGCGCCGCCGCACGTGCGCGACAGCCGATCTCCGCGATGATGTGGCGCCGCGATCGATCGTGGATCGTCTGCGTGGCATCGAGCCGCAGCCCATCGAGCCGGAACTCGTCTATCCAGTACGCCGCGTTCGACGCGAAGTAGTCGCGTACGGGACGCGCATCCGGCCCGTCGAAGTTCAGGGCCTCGCCCCATTCGTTGGAATAGGTGGTCGAGTAGTACGCCTGCGCGTAGCGGCTGAAGACACAGCCATCGGGACCGAGATGGTTGTAGACGACGTCCAGTATGACGGCGAGACCGTTTTCGTGCGCCGCATCGACGAACGCGCGGAAGTCGTCGGGCCGGCCGTACTGATGTGCCGGCGCATAGGGAAAGACGCCGTCGTAGCCCCACCCGAACCGGCCGGGAAAGTCCGCGACCGGCATCAATTCGAGCGTCGTGATGCCGGAATCCGCCAGCATCGGAAGCTTTTCGATAGCCGAGCGCCACGTGCGTCCGGGTGAAAACGTTCCGATGTGCATCTCGTACATCACCTGCCCCGCCAGGTGGACGCCGTTGGCCAGCGAATGTTCCCACACATATGCGGCCGGATCGACGACCTCCGAGGGCCCGAACGGGCCGTCCGGCTGGTAGCGCGAGGCCGGATCGGGCAGCGCGTCGCCATCGAGCACGTAGCGATACCGCGTTCCTGGTCCGGCGCCCTCGACGAGGACCGAGTGGTAGCCCTCGGCTTCTTCCTCGAGGGCGATGTCGTGCGCGCCGCCGCTCGCCTCGATCCGTAATTTGATTTGTCGAGGTTGGGGCGCCCACACCCGGAAATGCGTCGAACCGTCCGACTGCGTCTCCGCACCGGCGGCATATCGTCGTGATATCTCGCTCATCCGTAGAATCCGCGCAAGGCTGTCAGACCCGGCCGTGCAGGGATAATGCCGGACGCGACAGGCCGTGGGACTTGCTCATGCGATTGAAGCTGACGATCGAATACGCCGGCACCCGATACAGCGGATGGCAGATCCAGAAGAACGCGCGCACCGTGCAGGGCGAGATCGAACGCGCCGTGCGCGAAGCAACCGGCGTGGGCGATTTCGAGCTCTACGGATCGGGACGCACCGACGCGGGCGTCCATGCGGCCGCGCAGGTGGCTCACCTCGACATTGATGTGACGATGCCGCCCGAGTCCCTGCGCCGGCGGATCAACGATGCGCTCCCCTCGGACATCAACATCCTCCGCGCCGATAAGGTGCGCCACACGTTTCATGCGCGCCACGGCGCGAAGGCGCGCAGCTACGTCTACCATCTCGCCCGACGCCGCACCGCGTTCGCCAAGCCGTTCGTCTGGTGGGTGAAGGACGACCTCGACGTCGATCGCATCCGCGACGCGGCCGCGCGGTTCGTCGGCTTCCACGACTTCCAGTCGTTCTCCGACGACGATCCCGAGGAGAAATCGACGCAGGTGATGCTCGACGTGCTGGAGATCCATGAGGACGGCGATCTGATCCTCATCCACGTCGAAGGGTCGCATTTCATCTGGAAGATGGTTCGGCGTCTGGTGGGCGTGCTGGTTGAAGTCGGCCGCGGCGCCCTGACCGTCGAGGCCGCGGCAGCGATGCTCGTCGAGCGCTCGGAGTTGCCGGCGCGGCTGACCGCGCCGGCGTCAGGACTGCTCCTCGAGCGTGTCTTCTACGAAGGCGATGCACGCGACACGGTCGTGCAATCGCCTGTCGTCGTACCGTCGCTATTGCTTTAGCCGGAACGGCGCGACCAGACCCGCGCGCGTCGGCACGTAAATGACCTGCTCGGACGAGTTGTTGCGCGCGAAGATCGGAAACCCGTCGTTGCTGCCGACGATGCGGAATCCTTCGACGGTCAACGGCACCGCCGGTCCTGCACTGACCCACTTTTCTCCGAGATAGCGGATCCAGATGCCGTCATTGCTGGTGGGACGACCGATGCTCGTCAGGGCAAGGCGGTTCCGGGTCGGAATGTCTCGCGGCGCGGGCGCCGCCAGGCCGCCGGTTCCGACCGCGGCCGGAACCGTCGTTCCCGACGTGCCCACGGCCGACTCCGGCGTATACGCGCCGATCGCGCCGATGGTGGCTGGAGGCGCCGTCGGCGCCACGGCCCCCTGCGGCAGCGAACCGCCTGCAGCGGTCACTCGCACGGGGAACGAGGGCGTACGGCTCGCTGTCGTACCCGCGAGACTCCCCTGTCGCGGGCGCTCGTACGGCTGCATCATGCCGCGGCCGATCGGCACATACACGACGCTGTACGGCTCGAGCGTGGTGTCGCTGTACAGCGGCACGCCGTTGAAGTGGCCCGAGCGCACCATCGTGTTGCCATTGAAGAAGACGTCCGCGCCGGCTGGGTAGTACAGGTCACCGGCGAACTGAATCGCCTCGCCGTTGACGTACCACGACTCGTTCTCCGCGGTGACAATCGGCGCGTCGGTCGGTCGGCTCTGGATCTGCGCCGCCGCGGGCGCGGCGACGACCAGCAAGGTCAGCAGTATCGGCGAAAAGACTCGGCGCATTGAGAAACCCCCATGCGCCTCGAACTCAAATGCCGTACCCGCGCTGAACGGACCGGAGTCGGTCCAGTGGCCCCCCCTCCAGCCACTTGAAGGATCTTGCTGACCGTTTTGTGGAAAGAAGCAGCGCGCGGTGCGGACCAGCCATGCGCCATTGCGGTCGATCGCCAACGTGACATGCCCCGTGGCATCCGTGCGGCCCATGACCGGATGGCCGCCGATGCTCGCTCGCGCCGACACAACCGCCCCCGCCGCGGCTTTCGATCCGGAAGTTGGATGTCAGCAAGTGTCCGGCTCGAACAATTGCGGGCTCCGTCATCGGGACGAACTCGGCGCGCAAGCCGACCGGCCGTGTCAGGTGAGCACCGTTTCCGAAGCCGTTTCTCACGATGATCTTCGCGTCGCGCGCGAATCGCTCCGTGGCACGTTCTCCCACGCTGAGAAGCCTCCAGCTGAATGTCGAGCACGAGGCACGGGACTCGCGATCACGCTGGGGAGATCTGAATGTTTTCTGAATTATTCTTCAGTAATCGTCGGCCTCAATCGCATTGACTGAGGCTGATGTTTCCCGTTATCGTCTCGCGTATATGGCTTTTTTTCGTCGTTATGCAACCTCCGCCTTCGTGCTGTGCGGCATCTGTGTGCTGGTCGGCTGCTCGAAGCCGGCCCCCGAGGCGACGCCTGCGCCTGCGGCCCCTCCGTATCATCCCGTCGCGTCGATCCGGGAGGTAATGAACAGCGTGATCGATCCCAACGTAGATGTTGTATGGAACGCAGTGAAGACCGACATCGACCACGGAAAGCAGATCGAACACGCTCCCACTAACGAAGAGGAGTGGGCAGCGGTGCGCCACAGCGCGCTCACTGTCATGGAAGGGGCCAACCTCCTGATGATGCCCGGCCGCGCGGTCGCTCCGCCTGGCGCCGGGTCCCTGTCGCCGGGCATCGAGCTGGCGCCCGACCAGGTTCGCGCGCTGATCGACAAGAGTCCCAGCGGGTGGAACCAGTTCGCGCGATCGCTCCAGGACTCCGTGCAGCCGGCCCTGGCCGCGATCGATAAAAAGGATCCGCAGGCGCTGTTCGAGGCGGGCGACAAAATCGACGAGGTCTGCGAGAGTTGCCATCAGGTATTCTGGTATCCGGCGCCCGCGGCCGGGACATCGGCTTCGGCTCGCTGACCCGCAACGGCGATCGTAGTTGGAGGCATCTTCATGAAGAGGAACATTTTTCTCGTCCTGCTCGCCGTTGGGGCGCTCTGCTCCGTCCAGTCGACATACGCGCATCATGCGTTCGCGGCGGAGTACGACCCGATGAAGCCGGTGACGCTGAATGGCATCATCACCAGGATGGAATGGGCGAACCCGCACGGCTGGATCTACATGGACACGAAGGAGCCGAGCGGCGCGGTGAAGCATTGGATGATCGAAACCGCGGCTCCGAGCCAGTTGTCCCGCCACGGACTGAAGAAGGCCGACTTCACCGACGGGATGACCGCCGTCGTGAAGGGCTATCAGGGCAAGACCGATCCGGGGCTCGCCAACGGCCGGACGCTGGTGCTGAAGGACGGACGTAGCTTCTACATCGGCTCGGTCGGCGGTCCGAACGACGGCGCCGAACCACAATAGGCGAAACACCGCCTGGATGTCCTCGCTCGTCGCCACCTTCGCGTGGCTCGAAAGGCTCGACTGGACGACCGCGCTCCGCGAGTCCCCTTTTGGCTACCCGTTGATCGAGACCTCGCACGTCGCCTGCATCGTCGTCTTTGCCGGGCTCGTGATCATGATGGATCTGCGCCTCGTCGGCCTGGCGTTCACGCACGCGCCGCTGGCGCAGATCCAGCGGCGGCTGTTCCCATGGCAGATGGCCTCGTTCGTCCCGAGCACGGCCACCGGAATTCTCCTTTTCTGCGTGGATCCGCTGCGCTACTACCGGAACGTGCTCTTTCTCGCCAAGCTCGTGTTCCTTGCGCTGGCGGGACTCAACGCGCTGGCGTTTCATCTCAAGACCTACCGGAGGGCCGAGGGGTGGGACGACGATCTGCAGGTCATCGCCACGGCGCGGCTCACTGGCGCCGCCTCGCTGCTGCTCTGGTCTCTGACGATCGTCTCGAGCCGGCTCATCCCCAATAACTGGTTCAAGTGAGCCGACCTGTGCTGCTTCCGTTGTTCGAATGGTGCGACGGCCTGGCGATGAGCCAGGCGTACCGCGACTCCACCTACCTGTTCCCGGTGACGCAGGCTCTGCACCTTCTCGCCGTCACGATATTCGTCGGCGCTATCGTGATCGGGGATTTGCGGCTGCTGGGTTGGGGTCCCGTCGGCCAGTCGCGCGCGAGCGTCGCGAGGAGCGCGCAGCGGATCCTGCTCTGGGCAGGGCTGGCGGTGCTGCTGACGGGCATCCCGCAGTTCACGACGAACGCGCTGACCTACCACAGGTCCTGGCTGTTCGTCCTGAAGATGTGGATCCTCGCCGCCGCGCTCCTCTTCACGGCAACGGTGCGTCAGCGCGTGGCGGTCGCCGACGAGGGACACCTGTCGTCGTGGGTCCCGAGAGTCGTCGGCGCCGTGTCGCTCGTCCTCTGGATGTCTGTGACGATCAGCGGCCGGCTGATCACCTACTACGGCTGATCGCCGGCGGCGGTCAGTTCTCGGGCGGCGCCGGGTCCTGCAGAGGCATCGGATCGCCGACGGGATCTCCGCTGAACATCCACGCTTCCGTCCAGAACCCTGCCGCGTTGAGGACGATCTTCACGCCCTCCTTGCCCGTGTTGTGCCAGTACCACCCGTGAAGGCCGGGGTACGGTGAGCGGTAGTTCCCGCTGCCGCTGCTTGCCGGTCCCCTGAAGTATGTTTCGGATGCGGAGATCGGCTTGCCGTCTGGCACGGTGTGGAAGTCCACTTCAACCGGTCCCGTCGCTTTCCAGTTGAACATCATCCTGTCACCCGTGTTCAGCCTGAACTTGTACTCGACGAACTGGTCCGGCGTGAGGAAGAACTCGATGGCGTCGACCTTGTACGTCGACTTGGACGGGGCCAGCGGACCGCCGGGCTTCGGTGTGATCGGCGGACCGTCTTTCTGCCCACCCACCGGGTTCAATGGTTGGGCCTGGGTCGAGATTGGTGCCGGGGCCGCGGTCTTGGTCTGCGGTGCGGCGGTCTGCGGTGCCTTGGCCGGCGGAGCTTTGGTCTGCGGCGCCTGGGCCGGAGGTGCCTTGGTCTGCGGTGGCTTGGTCTGCGCGAGACCCGTCGCCACGAGACCACCGGCTCCGGGAAGTGAAACGGCGACGATGAGCGCGATCGCCGCTGCCAAGGCCAATGACAACGCGGTCACGGTCCTGCTCGTGTGCTGTGTTCTCATACCTGCTCGTGCCTCGCTGATTGATAGCCCCTCGCGTATGAAACCTACGCGCATTATACGGTTGCGCCAGGCGAGCCGGACTCCGGTGCCCTCGCCTATTTGACGGATCCCGCGGCCGCCATCTGCATCGGGACCACGAGGTCGTGGACGGGAATGCTCCCGGTCTTCTGGCCCGGTGCAAACGTGAAGTCCACCATCGTCGTCTTCCCCGCCTCCACGTCGACCATCTGGGTCTGCATCCCCATGACTTCGTGCCACGCCTTGACGGTCTGCTTGCCCGCGGGCACGTTCGCGATCGTGAAGGAACCGTCGGTGCCACTCACCGAGAAATACGGATGATCGAAGATGCCGATGAAGGCCGTCATCCACGTGTGGCTGTCGCACGTAATGCGCAGCAGCTCACTTGCCTTCAGGGTGACGTCGAACGGCTTGGTGTTGATCAGTTGCGACCTGTTGAAGTCGTTCCCGGCCTTCGACAGCGAATGCACGTTGTGGTCGGTCGGATCCTCGTTCGTCACCTGCAGGGTCTGGCCGACGCGGGCGCCAAGGACCCGCGGCACGTACATGCAGTCCTTCTGATTGAGCACCACCGGCGTGGTCGGAACGGCCGCATTGGGAAACGAGCCGTCCACGTTGACCAGCACGTTGGCAAACGCCCCATCGGCGCCCACGACGAAAGTCGGCAACGTTGGACGCTTGCCGGCATACAGCTTGTTGCAGCGCGGATCGGCTCCCATTCTGATCACCGGGGTCACCGGCGTCGGGCCCATGTACTTCACGTGACCCGTGATGGTGCCGGTGGCGCCCTGGCCGGAGATCGGCGTGGCCGTCATGCCAAGCACGGCCACGGTCGCGGCGCCAGCCGCGGCGAAAGAAAACAGCAGATGTTTCATGGGTCCCCCTTCCCGCTTGCCGTGATCTAGCTCTTGGGGGCGGCGGCCGGCTTGGCCGGTGCCGCGGCCCCCGGCGGAACGGCGGGCTTGGCCTTCGAACCGGCCTTCGGCTTCCAGGTGCCCCAGACCTTGTTGTTGTTCTGGTCCGGATCGTCGTCGAGCAGCTGATACCGCTCGTGGCACTGATCGCAGGAGACGTCAATCCGTTCGCCCGCTTCGGCGAGCGCGTCGGCGTCGTGCTTCTTGGCGACGATCAGGGCGATGTTGGCTGCCTCGCCCACTTCGCGCGCCTTGCGGTTCCAGTCAGTCACGAACGCGGCCGGAATCGCGCCGCCGACGCAACGCTTGCGTCCCGGGATCATCAACAGATTCGTGCTCTCCACGAGCTCGGTTGCCGCCGCGATGACCTTGTTCCAGTCATCGTCGCTCTGCGGCCGGGACTCGTGAACACCAGTCTGGTCAGTGGACGTCGCGACGGCGTTCCAGACGCCCGACGCCGACGGCATCACCATGTAGTTCATCAGGTCTTTGACGTACCCCTTCGGCGCCATCGTCGTGGGACCGGTGGCGTCGGTCGCCGGTGTGTTCATGGCCGGCGCGCCGGGCAACTGGCAGGGGGCAGCCGCCCTCGTATCTTCTGAAGATCCAGCGCCTTGCTGCGCGCTGGCGACGCCGCCAAGGAACAACGCCAAGCTGAACAGAAAAACCCAATAAAATTTCCGCATCGTGACCTCCGGAAGATAGCGCAACGCTCTGTTTCGACGGACAAGGTCCGTGGGAATTTTAGTGCAGAGTGCCCGCGGCGTCGTCTGAAGAGTTCCTGAACGGCGTGTCAGGATCGCTCACGCCGGCATCAGTCGGCGACGACGGGCGGGGTCGACTTTTCGTTGACGTGGAGCCTGAACACGTCGGGCCGCGCGTAGTGGCCGACGACGTCGAAGTCGTACTTGCCGCGAGCGATCTCGGCGGGATCGATCTCGGCCGTCAGAATCGTGTTCTCGTCGAACACGGGGCCAGCCAGCGTCTGGCCGAGCGGGCTGACGATGGCGCTGCCGCCGCGCATGATGACGGCCTGCGGGTCGTCGCCCTGCACGGCCGCGTAATCCGCGGGGCAGTCTCCGCGACGCAGGTGCTGACAGGCGGTCAGCACGAAGCAGCGTCCCTCGAGCGCGACGTGCCGCATCGTCGGCAGCCAGGTGTCGCGGTCGTCGGCGGTCGGCGCGCAGTACAGCTGAATGCCTTTCGCGTACATCGCCATGCGCAGCAGCGGCATGTAGTTCTCCCAGCAGATCACGGCGCCAAGCTTGCCAATCGGCGTGTCGAAGACCGGCAGCGTGGATCCGTCGCCGAAGCCCCAGATGAGCCGCTCCATCGCGGTCGGCATCAGTTTGCGGTGCTTGCCGAGGAACGTGCCATCCGGCGCGAAGAACACGATCGTGCAATAGAGCGTGCCGATGTCGCGCTCGATGACGCCAATCACGAGGTAGACGCCGCTTTCCTTCGCGGTCCGTGCCAGTTGCTCGGTGGCCCATCCGGGCACGTCGATCGCGCTGTCGAAGTACCTGCGGAAGTCGTCACGCCCCTTTGCCGTACGCAGCCCGACCCGCGCGCCGAAATCGAGCCCCTTCGGATACGCGGATACGAAGGCTTCAGGAAAGACGACCAGGCGCGCGCCGCGCGCCGCCGCATCGGCCGTCAGGTCGCGAACCTTGGCGAGGGTCGCCTTCGGCTCGAAGACCACGGGTGAGCTTTGAACCACGGCGGCGGTGAATCGGCTCGACATTCGTGGAGACCGCGAGCAGTATAGGCGGAAACATATGAAGACCCTGTTGTGGTTCGCCATCACCTCCGGCGTCGCGTCAATCGCCCTCGCGCAGGCGCAGGACATCACGCTGACCGGCACGCTGCAGGGCGGCCGCATCGCCATCGGCGGCGAGAGTACCGGCTGGGCACTCGCATACCGCGATGCAACCGGGCAGCATTCGGTGGAGGTGGAGTTGCCGCGCGATCTAATGGCGCGCGCGAGGAGCGGGGCGACGGTGCGCGTCACGGGTACCTTTGTCACGCGCGAGTATGTCGAACGCGGGTCGGTCCGGATCTTCCGGGTCGCGCGGCTCGAGGAGACGGCGTCCGCTGCATCCCCTGCCGGTCGGCTGGCGCAGCTGACGATCGAGCAGCTCAACGCGCAGCAGAAGGCGCTGGCCGACGAGATTCTGAAGGTATCCAGCGTCGGACTTGGCGGCCCGTACAACGCGATGCTCCGCAGTCCCGAGCTCGGCCAGCGGATGTTCGCTCTGCTGGATTACCTGCGCTTCAACACGTCGGTGCCGCGGCGGCTGAACGAGTTCGCCATCCTGGTCCAGGCGCGGCTCTGGACGTCGCAGGTCGAGTGGCTCGCCCACTACCCGCTCGCGCTCAAGGAAGGTGTTTCCGAGGCGACGCTCGCGGACCTGAAGGCGGGCCGGCGCCCGGCGTCGATGAAAGCGGACGAAGCCGCGGTCTACGACCTGTGCACGGAACTCTCGACGACGCACAAGGTGAGCGACGCCACGTACCGGCGCGCCGCGCAGGTACTGAACGAGCAACAGCTCGTCGATCTCGTGACGCTGAGCGGCACCTACACTACGCTCGCGATGCTGATGAACGCGGTCGAGCAGGGCGTTCCGCCGGGAACGACGCCGCCGCTGCAACCGCTTCCTGCCAGGTGAACGGTGCACGCGGACCCGCGGGGCCGCGTGGAACCAATCCCGCGTGACGGTGTCTTACCTGTTGACGCGAGATTCGATAATTAGCTAAGTTGCTAATCATGAAGGTGCCCGCCGCCGGCCACGCCGCGTTCGCGGCGCTGGCCGACCAGACACGCCGCGACATCCTGAACCTGCTGCGCGCGGGGCCGCGGACCTCGGGCCAGATCGCCGACGCTTTCCATTCGAGCTGGCCGACCATTTCGCGCCACCTCGGGGTGCTCCGTCACGCGGGGCTCGTGGTCGCCGAGCGGCAGGGCCAGGAGATCTATTACGAGCTGAACACGTCGGTCTTCCAGGACGTCGTCCGCCATCTGCTGGAGCTCATGAAGCCGGCCGGCCGCACGCGGCGAACCCGCCGCCGCCGCCCGCGGCACCAGGAGGCCTGAGATGCTCGTCGCTGCGCTCGTTGCCCTCACCCTCCCGGCGGCTGCCGCGGTCATCTACATGTCGCTCCGTCCGCTCTGGGCGGGGCCGGGCCACCAGGCCACGGACGGTCTCGAGCGCACCTACCGCGCTATCGCGCGTCGCGCGGTCTTCTTCGTCCTCGCGCTGCAGGCGCTGGTCGTCCTGAGCGTCGCAGGCGCCGGCTGGTTGCGGCCGATTGCGCCGCGGGCGGTGGTGTTCCTCTTCGGGGTGTTTCTCGCCGCGGTCGGCGACGCGCTCCCGCGCACGCGGCCGAATCAGCTGTTCGGCATTCGCACGGCGAGAACGCTCGACGACCGCCAACTCTGGATTCGTCTTCACCGCGCCGCCGGCTACGCCGCGGTCATCGCCGGCGCGGCCATTGCGATCGCCGCCCTGGTCCTCTCCAAGGACGGCATCGCATGGGTCGTGTCCGCCGTGACGGTGGGCGGTGCCGCAGCGCTGGCTGGCGTTTACTTCACGGGCTTGCCGGCAATCGAGACGGCGCCCGAAACGCGGGCGCGGCGACGTCGCGAAGTGGCGGTGTGGAGTCTGCGCCTCGTGCTCGCGGCCTTGTTCTTCTACTTCGGTCTGATGAAGTTCCCCGGTAATCCGCGGGGGATGTGGGTCCGCCTGTTCGATGCCATCGGGTTCGGCCAGTGGTTCCGCGTCTTCACGGGGGTGGTCGAAGCGGGCGGTGGATTACTTCTCCTTGTTCCACGCGGCGTCTGGCCGGGTGCCGCACTGCTGTCCGCAGCGATGATCGGCGCGCTCCTCGTGCACATCTTCGTCGTTGGCACCGGGCCCGCGACGGTCGCGGTCCTCGTCCTGCTGGTCCTGGTGATCGGCGTGGCCCTGGCATCCCGTTCCTGACACAGCGTGATGGAGGGTGTCCGATGCTCGAAGCCCACCACCTGGTCAAACGCTTCTACGGCACCGCGGTCGTCGACGATGTGAGCTTCGCGCTGCGGGCGGGCGACGTCACCGGGTACCTGGGGCCGAACGGATCGGGGAAGACGACAACGGTCCGCATGCTGACGGGGCTGATCGAGCCGACCTCCGGCTCCGTGACGTTTCAAGGCACGCGCATCGGCGACGACCTCATCGAGTTCCGCCGCCATCTCGGCTACGTGCCGGAGGAGCCGCACCTCTATCCCTTCCTTTCGGGCCGCGAATACCTGGAGCTCGTGGGCCGGTTGCGCGAGCTGCCGGAGGCGCTCCTTCGCGACAAGATTCCCGCGATGCTGGCGTCGCTCGGCATCGGCGACGCCGCCGGGCAATCGATCGGCTCGTACTCGAAGGGGATGAAGCAGAAGGTCCTCATCTGCGCGGCGCTGCTGCACGACCCGGACGTCGTGATCTTCGACGAGCCCGAGTCGGGACTCGACGTGGGGACCGCGCTGGTGCTTCGACATCTCGTGCGGGCGCTCGCCGCGCGTGGCAAGGCGATTCTCTACAGCTCGCACATGCTCGAGAGTGTCGAGAAGGTGTGCGGCAACGTGATCGTGTTGCACCGCGGCCGCGTGGTGGCCGACGCCTCCGTCCTTCACCTGCGTACGGTGATGGCGCGAGGCTCGCTCGAGGAAGTGTTCTCCGAGCTGGTGCTGCACGAGGACCCGGAGCGGACAGCGGCAGACCTGGCCACGCTGGTGTCCGCGCGGTGAGGCGGCGATGGCAGCCTCACGCACCGCCCGGCGCCTGCTACGGGAGCATTTCCTCAGAAGGCTTCTCGACAACGATCTGATATCGCCCAACGCCGACCGTCACGAGGCGCTCGTGCTGCTGGCGGCGGCGCTGGCGGTCCCCGGCCTCGTCATCACGGTTCTCATCCTCGGACAGAAGTACGTCATCGGTATTCCGACGCCCGCGCTCACCTCGGTCGCTGCGCTCGACGACAAGTTCCTCTACATCTCGGCGTCGATGCTCGTGATGGCGTTGATGGCGGCGGTGCAGTGGGACGCGCTGGCGCTCGATGAGCGCGACGCGGCCAACCTTGGCGGCCTTCCTCTCGAGACGCGCGACATCGGCCGCGCGAAGCTGGAGGCACTGGCGATGTTCGTGGCCGCCTTCGCCACGCTGCTCAACGGCGTGCCGAGCGTCCTCTTCCCGCTGCTGACGGTCTCCCATTTCCATGTGAACATCATCGCGGTCCTGCGGATGGTCGCCGTCCACGCCGCCGTGACGATGAGTGCGGGCGCGTATGCCTTCCTCACGATTCTTCTGCTGCGCGAGTTGTTGCGCGTGCTCCTCGGACGGCGCGGGTTCCGCCGGCTGGCCGGGCTCGTGCAGGCAGCGCTCGTCGTCTCGCTCGGCACGGCGCTCCTGCTGCTGCCGGCGATTGCTTCGAATGTTCCCGCGCGATGGCTGACCGCAGGCGATGCCGTGCGGGCAGTGCCGCCGGCCTGGTTCCTGGGACTCTACGAAGCGGGAACCGGCGAGGTGACGCTGACGATTCGCGGCCTCGGCCTTCGCATTCCGGCGGGGCTCGTCGTGCCGGAGCGCCAGGCGGTGCTCCTCTACGACGCGCTCATTCCCCGGTTCTCGGAGCTTGCCCGGGTGGCCGCCATCATGTTGCCTGCGACCGCGTGTACGGCCCTCGCTCTGTACATGTGGAACAACAGGCGCCTGCCGCTGCCGCCGGTCGCGCGGCATCGGCCGCACGGGCAGGCCCGCCAGCTGGCTTTACGGGCGATCGGCCGCATGCTCGTACTATCGCCGGTTCAGAGCGCTGGTTTCTTCTTCACGGTCCAGACGCTGGCGCGCAGCGCACAGCACCGCATCGCGATCGCCGGCGCCTGCGCGGTCGCGATCGCCGCGGCCATCCTGCTGATGCAGGGCATTCGTGCGATCGGCTCCGCCGCTGCCGCCCCCGCGCGCCTGCTGGCCCTGCAGACCGTCGTCACGGTCATTGTCCTCGCGGGCGTCCGCCAGGCGCTCGCCATCCCCGCGGAGCTGCGGGCGAACTGGACGTTCTCGATGGCGTGGAATGGAGACATGGATCCGTTTGTGGCGGGGGTGAAACGCGCGGTCGTCGCCGCGGTGGTCCTGCCGCTGCTGGCCGCAGTGGCCGGCCTGCACGCCTACATGCTTGGCGCGCGCGCCGCCACGGCGCACGCCGCGGTCGGCCTGCTCGTCTCGCTCATCACCGTGGAGTGGCTGGTCCGCCCCGAGAAGCTGCCGCTGACGTGCAGCGCGCGGCCCTCTGGCAACTTGAAGGCGCTCGGCCCGATCTACGTCATGCTGCTGTTCGTGGTCGCTTACAACGTGGGACGCCTCGAACAATGGGCGCTGACCGGCGGCACCATCCGATTCGCGATGCTGGTGGGTGGTCTGCTACTCACTTATTCCGTCGCGCGACTCTCCCATCGTCGCGGGCGGTCGTCGGGCGACGGTTCGAGGAGCCCATTGCTCGCACGAGTGGAGCTCGACGACCTCCCCGACACGCCCACACAGCGGTTAGGGCTCAGTGAACCGGTCTAAGCAGCTCAGCGGTTGACTGGCACTCTTATTGAAATTCGTGGCGGCATGATCGGATCGACCGCCGAACGCGACCCCCGCAACCTTCTTCGCTGGATCTTTCAGCGCGGACACCAACGAGTCACCTGCCGTGTCGATCAGCGTCCCGGTGAACATACGTTCACCCTGGCGCTGGTGCCGCACGCCAGCATGGGCATCGGCGTCGCCGAAACGTTCACGAGCGCGTGGAGCGCCTTCCGCCGCCACGCGATGATTGCTTCCGAGCTCCGGCGCTCAGGCTGGAGGCTGGCCGCCTATACGGCGGACTGATACCGAGGATCTGGCGTATGCCACCGTTCATCTTTACGCCGCCGCCAACGCCCGAACACACGCCGAGCCCGTGCCCTGCCTGTCACTCGGAAGAAGGGGTGCCGCTGTACGCCACGTCCCGCGCGCAGTACTACCGCTGCACCTCGTGCCGCCAGATCTGGGCGTACACGGACAGCGACCACCCCGCACCTGCGGCAGCCTGATCAGGCCGCCTTCGGAACCGCCTGCACCGACAGGCTGATCTTCACCTCGTCGCCCACGAGGAAGCCGCCCGTCTCGAGCGCGGCGTTCCAGTTCAGACCGAAGTCCTTGCGGTTGACCGCCGCGTCGGCCTCGAACGCGATGCGTTCGTTGCCCCATGGATCCTTCGCCTTGCCGAGGAACGTCACGTCGAAGGTGACCGGCCTGGTCACGCCGTGCATCGTCAGGTCGCCGGTCACATCGAACCGCTGATCGCCTTTCCGCGCGATCGTGGTGCCCCGGAACGTCAGCGTGGGGAACTGCTCGACGTCGAAGAAATCGGCGGACCGCAGGTGGGCGTCGCGGTCGCGCTCGTTGGTGTCGATGCCCGCCGCCTGGATCGTCACGGTGACGAGCGAGCGTTCCGGGTTCAGCTCGTCGTATTCGATGGTTCCCTCGAAGTCCGAGAAGCGGCCGCGGACTTTCGTCAGCAGGTGGCGCACCTGGAACGTCGCCTCCGAATGGGCCTTGTCGATGCTGTAGGTCGTGGTCTTCGTGGAAGTGGCAGTGGTCACGAGTTGCTCCTTTGCGTCAGTCGGACGGTGGTTCCCCACGGGTCGGTCATCAATCGATCGGCGTTCTCGATGCGAACGTCGCAGCCGGCGCGAGCCGCGCTCGTTGCGGCTGCGGCGAGGTCTTTCGCTGCCGGAAGGCGAAGCTCCCACTCGAGGAGCCGGGCGTCATCCGTGCCGGCGGCCGGCGCTCCAGCCGCCCACGTGTTGGTGCCGACGTGGTGGTGATACCCGCCGGCGGAGAAAAAGAGCGCGCCCGGATAGCTCCACACGACCTTGTCGAAGCCGAGCGCGGAGTGATAGAACGCCTCGGCCACGTCGAGCGCGCCGACGTGGAAATGCACGTGGCCGATCGTCGTGCCGGCGGGCATCCCGGCCCACGGCTCGCCGCCGGATGCGCGGACGAGCGCGCGCAGGTCGAGTGGCTCGGTCGTCATCGCGATCTCGCGCCCGTGCCGCACCCACTGCCCGCGCGGACGGTCGGCGTAGACCTCGATGCCCAGGCCGTCAGGGTCGGAGAGGTAAAGCGCTTCGCTCACGAGGTGATCGGCCGAACCGGCGTGGGCGCCGACCTCGCCGAGGTGGGCGACGAATCGCCCGAGCGCCGCGCGCTCCGGCAGCAGGATGGCGAAGTGGTAGAGACCGAGCAGGCCGCGGCGCGGAACGGGACGCGCGCCGGGCCGTTCATGCAGCTCGACGAGCACCGGGCCATCCTGCGGCGCGAGCTGCGCGAGCGTTCCCTGCCGCGACCGCACGCGGAAACCGAGCACGCGCGTGTAATACGCCAGCGAGGTGTCGAGGTCGCTCACCTGCAGCCGCACGCGGCCGATGGTCGCCTCGTCCGGCAGACGGTACCCCAGCGGCTGAATGCCGACGTCCAGCAGTTCGTTTGTCATAACACTGAATGTGATAACACGTATCGCGCGCGAATTATTCCTTCATGGCCGCGCCCGCACCACCTCCAGCAGCGAGATGAGCTTGCGGAGCTGCGGCTCGTCCAGGTGCCCGAGCTGCTCGTCGTGAATGTCGTCGATCCGCTGCTCGACCTGCGCCAGGAGCTTCAAGCCCGCCCGCGTGATGCGGGTGAGCACGAACCGGCGGTCTTCTCCCCCGCGTGTCCTGGCGATCAGCTTCGCCTCCTCCAGCCTGTCGAGGAGGCGCGTGACGTCGGGGACCTGCCGGACCAGCCGGGCGCCGATCTCGTTGCGGCACAGGCCATCGGGCTCCGAGCCGCGGAGAATCCGCAGGACGTTGTACTGGGTCGCGGTAATCCGGTGCGGCTTCAACGCGCTCTCGAACGCGTGCTCGAGCAGGGCCGCCGTCCGCTGGATGCTCAGGTGCGCCTCTTCTTTGAGACTCTTGAAGGGCTTGCGCTGCTTCAGTTCGGTCTGGAGGGCCGAGGCCACCTGCCCACAATACGTGTGATCACACCTATTGTCAATGCCCGTACGAAAAAACGGCCGGGCGCGTCAAACGCCCGGCCCATGATGACGGCCGAATGCGAAGCTACTTGCCGCCCGGACAGACGATCGGCCCGCAGAGACCTTCCCCCGCGTGGCAGTCCTGGATGCACTCGGCGAGCTCCCGGCCCCGCAGGCCGAGGTTCTTCACACAGCACTCCGCACACAACTTGCCGCAGCTGTCGTCTGCTGCGGCTTCCGCACGAAGGCCGAGAGACACCAGCACGGCGGCTCCCAACCCGATGCCCAGGCGCCGGATAGCCTCCCGGCGCGAGAGCGTTCCGGACAGCGTCTTGGCTAGGGTATCAAGACGATGTTCCATCGCTACCTCCTCTATGCCTGCGCCGTTCGTGGCCGCGGCTTGAACCAGTCTCCAAGCGTACGCTTTTCCGGCATGAGCCCGAGGATCCGCTGTGCGCCGACTGCGACCGGCGCGGCGATCGTGCCCTGTTCGTCGACGAGAAATGCAATGGGCGTCGCGAACATGCCGTACAGCTTGGAGATTTCCCATTGCCGCTGCAGAACGACGGGGAACGTCACGCGCAGCTCCGCGATTTTGCTCGCGTTCGCGGCGTGGTCGCCCCGGCTGACCATGACGACGTCGACCTCGCTGCCGGCGGCGTAGCGCCGCTGCACGTCCGGCAGAAGGGCGTTGCATGGTCCGCATTTCGGATCGGAAAACAGGAGGAGAACCCTGCGGCCGCGGTACTGTGACAGCGACAGCTCCCCGCCGCCGACGCGCGGTAACCTGAAATCCGGAGCCGCGGCGCCGGCCGGCAGGCCGTCGCGCAGCAACTGGCTTCTCTTCAGCGATTCCTGCCGGCCCTCGTCAGCGGCCGCGGCGGGGCCGGCGTCGGCTCGACGGCCCGACTGGACCAGGTCCTCGAGCGCTTCGAGCCGCGCGAGAATCCGGCCGTTCTGGGCGAGCAGCTGGTACGCGAGCCATCCCGTGAAGGCGGCCGACGCCGCCACCACGCCACAGAGAATTATTACGACCATTCAGTGGCTGGGGTCAGGCGCTCCTCGCACCCCAGATGGCCTTGGAACGCCCGGACGCCCGATTGACTTTCCCGCCGAAGAATACATCGCGCATGTGACGTTCCAATCTAGAAGATTGAAGTGGACCACACGAGGCTTTCGCCCCACAGAATGTTGGCGGCCGACAGTTCGCCCCAGAGGATATTCGTGCCGTCGATGGTGACGAGGTTTTCACCCCAGATGATGTTCTCGCCCCACAGGATGTTCTCGCCCCAGAGGATGTTCTCGCCCCACAGGATGTTTTCGCCCCAGAGGACGTTCTCGCCCCACAGGATGTTGAGGCCCCAGGAGCTCTGGTTCGTGTACACCGAGTCGCCCCAGAGGATGTTCTCCCCCCACATGATGTTCTGCGACCAGCCGATCGTCTCGCCGGCGATGGTCGTCCACGGCGTCACACCCGTCATCAGCCATGCCGAGCCGATCGGCGCGGAGGTGTTGATCGCCCGCGCCAGCTCGATGGCGCCCGCGGCGTTGGCCGCGCCTGCGCCCTGCGTCAGCCGGTCGTACTCGACGCCGGCCGCGTCGTGCATCCGGAACGCCGTGAACTGGAGGATGGCCTTCACCGCATTCGGCGTCAGCGACGGCCGCAACGGGTAGCCGTTGGCCGCGCGGCTCGCCTCGAGCATCAGCGCGACGATGCCGCTGACGACACCCGTCGACATGCTCGTGCCGCTGAGCATCAGGTAGTTCGAATTGATGCGCAGGTTCGGATAGTTCCGGTAGATCGTCGTGCCCGTATAGGTGTCGGAGCCGAGCCGGTGGCCGGGCGCGACGATGTCGGGCTTTGGCTGACCGTCGAACCACGTCGGCCCCCGCGAGCTGTACGGCGCGACCTCGTCGTCCCTGCGCGTGGCGGTGCCGTTGGTGTTGATGGCGCCCACGGTGATGGCGGATCGCGCGTTGCCGGGCGACGTGATGCCGGCGTATCCGGTCTCCCCGGTCGTCGGGTTCAAGCCGACGTTGCCGGCGGCCACGACCACGATGATGCCGGCGCGCGTCGCCCGTTCGACCGCCTGCACGAGCGGATCGCTTGCGGCGGCTTCGTAAATCGGATGGCCGAGCGACAGGTTGATGATGTCGATGCCGAGCAGCTCCTTGTTGGCGATCGCGAAGGTGATGGCGTTGATGACGTCGCTCGTGCGGCCCTGCCCGTTCTCGTCGAGCACGCGCATCCCGATCAACCGCACGCCCGGCGCGACGCCCTTGTAGAGACCGTTCGAGCTCGCGCCCGTGCCGGCGACCAGGCCCGCGACATGCGTCCCGTGGCCGTACGCGTCACTGTTGACCGCGTAGCTGCTCGCGCCGTTCATGAAATCGTAGAAGCCGACCATGCGGCCCTGGAAGTCGGCGACCGACTTGACGCCCGAGTCGATGACGGCGACGCCGATGCCGTTGCCGGTGTACTGGCTCGACGACAGGCCAAGGGTTTCGCGTACCGCGGAGACCAGCGCAGCGGTCGTGGAGCCGCCCGCGTCCGGTTTCGCGTTGGTCTGGACGAGCGAGTCCGTCGAGATGTCCGTGACCGTCGTGTCTTCGATCAAGCGCGGGATATCGCCGCCGGCGACCTGCGCGGTCAGCACGTTCAGCGCGGCGTTCTCGCTCAGAATGGTGGCGCCCCGAGACTTCAGCGTCTGCTTCAGCGCGGCGCGGGAGCCCGGACGCGCGGTCAGGATCACGCGCTGGCTGGCGTTGGGATTCGATGTGAGAGCGTTGCGGACGGCCTGGTCGATCTTGTGGCTGTTGCCCTGGGCAAAGGCTGGCGAAGCGCACGCGCAAATGGCGACCGCGAAGACGACGAGGGGGCGGAGGAGCCGGGTCATGTCAGCCCATCCGTGCGCAAGAATCTGGCCAGATGAGCTGTGACGCGCATAACTGCTTCGCTGATCTTGAGTTAGTGCCGGTCAAGCAGGTTGGTTGAAAACCCCACTCGCTGCCATACCGGGCCAGAATGGAACAGGAGCGACGGGCGACGGCGCGGTTCCTTCGCAATTTCCCAACGAAAAGTGCAATCCGACCGGGTGTTCCAGTTTGGATCGCCACTGTGCCTCTCTGGGACACGCAATTCTGGCGATCCCCGGAATCCGGAACAATGCGCGCCGATCGTTCCTGTGCCATCCGGCGACACGCCCTGCCCGTTTCGGAACATAGACGCTTTCCGTGATTTCACTGGCAATTCTGGCATTTGGCGTCGCGGCGCCACACCCTGCCGTTCCAGCCTGAAACACGAACGCACGGTTCTGTGGGGTGACGAGTTTGTCGCGCGTCACGGTTAACCCGCATGCGGACCACCGGTTAACTCGCGACCGCGGATCGTGGCTGCCGAATTGCTGAGCCTGGTGCTGTGACTTCCCCCTACCGTCACGTACTCGCTCTCGCCGCGGGCCTCGTCCTGGCGTCGACTCTGCCCGCCTATGCCGGCGACAAAGTCGATCGTGCCCTTCGCGAAGCGCTCGCGATCGGTGCCCCGACACAGTCCGTCATCATCTCCGTCAATCCCGGGTGCCGCACCGGCATCAGGCGCGCGATCGAGCAGCACGGCGACGTGATCCGCTCGGAACATGACCTGATCGACGCGCTGTCGGCGCGGATTCATACCGCCGACGTGGCGACCCTCGCACAGAGCTCCTGCGTGACGGCGGTTTCAATCGACGCCCCCGTTCACGCCGTCGACGGCACGTCGGGCACGCATGGAGCGGTGCTCGAGGGGTTTGCCGCGTTGATGCCGCCCACCGCGAGGAACACGCTCCGCGACACGCTGGGGTTGCCGCACGTTGCGTCGCTTGACCCGTCGTTTCCCACGGGCGCCAGCGGCATCACGGCGGCGATCATCGACTCCGGGATCCAGCCGAATGCGGACTTCACCGGTCGCATCGACGGCTTCTGGGACTTCACGCGGGGCGGCATCGCGGCCCTGCCCTACGACGATTACGGCCACGGCACGCACATCGCGGGTCTCATCGGCAGCAGCGGCAGGCTGTCGAACTACGAGTTCCAGGGTGTCGCGCCCGACATTCATCTCCTGGCGTTGAAAGTGCTCGACCAGCAGGGCGCCGGCAAGACCAGCGACGTCATCAAGGCGATCGAGTTCGTGGTGTCGAACCGGGCGAAGCTGAACGCGCAGATCATCAACCTGTCGCTCGGCCATCCGATTTTCGCGCCGCCCAAGGACGACCCGCTGGTGCGGGCCGTCGAGAAGGCGACCCGGGCGGGCATCTACGTCGTCGTCTCAGCGGGCAACTGGGGGCTGAAGGCGGACGGCACCGTCGGCTACGCGGGCATCACCTCGCCCGGCAACGCGCAATCCGCGATCACCGTCGGCGCGGCCATGACGCAGGACACCGTGACGCGCGATGACGACGGTGTCGCTCCGTACAGCTCGCGGGGTCCGACCTGGTACGAAGGGCTCGGCAAGCCGGACGTCGTCGCACCCGGACATCGGCTCGCGTCGGACGCCGCGGTCGGCTCGACGCTCTACAACACCGCGCTCGCCTCGGGACAGGCCAACAGCCGCGACCGCCTGCTGATGCTGAACGGGACGAGCATGAGCGCGGCCGTCTCCACGGGCGTCATCGCGCTGGTGCTGCAGGCGCACGAGCAGAACGGCTTCAACAAGCAGAAGGCGATGACGCCAAACCTGATGAAGGCGATCGTCGAGTACAGCGCGATCCCGATCGCCGGCGCCGATGCGTTGAGCCAGGGGACCGGCGAGATCAACGCGGCCGGCGCCGTCGCGCTCGCCCGCGCGATCGACACGTCCAGGCAACCGCATCGGTGGTGGCTTGGCGCGCCTCTCAACACGAACACGTCAATCGGCGGGACGACTTACATATGGGCCTCGAACATCCTGTGGGGCGAGACGCTGTTGTGGGGCGACTCGGTCTACTGGAACGCGCACGCGTGGGGCCAGAACATCCTCTGGGGTGAAAACGTCCTGTGGGGTGAGAACGTCCTCTGGGGCGAGCATGTCGTCTGGGGGTCGAACATCCTCTGGGGCGAGAACATCGTCTGGGGAGAAGGCCTGATCGGGATGATGAGGGGCAGCAACGTCCTCTGGGGTGAGACGAACATCCTGTGGGCTGACCTCGACGCGAGTAACATCCTGTGGGGTGACGTGCGGAGCAGCAACATCCTCTGGGGCGACAACATCCTCTGGGGCGATTACACGGTGTCGGTGCAGCGGTTCCCGGGCGTCTTCTAGTCCACACTCGTCGCGAACAGCCGATGATGGTGAAGGCCGATGCGTTCGACCGATGAGACGATGAACGACTGGCGAGTGGCGCTGCCCGAACTGGAGGGACGGCGCCTCACCTTGCGGGAGCCGTGCGTGGGCGACGCCGCCTCGCTCTTCTCGCTGCTGTCGACCGAGGAGGTCTCGCGGTTCATCTCGCCGCCGCCCTCCTCAGTGGAGGCTTTCGAGCGCTACATCGCCTGGTCGCAGCGTCAGCGCGCGGCCGGACTCTACGTCTGCTTCGCGATTGTGCCGCGCGGTTCCGATACGCCGATTGGCCTCGTCCACGTGCGCGGCCTCGGTCCCGGGTTCGGAACCGCCGACTGGGGATTTGCGATCGGGTCCGAGTTCTGGGGCAAGGGCATCTTCACGGAGGCTGCCGAGCTGGTGCTCCATTTCGCCTTCGAGGCCCTTCACACGCACCGCCTCGAGGCGCGCGCGGCGGTCTGCAACGCGCGCGGGAACGGCGCGCTGCGCAAGCTCGGAGCGGAGCGCGAAGGGCTCCTGCGTCACGCCTTCTTCAGGGATGGCGACTACCTCGATCAGGTGTTGTGGTCGATTCTGGCGGAGGACTGGCGGCGACAACAGCAGGACGCGCTCGCCTGGCGTTCGAGCGTCGTGCACTGACCGCCCGCGTCTAGCGGGCGAACCGCTCGGCGGCGCGCTGCTTTGCGCGCGCGGCCCACTCCTCGCGATCGCGGGGCTCCGCCGTGGTCACCAGCGAGTCGATCAGCCGGCGTGCCACTCCCGCGACCTCGTCCACGGCCTCGTCGAACGCGGCCTCGTTCGCCTTCGACGGCTTCGTGAATCCCGACAGCTTCCTGACGAACTGAATCGACGCCGCGCGGATTTCCTCTTCCGTCGCCGGCGGGTCGAAGTTGAACAGGGTGCGAATGTTTCGGCACATACCCTTCTAGGTTACCTCGCCGACAAAGCAGGCTCGCGCGAGCCCGCGCCTTATGGGTTCGGCGGCGCCGCGGCCGGCTGATCGAAGGGGTTCTCGTTCACCGGCCGACGCAGGGCGAGCCCGCACAGCACGAGCACCAGGATGCCGACGACGATCGTGCCGAGAAGATAGCGTGCGGGTCGTGTCATGGAAGCCTCCATCGAAATATACAGCTCGAGGAGTCGCCGCGGTCGGTGCCGCGGATATTCTGGCGGGAAGCATGAGGACTCGCCCCGGTCGTTCAGCATCGATTGGCGAGGCATGCTCGCCTGAGCGTCAGCTGACGGAACTGCCGGCGCGGGAGTCGCGCGATCGCGTCGGGGGCGTAGCGGCGACGAGCAGGTCCGACCACTGGTCGCCCGTATCGACGGCGTCGGCCGCCGGCAGCCGCTTCGGGCCAAGCGGTTCGTTGGCGATGATGAGCTGCTCCGCCGCCTTCATCGACAGCGGCCGCGAGAACAGGTAGCCCTGCGCGTGGGTGCAGCCGAGCCGCGCCAGCTCGCGTGCCTGCACCTCGGTCTCGATGCCTTCGGCGACCACGCTCGTCCTGAGGGTTCGCGCGAGCGCCAGGATGCTCTCGACGATCGCCGGGCGGTCCGGCAGCAGCAGGCTCATCACGAACGAGCGATCGATCTTGAGCGCGTCGACCGGCAGCCGGTGCAGGTGGCTGAGCGACGAGCAGCCCGTGCCGAAGTCGTCGAGGTAGATCTTGACGCCGTAATCGCGCAGCTCGCTGAGGACCATGGCGGCGATCTGGGGACTGTCCATCAGGGCGGTTTCCGTCACCTCGATGCGGAGATCCGACGGGTTCAGGCCTGACTTGCTCACCGCCTCGTGGACGAGGCTCGGAAAGTTCTGCTGCGTCAGCTGGCGGCCCGAGGCGTTGACGGTGATGCAGTTGAGCCCGGCCGATGGAAACCGGCGCTGCCAGTCGGCGAACGTGTGACACGCCTGCTGCAGCACCCATGCCCCCAGCTCGTCGATCACGCCGAGCTCCTCCGCGATCGGGATGAACTCGGCCGGCGATACCGCCTTCCCGTTGCGCGTCCACCGCACGAGCGACTCGAAGCCGACGCACATCGACGAGGCCAGCGACACGATCGGCTGGTAGTGCACCTCGAAGTCGTTGTTGTTGATGGCGTGGCGCAGGTCATTCTCGAGATCGTGGCGGTCGCGGGCCCGCGCGTGCATGTCGGCATCGAACAGCTCGTGGCGTGCCTTGCCGTTGGCCTTCGCGTGATACATCGCGGTGTCGGCGTCGCGCATGATCTCGTGCGGCCGCGTGTAGTCGCGATGACCGAATGCGATGCCGATGCTCGCGGAGGTGAACACGTCGCGGCCGCCGACCGAGAGCGGCTCGCGCAGGGCGTCCTGAATCCGCAGCGCGATGGCGTTGGCCTGCGACTCGTCGCCCACGGTCGTCAGCAGGATCGCGAACTCGTCGCCGCCAAGCCGTCCGAGGCAGTCGTGCTCGCGCAGGCACGACTCGAGGCGCCGCGAGACCGCGATCAGCAGCTCGTCGCCAACGAGATGGCCAAGGCTGTCGTTGATCACCTTGAAGCGATCGAGATCGAGGAAGAGCACCGCGAAGCGCTCGCCCGTGTTCCGGCGCTTGAATTCGTCGAGCCGGCGGCCGAGGACTTCGAGGAAGTCGGTGCGGTTGCGCAGCCCGGTCAGCGGGTCGCGGAAGCCGACGGTGCGCAGCCGCTCCCGATCGAGGACCTGATCGGTGACGTCGGTCACCGACCCCGCAATCCGCAGGCGCAGGCGGCCGTTGCCGACGGCCATCCCGCGGCACAGGATCCAGCGGTAGGAGCCGTCCTCGTGGCGAATCCGGTGCTCGTGCTCGAGATGCTCCGTTTCGCCCGCGACGTGCGCCTTGATGGCGTCTTTCATCGGCGCGACGTCGTGCGGGTGGACCCGATCGAACCACTCCGTGACGCGGCTGATCTCCGCCGACGCCGGCAGGCCCAGCATCGTCTTCCAGCGATCGGAGACGTAGAGCTGCTGCGTCCGGAGATCCCATTCCCACAGGCCGTCTCTTGCGCCGCGTGCGGCGAGCGTCAGCCGGTCGGCGTCGTGCCTGAGCGCCAGCTCCGCCTGCGTTCGTTCGGAGACGTCGTGCCAGAGCAGCGTGACGCCGCCGTCCACCGGCAGGAGCTTCACCTCCAGCGTCCGCGCCACGCCGTCCGACCGCAGCGTAACCCGTGACGTGCGTGACTGGCGATCTTGCAGCGTCTCGGCGATGTCGCGCGCGAGCGGCGTGTCACGCAGCGCGGCGACCGCTGAGGTCAGCGGACGGCCCAGCACCCGATCGCGCAGGCAGCCGACGAGCCGTTCGAGCTCGTCGGACCATACGGTCAACCGGCCGCTCCGGTCGACGACGGCCATGCCGTGCTCGAGCGCGTCGATGACCTCGAGGCGGCGCTGATCGTTCTCGAGACGGCGCATGTACTCGGCATACGTGCGGTAGGCGAAAAACAGCGGAAGGAGGGCGATCGGCAGCACCTGCCAGTTGCGGTGAACCATCAGCTCGACGACCGCGACCGCCACGCCCGCGCCGACGACATACGTCGGACATTCGCGAAGCAATACTCTCGGCCAGGCACGGTTCACCGGTTTCCTCGTCACCAGCGGGGTGACGACCTGCATCGCCAGCACCTTGACGACGGTGTACACGAGGACGGCGGCGCCGATCGGCGCTCCCTGGAACGGCCAGGCGAACGCGCCGGTCGTGCCGCCCAGCGCGTGATGGGCGTACGACGCCGCGGCGGTTGCGGCAATGACAGCCACACCGTTGGCGCTGCGCCGCTTGATCAGCGCTCCGAGCGCGCTCACCGGCAACGCCGCGACGGGACCGAGCGCCAGGAGGGCGGCGAACTCGAGGACGAAGGACGGCGGCATTGCTCCGCGGTCCTCTGCGGCTTGATACATTTCCGCACGGTGGAAGGGCAAGGCCGTGACCAGACGAGCCGGTGGCTTCAGCCCATTGCGAAACAATGGGTTACGCGCATGGATGGGTTGCGGCTGTTGAGCTGCCTGTGCCGGGCGCGCACAGCGACCCACCAAAACCGTCGGAGCGGTTTTGGTCAATTGGCTTAATTGAGCCGTCGCCGGGACTCGCGAATCGTCGCTATTTCGCCTTGTCCAGGAAGGTGTCGGGGTTCACGTTCCCTTCCCAGCACGCCGATTCCCACACCTCCTGATCGGGCCTCCGCTTTTCGACGACGCGCAGCGTCCAGGGACGGGTGAAGACGGTCGGATCGTCGATCGTCGCCTCGTAGTTCATGGTGTCGGCGTCGACGAACGTGAACCGCTCCGTGACGTGCGCGTTCTCGCTGTGAAAATCGCCGATGTAGGTGAGGCGGGCGCCCCTGACGTTTGTCGTGTCGACGACCAGCGTGTTGCCTTCCCAGCGGCCGCGGCCGTCGCCCATCCACAGCTTGACGTCGGGCGCGACGTGCGGGCGGCCGTCGAGCGGAATGACTCGATACGCGTGGTACTCGTCCCACACGAAGACGACCTGGCCCGGCGCCTGGATGATCTTGAACGCCGGAACGATGGTGTACAGCCGCGGGATGCCGGAGAGCAGGCACCGGTGCTGCGGGTCGATGTGCTCCGGCCTGCTCGCGTGGTCGTAGTCGTATCCCTGCTGCTTCTGTTTCGCCGCCGCCCACGGCTGATACGGGATCTGGCCGTCAGGAGGATCGATGATTCGACTCGGGCGGCGCGGTTCGACGCCCGTCACCCGTCGATCGAGATCCTCTCCACCGCTGATCGGGTTGGTCAGCGACACCGACCCGCCGTTGGCGGCGGCCCAGATACCCTGCACGTCGGGCTGGCCGTCGGACAATCGCTGCGGCGGCCACGGCCTGGCGGGACCCGCGCCTCGCTGTCCCTGGGCACCGACCGACGCCGCGGTCGACAACAGCGCCGCGCCAATCCCCAGGGCGACGATCAGTTGTTCAGTCCTCATCTCGCCGCTCCTTGCTGGGGATAGGGATAGATGTTTTCGTAGTCGAACCCGTAACACTCGTACTCGTAGAGCTGAAAGTTCCGCTCCTTGTGACGGTAGAGGACCATGCTCATGTTCCATGGCCGCGTGAACACCTTCGGGTCCTCGATCGTGACGGCGTACGTGATGTGGTCCGGGTCGGTCGGCGTGTAGCGCTCCACCACGTGCAGCGCGTCGCTGTGGAAATTGCCGGCGCGGTCGAACCACGTCTGATCGTTGAAGTGGATCACGTCGACGACGAGCGTGTCGCCCTCCCAGTGACCGATCGAGTTCCCGAGGTAGGTCGGGTTCAGCGCGTCACCGGTCGGATGCTGCCGGCCGTCCATGTGGATCTCGCGCCACGTGTGGGT
>Ga0134122_10000029_pt1 | contig 64318 bp, 52 predicted proteins | sample KB302_FD_96461 | JGI IMG/M metagenome (GOLD analysis project Ga0134122, IMG submission 96461) | Terrestrial soil microbial communities without Nitrogen fertilizer from Kellogg Biological Station, Michigan, USA - KB3-0-2 | ecosystem: Environmental > Terrestrial > Soil > Unclassified ... | reverse complement strand
CGGCGAGAGCACCCAGGTCTCCTTCAAGGTCCCCTCCTTCGAGAACCACGTCACCCGGTCGCGCACCTACGCGTTCGTGCTCGAGGAGGGCGCGCCGGTGGAGCTGGGGTCGGGCCGCTTCGCCAAGGCGTACCTGGGCGAGGAGCGGTGGGTGGAGTCCAAGACCGTCTTCACCCAGAAGGTGGCGATCAAGCTGCTCCAGAAGGGCGTGAGCGAGGAGGACCGGCTCCGCTTCCAGATGGAGAAGGAGCTGTTGGAGCGGGTGCAGGGCCACCCGAACATCATCACCCTCCACGCCTCCGGCGAGGGGGACACCGCCGCGTTCATCCCCCACTCGCTCCGCGACAAGGTCGAGAACGACTTCATGATCGTGGAGCTGATGGAGATGTCCCTGGAGGAGCGGCTCAAGGGGGCGCGCACCAACCGGGCCACCCGCGAGGACCTGCTCGCCTACAGCTTCCGCGAGCGGCTGTTCCGGGTGCTGGAGTACATGCTCCCGGTGGCGGCGGCGGTGGAGTACGCGCACATCATCCGCGGCGTGTGCCACCGGGACATCAAGCCGGCCAACGTGCTCATCCGCCAGCCCGACGCGCGGCTGCAGGGGGCCACCCTGGACGTGCGGCTGGCGGACTTCAACGTGGGCAAGGTGAAGGAGGACAACCAGGACCTGTCCATGACCGGGTTCCAGCAGGTGCCGGGGACGATGTTCTTCCAGGCCCCGGAGCAGGAGACGAACGTCCTGGAGCTGCTGGTGAACACGGAGAACGGGTCGCCGGAGGTGGAGTACTTCGAGGACTTCTACATGCCCATCGGGCGGAACGACTCGTTCCAGCTCTTCAACCGCGGCGAGCGCTACTCCGTGGTGGGCGCGGACCGGACGCGGATGAAGCTGACGCTGTCGCAGCCGTGGGCGCAGAAGAGCGAGCGCAACGTCCGGGCGAAGATCATCAAGTGCGTGGACAAGCCGGCGGACATCTACTCGCTGGGCGCGATGTTCTACTACCTGGTGTCCGGGGCGTACGCGAACCCCAAGTCGCTCCACGAGAGCTTCCACAAGTTCATCGAGTACAGCCGCCAGGACGAGCAGAACGTGGTGGAGGCGTACATCGAGCACGAGTACCAGGTGATCGCCAACCTGCGCGCCCCCAAGAAGGAGGCGGACAAGCCGGAGGTGGCGCCCGCGGACCGGTTCTTCACCTACAAGCAGTACCTCGACGGCAACGGCGAGCTGATCGACAAGCAGGTGATGCTGGTCATCGCCCGCGCGATGATCCGCAACAAGCCGGACAGCTACTGCCAGGCGTGGGACGTGAACACCACCGGGATCAGCGACCTGGTGGCGGACCTGGTGACGCTCTACGGCGTGTTCGGCGTGGACGCCTCCGCCCGCCCCGCGTACCTGGGCCGCTTCAGCCACGCCACCCAGCGGCGCCGCGGGAGCAAGCTGCCCAAGCCGCTGGCGAAGCTGGTGGACTGGTTCCGCACCCGGCCGCCCCCGGGCCAGGGCCGCCAGCCGCCCCCCACCTCGGAAGGGCCGCCTCCGCCCCCGCCGGCGTCCGCCGCGCAGCCGCCGCAACGGACGACCACCGGGAGGCACCAGCTCCCGCCGCCCACCGTGCCGCGCGGGAAGTGACGCGATGGCCGCGGACCGGTTCCCCAGGCAGATCCCGTACATCATCGGCAACGAGGCGGCGGAGCGGTTCAGCTTCTACGGGATGAGGAACATCCTCACCCTGTTCGTCACCACCTACCTGCTGGTGAACGCGCCGCCGGAGATCAAGAAGGAAGGCGACCTCGTCCTCCACTGGTTCGTGATGGGGGTGTACTTCTTCCCGCTGATCGGCGGGTTCATCGCCGACCGCTACTGGGGGAAGTACCGGACCATCCTCTGGCTGTCGATCTTCTACGCCGTCGGCCAGGCGTCGCTGCCGTTGTTCGTCGACAACCGGCTGGGGTTCTACGGCGGGCTGCTCCTGGTCGCGATCGGCTCGGGCGGGATCAAGCCGTGCGTTTCCGCGTTCGCCGGAGACCAGTTCACCGCGGAGAACAAGGGCCTGCTGCCGAGGCTGTTCGCGGTCTTCTACTGGTCCATCAACCTGGGGTCCTTCTTCGCCTCGCTGCTCATCCCCATCATCTACGGGGAGAAAGAGCACCCGCGCCCGGAGTGGGCGTTCGGGGTGCCGGCGGCGCTGATGGCGGTGGCCACGCTGGTGTTCTGGGCGGGGCGCAAGCACTACGCGCACCCGCCACCGGTGCCGCGCAACCCGCACTCCTTCGTCCGCGTGATGTGGGACGTCATCCGGGGCGGTTGGGAAGGCGCGGCGAAGAAGCACCCGAAGGAGGCGCTGGACGGGTCGCGCGCGGTGCTCAAGGTGGTGGTGGTGTTCCTCCCGGTGCCGTTCTTCTGGATGCTGTTCGACCAGAAGGCGTCCACCTGGGTGCAGCAGGCGCAGGACATGGACCGGGTGATCGGCCCCATCACCCTCAGCCCGGCGCACATGCAGGTGATCAACCCGGCGCTGGTGATGCTGATGATCCCGTTCGCCCAGAACGTCATCTACCCGGGGTTCGAACGGATGGGGCGCCCGCTCAAGCCGCTGTGGCGCATGACGCTGGGGCTGTTCCTGGCCGCGCTGGCGTTCGTGCTGGCGGCACTCATTCAGCGGGAGCTGGACGCCGGGCAAAAGCTCAGCGTGTTGTGGCAGGCGGGGCCGTACCTGACGCTCACCGCCGCGGAGGTGCTGGTCTCCGTGACCGGGCTGGAGTTCGCCTACCGCCAGGCGCCGCTGGAGATGAAGGGGATCATCACCTCCTTCTGGCTCCTCACCGTCACCGTGGGGAACCTCGCGGTGGTCCTCTTCAAGCACCTCTTCGCGGCCCGCGTGCACTCGCTGCTGTTCTTCGCGGGGCTGACGGTGGCCTCGGGCGTGGCGATGGCGCTCATCGCCCGCTGGTACAAGGGGGAGGAGTACATCCGCGGCGAGGCGTCCAAGGCGGCGTGAAATGCTCACCGCGCCCGGCCGGTGTCGAAAGGGCCGGGCGCGATGAGATGGGCCGGCCGTCGATCAGTGTCCGCCGGGGATACCGCCGCTGCCGCCGTTCGGGGGCGGGACGCCGCCGCAGCCACCGCCGCCCGGCGGGCCGTGCATGGCGATGTCCTCGCCGTCCAACGTCGCCTGGCCGCAGGCCGGGCCGTAGACCAGCGTGTGCGCGGTGCCGTCCGCGTCGGTGCGCACCACCGTCCCGGAGGTCGGCCACGGGCAGACCCAGGGCGCCGACCGGACCAGGTCGGTGATCTGGATGGTGGCGGTGTTGTCGTCGGAGAACTCCGCCTGCAGGGTGCCGTTGAGCGTCCGCGCCATCGAGCCGGACGAGTCGTCGAACGAGACGGTCACGGTGCCGGTCAGGTGCGCCGACTTCCCGTCGTGCGAGCCGTCGTCGAAGCTGCGCGTCACGTCCAGCTGGGTGGTCTTGGTCTCCGGACCGCCCGCGCCCAGCTCGGCGATGGAGGTGGTGGTGCCGCTGGCGGACATGGTGCGGCCCATGGGCCCGCTCCGCTGGACGGAGAAGGTGGTGGATTCGGAGAGCTGGAACTTCTCGCCCTCACCGCAGGCGGTGGACGGATCGAGGGTGACCTGCATGGTCACGTCGACCGTGCCGGCGGACGACCCCTGGAACATCCCGCCCGGGCCGCCGTGGCCACCGGGGGGCGGCGGGAGGTTGCTGGTGTCGGTGCCCGGCGGCGGCGCGGGCGGCTGGAGCGAGCACGACGTCCAGTCGAGGTGGATCTCCGACGGGAACTGCTTGTCGCAGACCGTGACGTTGGCGACCTGCGGCGTCGAGTCGCACCGGAACCCTTCCACCGCGTCCCGGTCCGGACCGCCGCCGACCAGCCCCTCCAGCAGGCCCGCGATCTCGGGCGAATCGGTGGCGTTGCTCGCCGGTTCGATGGCCTCCGCCGCCGACGCCGTCGCGTCCTCCTGCATCCCCCGGCACCCCGCCGCGAACCCCACCGCCAGCAGCACTGCGTAGATTCTCTGCGTCATGATTGCTTCCGCTCCGCTCGTTCTTCCGGCCCCCACCCAGTTGCGGCCCGTGTGACGAGAAATGCCCGCGGGATGTTCCCGGGGCCGGGTGCGATAGGATGACGCGGTGCCCGACGGAGGACAGCTCGAGGCGCTGATCGGGCGAGCGCAGCAGGGCGACGTCCGCGCCTTCGAGCAACTCATCGCCGCCCAGCTCCCGCAGATCCGCCGGTACGCGCTGGCCTTCGCGCGGTCGGAGGCGGACTCGGCGGACCTGGCGCAGGAAGCCCTGGTGAAGGCGTACACCAGCGTGAGGGCGTTCCGGTTCCAGTCCAGCTTCTCCAGCTGGCTCTACGCCATCGTGCACAACGTCTTCCTGGACCACGTCCGGAGCCGGCGCGGGAAGGAGCGCGCGCTGGAGGAGCCGCTGGACCCGGTGCGTCACGAGCGCGGCTCGGAGGCGGCGCCGGCGGACGAGCAGTTGGTCAAAGAGGAGGAGCGGCGGCGGTTGTGGGCCGCCATCCGGCAGGTCCCGGTGGATCTCCGGTCCGCGCTGGTGCTGTTCGACATCGAGGGGCACTCGTACGACGAGGTCGCCGCCATCGAGGGGGTGCCGGTGGGCACCGTGAAATCGCGGCTGTTCCGGGGGCGGGAGGCCCTCCGGAAGGTGCTCGGGCAGGGGGGCGAGGTGGGTGGAACATCTCAGGCCTCCTCCCCGTCTCAGCGAGAGAGGAGCGTGCCGGGATGACGGAGCCGCCAATCAGCCCAGAGCCGGGGGTCGAGGCCCGGCTGCGCGCGCTGCGGGTGGATCCGCCGGAGGACGGCTTCTCCGCGGAGCTGCACCGGAAGCTGGTGGCGGCCGGATCGCCGCGGCCGGTGGGGATCTGGGGGCGGGTGCGGCAGGGGATGGAGCGGTGGCGGCCGGTGTTGTGGCCGGCGGTCGGGGTGGCCGTTGGGGTGGTGGTGTTCCTGGTCCTGGGGGTGATGCGGCCCGCGTCTTCCGCTCCCGCTCCGGTCGCGGAGTTGGCGGTGAAGGTGCCGGCGTCGAAGGTGGCGCTGATCCGGTTGAACTTCAGCGCGGACGTGGCGGTGGAGAGCGCGCAGCTGCACGTGGAGCTCCCGGCGGGGCTGTCGTTCTGGAGCGATGGAGAAGAGCTGGCGCAGCGGGCGCTGGACTGGGAGCAGCCGCTGTCGGCGGGAGACAACGTCATCCCCATCGCGGTGCGGGGGGCTCGGGCGGGGGAGTACCGGGTGGTGGCCACGGCTCGTGTCGGGGAACAGCGGATCGAGCATGATGTGGTGCTGAGGGTGATCGACGGATGAGGGCTGGCTGGGCACGGGCGGTGCTGCTGGTGGCGCTGGCGGTGGCGCCGCGGGTGGCGTTCGCCGAGGATCCGGCGCCCGCGCCGCCGCCCCTCCCGAAGCCAGAGACCCCGGCGCCGCGGATCCACAGCGCGCACACCGTGGACGTGATCGCTCCGGGAGAGAAGGTGGAGACGATCATCGAACGGCTGCGCGGCCGGATCGAGCACGCGCCGCCGGTGGCGCCCGGGGGTGGGGAGAAGGTGGCGCCGCCGCCGGGCGGGAAGGGCGGCGCGCGCGAACACCGGGCGGGCGCGCCGGAGGTTCCAGGGAGGAACCGCGGTGGTCCGCCCAAGATGGGCCCCGGCTCAGGGCCGCCGACCTTTCCTGGAGGGATGCGGCCACCAGGGCCGCCGGGCGGCGGGATGACGCCGCCTCCTCTTCCACCCGCGCCGCCGCCTCCGCTCCCGCCGCATCCATGATCGTCGCGTGGTGCGCGCTCGTCGCCGCGGCGGGCCTCACCTCCGTGGATGGGGCGCAATCCGCGCTCGCGCGCGGTGACTACGCCGCCGCCGAGCGTGCCGCTCTCGACGCGCTCCAAGCAAACCCGAACAGCGGCCCTGCCCTCCTCGTCCTCGGCCTCGCGCGCTTCAAGCAGGACCGCCCCGCAGATGCGCTCGAAGCATTCGACCGGGCCGCCGCGGCGCCCGACGTCCCCGACCCGGCCCTCGTCGACTACGACCGCGGCTCCTGCCTGACCGCCCTCGGCCGGCCCGAGGAAGCGGAGCAGGCCTTCCTCCGCGCCGCCGCCCGCGACACGGACCTCGCCCCGGTGGCGGAGGTCTCCGCCGGCCTCGCCGCCCTCGACGCCGGCGCCCTCGATCGCGCTCGCGCCGCCGCCGATCGCGCCGCCGCCCGCTCAGGACCCGCGGGGCTGGCCGATCTCGTCGCCGACCTCCGCTCGCAGATCGACGCCGCGGAACGACGCGCCGACGACGAGGCGGCCGAACGCGCCGCCGAGCTGGCCGGCGCCGCCGCCGACGAGGGGATGACGCACTTCAGCGCCGAGCGCTACGCCGAGGCCGAGCGCTCCTTCCTCCGCGCCACCGAGTTGGACCCCTCCGCCGGCATGCACCACCTCATGGCCGGCGCCGCCGCCTTCCACAACGGCCACCGCACCACCGCGCGCGCCCAGCTCGAGGAAGCCCTGCGCCTGGGCCTCGACCCCGCCGCGGCCGCCGCCGCCCGCGAATACCTCGACGGCCTCTCCCCCGGCCTTCGCGGCCGCGGCGAGGGACTCGCCCTCCGGGCGGCGCTGGACACCGGCGTGGACACCAACGTCCTGCAGAGCGGCCTCGGCTTCACGGAGCTCCTCGGCCGCCCGCCCGGCCCGGGGCGTCCCCCCGGCGCCAGCCCCTTCGCCTCCGTCCTCCTCGGCGCCGCCTACCGCCACGGCCTGGGCGGCGCCCTCTTCGGGGAGCTGACCTACGCGCTGGACCAGGTCGCCTACGCCGCGCCCCCCTACGCCGAAGACAGCCTCCAGCAGCACGCGTTGGCCGGCACGGCGGAGCTCACCCTCCAGCCGGGAACCCGCCTCTCCCTCGGCGTCCAGGCGGATGCCCTCTCCCAGGGCCTGTTCAGCTTCCATGGCGTGCAGTGGGGCGCGGGCGGCGCACTCGGCGGCGCACTCGACGAAGCCGACTGGCTCACCGCCCGCCTCAAGCTGGAGATCACCGCCAAGCGCGCCTTCTCCAGCGCCACCTCCGAATACTCCGGCGCCCGCATCGACGCCACGCTGGCCCAGGACCTCCGCTGGCCGCGCGCCATCCTCACCGCCGCGTACCGCTATCGCGAGGAGCGCATCGGCACCCTGCTCCAGACCGAGGAGCGCGCGCCGCCTCCGGCCCTCTGTCCACCGCTCGGTTGCGACCAGATCACCAGCCAGGTCGACGTCATCCCCTTCGCCTACCGCTCCAGCCTCCTCGGCGCGACCGCGGCGGCCGTCCTCACCTGGCGCCTCCGCGCGACCGCCGAGGTGGGCCTCGAGTGGCGCCACTACCTCGCGGACAGCTACCTGCTGGTGACGTTCGCCGACGGCAGCACGCTGGAGGCGGACCACCGCCGCCGCCAGGACCTCCGTTTCACCGGCAGCCTCACCGCCGCGCTTCCCCTCGGCGGAGGTCTGGAGCTCGGCGCCCGCTACGACCTCTTCATCGTCGGCTCCAACGTCGACAGCCGCATCGTCGAGCTCCCGTGCGTGGCTCCGGACTACTCCTGTCACCAGCTGGACTACGGCAGCCAGAGCTTCCACAAGCACGTGCTCTCCATCTCCCTCAGCTACACGCGCTGAGTCACCCCGGACCCAGCACCCCCAACCGTCCGGAAACGCACGCCCGCCGCCCGGAAACGGACTCCTCTCGTTCGCTGGTTTCCAACACCTCCCCCTCGGGAGCCCGCGTCTTTCGCCTCCCGTCCGGGCGCTGCTACCCTTCCAAGTGGGGCATGACTTCTGACATCTCCGCGAGCTTCGCCCCCGGGACGTTGGTGGGGGGTTGCCGGATCGAAGCCTTCGTGGCGGTCGGCGGCTTCGGCGTCGTGTACCGCGCGCGCACCGGCACCGGCCGCCGGGTGGCGATGAAGATCGCCCGCATGCCGTCCAGCGCGCTCTCCAACCGCGAGCTCCTCCTCCAGCAGAACGAGATCGAAGCCCTGATCCGCCTCAAGCACCCGTCGCTGGTGGAGGTGGAGAGCTACGGCTTCCTCGACGACGGCCGGATGTACCTGGTCACCGAGTTCGTGGAGGGCATGGTCCTCAAGAACTACCTCGTCCAGCGGGGCGCGCTCGACGTGCTGGAGGCCACCCGCCTGTGCCGGCGGATCGCCGAGGCGCTCGCCTACTGCCACGACGCCAACGTCCTCCACCTGGACCTCAAGCCGGCGAACATCATCATCGCCGACCCCTACGAGCCGAAGATCAAGGTGCTGGACTTCGGCCTCGCCCGCGTCACCGGCGGCTTCCGCAAGCGCGGCTCCATCGCCCGCGGCGGCACCGTGGAGTACATGGCGCCCGAGTGCTTCACCGGCGGCGGCGACCCCTACAGCGCCCGCGCCGACCTCTACGCGCTGGGGACCATCTTCTACGAGATGCTCGCCGGGGCCCTCCCCTTCCCCACCGGCCTGTCGCTCGGCGCGCTGATGGAGGCCAAGAAGCTGGGGCGGATGCTGCCTTTGGACGACGTGGCGCCCCAGCTCCCCCGCCCGGTGGTGAAGCTGGTGCACTCCCTGCTCTCCGCCGAGCCCGACCGCCGCTTCTCCAGCGCGGCCGCGCTCGCCACCCGCCTCAAGGCGCTCTACTACGACGCCCTGCACGGCGACCCGAAGTCGCTGGTCACCTCCGAAGGCCCCCCCGGCGCGCCGGAGCCCGCCGGCACCCCCTTCGTCGGCCGGCGGCTGGAGCTGCGCGCGGTGCGCTCGGCGCTGGACGCGGTGGCGCTGGGCAAGGCCGGCGCGCTGGCGATCATCGGCGAGGCGGGCATCGGCAAGAGCCGGCTGGTCTCCGAGGCGCTGGCGGGCGACGTGGCCGCCGGGATGCTGGTGGGCTACGGCCGCTGCCGCCAGCTGGGCGAGCTGGTCCCCTACTCCCCTCTGCGCGAGGCGCTGGGCTACCTGGCCACGCTGCTGGAGGACATGCCCGAGCTGCGCGGGCGCGCCGGCGAGGCGCTGGTCGGCGAGGGCGCGGCGCTGCTCCGCCTGGTCCCGGAGCTGGCCCACCTCATCCCCCGCGCCAAGGTGGAGGCGGAGACCCCCGCCGAGGGCGCCATCGTCCAGGGGATGGGCGCGGACCTCGTCACCCGCGCCCTGTCCCACTTCCTGGCCAAGCTCGCCTCCCGCCGCCCGGCCGCGCTGGTCATCGAGGACGTCCACTGGGCGGACGCGGGCACACTCCAGGTCATCAAGCAGCTCTGCGGGGGCCTGGCGCCGGCCGGCGCGCTGCTGCTGGTCACCGCGCGCCCCGGCGTGGCGCTCCCCATGGGCCCGGGCCTGGAGGCGCTCTTTTTGGACCCGCTGGTCCCCGAGGAGAGCGAGACGCTGCTGTCCAACCTGCTCGGCGGGGCGCCGCCGGAGACCATCGGCGCGCTCAAGGAGGCGGTGCCGGTGCTCTCCACCGGCAACCCGCTGGCCTGCGCGCAGATCATCCGGGACCTGCTGGCGGAGGGCTACCTCGCCCGCGAGGGGAACGGCCCGCTGGTGCTCTCCCCGCGCATCCGCGACCAGTACGAGCCGCCGCAGTCGGTGGACCGGGTGTTCGAGCGCGCGCTGGACCGCGTGCCGTCCAGCGTCCTCCAGGTCCTCCGGGTGGCGGCGCGCATCGACCGCCAGTTCCGCGCCTCGGACCTGTCGGCGCTGGGCCTGTTCCAGCCCGCGGACGTGCAGAAGGCCCTGGGCATCGCCTTCGACGAGCACCTGGTGGTCGGCTCCGGGGACGCCTACAGCTTCGTCCACGACACCCTGCGCGAGAAGCTGGCCGGGCAGCGGCCGGTGGGGCACGTGCAGGACGTCCACCGCCGGATCGCCCTCCGCCTGGAGGAGCGCGGCGCGTCCGCGGGCGTGCTGGGCTACCACCTGGAGCAGGCGGGGGACGACCTCGCCGCGGCGCAGGCCTTCCTCCGCGCCGGCCTGGAGGCGGACGACCTGCGCGACCCCACCGGGGCCTCCAGCCACCTCCGCCGCGCCTTCACCCTCCTCTCCGAGATGCCGCGCACCGCCGCCCGCGACGACGCGCTGGTGCGCGCGCTGCACGAGCTGGTCCGGGTGGCCTGCCTGTTCGGCGCCGCCGGCGACACCCTGGCGCTGCTGGAGAAGGGCGACGCGCTGCTGGAGAAGAAGACGCCCGCGCAGCAGCTGGCGCTCGACTCGGCGTACGCGCGCATCTACTTCGCCCAGGCGGACTTCCCGCGGGCGGCCGTGTACAGCGAGCGCTGCCTGCACACCAGCGCCTCCTCCGACCCGGCGCTGCGCAAGTACCAGTACATCCCGTCCAGCGTCGTCGGCCGGGCGATGGCGTCCTCCGGGAAGTTCGGGCCGTCGCTGCCGGTGCTCACCGAGGCGTACGAGCTGGCGCGCGAGGCGGGCGAGCTGGTGGAGCAGGCGCACACCGAGGGCATCATGGCCATGGCCCTGGGCTTCGTGGGCCAGTTCGAGCTGGCGCGCGACCACGCCCGCGCCGCCGCGCTCAGCGGCCGCCGGCTGGGGAACCCGGAGCGGATCGCCGCCTGCCACTCGTACGAGGCCGCCATCGCCGAGGCAGGGTGCCGCTGGGACGAGGGCGTGCAGCGCACCGCGGAGCTTCTGGCCTACGCGGAGGAGCAGGGCATCTCCGGCCTCTACCTCTGCGTCGGCACCATGTGGGCCGGGCGGCACCAGTTCCACCTCGGGCGGCTGGAGCGCGCCCGGCTGCTCCTGGTCAACGGGATGAACCTGGCGCGGCAGTCCGGCACCCAGTTCGGGATGGCCTGGGCCTCCGCCTTCCTGGGCGACGTGGAGCTGGTGGCGCAGCGCTACGACCTGGCTCTCGCCGCGTACACGGACGGGCTGCTCCTGGCCAACACCGGCGCCACCGACGAGTACGCCGCGCCGCTGTGCCTGATCGGCCTGGCCCACGCCACCGCGTTCACCGGCGGGGAGCTCGCCGACATCCAGCGGTGCGGGGACGAGGCGCTGGCCCGCCTCGCCGACGTGCAGAACGAGACCGCGCTGGCGGTGGCGCGGCAAAGGTACGCCGAGGCGCTGGACCTGGCCGGGCAGCAGGCGCTGGCGGAGCCGCACCGGCAGCGCTGGACGGAGCACGCCCGGCGGCAGGACGTGGGCGAGTGCGACTTCTGGCCGCGCCCGCCCGAGGGCGACGGGCCGTGGCCCTCCCGGCGCGAGTACTGGAAGGACCACCCCGCCCGCTCGCAGCCGCGGCGGCCCTCAGGCGAGAAGAACACCAGCACCATGCTGCCCAAGACGGGGCCGTAGCCCTCAGGTCCCCTGCAGGCGCCTCATCAGCCCGGGCAGGTCGTAATACGTCAGCCGCACGTCCCCCAGCCGCAGCTGTCCGCCGCTCTTCATCTGGATGGGGTCGGCCGGACGGAGGTCCATCTCCGCCAGGCGGGTGAGCGACTTGACGCCCTGGCCGATCTCGATGGCCCAGGAGCCGCCGGGCTGCGCGCGGAGCACGGCATGCTGGCGGGACACGGTGGCGTCGTTGATGACGATGTCGTTGGTGTGGTTGCGGCCGATGCTGAGGATGTCCGGCCGGCCCAGGCTGGGCTTGAGCGCGAAGGAGAGCGCGTCCCCCCGCCCCACCCCGCCGGCCGGCGTGTGCCGCGGATCCACGTGCACGGTGTCGTGCGCGGAGGCCGGCGCCGTCCACGTCCCCGGCTCCCAGATCAGCCAGTGGTACGGGTACCTCTCGCCGAACTTGTCACCCATGGCGACGGCCTGCACCTTCAGCAGGGAGAGGAGGTACGACGGAACCATTGGGCTGCACCATAGCGTGATAAGGCAGAGGGTCATGAACGAACCCGCCAAGCCGGGGCGCTACCCCCGACAGACGTTCTTCATCGTCGGCAACGAGGCCGCGGAGCGATTCAGCTTCTACGGGATGACGTCCATCCTGTTCATCTACATGTCGAAGGACCTGGGCTTCGGGGACGGCGTCGCGACCGCCAGGTACCACTTCTTCACCGCCGCCGTGTATTACATGCCCCTGTTGGGCGGCTTCCTGGCGGACCGCTTCTTCGGCCGCTACCGCATCATCCTCTGGGTCTCGTTTCTCTACCTGGCGGGGCACGCCACGCTGGCGGTGTGGGACGGGCCGTGGGGATTGCTCGCGGGCTGCGCGCTCATCGCCCTCGGCGCGGGCGGCATCAAGCCGTGCGTCTCCGCCTTCGTGGGCGACCAGTTCACCAAGGACCAGAAGAGCCTGCTGGAGCGCGCCTACGGCTGGTTCTACTTCGCCATCAACGTCGGCGCGCTCATCGGCCAGCCCCTCATCCCGTTCCTGAAGGACCTGTCCGAGCTAGACAAGGCCGGGCACGCGTCACTCACCCGGCACCAGGCGACGCAGCTCGCCTTCGGCGTCCCCGGCCTCGCGATGGCGCTGGCCCTGATCATCTACGTGGCGGGCCGGAACCTGTACGTGAAGGCGCCGCCCACCGGGCGCAACCCGAACGGCTTCCTGCGCGTGCTGTTCGGCAGCGGGTTCGACCTGAAGGCCGCCGAGCAGAAGTTCCCGCCGGACGTGGTGAACGGCGTGCGCGCCGCGCTCCGGGTGGCCGCGGTGTTCGTCCCCTGCATCGTGTTCTGGTCGCTCTTCTACCAGTACGGATCGTCGTGGGTCGGCCAGGCGGAGGCGATGGACCGCTTCTTCCCGGGCTTCGAAAAGCCCTTCCCCGCCTCGTCGATCAGCACCCTGAACGGCCTGTTCGTGCTGATGCTGATCCCGATCATGAACCGGATCTACGCGGCGCTGGAGAAGAGCGGGCGCAACGTGACCCCGCTGCGCAAGATGGCGATCGGGATGTTCATCACGCCGCTCGCCTTCGTATCGGCGGCGATCATCCAGATCTGGATCGGCCAGGGGTCCCACCCGCACGTGGCGTGGCAGATCATCCAGTACTTCCTGCTCAGCCTGGGCGAGGTGCTGGTCTCGGTCACCGCGCTGGAGTTCGCGTACACGCAGGCCCCACCCAACATGAAGAGCGTCATCATGGGCCTGTGGTTCGTCACCATCGGCACCGGCACGCTGCTCACCGGCGTGATCGCGGAGCTCAACGTCTTCTCCGGCGCGACCTTCTACTGGTTCTTCACCGGGCTGCAGCTCGTGGCGGCGGTCGCCTTCACCGCCGTGGCTGCCTGGTACAAGCCCGCGTTGAAGGAGACCATGGTGGAACAGCCCGCCCAGCAGGCCGCCTGACGACCTCCTGGCCACGGGATCCACTCCCGGTTATACATGGGCGAGGAGGTAGAAGATGTCCTACGCGCTCGCCGATGCACCTGCACCGGCCGACCTCGAGGACCGGATCCTCGCGCTGAAGAAGAAGCTCAACGCCGTCATCCTCGCCCACTACTACCAGGAGGGTGAGATCCAGGACGTCGCGGACTTCGTGGGGGATTCGCTGGCGCTCGCCCAGCAGGCGGCCAGGACGTCCGCCGACGTCATCGTGTTCTGCGGCGTCCACTTCATGGCGGAGACGGCGAAGATCCTCAACCCGGCGCGCCAGGTGCTGCTGCCGGACCTCAACGCGGGCTGTTCGCTGGCGGACCGCTGCCCGCCGGACGCGTTCCGGTCCTTCCGGTCGAAGTACCCCGACCACTTCGTCGTCACGTACGTGAACAGCTCGGCGGCGGTGAAGGCGATGAGCGACGTCATCTGCACGTCCTCCAACGCCGCCAAGATCGTGGCCCGCATCCCCGAGGGCCGGCCCATCCTCTTCGCGCCCGACCAGCACCTCGGCCGCTACGTGTCGAAGCAGACCGGCCGGGACATGGTGCTCTGGCCGGGCTCCTGCATGGTCCACGAGATCTTCTCTGAACGGGAGCTCGTGAAGCTGATGACGCTCAACCCCGAGGCCGAGGTGGTCGCCCACCCGGAGTGCGAGGAGCCGGTGCTCCGCCACGCGCACTACGTCGGGTCGACCAAGGGCATCCTCGAGCACGTGGTGAAAAGCCCGAAGCGACGGTTCATCGTGGTGACGGAGGCCGGGATCCTCCACCAGATGCGCAAGCAGGCGCCCGGCAAGGAGCTGATCGCCGCGCCGCCGGACAACGGGTGCCCCTGCAACGAGTGCCCGCACATGAAGCTCAACACGATGGAGAAGCTCTACCGCTGCATGCGCGACCGCGCGCCGGAGCTGACCTTGCCCGCCGAGCTGCAGCAGGCGGCGCTCCGCCCACTGCAGCGGATGCTCGAGTGGTCCTGATGACGCGAGAAGACATGACTGTAGACGTGACCCCACCCGTGGCGCAGCCGGTCTTGCCAGGAACCGCCGCGGCTGCGATGCCTTCACCCGTGCCGTTCCGCTTCATCGCCGTCCCGGGGCACCGGCTGGCTACTGGTGCGGGAGTGACGCCGGAGGAGACACTGGAGCCCGACCTCCCGCCGCTGCTGGGCGCCATCGAGCGCGCCCTGGCCGGCGCCGAGTTCCGGGACATGCGCGCGCGGGACCGGATGCGCGCCGCGCTGGCGGACGACCAGGTGTCGGCCGCGCCCGGCGGGCTGGAGCAGTTGGGGCCCTCCGGCGTGTTCGCCCGGCCGCCGCAGGACCTCCCGGCCCTGCTCCGGCTGGCGGACCAGTTGGAGAACCTGGCCGCCGTCGAGGCGGGCGAGCGGGCGATGGTCTGGCGCTGCCCCAGGTGCAGCACGCGCTACGCGGTGCCGGTCGCGCTGGCCCGTCCGGTGGTCATCCCCTGCGAGCGCTGCGGCGCCGCGGTGGACCTGGCGCCGGAGAAGAGCGTGGGCGAGGAGGCGTTGCTGGACCCGTTCGCCGGCGCGGTGAACGTCACGCGACGCCAGCTGGCCGGCTTCTTCCGGGAGGCCATGGCCCGCGGCTTCACCGTGCTGGTGGCGACCAAGGAGCAGTTGTAAGGCCCAGCCCGGTGCGGCGCGCCATCATCAACCTGCTGCGCTGTCCCCGCTGCCATCGGGGCGCGCTCCTGCCGGAGGCGGACACCGCGGAGGTGGTGTTCGGGCCGCTGCGCTGTCCGGAGTGCCAGGCGGGATTTCCGGTGGCGGAGGGCGTGGCGGACCTGGTGACGGACCGCTCGACGTCGTCGCAGGGGGCGATGCAGCGGGGGTTGGAGCAGCCGCTGGCGGCGCGGTCGTACGAGCGGTACCTGCGGCCGGCGATGCAGTTCGCGGTGGCCCGGCGGAGGTACGACCGGGAGAGCGAGTTGCTGTTGTACCGGTCGCTGCTGGGGACGCCGGACGGGCCGGTGCTGGACGTGGCGTGCGGCACGGGGCTGTTCGCGCGCACGCTGGCGCGGGAGCTGTCGCTGCCGCCGGTGGTGGGGATGGACGTGGCGCGGGCGATGATCGAGGAGGGGATGGCGCAGGCGCGAGAGGCGGGGGTGATGGTGGACTTCGTGCGCGCCGAGGCGCCGGAGCTGCCGTTCCAGGACCAGAGCTTCGGGGCGGTGCTCCAGACGGGCGCGCTGCACCTGATCGCGGACGCGGCGCGGATGTTCCTGGAGGTGGGCCGCGTGCTGCGGCCCGGAGGGCGCTACGTGGCCAGCACGTACACGCCGCCGGGGCCGTTGTTGACGCGGCTCCATCGCCGGGCGGGGCTCCACCCGCGGACGGAGGACGAGCTCCGGAGCGCGATCGCCGCGGCGGGGCTCGTCAGCTTCGAGCGACTGATCCTGCCGCCCTTCATCCTGGTGAAGGGCGAGAAGCCGGCGCGCAAGTAGAGGGGGTCAAGGGGCGGAGCCCCCTCGTATCTAGCCAAGCCAACGAGCGCGAAACGTCGCGGGTCCACACAACTCGCGCGGCGCAGCTGCGACTAGATGAACACGCCGGCGGCGGCGTTGCGGCGCACCGGGCGCTCGTGGGAGCCGGGGCGGTCGCTCAGCGACTCCATCACCTTGTACTTGGAGGCCTTGCCGCACTTCGCGCACTGGCACTTCCCCTTCGCGCAGGTGCAGTCCCCCGGCCCGTCGCACTTGCACTTCTCCGCCACCTGCGCGGGCTTCTTCGCCTCGGGGGCCGGAGCCGGCGCCTCCTTCGCGGCGGCCTCCTTCGCCTCCTGGCTCAGCTTCGCCTCCGCCGGCGCCTTCACCGCCGCCGCGTGGGCGTCGCACGCCCGGGCCGGGACCGGCATCACGAGGAAGAGCGCCACCGCCCCACCCGCGAGCCACGCCATCATCGAACCAGTCCGAGCCATCGCGATACCCTCGTCGTCCCTGCAGAAACTCCTGAAATCGGCGCGCTCATACCCCAGTTCCCCGTAGAGGGACAACTACGGTGGTGGTAGAGCGACTCCCGTTTGACTCCCGCCGTCCGCGACCGCCTCATCACCTGCGCCGCCCTGGTATTCGGAGCTGCGCCGCTGTGGGTGACCAGGCAACTCCCCGTCGTGGACCTCCCCCAGCACCTCCACCTCATCTCCGTCCTGCACCGCCTGGGCGATACGACGACCCTCTACCCCGAGATATTCCAGCGCCGCCCGGAGCTGACCCCATACCTTGGCTACTACTACACGGTCAGCCTGCTCCACTGGCTGCTCCCCCTGGAGCTGGCCAACCGCCTGTTCCTCACCGCGTACGTGGTGGGCCTCCCGCTCTCCCTCGCCGCGCTCCTCGGCTCCCTCGGGCGCCCCACCTGGCCCTCGCTCCTGGCGCTGCCGTTCGCCTACGGCGACAGCTTCGCCTGGGGCTTCATCAACTACTGCTCCGCGATGCCGCTGGCGCTCCTCTGCTGCGCCCTCATCGTCCGCTCCCTCCGGGACCCTGACCGCCGCGCGCGCTGGGCGCTGCGCCACGCCGGCGCCCTCGTCCTGGTGCTCCTCTTCCACGTGCAGGTGTTCGCCTTCCTCGCGCTCGCGCTCCCGTGGCTGCTGCTGATGGTGAAGGCGGAGTCCCCGGACGGCTGGTGGCGCGCGCGCCTCCCCGCGCTGGCGTCGCTCGCGCCGGCCGTCCTGCTGTTCCTGATCTGGGTGGTGCTCCGCGCGGGCGAGCCCACCGAGGTCGTGCAGGGCGCGCCGTGGAAGGCGTGGGGCCCCATGCTCTCGGAGCAGAACGTGCTCTACAACTCGTTCGCGCAGAACCAGCAGGAGCTGTGGCTGAAGCTGGCCAACGCGCTCAAGGACGGCTCCGACCGCGACGCGCTCTGGGTGGTGGTGGTGGTCGCCATCGGCGCCGCGGTGCTGGGGGCGACCTTCGAGCTGGCCAGACCCACCGCGCACACCCTCCGCTCGCTGGGCGCGATGCTGGGGCTGGCGGCGGCGGCGCTGGTGCTCTTCTTCACCCTCCCCTTCGACATCCGCGGGTACATCTACTACCTGAACACGCGCTACGCGCACCTGGCCGCGGTGGCGCTGGCGGGCTGCCTCCCCGCGGCGCACGAGCGGCTCCAGCCCTACCTCCGCTGGGCGGCGGCGGCCGCGGTGGCGTGGTTCGGGCTGACCCTGGCCCGAGGGTACGCGCGGTTCGACGCCGAATCCCTCCCGCTCCGCGAGCTCTCCGCCGCGGCCGCGCCCCGCCCGCGGGTGATGGGGCTGATCTACGACACCTCCTCGAGCGCGGTGACGCACCCGGTGTTCCTGCACTCCGCCTGCGTGGTGGCGCGCGAAGGCGGCGGGCTGTGCAACTTCAGCTTCGCGCTCACGCCTCACTCGCCGCTGGAGTACCGGGTGGCGCCGCCGCCGACGTTCCCCTCCGAGTGGCACCCGGAGAAGTTCCGCTGGGACAGCATGGGCGCGGCGTACGACCACTTCCTGATCCGGGGCGCCCCGCCGGAGAGCGTCCTGGGCCGGCACGCGGGGACGGAGCTGGTGCCCGTGGCGCAGTCCGGGGGATTCTGGCTATTGCGCCGGCGCTGACCGGTGGTATGCGCCCTGGAAGCGTGAAGACCACCGACGACCCCAAGAAGGCGCTGAAGGCGCTGCTGGCCCAGGAGGCCCTCCCGTTCGACGCCGCGGCCCAGGACGCCGCCCGCGCGATGGCGAAGGCGCCGGAGACCGCGGCGCGCGAGGCCGTGGAGGCGTTGCCGGAGCCGCTGGCGCTGGCGGTGCTCGAGGCGACGGTGAAGGCCAAGCGGATCGAGCTGGCGGCCGCCCTCCAGGAGTCCGCGGTGAAGGGGCTGGCCAAGGCCGCGCGCAAGGCGCTCTATAGCCTGAAGTCCGCCGGCGTGGCGGTCCCGGAGCGGTCCAGGCCCGCCGAGCCCGCCCCCGCCGCCGCCGGAGAGGACGCCGCCGACGACTTCGAGTGGCTCCCCTGCTGGCTCTCCGCGCCCACCGGCCTGGGCGAGCGCGGGATGCTGGCGGTCCGGCCGCAGCCGGGCGGCGGCCTGGAGATCGCGCAGGTGGTGATCAGCGACGAGAAGGGGATCACCTCGGTGCAGTCGGCGGAGGTCAACCGCTCGGCGTACCGCAAGCAGGTGCGCGAGATGCGCTCCGAATTCCCCATCCGCGCGCTGGAGATCGCGCTCGAGGAGGCCAAGGCGATCCTGGCGGAGAGCGCGGCGCTCAACGCGGCCTCCGGGCACCCGTACCCGCCGAGGACGGAGCTGGTGCTCCGGCACTTCGGCATCACCCCCACCAAGCCGCCCGCGGACCTGCCGGCGCCGGCGCCGGAGGACGAGCGCACGGCGACGCAGGCCGCCTCGCTCCACCACGAGCCGGAGTCGCAGGGCTGGCTCCCGCCGGAGCCGGAGCTGAAGGTGCTGGCGCAGAAGATGGACGTGGTGGTGACCAGCCCGCTGCAGCTCACGCCGGTGCAGAAGGAGGAGCAGCTCCGGGGCGTCATCCGGAGCGCCGCCGCGGAGCTGTTCACGCCGAAGGTGCGGAAGATCTACGCCCGGCGCCTCTGGCACCTGGGCGACTTCTACGAGCGCACCGCCCGCGACGAGCTGGCCAACCTGGCGCGCGCCGAGGCGCGGCGGATGTTCCACGACGTGGCCGAGCGCCCGGACCGCTGGGAGGAGATGCTGTTCGAGAAGGTGATCGCCCTCTCCCAGCAGCTGGCGCGCGGCGAACAGCTCCCGGAGCCGGGCCAGGCCGCCGCGCCCGCCCAGGAGCAGCAGGAGCCCGCGTCCGGGCCTCCGGGCGAGCACAAGAGCCCGGGCGGGATCATCCTCCCGTAGCCTGGAAGCACCGGACGGGGAGCCGGACCGGGTCAGGCGCCGCGCCCCCGCCCGGAGGATCCGTCCGGGGTCCCTACCCCACCCTCGACCGGAGCAGGAAGTCGAGGTTCTCGTCCTCCCAGCGCCGCGCCCGCTTGAAGTCGTGGAAGGTGCGCTCCTGGGCCAGGAACTCCGGGGTGTGGACGCAGCGCCGCCCGTCCTCGCCGCGGCGGGCGCGGTGCACGTGGTGGAGCATCTCGTGGAAGACGATCCACTCCACGAAGAAGCGCGGCACCTGCTTCTGGTCCAGCGCCGGGTGGATGCGGATCACCTTCGTCTCCGCCGAGTACGACCCCATCTTGATGCTCTTGCGCGGCGCGCGGGCGCGCGGCGCCGGCCCGTAGGTGATGGTGGCGGTGATCTGCCCGCCGAAGTACCGCTGGTTGAGCTGGGCGAAGATGTCCCGCAGGTCGTGGTGGCTGCCGCTGGGGACGATCCGCAGCCGCCGCCGCAGCTCCGCCGGCGTCACCTTGCGGATGAAGATCCGGTTCCGCTCGATGAAGCGGTCCAGGTTCATCGAGGCGTCCGGGTCCGCCCACCGCACGTACCGCGCCAGCGAACCCAGCACCTCGTCCGGCGCCGCCAGGAACATGTGGTGCAGCCGCAGCCGCCACCCCCAGCGCGCCCGCCGGAAGGTGATCATGGTGTGGGTGTTGTCGTGCAGGTGCACCTGCACCCGCGCCTTCAGCCGCGTCCGCAGCCGCCGCTCCAGCACCCGGCGCCACACCCGCACCAGGCGCTGGGGCTCCAGCGAGGTGCGGGGCGCGTCCAGTCGCGCGAGCTTGGGGGCGGTCGGCATGGGCGAAATTCTACGGAGCCGCGGGCGGACCTGTAAACGGGCCCTCCCGGACCGAATTCCCCTGATTTCAGCGAGTTATGTCCGCTCGACTGCTCAGCGGCCGGTCAGCGACCGCCCCCGCACCGGATGGGGACGACCTGCGTGTCCGACCGCCCGTCCTGCACCTGGACGACGGCGGAGACGGGGGCGCTGTGGCCCGGGCAGCGGTAGTCGATGGCGAAGGGCCCCGGCTGGATGGGGAACGAGAGGCCGGCAGCGAAGCGCTGGTCGCCGTGCTGGATGATGGTCCCCGGCGGGGCATCGAAGCGGACCCAGGCGCTCCGGCCGCCGCCCAGGGGCGCCGGGGGCGTGGCCGCCGCCAGCTCCTGTGGAGGGGGGGCCTGCGGGGCCTCGCCGGCCGGCGGCGGCGGAGGCGCCGCCGCGGGTGCTCCCCGGCTCCTGACGATCAGCAGCAGGATGATCCCCAGCGCCAGCACCACCGCGAAGGAGATCCCCACCACCACCAGGGGGTGGCGCGACCGCGTGGGGGGCGGCTGCGTCTGGCGCCGTGGGGCCAGCGAGGCCAGCTGGCCGGGGAGGATGCTGGCGGTGGATCCTCCCTCCTCGTCGTCGTCGTCCCGGTCGCGGGGGTCGTTGGCCTCGGTGTCCGCGGAGACGGCGGGGTTGGCCGGCGTGCGGCGCCTTCGCACCGGCGGCACCGGGAGCGCCTCGGTCATCTTGGCGTCGCCGGGGTCGGAGGCACCGGCCTCCAACGGATCCGCGTGGGGGCTGGTGAAGCTCTGCGACTCGCGGATGCCCTGCGCCGGCGTCCCCGGCGGCGGGGCGAGCGCGCCCATCGCCGCCCGCGACGGCGTCGGCTTGCCCATCCCCTCGTCCACGCTCTCGTTCTTGTCGGACGAGTTGGAGCGGCGCTCGCCGCCGCGCATGGTGACGGTGCCGCGCCGCTTCTGGCCCAGCTCGTGCCGCATCGACTTGCGGTGCGGGAGCGCGGCCATGATGCCCGACCGCACCGCCGCCAGTTGCTGCGCCCGCGCCACCTCCTCCGGCGAGGCGTGCGCGGTGGGCGCGGCGTCGGAGGGCACCGGCACGTCGCGGTCGCCGGTGGTGCGCTTCTGCGCCGGCACCAGCACGGACGCCTTGGCGCCCGCCTGCGGCAGCGGGACGGTGGCCTCCTTGCGCGCGGAGGGGTTGGACGCGGGCGGCGGCGACGCGGCGACGGATGGGGCCTGGCGCTTCTCTCCGCTGGAGCCTTCTGACGCGAAGAGCTGGGTGATGTACGAGGACAGCTCCTGCGTGTCGGTGGGGTAGGCGCTCTTCATGAACGCCTCCAGGTCGCGCTGGATGTCGGTGGCCTGCTGGTAGCGCCGCGCCCGGTCCTTCGCCAGGCACTTCATCACGATGCGGCTCAGCTCCGGAGGGAAGTCGTTGCGCACCAGCTCCGGCGGCGGCGGGTCCTCCGCCCGGATGGCGTAGATCACCGCCTCCGTGGTGCTCTTGTAGAAGGGGCTCTTCCCCGTCGCCAGCTCGTACATCATGGTGCCGATGGCGAAGAGGTCCGCGCGGTGGTCCAGCTTGTCCTGCGTGAGCTGCTCCGGGGAGAGGTAGAGGAACTTGCCCTTGATCACCCCCGGCTTGCTCCGCTCCACCAGCGCGGAGGCCTTGGCGATCCCGAAGTCCACCAGCTTCACCCGCCCGTCGAACGACACCATCACGTTCTGCGGGCTCACGTCCCGGTGGATGATTCCCAGCGCCTTGCCGTCCATCCCCGAGCTGTTGTGCGCGTAGCCGAGCCCCGAGCACACCTGCGCGGTGACGTAGGCCACGATGCCGTAGGGGACGGTGAGCCCCAGCTTCACCTCCTCCTGGAGGATCTTCCGGAGGTCGACCCCGTTCACGTACTCCATCGCCATGAACAGGGAGTCGTTCAGCTTCCCCAGCTCGTGGATCTGGATGATGGACGGGTGGTGGAGCTGGGCGGCGATCCGCGCCTCGTCCAGGAACATCTGGACGAACTCCGACTCGTGGGAGAGGTACGGGAGGATCCGCTTGATGACCACCTGCTCCTGGCGCTCGGTGTCCTGCGCCAGGAACAGCTCCGCCATGCCCCCCACCGCCAGTCGCTTGAGGAGGGTGTACTTGCCGAAGGGGGCGGCGTTCTGGAGGGCACTCTCGGAAATGGCGTGGACCTCTGGACCTTCAGTACCCCTGCGGTCAGTACCGGTAAAAGCCCTCCCCGGACTTCTTCCCGAGCTTACCCGCTCTCACCATCTTCTTCAGGAGCTGGGGCGGCCGGAAGGACGGGGTGCCCAGCTCCCGGTGCAGGTATTCGGCGATCGCCAGCCGGACGTCCAGGCCCACCAGGTCGGTCAGCTTGAGCGGCCCCATGGGGTGCCCGTAGCCCAGCTCCATCGCCCGGTCGATGTCCTCGGCGGACGCCACCCCCTCCTCCAGCATCCGGATGGCCTCCATCCCCAGGGCGATGCCCAGCCGCGAGGAGGCGAAGCCGGGGTGGTCCTTCACCACGATGACCTGCTTGCCCATCCGCTCGCCGGCCGCCTGGACCGCGGCGAGCGTCTCCCCGGACGTCTGGTAGGCGCGGACCAGCTCCAGGAGCTTCATCACGTGGACGGGGTTGAAGAAGTGCATCCCCACCACGCGCTCCGGGTGGGTGGCGGCGGCGGCGATCTCGGTGAGGGACAGCGAGCTGGTGTTGGAGGCGAGGATGGCGTCCGGGGCGGCGACCTCCGACAGCTTCTGGAACAGCTTCTGCTTGACGGGGAGGTCCTCCGGCGCGGCCTCGATGATCAGCTGGCACCCGGCGAGATCCTTCAGCTCCCCGGTGGCGCGCAGCCGGCCCATCGCCTCCGCCTTCTTCTCGGCGGTCACCTTCCCCTTGGCGATCCCGGCGTCCAGGTTGTCCGCGATGCGCAGGAGCCCCTTGCGGGAGAGCTCCTCCGTCACGTCGTAGAGCGTGGTGCGCCAGCCGGCCTGGGCCGCGACCTGGGCGATGCCGTGGCCCATGGTCCCGGCGCCCACCACTCCGACCGCGCTGATCTCCGGCATCGTGCCTCGCAGTGTAGCGGGAGTCCGTTGACGAGGAAGCGGCGATTGGAGAGGGGAGAGACGCGGGAGGTCAGCGCGATGGCGGGAGCCTTGCCGGCGATGAGGGGACCGCGCGGCGCCGCGGCGGGTACCGAGCTGGGGCTAAGGCGACTTCTTCGCCCGCTTCTCCAGGAAGGCGGTCATCCGCTCGCGCTTCTCCGGCGAGTCGAACAGCAGCGCCTGGCCCAGCCGCTCCGCGACGGCGGCGTCCTGGCCGCGCGCGGCGGCGTTGAGCGAGACCTTGGCCACCTGCACCGCCAGGGGCGCGTTCCTGGCGATCTGCGCGGCCAGGTCCTTCGCGGACTCCAGCGCCTTCCCCTCGTCCACCAGCCGCTCGAACATCCCCAGCGCGTTCGCCTCCTCCGCCTCGACGATCCGCCCGGTGAACACCAGCTCCTTCGCCCGCCCCAGGCCCACCAGCCGGGGCAGCCGCCAGGTGCCGCCGGCCGCCGGGTAGATCCCCAGCGTCACCTCCGGCAACCCCACCTTGCAGGTGCGCGACGCCACGCGCAGGTCGCACGCCAGCGCCAGCTCCAGCCCGCCGCCCAGCGCGAAGCCCTCGATGGCGGCGATGGTGGGGCGCGGGAAGTCCTCCACCTTCTGGAACAGAGTGGCGTTGATGGCGAAGAACGCCTCGCGGTGGGTACGCTCGCGCAGCTCCGCGATGTCCGCCCCGCTGACGAAGAACCTCCCCCCCGCCCCGGCGAGCACCAGCGCCCGGACCGCGTCGTCCGCGGCCAGCGCGTCCAGCGCCGAGGTCAGCTCCCGGACCACCTCCAGGTTGACGGCGTTGCGGGCCTCGGGGCGGTTGATGAGGACGGTGGCGACGCCGTCCTGGACTGCGCGCTCGACGATCATTCGCTCCCCCTAGTAGAAGCGCGGCGCGAGGAGCAACCACGAATGAGAGCGGTGGTCTTCCGGAAGCATGGCGACGAGAGCGTGCTGGAGCTGGCCGACGTGCCCGACCCGGCGGTGGGCGCGCGCGACGTGCGGGTGAAGGTGCACGCGGTGGCGCTGAACCACCTGGACCTCTTCGTGCGGGCGGGCATGCCGGGGTTGAAGCTGGCCTTCCCCCACATCCTCGGCTCGGACGTGGCCGGCACCGTGGAGTCGGTGGGCGCGGAGGTGAAGGACCTCCAGGCCGGCGCGGAGGTGGTGATCAACCCCGGGATCTCGTGCGGCGCCTGCGAGAAGTGCCTGGGCGGCCAGGACTCCCTCTGCCGCGACTACATGATCCTCGGCGAGCACCGCGCGGGCGGCTACGCGGAGCTGGTCACCGTCCCGCGCCAGAATATCCTCCCCAAGCCCAAGCGCCTCACCATGGCCGAGGCCGCCTGCGTCCCGCTCACCTTCCTCACCTCCTGGACGATGCTCGTGCGGCGCGCGCAGGTCCGGCCGGGGGAGACGGTGCTCGTCCACGCCGCCGGCTCCGGCGTGGGGTCGGCCGCGGTGCAGATGGCCAAGCTGGCCGGCGCCACCGTCATCGCCACCGCGTCCTCGGACGAGAAGCTCCAGCAGGCCAAGGCGCTCGGGGCGGACCACCTGGTCAACTACGCGCGGCAGGACTTCCTCGAAGAGGTGAAGAAGATCACCGGCCGCAAGATGGTCGACGTGGTCTTCGAGCACGTCGGCGCCGCCACCTGGGACAAGAGCGTCGCCTCGCTGGTCTGGGGCGGCCGGCTGGTCACCTGCGGCGCCACCAGCGGCTTCGAGGCCAAGATCGACCTGCGCGTCCTGTTCCGGAAGCAGCTCTCCCTGCTGGGCTCCACCATGGGCTCCAAGGGAGACCTGTTCCACATCCTGCGGCTGGTGGAGGAGGGCAAGCTGCGGCCGGTGTTGGACCGCACCATGCCGCTGGAGCAGGCGGCGGCGGCGCACAAGCTGCTGGCGGGGCGCGGGCAGTTCGGCAACGTGGTGCTGGTGCCGTAGCGAAAGGAGCGTGCGGTGGCCGACGCGTGGATCGTGGAGGCGGTGCGGACGCCCATCGGGAAGCACCGGGGCGCGCTCAGGGACGTGCGCGCGGACGACCTGGCGGCCATCCCGCTGAGGGCGCTGGTGGAGCGGGCGAAGCTGGACCCGGAGCAGATCGACGAGGTCTACCTGGGCTGCGCCAACCAGGCCGGCGAGGACAACCGCAACGTGGCGCGGATGGCGGCGCTGCTCGCCGGGCTGCCCAACTCGGTCCCCGCCGCCACCGTGAACCGCCTCTGCGGCAGCGGCCTGGAGGCGGTGGTGCAGGCCGCGCGGCAGGTGCGGCTGGGCGAGGCGGAGGTGGTGCTGGCCGGCGGCGTGGAGTCGATGACGCGCGCGCCGTGGTCGCTGCCCAAGCCTTCGGACGGGTTCCCCACCGGCAAGGTGGAGGCGTACGACACGTCGCTCGGGTGGCGGTACCCGAACCCGAAGCTGGCCGCCCTGTTCCCGCTGGAGCAGATGGGCGAGACGGCGGAGAACGTGGCCGAGAAGTGGAGCGTCTCCCGCGCCGACCAGGACGCCTTCGCGCTGGAGTCGCACCGGCGCGCGGTGGCGGCGCAACAGGCCGGGCGCTTCGCCGCGGAGCTGGTGCCGGTGGAGGTCCCGCAGAAGAAGGGGCCGCCGCTGAAGGTGGAGGCCGACGAGGGCCCGCGCGCGGACACCTCGCTGGAGAAGCTGGCCGCGCTCAAGCCCGCCTTCCGCGACGGCGGGAGCGTCACCGCGGGGAACTCGTCCACGCTCAACGACGGCGCGGCGGCGGTGCTGGTGATGAGCGACCAGGCGCTGAAGAAGTCCGGGCGCGCCCCGCTGGCCCGCGTGGTGGCCTCCGGGACGGCGGGGGTGGACCCGCGGCTGATGGGCGTGGGTCCGGTGCCCGCCTCGCGGCGCGCGCTGGCCGCCGCCGGGTGGAGGGCCGCGGAGCTGGAGCTGGTGGAGCTCAACGAGGCCTTCGCCGCCCAGGGCCTGGCCTGCCTGCGCGACCTGGAGCTGGACCCGGCGAGGGTGAACGTCAACGGCGGCGCCATCGCGCTCGGCCACCCGCTGGGGTGCAGCGGCGCGCGCATCCTGGCCACCCTGGTGCACGAGCTGAAGCGCCGCGGCGCGCGCCGGGGGCTGGCCACCATGTGCATCGGCGTCGGGCAGGGGATCGCGCTGCTCGTGGAGGGCGCCTGAAAAAACAGGGCTTGCCCCTGGGCGGCGCTTCCGGGGACGCTAGCGGGCAGGTGCGATGATCAAGCCGTTCCTGCTCGGGCTGAAGCCCACGCTGCACATCTCCCATCGAGGCGGCGCGGCGCTGGCGCCGGAGAACACGCTGGACGCGTTCCGGATGGCGGTGGAGCGCTACCGCACGGACATGCTGGAGCTGGACGTGCGGCTGACCCGCGACGGGGTGGTGGTCGTCTCGCACGACGCCACCACCGGCCGCTGCTGCGAGCGCGACCTGCAGATCGCCGCCACCAACCTCAAGGAGCTGCAGCAGCTGGACGCCGCCCACCGCTTCACGCCGGACGGCGGCGCCACCTTCCCGTTCCGCGGCAAGGGCCTCCGCATCCCCACGCTCCAGGAGACGCTCCGCGCGTTCCCGGACGTGAAGATGAACATCGAGCTGAAGGCGACGATGGAAGGGCTGGTGGATGCCTTCGTCCAGGTCATCCGCGGGGAGAAGGCGGTGGACCGGGTCTGCTGCGGCTCGGAGCTGGACGCGGTGGCCGGCCGCCTCTACCGGGCCATGCCCGAGGCCTGCCACTTCTTCCCGCGGGAGGCGCTCACCACGTTCTCCATCGCGCTCAAGATGGGGATCGACCCCACCGGCGACAACCGGTTCGACGTCCTCGACATGCCGGTCTACTACCAGGGCGAACGCCTCGTCGATCCCGGCTTCCTGGAGTCCGTCCGCGGCGCCGGGAAGTGGGTCAACGTCTGGACCGTCGACGACCCGGAGGAGATGCGCCGGCTGATCAAGGACGGCGTGGGCGGGATCATGACCGACCGGCCGGACGTGCTCCGGGACGTGCTCTCCGGCCACTGATCGGATGTGGTAAGAGGTGAGCAACGGCGCCCCTCCCTCAACGGGAACCGGCGCCCGCGCGTTGTGTGTCGCAGAAGGGCTGGATGGCCATCCTGTCAGAACGGATGCGAACGCCCCGGCGGAACCACTTCAGGGTCGCGCTGCTGGTCAGCCTCGCGCTCCACGCGCTGATCCTGGTCTGGCTCCTCGAGCGCCCGGGCGCCCTTCCGCTCACCCCGCCCACGGCCGAAGCGCCGATCGCCGTCCAGGTGATCGAGCTGCCGCCCCCGAGCCAGGCGGGGCCGAAAGCCCGCGCCCAGGCGCCGGAGGCCGCTGCCACCGGAAAGGCCGGGAAGAAGAAGCCCTCGGCCGAGCGCGCTCCCGGCGCGGTCGCCCAGCGTGGGCCGGAAGCGCCGGAGGGAGGGGGAGACGCGCCACACTCCACCAACCTGATGCCCTCCGGGGACGCGCTGGAGGAGATCGCCGGGGGCGGCGGCGCCGGCCCGGTGGTCCTCGGGGATGAGGGCGAGCCCCTCCCCTCCTCCGAGCGCTACGGGTGGGCGGGCCCCGGCTCCGGCATCCACGCTCCCCGCATCCCGAAAGACCTGGTGGGCGAGACGGTGGCCGAGGCGCAGGGGAAGCACCGCGCCGAGCTGGGCATCGTCGACCCGTACTTCCGCGACGTGGCGAAGGCCCTGGAGGGCGGCTGGCACGCCGACCAGCGCGCCCCGCCGCCCCAGACCCTGGCGGAGGCGGTGCGAGACTTCGGCACCGCTCTGCAGCGTTACAAGGACGTATGGCTGGAGGGCGCCGACCGCTACGGCAAGACGGGGAACCCGCTCCCGCCGGGGGTGGGCGAGGCGTTCGACCACGGCGTGCTCGCCGACGCGTCGGACCACATGAAACAGGTCATCGGCTACCAGACGCTGATGAGCGCCGGCTTCACCTCCGTGCGGCGGGCCGTGCTGCGCGTGGTGCAGGACGACACCGGGAAGATCGTGCTGGTGGAGCTGGTGGAGCCGTCCCGCGACCGGGAGATGGACCGCCAGGCGCTCGCCGACGTGCGCGCCGCCGCGGAGAAGCTCCCGCCGCCCCCCGCCTCGCTCCTGGGCCGCAAATCCCAGCTCTCCAGCTTCTGGACCTTCGAGATCAAGCTGCGCGTCATCCCCCCGACCACCGGGATCGCCTTCGAGTTCGACGAGAAGGGCGTCGAGCCGTTGGTGCCTTTCGGACACCAGGTCAAGAAGTCCGTTCGCTTGCTTTATTTCAATTAGTCGGGGCCGGAGCCGTTGATCTCGCGGAACCGCGAGCTCACCTTGAAGCGCCCGGGGCAATCGGACTAACCATGAGGGAATGCCGTTGCCAAGCGGCCCTTCCAGCTCGGTAGAAGCACAGACATTTGCCTGGTTTTCGCGCCCGCACGCATTCCTGGCGGAGTGCCAAGCCCAGTTCGGAGACTGCTTCACGCTCCGGGTGCAAGGGTGGGGAACGCAGGTGGTGGTGAGCCACCCCGACGCCATCCGCCAGGTGTTCACCGCTGAACCGGACGTGCTGCACGCGGGCAACAACGACTTCCTGCGCCCGCTCTTCCGCGAGGGCTCGCTCCTGGTGCTGGACGGCGAGCGCCACCGCCGCACGCGCAAGCTGCTGATGCCCGCCTTCCACGGCAGCGCCCTCAAGCGCTACAGCCGGGCCATCGCCGACACCACCAAGGCCCTGATGAGGGCCTGGCCGCTCGACCAGCCGATGCCCATGCAGGAGAAGCTGCTGGAGCTCTCCCTGGAGGTGGCCATGCTGGCCATCTTCGGCCTGCGTGAGGCGGAGGCGCGCTACCACCCGGTGAAGAAGCAGCTCACCACCCTGATGAAGGCGGTGAGCACGTCCATCACCCTGGCGTCGGCCGAGCGGAGCGCCGCCGCCGCCCGCTTCGACAGCATCCGGAGCCAGCTGGACGCGCTGCTCGCCGAGGAGCTGGCGCACCGCCGCGCGCACCCGGACGCCACCCGGACCGACGTGCTGGCGCTGCTGATGGAGGCGCGGGACGAAGCCGGCCAGCCCATGAGCGAGGGCGAGCTGCGCGACGAGCTGATCACCCTGCTTCTGGCCGGGCACGACACCACCGCCAACGAGCTGGCCTGGGCCCTGCTCGCGCTGGACGCGAACCCCGAGGCGCGGGACCGGCTGGTCGAGGACGTCGACAAGCTGGGCCCTTCGCCCGACCCGGACGCGCTGGTCCGCCGGCCGCTCCTGGGGGCGACGGTGAACGAGGTGCTGCGGCTGCACCCGGTGGTGCCGGCGGTGTCGCGGAAGGTGATGAAGCCGTTCCGCGTCGCCGGGCACGTGCTGGAGCCCGGGACGGGGGTGGCGCCCGCCATCTTCCTCGCCCACCGCCGCGCGGAGTCCTTCCCGGAGCCGGAGGCGTTCCGCCCCGAGCGCTTCATGGAGCGGGACCCGTCCCCCTTCGAGTACCTGCCCTTCGGCGGCGGCGCGCGCCGGTGCATCGGGATGGGCTTCGCCCTGCACCAGATGAAGCTCGTGCTGGGGACGGTGCTGGGGGAGCTGGAGCTGCACAGCGCCATGCGCCACCCGGTGCGCGAGGTGCGGCACGGCGTGCTGGTCGGACCTTCCGAGGGCGCGCGGATGATCGCCCGCCGCCGGCCGGAGCATGCCCGCCGCAACACCATGGACAAGGAGCTGGAATGCGGGACGCGGAGCTGATGGAGAAGGTGGTCCGCGCCGTGCGGGATTCCGCTCCCCGACCCGTGGATCCCGAGCCCGCGCACCGGCTGGTGGACGACCTGGGCTTCGATTCGCTCCGGATGGCCTCGCTGGCGATCGCCCTGGAAACGGAGATGGGGCAGCCGGTGTTGCTCAACGACTGGATCGCCTCCGCGCCTTCGCTCTCGGACCTCACCGTGCAATCGCTGGCCACGCACATGGCGGCCAACCTGGAGCCTGGGAGCTGACGGGTGCCTTTCTCGCCCGAGGAACGCGACGGGGTGCTGTGGTTGACGCTGGAGACGCCCGGCGCCTCGGTCAACATCTTCAACAGCGCGACCGCGAAGCAGACGCTGGAGCTGATGCGGCAGGTGGATCCGGGGCGGGTGCGCGCGGTGGTGATCCGCAGCGCCAAGGCCACCAGCTTCATCAACGGCGCCGGGGTGCTGCTGGTGACGTACGTGAAGACGCCGGAGGACGTGGCGGCGGAGAGCCTTCCGTACCGTGAGGCGTACGCCGCGGTGCGGGCGTGCCCGGTGCCGACGGTGGCGGCCATCCAGGGGAGCTGCTGGGGGTGCGGGCTGGAGCTGGCGCTGCAGTGCGACCACCGGATCGCCGCGGACGACCACGGGACGCAGTTCCGGCTCACGGAGATGTCCGATTACGTGGAGGTGCCGCTGTTCGGGTCCACGCGGTTCCTCGCCCCGGTGGTGGGGATGCGGAAGGCGATCGATCTGCTGCTGTGGGACGACCGGTGGGGCGCGCGGCGGGCGCTGGAGGAGGGGTTGATCCAGGAGGTGGCCGCGCCGGCAATGTTTCCGGAAGCAGTGGAGGCGTTCGTGCGGCGGGTGGTGCGGGGGGATGTCCCTTCTCAGAAGACGGCACCTCCTCGCCTGGGGCCCGACCCGCTCGCGGTGATCGCGGAGGCGAGGAAAAAAGTGGAGTCCATCCCGCCGCTGTATCACCGGACGTTCGGGGACACGCTGGACCTGCTGGAGCTGGCCGCGCGCGGCGAGGTGGGGGAGGAGCACGCACGGCGCGGGTTGCTGGCCACCACCGCCAGCACCACCCACCCGAACGCCAAGGCGGCGTACGGGATGTTTCACCTGCGCCAGACCGCCGCCACCCTGGCGATGTGGGGCGCCCAGGTCGACGAGCACGCGATCGCGCTCGGGGGGGAGGGGCCGGGGGTTCTCCGGTTCTTCGAGGAGCTTCGCAAGAGGCAGCCGCTGGCTGGGGTGCGGGTTCTTGCGGCGCCTCCGGCGGATCTGATTCGTGCTCCCGTCGCGCACGCGCCCAACTCGCCCGGCGCACACGCGCCCAACTCGCCCGGCGCACACGCGCCCAATTCGCCCGGCGCGCACGCGCCCAACTCGCCCGGCGCGCACGCGCCCAACTCGCCCGGCGCGCACGCGCCCAACCCGCCCGGCGCGCACGCGCCCAACCCGCCCGGCGCGCACGCGCCCACTCTCACGATCCTCGTAGGGCCGAACGATGCGCGGGGAGCGGAGGACGTAGAGGTCTCACCACCCCTGTTCCCCCCTCCTGACTCGGGCGCGGACTCCCTCTGCTGGCCCATTCCCGGCGGCCCCTTCGTCGAGCTGCACGCGGCGCGCGGGGCCCGGAGCGGCCTGGCGCACGCGCTCCAGCGCGCCGGCTTCCAGGTGGCCCTCTCGCGCGGAGACGCCTACGGCTCCCACCAGCTCCTCGGGGCGGCACTGGCCGCGCTCGCCTCGATGCTCCTCGACGGTGAGACGCCGCACACCGTGGACCGCGCCCTCCGCGAGCTGGGCCTGTTCCGCCGCGCCCCGGCGCTCCTCTCCTCCCTCCGGCCGCTGGGCGCGTACGCGGCGGTGGCGCTGGCCGGGCGCGCGTTCGGGGGGCAGGCGCCGCAGGGGCTGGCCCCCGCGCTGGCCCAGTTGGAGGCGCCCGCGGACTTCCGCGCCGGCCGGGACGCGCCCGGGCTGATCGACGAATTCCTCCTCTGGCTCCTCCCCGTGGCGCTGGACGGCTCCTTCCAGCACCCCAGCTTCGTGGACCTGGCGGCGCGAGAGCTGCTGGACTTCCCGGTGGCCCGGCTCAGCCTGTGCGCGCACCTGACGCCGGACCGGGTGCGCCGGGCGCTCGAGGGCGTCCCGGCCCGGCTCCCCGCGCGCGCCCGCGCCCGCGCCGAGGCATACGCGGGGGCCGGCAAGGGGTTCTATCGGTGAGCACACTTCCGGTCGCTGTGGTGACGGGCGCAGCCGGCGGCATCGGCGAGGCGGCGGTGTTCTCTCTGCTGGCGCGGGGGATGCGCGTGGTGGCCACCGACGTGCGCAGGGACCGGCTGGACCACCTGGGCGAGCACCCCGGGCTCCTCCGCCACATGCTGGACGTGACCCACCCGGACCACGCCTACGAGGTGGCGGAGTGGGCGGTCCGCGAGCTGGGCCGGGTGGACGCGCTGGTGAACGCCGCCGGCGTGTTCGCCCGCACGCCCGCCACCGCCATGGACGAGCTGGTGATGCGGCAGATCCTCTCCGTCAACCTGGAGGGCGCGCTCCGCTGCACCTCGGCGCTGGGGGCGAAGATGGCGCAGGCGGGCCACGGGCGGATCGTCCACGTCGCCTCCGTCTCCGCGGTGGGCGGCGCCGCGCTGGCCAGCGTCTACGCGGCGTCCAAGGCGGGCCTGATCGCGGCGGCGCGGTCCGCGGCGCGCGAGCTGGGCCCGCGCGGGGTGCGGGTCAACGTGGTGTCGCCCGGCATCATCGACACCGAGATGCTGGCGCCGGACCGGGCGATGGCCGAGCGCTTCGTCGTGCCGCGCATCCCCGCTGGGCGACTGGGCCAGGCCAAGGAGGTGGCGGAGCTGATCGCCTTCCTCGCCACCAACGCGCCGGACTACATGACCGGTTCGGTGCTGGTCCTCGACGGAGGGCTGAGCGTTGGCTGACGCGCACCAGCTGCTGGCGGACGCGCTGGGGTTTCCGCCCGAGGAGGCGGTGCTGGACCGGCTCCTCCGCTGGTCCGAGCACGAGCCCTCCCGCGTGCGCCTGTACCGGGTGGACTGCCGGGCGCGCGGCCAGATGGAGACCACCCCCTTCACCGGGCCGGAGCTGGTCCGGGCCGCGGGGCGGGCGGCGGCCGCGCTGCGCGAGCGCGGCGTGCGCGCGGGCGACCGGGTGGTGATCTGCCTGCCGAACCGCGAGCCGTTCGTGGCCGCGTTCCTGGGGGCGCAGTGGCTGGGGGCCATCCCGGTGCCGCTGCCGCCCCTGGGGCTGATGGCCGCGCCCGGGGCGCTGTCGGAGCGGATCCGGAGCGTGGTGGCGGATTGTTCGCCCGCGGCGGTGGTGGCGGACGCGGCGACGCTGGCGAGCCTGCAGAAGCTCACCCCGGAGGCGCTGGACGGTCGGCCGGCGTTCGACGCGGTGGAGCTGGAGCGCGAGGGCCCGGCGGCGCCTCCCCGCGAGCGCCAGCTCCCCGGGCAGACGGCGTTCATCCAGTACACGTCCGGGTCCACGGCGGCGCCGCGGGGCGTGGTGGTGACGCACCGGAACCTGGGGGCCAACTGCACGGCCATCGCGCGGCGGGGCGCGTTCGAGCAGCAGGAGCGGTTCGTGAGCTGGCTGCCCGGCTACCACGACATGGGGCTCATCGGCGGGCTCCTGGAGTCGCTGCACCACGGGCACGTCCTGTACTGGATGGACGCGCAGGACTTCATGAGCCGGCCGCCGGTGTGGCTGAGGGCGATCAGCCAGTTCCAGGCGAACATCTCCGGCGCGCCGAACTCGGCGTACCGGCTGTGCCTGCGGATGGCGCAGCAGGACCGCGGGCTGGGGGAGCTGGACTTGCGCTCCTGGCGGTGGGCGTTCTGCGGCGCGGAGCCGGTGGACATCGGCACCATGCGCGCCTTCACGGACGTCTTCGGGCGATTCGGGCTGCGGAGGAACGCGCTCCATCCGGTGTACGGGCTGGCGGAGGGAACGCTGGCGGTGACGTTTCCGGCAGCGGGGGAGCTGGTCCACGTGGACCGGGTGTCGCGCTCCGCGCTGGCGGCGGGGCGGGCGGTGCCGGCGGAGGGTGAAGGGTCGGTGGATCTGGTGTCGGTGGGGGCCGCGATGCCGGGGCACGAGGTGCGGGTGGTGGACCCGGCGACGGGCGCGGCGGTCGGCGAGCGGCGGACGGGGGAGGTGGTGACGTCGGGGCCGTCGGTGACGCCGGGGTACTACGGGCAGCCGCCGCGGGAGGGGTCGGAGCTGCGGACGGGGGACCTGGGGTACTTCGCGGACGGGCGGCTGTACGTGGTGGACCGGATCAAGGACCTGATCATCGTGGCGGGCCGCAACGTGTCGCCGGTGGACGTGGAGCGGGCGGCGCAGGTGGAGGGGGTGCGGATGGGGCGGGTGGCGGCGCTGGGGGTGCCGGACCCGGAGCACGGGACGGAGGCGGTGGTGCTGCTGGTGGAGCCGTCCGAGAAGACGCCGGAGGCGCTGGCGGAGATCCGGGAGCGCATGGACCGGGCGCTGCGGGCCGAGCACGGGCTGGCGCCGAAGGAGATCGTGCTGTTGCCGGGGGGGACGCTGGAGCGGACGTCGAGCGGGAAGCTGATGCGGCGCCGGATGCGGGACCGCTATCTCAGCGGCGAGCTGGCGGCGCTCGCGCTTGACCGGGGGCTGAAGTAAGGAGGAGCCGTGTTCCCGAGGGTGCTCGCGTCTCTGGCGTCGGAAGTGGCGGACCTGGATGAGCTGGCGTTCGTGCGGAAGTACCCGGACGCGTGGCTCATCTGGGAGAACCGCCTGGGCGAGCGGTCCACGCTGCCCCAGTTCACGATGGCCATGGGCGGCGACGGCGGCGGCAAGCCGCGCAACGAGTTCGAGCCGGCGGCATACCGGCTCCTCGGCGCGATCAAGGAGCTGACCATCGGTCGCAACGGGGACGGCATCCTGATCAACGACTCCACCGTCTCCGACAAGCACCTCGTCCTGCAGCAGGTGCCGGGCGGCGGCTGGACGGTCTCCGACGCGGGCTCCAAGAACGGAACGAAGGTGGACGGCCAGCAACTGGCGCCGGAGACGCCTCACCCCTTGAAATCCGGCGCCCAGATCCAGATCGGCGCCGTGAAGCTCACGTTCTTGTCCGCGGCCAGCTTGTTCAAACGCGTCACCGCGGTCTGATCGCTCAGCCCAGCCGCGCCGACAGCTCCGACACCACCTGGTGCACCGACCGGCCCGACGTCGCGCAGGTGAGGGACGCCCGCGCGTAGAGGGGCTCCCGCTCGCGCAGCCGCCGCCGGAGCTCCGCCATGGCCTGGGGCCGGTTCTGCATGGGGCGAAGATCCCCCTGCTTCACCACCCGGTCCCAGTGCTCCTCCGGCGACGCCTTCAGCCAGATGCTGGTGGTCCGCTCCTGCAGCAGCCGCATCGCCTCCGGCGACGTCACCACCCCGCCCCCGGTGGCCAGCACCGCCGCCCGCCCCGTCCCCAAAAACCGCTTCAGCGCCAGCAGCTCCACCCGCCGGTAGTACTCCTCGCCGTGGATGGCGAACAGCTCCGGCAACGTCATCCCCGCCTCCGCCTCCACCAGCCGGTCCAACTCCAGAAAAGGCACCTTCAACCGCTCCCCCAGCGCCTTCCCCACCGTGCTCTTCCCCGCCCCCCGCAACCCCAGCAGGGAGAGCACCTTCCGCTCCGCCGGCGCTCCGTCCGCCAACAGCGAGGCCGCCGTCGCCCCCAGCGCCACCGCCACCGCCTCCAGGTTCAGCACCGAGATGTTCGCCCGCCCGGACTCCAGGTCGGACAGGAACCGCTCCGACAACCCCGCCGACCTCGACAGCTCCCGCAGCGTCAGCCCGCGCTCCTGCCGCAGCGCCCGCACCCGCTCTCCCAGCCCCTCCAGCAGCTTCGACCCGTCGTGCACGCCTGCACTATATTTCGTTTCAACCCGCCCGGCAATGCAGTATGTTGCAGGGATGGCACTCGGTCACGAACCCGCCGCCGCCAGCGAGCGCGTCCCCTCCTTCCAGACCTCCCCGGACCAGTACCGGCACTGGAAGCTGCGGTTCGACGGCGAGGTGGCGCGCCTGTCGATGGACGTGCAGGAGGAGGAGGGCCTGCGCAAGGACTACACCCTCAAGCTCAACAGCTACGACCTGGGGGTGGACGTGGAGTTGGCGGACGCCGTCCAGCGCATCCGCTTCGAGCACCCGGAGGTCCGGGCGGTGGTGATCACCTCGCTCAAGGACCGCATCTTCTGCGCCGGCGCCAACATCTTCATGCTGGGCAGCTCCTCCCACCCCTTCAAGGTGAACTTCTGCAAGTTCACCAACGAGACGCGCCTGGCCATCGAGGACGCCTCGCAGCACAGCGGCCTCAAGTTCATCGCCGCGCTCAACGGCACCGCCTCCGGCGGCGGCTACGAGCTGGCCCTGGCCTGCGACGAGATCCTCCTCATCGACGACGGCAGCTCCGCCGTCTCCCTCCCCGAGGTGCCGCTTTTGGGCGTGCTCCCCGGCACCGGCGGCCTCACCCGGGTGGTGGACAAGCGCAAGGTGCGCCGCGACCTGGCGGACTTCTTCTCCACCGTGGCCGAAGGCGTGAAGGGCAAGCGCGCGGTGGAGTGGCGCCTGGTCGACCAGGCCGTCCCCAAGAGCAAGTTCGAGCAGGTGGTCGCCGACCGCGCGAAGGCGCTCGCCGCGAAGTCCGACCGCCCCAGGGGCGAGCGCGGCCTCCAGCTCTCCCCCATCTCCGACTACCGCTTCCTCACCCTCGAGCTGAACCCGCAGCTGCGGATGGCCAATCTCACGCTCCGCGCCCCGGACGCGCCCGCGCCCGCCTCCCCCGCGCAGCTCCTCGAACAGGGCAGCGACGCGTGGGTGGTGCGCGCCTTCCGCGAGCTGGACGACGCGCTGCTGAAGCTGCGGATGAACCACCTCGACATAGGCACCGTCGTCCTCCGCGCCGAAGGCGACCCCGCCCGCGTCCTGGAGCACGACCGCTTCGTCTTTGCCCACAAGGACCACTGGCTGGTCCGCGAGGTGCTGGCGCTGCAGAAGCGCGCCCTCAAGCGGCTGGACCTCACCTCCAAGACGCTGTTCGCCTTCGTGGAGCCGGGCTCCTGCTTCGCCGGCTCGCTGCTGGAGCTGGCGCTGGCGGCGGACCGCAGCTACATGCTGGACGACCCCAAGCGCCCCACCGCGCTGCGGCTGGGGCCGCTCAACGACGGGCTCTTGCCCATGTCCAACGGCCTCTCCCGCCTGCAGACGCGGATGCTGGCCGAACCGCCGCGGGTGAAGGAGATCACCTCCCACGCGGGCCCCTTCGGCCCGGAGGAGGCGCTCGCCGCCGGGCTGGTCACCTTCACCCCGGACGACCTGGACTGGGACGACGAGCTGCGCATCGCGCTCGAGGAGCGGGCCTCCCTCTCCCCGGACGCGCTCACCGGGATGGAGAACAACCTCCGCTTCGCCGGCCCGGAGACGCTGGAGACGAAGATCTTCGGCCGCCTCTCCGCCTGGCAGAACTGGATCTTCCAGCGCCCCAACGCCGTCGGCGAGCGCGGCGCCCTCACCCTCTACGGCCAGGCCGGCCAGCGGCCCACCTTCGACGTCCGCCGCACCTAGCACCTGGGAGGATCTCACGACCATGGCCCACCTCAGCGACGAGAAGATCCCCAACAACGTCGACCTCGCCGGGGACAAGAAGCTCCAGCGCGCGCTGGAGCAGTGGCAGCCCAACTTCCTCCAGTGGTGGATGGAGATGGGCCCGGAGGGCTTCCAGGGCAACGACGTCTACCTGCGCACCGCGGTGAGCGTGGAGGCGGACGGCTGGGCGCACTTCGACTACGTGAAGATGCCGGACTACCGCTGGGGCATCTTCCTCGCCGAGGCGGTGCAGGACCGGAAGATCGGCTTCGGCGACGCCATGGGCCAGCCGGCGTGGCTGGACGTCCCCGGCGAGCACCGCAACACGCTCCGCCGCCTGATCGTCACCCAGGGCGACACCGAGCCCGCCTCGGTGGAGCAGCAGCGCCGGCTGGGCCACACCTGCCCCTCGCTCTACGACCTGCGCAACCTCTTCCAGGTGAACGTGGAGGAGGGCCGCCACCTGTGGGCCATGGTCTACCTGCTCCACCGCTTCTTCGGCCGCGACGGCCGCGAGGAGGCGGAGGAGCTGCTGGGCCGCCGCAGCGGCGACCAGGACCGCCCGCGCATCCTGGGCGCGTTCAACGAGCCCATCGAGGACTGGCTCTCCTTCTACATGTTCACCATGTTCACGGACCGGGACGGCAAGTTCCAGCTGCTCGCCCTGGCCGAGTCCGGCTTCGACCCGCTGGCGCGCACCACGCGCTTCATGCTCACCGAGGAGGCGCACCACATGTTCGTGGGCGAGGCGGGCGTGCAGCGGGTGGTGCAGCGCTCCGCGGAGCTCACCAAGCAGTCGAAGAACGGCGACCCGCGCGAGCTGGGCGGCATCGACCTGCCCACCGTCCAGAAGTACCTCAACCTCTGGTACTCGCTCTCCCTGGACCTGTTCGGCTCCGAGATCTCCACCAACGCCGCCTCCTTCTTCGGGACCGGCCTCAAGGGCCGCGCCAAGGAGGAGAAGTTCGAGGACCACGTGGCGCTGCAGGGCACCTACCCCATGGAGGTGTTCGAGGGCGGCGCCTTCAAGCACCAGGACGTCCCGCTGCGCTCGGCGATGAACGAGGTGCTGCGCGACGGCTACGTGGAGGACTGCCAGCGCGGCGTGGACCGCTGGAACAAGGTGCTGGCGGAGGCGGGGCTGGGCTTCCGCTTCGCCCTCCCCTCGCGCCGCTTCCACCGGCACCAGGGCATCTTCGCCGGCCACCGCTTCGACCCGGAGGGGAACCCGCTCACCCAGGAGGCGTGGGAGAAGCGCCAGGGCGACTGGCTGCCCTCCGCGGCGGACCGGGCCTACGTGAAGTCGCTCCAGGCCAGGCCCCTCTACACGCCGGGGCAGATGGCGAACTGGATCGCCCCGCCGCCGCGCGGCATCGACGGCAAGCCCCTGGACTTCGTCTACGTCCGCACCGAGCCGTGACGCGGCGGCCAGGCCCGGCGGCCGGCCGATCGGGGGCTCGCGTATTCCCGCCGTGGCCTGACGGCGGCGTGCCGAGTGCTCAGTTTCTCACGGGAAGGTTGGCGGTGGTCGCCACCCCTGAACGAGGACTGAGCGAATGAGAAAGTACACGTGGATACCCGCAGGGCTGATGCTGCTGGGAGGCGCGGCGCTCGCGCAGGCCGCCGTCGATCCAGATCCAAGCCACAACACCGCCGCTGGCCAGGTGACCAGCGACGTCAACCAGAGCGTGGACGAGGGTAAGGCCGCCCTCAGGGGCCAGCGGTCCGGCCTCATGATGGGCGAGCTGCAGGACGGCCGCATGGTGAGGAACTCGATCACCACCAGCGCCACCGGCCTCTTCCTGGGCCAGGGCGTGAACGCGGCCTGGGAGCGCTCCTTCACCGAGAAGTTCTCCGGCGTCCTGGGCGCCAACTTCTCCCGCACCCGCGCGGCGGACGGCGCGCTGACCGCCTTCGGCGCCATGGTGGGCGTGGACTGGTTCATCATCGGCCAGAACAACGAGGGCCTCCGGCTGGGGCCTCGCGTCGACGTGGGCTACGGCCGCGACACGGTGGGCGCTGACGACCACTTCGCGACCATCGGCCTGGCGGGCGAGGTGGGCTACAACTGGATCGCCTCCAACGGCATCACCGCGGGCCTGGGCGCCGGCCTCCACGGCCAGACGGGGAGCACGATCAACGGCCTGGGCACCGGCACCTGGTTCCCGTACGGGTCGGTGAACCTCGGCTACAGCTTCTAGCCGAGCGAGGCCAGGAGCACGCGGCCCCCCCCCGGCGCTCGTCGCCGGGCGGGGCCGCGGTCATTTCTCGGGGGCCGGCGGCGACAGGTAGACCTGGAACATCTTGTCCTCGCGGAACGACTTCTTGGCCAGGTCCTTCACCTCCGCCCACGCCACCCCCGGCCTGATGAACACCGGGGACAGGTCGGTGAGCCCGCCGGCCGGACGCGCGGGCTCCGCCTCGCGCGCCAGGGCATCCGCCATGGCCGGGGCGTCCTCCGCCAGCAGCTCCAGCGCGCGCTGCGCCCCTTGCTGGATGCGGATGGCGTCCTTCGGCTTCGGCGGCGCCTTCGCCGCGTCCTTGAAGGCGCGGTCCACCGTGTCCGGGAAGGCGTAGGGGTCCGGGTTGCGCGCCGGCGAGGTGGCCACCAGGAAGTCCTGCCCCCGCACGCTGAAGCAGCGGACCTCCGCCCACGGCGCCTTGCGCGCCTTCCCCAGCGCCGCCGCGACCTTGACGTCCGCGGCCCGGGCCAGCGCCTCGCACGCGCGCCGCCTGCCCTTGTCCAGCTTGTAGCCGACGGCCGCGAAGGGGAACGGCCCGGTCTGCCGTTCGGTCAGCGGGAGCGAGGCCGGGTCCAGCTTGGCCGGCGTGGGCCGGTCGTCGGGGATGGTCGGGGGCAGCCGCATGCTCTGGTCCAGCATCGCCCGCGCCTGGTCGAGGGTGATCGCCCCGGCGAACACGGTGGTGACCGCGGTGGTGAGGTAGTTCCTCCCGAAGAAGGCGACCACGTCGTCCTTCTCGATGTGCTCGCGCGTCAGCGGCGTCCCGTCCACCGGCGAGTTCGGGTCGGTGGGCGGGAAGAGCAGCCGCTCCAGGCGGGCCCAGGGCATCCCGTCGCCGCGCGGCTCGGGCGGCTCGGTGTTGAGCAGCGGCACCACCTTCTGCAGGTCCACCAGCGACAGCCGCGGGCTGGTGACGTGGACGATCACCGCCGCCGCCAGCTCGGCGAACTTGTCGGAGGGCGCGTCCAGCGCGTAGGTGGTGGAGGAGGGCGTGCTGCGGAGCGCCAGCGTCCCGCCACCTTTGCGCACCAGCTCCTCCAGCCGGGTGCCCTTCTCGTCCACCACGCCGTCGAGGATCGCCCGCCCCAGCATCCGGGCCACCCCGCCCTTGCCCTCGGGGTCCTGCGCCCCGCCGGCCCGCACCACCAGGCGGAGCGAGGACCAGGTCGCCGCCGGCAGCGGGACCACCACCAGCTCGCTGCCGTCCTCCATCGCCTCCGGGGCGGGGGGGGGCGGCGCGGCGGCGCGCGCGGCGGCGGCGAGCGCGAGGAGCAGCGCGGCCGGGAGCGCGCGGCTCACCTGGGCACCTCTCCGTCGGTGAAGGCGGTGGCCTCGGTGGAGGAGACCTCCGGCGAGAAGAAGAGGTGCACGGACTTCTCGGGCAGGAGCTGCGGTCCCAGCAGCTCCACCAGCTTCTTGGCATCCATCTTCTCCAGCGCGGCCTGCGCGTCCGCGCCCACCCAGTCCGGCGCCGCGTCCAGCCCGGCGAGGATCTCCTCCGCCAGCAGCTCCGGCCGCGCGTCCACCTGCTGGAAGCGGCGGACGGCGTCGTCGCGGGCGGCGGTGAGCTGTTCGGCGGTGTCGCGGCCCTCGCGGAACGCCTGCACCTCCTGGCGCACGTGCGCGGAGAGGTCCGTCCCCGCCGAGGCGTGCTCCGGCAGCCACACCGTCACGCCCTTGAACGGCGCCTGGGCCACCGCGCGCGCCTCCACCTGGAAGGACGAGGGCAGCCGCCGCAGCCGCGTGCCCACGCGGTCCTCCAACAGCTCCACCAGCACCCGCGCCGCCGCCACCTTCTCCGCGTCCGACAGGTCGAGCGGGAAATAGAACAGGTGGGACTCGTCGCGGGTGTGGAAGCGGTGGTTCATCGGCAGGGTCAGCTTGGGCGGCCGGAAGGTGTTGCGCTCGCCGCCGGAGTGGCGCGCCAGCAGCGCCTCCATCGCCGCCGGGTTGAACCCGCCCGCCGCGATGGCGGTGGCGTTGGCGGGGCAGAACATCGTCTCCACGAAGCGCTTGGCGGTGGGCCAGGTGAGCGACTCGAGCCGCTCCGCGTCCACCTCCGGCCGGTAGCGGGCGTCGGAGGTGAAGGTGAACATCGACAGCCGGCCCAGCAGCTCGTCCAGCGGGGAGCGGGGCGCGCCGTCCACCGCCGCGCGCTCCACCGCCGCGGCGTAGGCGGGCGCGTCGAAGGCCGGCTCCAGCAGCGCGGTGACCAGCTGGTTCGCCGCGCCCATCATCTCGTCGCGGTGGGCGCGCAGCGTGAACACCGTCTCGTGGGGGCCGACGCTGGTGGTCAGCCGCGGGGTGGCGCCGTGCATCGTCTCCAGCAGGTCGCCGTACTTCACCCGCCGGTGCATGGAGAGCAGCGCGTGCACCGCCACCAGCGTGCCGCCGTGCACCGACGCCTCGTCCGCGTAGCCGGCGCCGAAGCGGATCACCAGCACCGACTCCAGCGACTGGCGCGGGGCGATGATCCGGCGCAGCTGCCCCTCCCCGCCGGCGATCTTGATCTCCAGCCCCTTGGCGGAGGCCGGGGGCGCGGCCGGCACCAGCGCCGCCAGCGCGAGGGCGAGCGCCGCGCCGCTCCTCACGGCTGTCCGCCCTGCGGCGGCGAGGCGGTGGCGGCCACCCGCACCTTCACCTGCTGCTGCGCGTCCATCACCTCCAGCCCGTTGGCCTGGGCGCGCTTCTTGGTCAGCTCGTACACCTTGGCGTCCAGGTCGCCGGTGCCGACCCGCTGCTTGATGCGGGTGAGCCGGTCCTCCCACCACTCCAGCGGGCGGCCGGCGAAGAAGCGGTGCTCGGTCACCTCGCGCACGGCGAGCGCCGGCGTCTGCGGCGCGGGCCCGGCCGTCGTCCCGGGCGTTCCTCCCGTCTGGGTCGTGGGCCCACCCTGCTCCGGGTTCTGCTGGGAGGCGACGCCGGTCGCGTTCGTCCCCGGAGCGCCGGGCTTGCCCCAGTCCTTGTCCTCCACCACCAGGCCCTGCGGGTTCCAGCTCATCCAGCGGCCGACCTTCTGGCCGGCCACGTAGTCGCCCTCCTCCGCCTTGGCGCCGCCCGGGTGGTAGGCGAGGTATTTCCCCTCCAGCTTGTCCATGCGGTAGTTCTTCTGCTGGGCGACCTTCCCGTCCGGGAAGAACTTCACCGACGGGCCCTCCAGCTTGTCGTTGGCGTAGCTGACCTGCTCCGTCTTCATCCCGTCCGGGCCGAAGGTGGTCCAGGTGCCGACCTTCTTCTTCTCGTTCAGCGACCCGGTCACCTTGGGCGTGCCGTCCGGGTAGAACAGGGTGTACGGGCCGAGGATCTTCCCGCCCGTGTAGTTGAACTGCTCCAGGCCGTTCTTGGTCCGGACCCGCCACGGGCCCTCGGGGAAGCCGTCCCTCTGGCAATACAGCGCGCGCTCTCCGGAGCCGACGGAGGTGGTGGTCAGCGACCCGCCCTTCCCGCACTCCAGCGACTCCTTCTTGGAGACGTAGACGGCGATCCCGAACACCAGCAGCCCCACCATCACGGTGAGGGTGAGCCTCGGCCCCGGCCCGGCCGTCCCGCGGGAGAGCGGATACGGGTCCTCGCCCTCCTCCAGGTCCACCGGGCCCTCTTCCCCCACCTTCCGGATGACGGCCCTCATCATGAAGAAGCCCAGGCCGAGCGTGGCCAGCTCGGCGGCCGAGCGCGCCCAGCCGGAGGCCTGCACGGCGATCTCCGGGATCTCCAGGCCCAGGTCCGACGCCAGCTGGAGGCCCCAGGTGGCGCCGATCATCGCCATCGCGCCCATCAGCGCCGACTTCGCCTGCCTCCCGCGGCCCGGCTTGTCGGACTCGCTCTCCAGCCGCTGGAACGCCTCGGAGAAGAGCACCCAGGAGCCGTAGACGTTGTAGAGCGGGATGAGCGCCAACCCCAGCGTCCGCAGGGGCGACCACGGCCAGCGGGACTGGGTGCGGCTGAGGATGGCGCCCTGGGTGACGTGGTAGGCGCCGTACGCCAGCCACAGCGCCACGCCCATCACGTACCAGAAGCCGCCCAGCGCGTTGGAGGGGAAGCCGAGGATCAGCGGCTGGGAGATGAACGCCCACCACAGCGACGGCGCCGCGGTGGGCGCCACCGCCTGGAGGATGATGAAGAACGCCAGGGCGCCGAAGGCCATCTGGTGAAACTGGAAGAGCTGCTCCTCGGGGAGCTGGGCCTGCTGCCACTCCCGGAGCTTCTCGGTGAAGGCGCCGTGGAGCGGCGCCAGCGCCTTGATGCCGGGCGAGCGGTTGTCGCTGGGGAGCGGCAGGTCGGACTCGTCCAGGTTGGGCAGCGCCGGCTTGGGCGAGGATGAGGCGCGGACCTTCGGGGGCGGCCGGGCGGCCGAGGCGACCGGTCTGGAGGCCGGTCCTGGGGGGCTGGAGCCCCGCTTCTGATCGGGCATCGCGAGGGGGGATGTTACCGTGGGGTGGCCATGTCGCCCAGAAGCAGCCGCACGCGTGAGGAGGTCCCCCCCGAGATCCGGCCGCGCGGGGACCTGCGCGCCCGCCTGCCCCGCCGCAAGCTGTTCGTCGCCCTGGCGGGCAACATCGGCGCCGGGAAGACCACCGCGGCGAAGATGATCAGCCAGGCGCTGGGGTTCGAGCTGTTCGACGAACCGGTGATCGACAACCGCTTCCTGCGCGACTACTACGCCGACATGCGGCGGTGGTCGTTCACGCTGCAGCTGGAGTTCCTGATCAAGCGGGTGGAGCACCACGAGCTGATCCACACCGTCCGCAAGAACTGCGTGCAGGACCGCACCCTGTACGAGGACCCGGAGATCTTCGCCAAGTACCTCCACGGCCTGGGGCACATGACGAACTCCGAGCTGGACCTGTACTTCGAGTACTTCCAGCGGGTGGCGGCGGCGGTGAAGAAGCCGGACAAGGTCATCTGCTTCAACGTGCCCAGCCTGGAGGTGCTGCTGGACCGGATCCGGCAGCGCGGCCGCGAGGAGGAGAAGGGCATCGACTCCTCGTTCCTCCGGGGGCTCAACGGCTACTACTCGTCGTTTCCCCAGGTGATGAAGAGCAAGTACGGGGTCGACTGCCTCACCCTGGACGTGTCGTCGGTGGACATCCGCCACGGGCGGCGGCGCGAGGAGTTCCTGGACACCGTCACCACCTTCCTGGCTTCGTAGCGGCCATGGCCAAGAGCGTGGTGATGACGCACATGATCCTCCCGTCGGACGCCAACCCGCTCAACGCGGCGTTCGGCGGGAAGGTGATGGAGTGGATCGACATCTGCGCCGGGATCGCCGCGCAGCGGTACTGCCGGAAGGTGGTGGTCACCGCCTCCATGGACGACCTCCACTTCCACGTCCCCATCCGGGTGGGCTGGATCGACACCGTGCGCGCCCGCGTGCTGGCCGCGTTCCACACCTCGATGGAGGTGGGCGTGGTGGTGGAGGCGGAGGACGCCATCCGCGGGACGAAGCAGGTGGCCACCACCGCGCTGCTCACCTTCGTGGCCCTGGAGGCGGACGGGTCCAAGGCGCGGGTGCCGAAGCTGAAGCTGACGACCGGGCCGGAGAAGCGCGCCTTCCGGCAGGCCCACGCGCGCCGGGAGGAACGCCTGGCGCGCAAGGCGCACGGGCACGAGGACTGGCAGCACCTGGTATGAGCCGGGGCGGCCGGAGGGCCGCCGCCATCGAAGAAGCCGCCCCCTCCGGGACCTTTGGCTACTTGTGCAGCGTGACGGTGTGCCCGTCGCTGCCCAGGTCCTGCGGCCCGTTGACGGTGAGCGGGGCCCAGCCCTGGGCCTCGACGATCACCGGCTCCCCGGCGAAGGGCGAGCGGTTGGGGAAGTAGACGTTGGCCAGCTCGTTGGTGCTCATCTGGGCGATGGCCTCGCCGCGCTGCTTGAAGCCGACCTGCAGCCCGGTGAGGTAGCTCCCGTCCTGGTCCACGAACTTCAGGGTGAACCCGTCGGAGGGGACCATCTCGATCTCGGCCGGCGCCGCGGGGGACACCGCGCCGGCCTCCCGGTACGAGGGCCGGTAGCCCGCCGCCACCGCGGAGACGCGGGCGGACTCCCAGGCGACCTGGACCTGCGCGCGGCCCTGCACGCCGGTGCGCCCGCGGAACAGCTCCTGGCTGGCGCAGGTGCCGTCGTCGGACTTGCAGTCGGTGGCGTCCTGGCTGACCGTGACCAGCGTGCAGGACAGCGGGGAGGCGGTGACCGCGTCCAGCAACAGCAGCGCCCCGCCGTCCGGGCCGCACGCGTCGCCCTGGCCCTGGCCGGGGAGCGCGTCGCCGCGGGCGGAGTCGTCCAGGCGCTCGTCGCCGCTGCCGCTCACGTCGCGGCGCTTCACGCAGCCCGGCGACAGCGCCGCCGCGAAGGCCAGCGCGGCGCAGAGCGCTCCGGCCACGGACGCGCGCATATCAGGTGTTGAAGGAGCTCCCGCATCCGCAGGAGGACTTGGCGTTGGGGTTGGTGAACTTGAACCCCGCGCCCTGCAGGTTCGTGACGTAGTCGACCTCGGTGCCCCGGAGGGAGCGGGCGGACTGGGCGTCGGTGGCGACCTTCACCCCGTCCTGCTCCCACACCAGGTCCCCCGGCCGCGCGTCCTTGATCACGTTCAGGTCGTAGCTGAAGCCGCTGCACCCCGAGGGCACGACCCGGACCGACAGGTGGTGGCCCACGAACCCCTGCTGCTGGCAGACGAGCTTCACCTGGGCCACCGCCTGGGCGGTCAGGCGGAGGGGCGCTCCCGTGTCGGGGGCGGGCGTTTCGGCGGGGGCGGCGACGGCGGTGGCATCCATGATGCTCGTATATATCAGGCGGGCGCGCGCGCGCTGCCCAGCGAGCGGCCCCCGTCCACCGCGACGATCTGCCCGGTGACGTAGGAGGGCCCGGTCAGGAGGAAGAGCACCGTCCGGGCGACGTCCTCCGCGCTCCCCAGCCGCTGCAGCGGGACGTTGGCGCGGATCGCCTCCAGCGAAGCGGCGTCCAGCGACTCCGGCGGCAGCACCGCCCCGGGCGCCACCCCGTTCACCCGGATGGTGGGCGCCAGCTCCAGCGCCAGGCACCGGGTGAGCGCGCCCATCGCCGCCTTGGTCATGCAGTAGGCCGAGTACTGCCGCCACGGCTGGAAGACCCCGCCGATGTCGAGGACGTTCACCACGTCGCCCCCGCCGCGGGCGAGCATGCGCCGGACCACCGCCTGGGTGAGCAGGTAGGGCCCGCGCGCGTTGATCGCCCACTGGCGGTCCAGCACGTCGAGGGGGGTCTCGGCGAAGGGCGCCCGCTCGAAGATGGCGGCGCTGTTGACCAGGCCGGCGATGGGCCCCAGCTCCGCCTCCACCGCGGCGGCGAGCGGCTCGGCGGCGGCGGGGTCCGAGAGGTCGGCCCGGAAGCGGGCGGCGCGGTTGCCGTCGGCGCGGACCGCCCGGAGCGTCTCCTCCGCGGCGGCCTCCGACCCGTGGAAGTGGACCCCCACGCTGGCCCCCGCCCGGCCCAGGGCCTCGGCGATGGCGCGGCCCACGCGCACCCCCGCCCCGGTGACCAGCACCACCTTTCCCTCCAGCGGCCGCATCTTCGCGTCCATGGCGTGAAATGCCCTCCGGTCCCCGGTTATACCCGTCGCCATGGGTCAAACGTTCCAGGAGCACCTGTCGTCGGTGAAGCAGGGGATCCGCGAGGTCGCGGTCGAGGAGGTGAAGCGCCTCCTGGACGACAAGTCGGCGGTGAAGCTGATCGACGTCCGCGAGGGCGAGGAGTACTCCTCCGGCTGCATCCCCGGCGCCGTCTCCGTCCCCCGCGGCTTCCTGGAGATGCGGATCGACCAGAAGGCGAAGCGCGACGAGCCGCTGGTGCTGTACTGCCAGGGCGGGGCGCGGTCGGCGCTGGCGGCGAAGACGCTCCAGGACCTGGGCTTCAGCGACGTCGTCTCCATGGCGGGCGGGTACGGGCGGTGGACCGACCGCGGCTTCCCGGTGGACCGGCCGTTCAGCATGACCCGCGAGCAGAAGGAGCGGTACCGGCGGCACCTGGCCATCCCGGAGGTGGGCGAGGCGGGGCAAGAGAAGCTGCTGAAGGCCAAGGTGCTGCTGATGGGCGCGGGCGGGCTGGGCTCGCCGGCGGCGCTCTACCTGGCGGCGGCCGGGGTGGGGACGCTGGGGCTGGTGGACATGGACGTGGTGGACCTCTCCAACCTCCAGCGGCAGGTCATCCACACCGTGGAGCGCGCCGGGCAGCCGAAGACCGCCAGCGCGCGGGCGGCGATCGCCGCGCTCAACCCGGACGTGGAGGTGGTCCCGTTCCAGCAGCGGCTGGCCTCGGAGAACATCCTGGAGGTGCTGGAGGGGTTCGACCTGGTGGTGGACGGCGGGGACAACTTCCCCACCCGCTACCTGCTCAACGACGCGTGCGTGATGTTGAAGAAGCCCAACGTGCACGGGTCGGTCTACCGGTTCGAGGGGCAGGTCACCACCTTCGTCCCCGGCCAGGGTCCCTGCTACCGCTGCCTGTACCCGCAGCCGCCGCCGGCGGACATGGCGCCCTCCTGCGCGGAGGCGGGGGTGCTGGGCGTGCTCCCCGGCATCATCGGGCTGCTGCAGGCCAACGAAGCGCTGAAGCTGATCCTCGGCGTGGGGCAGCCCATGGTCGGGCGGCTGCTGCAGTTCGACGGGCTGACCACCCGGTTCCTGGAGCTGAAGCTGCGCCGCGACCCGGAGTGCCCGGTGTGCGCCCCCGGCCGGCGGATCGAGTTCATCGACTACGAGCAGTTCTGCTCCACCGCCGCGTAGCGCAGGGCGGTCAGAGCAGGTGCTTGCTGACGTCCACCGTGGCGTCGGCGGTCTTGTCCGGCTTGATCTCCACGCTGAAGGGCACCGGGTCGCGGAGCTGTTCGCCCTGCAGCTCCAGGTCGTGCTTGCCCTCGTAGAGGTCGATCTTCATCGAAGGGTACTTGCCGATCTCCTGGCCGTTCATCACCACCGACAGGTTCTGGACCCGCTTGGGGAGCACGGTCAGCTTCAGGAACCCGCGCTGGAACTCCTTGGTGATGGTGACGGTGGTGCCGGGGACGCCGTACTGGATCTCGTGCTCGTGGTAGGCGCCCAGCGGGTCGTTCTTGAGGATGACGGTGTCGCGCAGGTGCGCGCCGCGGGCTTTCTGGATCCCCGTGCCCTGGCCGATCTCCTCGATGTAGCGGTCCTTCCTGTGCTCGTCCGGGTGGTGCTTCACCAGCACCGTCACCGGGATGTTGGTGTCCACGGTGAGGAAGACGTCCTGGGCGCCCACCTGCGGCGTGCTGAACTGCTCCTTGAGCGCGCCGCCGAAGATGAACGCGGAGACGAACGCCACCGCCGCCACCGTGCCCAGCAGCACCGCCACCAGCTTGCGCCGGTTGCTCGACCGCAGGGCCTCCACGTCCGCCAGCCCGTCCAGCTCCGGCACCGGCTCCACGCCGCCGTCGTCGCGCACCTTCCGGCGCTTGGCGACCTTGGGCGCGCGGGCGTCGCGGCCGTCTCGAGCGTCCCGCGGAGGCGGCTTCTTGCCGCGGGCGCGCGGGGCAGGGGTCTCCTCGCGCTCCTCTCGCTCGTCCCGGTCGTCGCGGTCGTCGCGGTCGTCGCGGTCGTCGCGGTCCTCCGGCTCGGGCGGGCGCTCCTCGGCGCGGCGCTCGCGGGTAGGGGAGCGCTTGATGCCCTTGAGCGACGGCGCCCGCGGGAGGGCGCTGGTGGAGGAGACGGAGACGGAGCGGGAGGGCTCCCGGACGTCGACGTCGTCCGGGGCGAAGTCGGAGGCGCGGGCCTCGATGGGCTCGGGGCGAGGCGCGGCGGTGCGGGTGGGGGTGCGGCCGGGCGGCTTCGGCGACTGCGTGCCGGTGCCGGTCCCGGTGGGGTGGCGATCCAACCCCGGGCGCGACGGCTGCCGCGCCATGGCGGTCATGTTGGGGTCGGAGAGCTTGGGCGGGGCGTCCGTCAGCGCGGCGGAGACGCGCGAGGGCGCCCGCTCCTTGGCCTGCCCCAGCGCGGAGCGGGAGGGTTGGTTGCCCGCGCCGGCGAGCGACGCCTTGGGCATCGCCTTGAGGCCGGGGATGGAGGGGCCGGACTTGATGCTGTCGTCGCCCGGGTCCGGGCGGCCCAGCTTGGCCTCCTCGGCGAGGCGGTCCGCGAACAGCGTGGACATCAGCTCGGAGACCTGGACGGAGCCGGCGATCCACTGCTTGGAGACGAGGAACTCCTCCAGGGCCATGCCGAACTGGCGGGCGTCCGGGTAGCGCTGGTCCGGGTCCTTGGCGATGGCGCCCATCACGATGGGGTCCAGCTCCGCCGGGACCTCCGCCACCTGCGAGGGCGGCGGGATGTCGCAGGCGAGGGCGGCCTGGAGGGTGGCGATCTCCGAGTCCTTCTTCAGCGGGCGGGTGCCGGTGAGCAGCTCGTAGAGGGTGAGCCCGATGGCGAAGAGGTCGGCCCGGTGGTCGATGGGCTTGCCGGAAGCCTGCTCCGGCGCCATGTACGCGAACTTGCCCTTGATGGCGCCGGACTTGGTCATCGACGCGCTGTCGACGGCCTTGGCGATGCCGAAGTCCACCACCTTCACCGAGCCGTCGAAGCCGATGAGGATGTTCTGCGGCGAGATGTCCCGGTGGACGACCTTCAACGGGCGCCCGGAGTCGTCGGAGCGGGTGTGCGCGTAGTAGAGGCCCTCGCAGGCCAGCGCGACGATCCGGATGCCGATGGGGTAGGCGATCCACTGCCCGGTGCCCCAGGCCTTGCGCATGATGCGGCCCAGGTCCTCGCCGTGCACGAACTCCATGGCGATGTAGTAGGCGCCGTTGACCTCGCCCAGGTCGTAGATCTGCGCGATGTTCGGGTGGTTGAAGTTGGCCGCGATGCGGGCCTCGTTCAGGAACATCTGGACGAACTCGGGGTCGTCCGCCAGGTGCGGGAGGATCCGCTTGATCACCAGGTGCCGCTTGAAGCCCTCGATGCCGGTCTGCCGCGCCAGCCACACCTCGGCCATCCCGCCCGTGGCGAGCTTCTTCAGCAGCATGTACTTCCCGAAGGTCTGCTCCAAGGGGAGCGGGGATTGTAGACGGAATGGCCGGGATCGGATCCTTCCGGGTTGATGTTATGGGTCCACGGATGCTCGCCCGCCTCCGCTTCCGCGCCTCATGGGTCGAATGAAGCCAAGGCGCGCCCTCGGCCGGCGCCCCCCCCAGAGGCCGAAGCCTCCGGGCCCGGCCAGGCGCTCCGACCGCCCGCTGCGCGAGGACCTGGTGATGCAGGCGGCGCTGGAGGCGTACTCGCTGTTCCGCCGGGAGCGCTGGCTGGCGGACCGCGCGCTGGAGCACACGCTGCGCCCCAAGCGGAACCTCTACGCCAACGAGCGCCGCGCCGTCTCCGAGCGCGTCTACGCCGCCGTCCGCCGCCAGCGGGCCATCGACCACCTGCTCGCCTCCCTCCGCCCCGGCCTCGACGCGCTCCCCACCAGCCGGCAGGACCTCCTCCGCCTGCACGCCGCCCGCGTGCTGGAGGGTGAATCGCCGGCGGCCGTGGTGCGCTCCGCCGCCTTCGACGCCCTGGACGCGCGCGCCCTGGATCGGCTCCCGGAGGCCGCCGCCGCGCTGGAGAAGCTCCCCGCCGACCGGAAGCTGGCCATCCTCGGGTCGCTGCCGGACTTCCTCGCCCAGCGGATCCGCGACGAGCTGGGGCCGGACGCCGAGGCGGCGGTGGCGGCCATGAACACCCGCGCCCCGCTCTGCGCGCGCGCCAACACGCTGAAGGGCACCCGCGAGGCCTTGATGGAGCGGCTCCGCGGCGAGGGCGTGGACTGCCGCCCCACCCCGCTCTCCCCGCTGGGCGTCTTCCTCGACACCCGCCTGAACGCCTTCTCGCTGAGGTCCTTCAAGGACGGCCTCTTCGAGCTCCAGGACGAGGGGAGCCAGCTTCTGGGCCAGCTGGTGGACCCGCCCCCGACCCGGGTGGTGGACGCCTGCGCCGGCGCGGGCGGCAAGTCGCTCCAGCTGTCGGCGGAGATGAAGAACCGCGGCGAGCTGTTCGCGCTGGACGTGGACGGGCGGCGGCTGGAGGAGCTGAAGCGGCGGGCGCGGCGCGACGGCGTGCACAACGCCCGCATCCGCGAGGTGCCCGCCTCGACCCCCGAGGCGCTGGCCGCGCTGGAGGACCTGCGCGGGAAGGCGGACCGGGTGCTGGTGGACGCCCCGTGCAGCGGCACCGGCACCTTCCGCCGCAAGCCGGACGCGCGCTACCGCCTCTCCCCCGACGAGCTGACCATGCACGTGGACCGGCAGCGCGCGCTCCTGGAGCAGTTCTCGGCGCTGGTGAAGCCGGGCGGGCGGCTGATCTACGGCACCTGCTCCATGCTCCAGGTGGAGAACGAGGACATCGTCCAGGACTTCCTCGCCCGCCACCCGGAGTACACCCTGGTCCCGGCGGAGACCCGCGTCCCGGCGGCCGCCACCCGCGGCGGGTACCTCCGGCTCTACCCCCACGTCCACGGGACGGACGGCTTCTTCGGGGCCATCCTCGCCAGAGCGAAAACCTGATAGGCAACCCGGCATGACCGAAGCGGTTCGCTACCGCGTCTCCATGCCCCAACCGCACAGCCACCTGTTCCAGGTGGAGGCCCGGTTCCCGGCGGCGGACGACGCGCTCACCGCCGTGCTGCCGGTGTGGACGCCGGGCAGCTACCTGGTGCGCGAATACGCGCGCCACCTCCAGGACGTCACCGCCGCCACCGAGGACGGCGAGGCGCTCCCCATCACCCGGCCGGACAAGCGCAGCTTCCAGGTGGCCAGCCGCGGGCAGCCGGTGGTGTTCCGCTACCGCGTCTACGCCAACGAGCTGACGGTCCGCACCTCGCACCTGGACGGCACGCACGGGTACTTCAACGGCGCCACCCTCTTCCTCTACGCGGAGGCGATGCGGCGGCGCCAGCACCGGGTGCGGATCGACGCGCCCGCCGGCTGGCAGACCTTCGTGGCGCTGGAGCAGGAGGGCCAGGACTACGTGGCGCCGGACTACGACGAGCTGGTGGACAGCCCGTTCGAGATCGGCACCAGCGCGCCCTTGAGCTTCACCGCGGCCGGCGTCTCCCACCAGGTGGTGGTGTGGGGCGACCCGGCGCCGGACAAGGACCGGCTGCTGAGCGACCTGACCAAGATCTGCGAGACGGAGGCGAAGCTCTTCGGCGGCCTGCCGGTGAAGCGGTACCTGTTCCTGGTCTACCTGACGGACAAGGGGCGGGGCGGACTGGAGCACAAGGCGTCCACCGCGCTCCTCTTCCCGCGGCAGGGCTTCGCCAGCGGCAAGGGGTGGGAGGACTTCCTCACGCTCGTCGCCCACGAGTACTTCCACCTCTGGAACGTCAAGCGCATCAAGCCCAAGGCGCTGGTGCCGTTCGACTACTCGCAGGAGGTGTACACCTCGCTGCTCTGGGCGTTCGAGGGGACGACCTCGTACTACGACAACCTCCTGGTGCGGCGGGCGGGGCTGATGTCCGCGCCGCGGTACCTGACCCGCGCGGGCGAGACGCTCACCGCGCTGCAGGGAACGCCCGGGCGGAAGGTGCAGACGCTGGCGGATTCGTCGTTCGCGTCGTGGATCAAGCACTACCGGCCGGACGAGAACTCGCCCAACAGCGCCATCTCCTACTACCTGAAGGGCGAGGTGGTGGCGATGCTGCTGGACCTGGAGCTCCGCCGCGCCACGTCCGACGCGAACGGCCTGGACGACGTGATGCGGCTGCTCTGGTCGAGGTACGGAGACGAGCGCGGCGTGCCGGAGGACGGGGTGGAGGCGGCGGCGAAGGAGGTGGCGGGGAAGGACCTCTCCGCGTTCTTCGACCGCTCGCTGCGGTCGACGGAGGAGCTGGACTTCTCGGTCTTCGGGCACGTGGGGCTGGAGGCGCGCTTCCGGGTCCGCGAGTCCGGGGGCGACAAGGGCGGGACGCCGCCGCGGTGGAAGGGGAACGAGCTGCGCCCGCGCGGCTGGCTGGGGCTCACCACCAAGGGCCAGAGCGCGGTGGCGGCGGTGCTGGACGGCTCGCCGGCGATGCAGGCCGGCATCTACCCGGACGACGAGGTGCTGGCGCTGGACGGGTACAAGGTGGACGGGGGCGCGCTGGTGCAGCGCACCGAGGACAAGCGCCCCGGCGAGTCGGTCACCCTCACCCTCTTCCGCCGCGACAAGCTGCTCAGCGTGCCGGTGGTCCTGGGCGCCAAGCCCGCGGACGCGGTGTACCTGGCGCGGGTGGACAAGCCCACCGACGCCCAGAAGGCCGCCTACCAGAGCTGGCTGGGCGCGCCGTGGGACGAGGCGGAGTCCAGCAAGGACAAGGCCCCGGAGAAGAGCTGACCTCCGGGCTCAGCGCAGCTCCAGCGGCAGCGCCTGGAGCCCGCGCAGGGACATCGACCTCCGCCAGCGGATCTGCTCGCGCGGGACGGCCAGGCGCGCGCCCGGGAAGCGCTGGACGAAGGCGAGGAAGGCGGCGCGGGCCTCCAGCCGGGCCAGCGGCGCGCCCAGGCAGTAGTGGGCGCCGAAGCCGAAGGCGGCGTGCTTGTCGGGCTGGCGCGACAGGTCCAGCCGCTCCGGGTCCGCGAAGTGCGACTCGTCGCGGCTGGCGGAGCCGATGGAGGGCACCACCGGCGCGCCGCGCGGGATGGCCACCCCCGCGATCTCCAAAGGCTCCGTCGCGTAGCGCGGCGCCGTCACCTGCACCGGGTTGGTGAAGCGGAGCAGCTCCTCCACCGCCGAGTCGATCAGCGACGGGTCCTGGCGCAGGCGCTCCGCCTCCTCCGGGTGGTCCAGCAGCGCCAGCACCCCGTTGCCGATCAGGTTCACCGTCGTCTCGTGCCCGGCGAACAGGAGCAGGAACACGGACGCCACCAGCTCCACGTGGTCCAGCCGCTCGCCACCCTCCTCCTCCGCGGCCAGCATCGCGCTCAAGAGGTCGTCCCCGCGGACAGACCGCCGCCGCTCGATCAGCTCGTTCAGGTACCGGTAGAGCTGCCGCGTCCGCAGCACGGTGCTCACCAGCCCGAAGAAGCCCCTCCCCTCGAGGTCCACCAGCCCGTCCACCAGGTGCCGGAACCGCGCCCGGTCCTCGTCCGGCACCCCCATCATGTCGCAGATGACGGTGATGGGCAGCGGCAGCGCCAGGTCCGCCAGCAGCTCGGTGGTCCCGTTGGCCTGCATCTTGTCCAGCAGCAGCGCCACCAGCGCCTCCATCCGCCCCTTCAGCGCTTCCACCCGCGCGGGCGTGAACGCCCGGTGCACCAGCCCCCGCAGCCGCCGGTGGTCCTCCCCGTCGCGGAGGATCATCGTGTCCCGCAGGCCGAGGCTGAAGGTGTTCATCACCCAGGACTCCTTCAGCCCCGCCCGGCGCCGCTCGTGGACGAAGCGCGCCTCGTCCTTCAGCACCGCCACCACGTCGTCGTAGCGGGCGACGAGCCAGGCGTCCGACTGGAACGGGCGCGGCACCCGGACCACCGGGTAGTCGCGCCGGAGCGCGGCGTAGATGGGGTACGGGTCCCGGAGGTGCTGCTCCAGCGGGAAGGGGAACGCCGGGGCGGGAGAGGCCACCCTCCGACGCTACCTCCGGGGCCGGTGGCCTGGCGAGGAGGCGAGGGCCGGGCCCCCCGCGCACCTGGAGTCGAGGGAAATACCGGCGCCCGCGCATGCGCACTACACTCGGCAATCGACCGATGGAGCCGGTCCTGCTGGGCAGATACCGTCTGAGCTCCCGCCTGGCGACGGGCGGCATGGCCGAGGTGTATCTCGGGCGCGCCCTGAACCCGGACGGGACCACCACCGGCCGGTCGGTGGCGGTGAAGCGCCTGCTGCCGCACCTCTCCGGAGAGCCGCAGATCGTCCGGATGTTCCTCAACGAGGCCCGGATCACCGCGCAGATCGACCACCGCAACGTGGTGCGCATCCTGGAGCTGGGGAGCGACGAGGACCACTCGCCCTTCATCGTGATGGAGCTTCTGGACGGGCACTCCTTCGCGGAGATCCGCCACCAGGCGGCGCTCGTCCCCCAGCGGGTGCCGCTGGGCATCACCCTGCGCGTTCTCACCGAGGCCTGCCGCGGCCTGGACGCCGCCCACCGCGCGGTGGACGAGAACGGGCGCCCCCTGTGCATCGTCCACCGCGACTTCACCCCGGAGAACATCCACGTCGGCTTCGACGGCCAGGTGAAGGTGATCGACTTCGGGATCGCCCGCGCGGAGAACGCCACCTCCTCCACCGAGCCCGGCACCCTCAAGGGCAAGTTCTTCTACATGTCGCCGGAGATGATCGTCGGCCGCCAGGTCGACCACCGCGCCGACATCTACGCCGCCGGGGTGATGCTCTACGAGCAGCTCTGCGGACGCCGCCCCTTCACCGGCCAGAGCGCCGAGGAGGTGGTGGACCGGATCGCCTCCGCCCGTTTGAAGCGGCCCTCGGAGCTGGACCCCTCCGTCCCGCGCCCGCTGGAGGAGATCTGCATGATGGCGCTGGCCCGAAACCCGGACCAGCGCTTCGGCAACCTGGACGTGTTCATCGCCTCCATCGAGGCGGTGGGGGGGCTGGCGCGCATCGCCACCGCGGAGCAGCTGTCGATGTACGTCACCCAGCTGTTCCCGCTGGAGAAGGACACCAAGCGCATGGCGCTGATGAAGGCCCGCGCCGCCGACCCGTCCGTCCCGGCGATGAAGCCGTACGCCGGGCCCACGGTGGTGATGGTCTCCGACGGCCCGGAGCCCGGGTCCGCCCCCCCGTCCCGCACCCGCCAGAGCGGGAGCCGCGCGAAGTCCCCCTCCGGCGTCATCCCCGCGCCCGCCGCCATCGCCCAGGCCCGCGCCGCGGACGAGGCCGCCGCGGTCCAGGCGGAGCCCGAGGCCGACGCGCCCGCAGATCCCTCCCCGGAGGCGGGCGACGCGCACGCCGAGGAGTCCGCCCCGCGCCGGCCTCGCCGGACCGCGCTGTGGGCCGCGCTGGCGCTGATCCCCCTCGCCGCCGCCGCCGCCTTCGTGCTGATGCCCCGCACCCGGCAATCGACGGCGGACCGGCTGGCGGCCGCGGCGGCCACCCAGGACCGCGCCACCCGCGTCGCCAAGCTGGCCCCGCTCACCGCCGCCGAGGACGCCACCGCCGAGCAGCTCGGCAAGGCGGTCGAGCTGCTCCTGGATTCGGGCGCGGCGGACGAGGCGCTGGACGTGGCGGAGGGCTTCTCCCGCCGCTTCCCCAAGGACGCCGGCGCGCCGCTGCTGGAGGCGCGGGCCGCCATCGCCGCCCGCCGCGGGAAGAAGGCGGAGGCGGCGCTGGACCGGGCCTCCACCGTGAACCCCACCTCGCCGGAGCCGGACCTGATCCGCGCCGAGCTGCGCCAGATCCAGGGAGATGCCTCCGGCGCGCAGGACGCCCTGGCGGCGGCGGAGAAGAAGCATCCGGGCGACCCGGATCTGCTGGGGCGCACCGGCGTCATCCTCTCCCGCCTGAACGTGCTGGAAGCGGCGGGCACCAACCTCACCAGCGCGCTGGGCAAGAGGTTCGACCCGCTGTGGGCAGCCGAGCTGGGCTACGTCCGCCTCCGCCAGGAGCAGATGCCCGAGGCCACCCAGCTCTTGCGCCGCGCGCTGAAGAAGGACCCCGCCCTCTTCGAGGGCCACTACTACCTGGGCGCGTTGCTGGTGAAGCAGCAGGACGTCAAGGGCGCGGAGAAGTCCTACCGCGAGGCCGCCCGCCTGCGACCCGCCGACCCGCGCCCGCTGGTCTCCCTGTGCGCGCTGCTGATCGACAGCGGGCAGACGGACGACGCGCTGGCCGTGCAGCGCACGCTCCAGGAGCGGCATCCGAAGGAAGCGCAAGCCTGCCGGCCGCCCAAGGGTTAAGGCCCCTCCAGCGGGCCCAGGCGGGCTAGACTGCGCGGCCCACCCTTCGATGAACTATTCGGGTCCCATCACCGCCGCCACCGTGGTCCGCGAGCGCACCCGGTCGGAGCGCCTGGCGGTCCAGGAATTCCGCCTGGTGCTGATCAACACGGAGTCGGCCGGCACCGCGTTCCCGCTCAACCAGCCCGAGGTGAAGATCGGCAAGTCGCCGGAGAACGACGTCGTCATCGACCACCCCACGGTGAGCCGCAACCACCTGGTGGTGGTCCGCCAGGGCGACCGCTTCCTGGTGCGCGACCTGGACTCCACCAACGGCACCTTCATCGACGGCGCGCAGGTGAAGGAGGGCTACCTCCGGCCGGGCGTGATGCTGGAGGTGGGCGACGTCCAGCTCCGCTTCCAGCCCACCGTCACGCCGATGGAGATCGAGGCCGCGCAGGAGGGCCGGCTGGGCGACCTGGTGGGCAAGAGCCTGGCGATGCGGCAGATCTTCGCGCTTTTGGAGCGCATCGCCCCCACCGACTCCACGCTGCTTTTGGTGGGCGAGACCGGGACCGGCAAGGGCGCCGCCGCCAAGCTGATCCACAAGCTGTCGCCGCGCTCGCGCGGGCCTTTGGTGGTGTTCGACTGCGCCGCGGTGTCGGACTCGCTGATCGAGAGCGAGCTGTTCGGCCACGAGAAGGGCGCCTTCACCGGCGCGGTGGCCCAGCGCATCGGCTGCCTGGAGCGCGCGCACGGCGGCACGCTCTTCCTGGACGAGATCGACGACCTGGGGATGGACCTGCAGCCCAAGCTGCTCCGCGCCATCGAGGACCGCGAGTTCCGGCGGCTGGGCGCCTCCTCCGCGCCGGTGAGCTTCGACGCCCGCATCATCGCCGCCTCGAAGAAGAACCTGTGGGCGGAGACGCAGGCCAGCCGCTTCCGCGAGGACCTCTACTTCCGCCTCTCGGTGTTCACGGTGGGGCTGCCGCCCTTGCGCGACCGCAAGGAGGACATCGCCCTCCTGGTGGACGCCTTCGCCGGCGAGGGGCTGTGGGAGCGGCTGCCGGCGTCGGTGCGGGACCAGTTCATGGCCCACACCTGGCCGGGCAACGTCCGCGAGCTGCGCAACGCGCTGGAGCGCGCGCGCCACATGGCGGACATCCCCGAGCTGTCCGCGGACTCGCTGCTCAAGGAGTTCTCGTCCAACACCGGCGCCGCCGCGCCGCAGGGCGACTACGTGGCGGTCGACTACACCGGCCCCTTCAAGGACCGGAAGGACGAGCTGATCCGCGGCTTCGAGCGCGAATACCTCACCCGCCTGCTCTCCCGCGCCAAGGGCAACGTGGCCAAGGCCGCGCGCGAGGCGGAGCTGGACCGCAAGCACCTCTACTCGCTGCTGCACAAGTACGGCCTGGCGCAGAGCGGGAACGAGGACTGAGCCCGGTCGGTTGCGGCCGCAGGCCGCCGCATCAGCGTCCCCTGGGCCCGGGGACTGACGGGCGCGGCGAAGGCTACGGCACGCTGACGCTGGCGGACGCCTTCTTGCCGTCCGCGTCGGTCACCGTGACCTCGTCCGTGGCCGGGTGGGTGGGGCCGGCCGTGTAGACGACCGAGGTCCCGGTCGTCCCCGGCGCGGCGCGCATGGTGGCCAGCGAGATGGCCCCGTCGAACGACGTGCCGTCCGTCTTCGTCAGCACCCCCACCACGCCGTCGTCCCAGCCCACGCTGCCGCCCAGCCCGTCCGCGAAGGCGATGGCGTTGGGGTCGCCCTGGGGCGCGTCGCTCTTCAGCTGCCACTGGCTCCCGTCCCACGAGGCGCCGGTCGGGGTGAAGTCGTACCACTGCGCGGTGGGGCCGGGGCCCGGGTCGCGGGCGAAGACGGCCCAGATCCGGCGCTCGTCCGGGTGGACCGTGAAGACGCCGGCCAGCGTCTGGTTGATGCGGCCGTCGTTCACCGGCGACGGGATGGAGGCCACCGGCTCCTCGTAGGCGCCCCCCGAGTCGACGCGGGCGAAGCGGACCTGCCCGTCCGCGTACTGCCCGTACATCACCCAGGCGTAGTGGGCGGTCCCGGCCACCCCCATCAGCCAGGCGCCGGAAGCGCTCCCGTCGGCGAGCGTGCGGGGCGTCCAGGTCGAGCCGGAGGCGGTCAGCCGCAGCCGGTTGATGGTGGCGGGCGCGGTGGGCCCGGCCTCGGCCACGATGTTGCCGGCGAACACCCAGAGGTCATGGGTGGCGCCCAGCTGCGCGAAGAGGAGCGCGTGGTCGTGGCTGCCGCCGGCGCCGCGCGCGTCGTCCACGATCATCGTCACCGCGTTCGGGGCCCCACCCAAGCTCTGGAAGTCGTCCGGCGACGCGGGCGCCAACCCGGAGGTGATGCACATGGACCCCTGCAGCCGCGTCCCGCCCGGGTCCGACGCCGCCACCAGCACCGCCAGCACCTCCGCCCCGCCGGCCGTGGTCACCGCGCGGATGGTGCCGCGCCGGTCGCCGGCGTAGGCGCCGGGGATGACGATGGGCCCGGCCAGCGCGGTGTACCCGGCGATCGCCCCCCCGGAGTAGGTGAGCGCCAGCCGGTAGTACGCGATGTCCAGGAACCCGGCGCGGAAGAACAGCAGGTGCACCGTCCCCGCCCCGTCCTGCGCCGCGGAGATCAGGCCGGCGTTGACCGCGGACTCCACCGCCAGCGCCGAGGACTCCGGCGGCACCCAGGACCAGGTCTCCCCCTGGTCGCCGGAGCGCAGCAGCGAGAGCGTGCCGGACGGAGCGCCCGGCGAGCCGAAGGTGAACAGGTCGTGGTTGCCGTGGTTGTCCCGCACCACCACCGGCTGCCCGCCGCCCCAGTGCTGCTGCTGCGCGGCCCCCGCCACCGCCGGCGCCGCCCGCATGGGGACGTAGCCCGGCCCGCCCCCCAGCGACGCGCCGGACGCGTTGCCGGAGAGCGACCAGGTGTAGGGGCCCGTCCCGCCCAGCGCGGTGAAGACCTGCTGGCCCCCCGGGCCGACCTCGGCGCTGGGGGGCGAGACCGCCAGCGCCCGCGTGATCTTGCAGCCGGCGATCGCCAGGAACGCGCCGCAGGCGACCGCCACCCTGGAGCGCATGGCTACCCCGCGTCCGCCGGAAGGAAGCCGGCGTCCAGGCACAGCCCGGTGAAGTTGCCGTAGATCGTGCGACCGGCGCCGTAGTCGCTTCCCTCCACGAAGCCGACGGACCAGTCCCCCACCGTCTGCTCGTCCGGGTTGCCGCCCTGCCGGATCACGAGGTCGCCCTGGCGGATGGCCGGCATCGTCCGCGCCGCCTCGTCCGCCGCGGCGTGGATCACCACCGCGCGCGGGTGGCCCGCGTCGTACTCGCCGGAGAGGTCGATGGCCTCGCCCTGCTTCACGGTGAGGCCGTAGAGCGCCACCGTCACCTGCGCCACCAGGTCGATGTCGTGCTCGCGGTTGTTGTAGTAGCTGACCTGGAACGCCTCCTCGTTGCGCCGGACCTTCACGAACGAGACCTGGAGCGGGAAGAGCGCGTCCACGCTCCCGCCGAGCGAGTTCTCGCCCCCGCAGGCGAGCGCCGCCAGCGTCACCGCGAGGAGCAGCGCGCCCCCGATTCGGACCTTCATCGCTACTGCTCCACCGCGATGCGGATCGTCCCGTACCGGGGGTCGCGGTAGACGACCACCCGCTTGTCGTTGGACAGGTAGAACAGGTGCGGCTGGAAGCCGCCCGCGGTGTCGACGGTGGTCAGGTTCCAGAAGTTGCCCACCTTCTCGGCGACCTGCAGCTCGTCCTCCGCCGCCGGGCAGGTCTTGAACTCCGTGAACCCCGGGCGCACCGAGCACACGTGGTAGACGATGGACGGGTCCTTGGTGGACGGGCGGTAGGCGGCGGACGGGTACCACCCGGTCGATCCCCCCTGGACGACCACGTCCTTGGGCCGGAACGTCACCCCGCCGTCCGCCGTGGCCATCGTCTCCGCGAAGTACAGCGCCTGCCCGCCGGTGGCCTGCAGGTCGGTGAACGCCACGCCGTACTTGGCGCCGTCCCACGCCAGCGACGGGCCAGGGGAGACCAGCGCCGCGGCGGAGACGAGGAGCGCCGGGCTCCACGACGGGTTCCCCGAGCCGCCGTCGCGCCGCATGAAGTACACGTCCGTCCCGTACCCGTTGGGGACGCCGATCACCCGGTCCTGCACCAGCGCGGGCTGGTCCCCCACCATGAGCATCCGGGTGTGGCCGCCCCAGGCCCGCTTGTCGTTGCCGCCCTCCACCAGCATGGTGTGCGTCCACCCGGTGGGGCCGCCCTCCGCCAGCTCGAGGTCCGACGCGTTGTAGTCGCCGGTGCCCACGGACTGGCCGTTGTGGCAGTCGCGGTACGCCAGGTACCCCTTGTTCGTGCTGTCGAACGCGATCGCCGGGTAGACGCCCACCAGGTAGCCGGAGTTGCTCACCCCGTTGGAGCCCAGCGCCTCGTTGCTGTTCACCACCGCGATGTGCTCGGTCCACGCGTTGGCGCCGGTGCGGTAGGACGCGGCGGTGTCGTTGTTCCACCAGAACGTGGAGAGCTGCAGGTCCTTGGGCCCGCCCAGGTACGCCACCGCCGGCTGCCCGTTCGGCTGGAACGCCAAGGAGAGGCCGTTGGCGTTGTGGATGATCTGGACCACCTCGGGCTGGACGGTGACGTTCCCGTTCTGCCACTCCATGTATTGCACCGCGTAGCTGAGGTCCGTCCCGCCGTCCGGCAGGGCCCCCGCCCCGGCGTCCTCCTTCAGGTAGGCGATGCCGACCCGGTCGTTGGGGCCCAGCGCCGCGGCGATCTGCGGCGTGAAGTCGCTGATCAACGCCATCGGCGACGGGTCCAGCGTGAAGGTGCAGAAGCCGTTCACGCACCCGGCGTCCACGCCGCCGTCGCCGCCTCCGTCGTCGCCACCATCATCCCCGCCGTCCGGCGGCGGACAGCCCGGACACGCCACCAGCGACAGGAACATCGCCCCCAGCAAGATCCCGGCTCTCACGAGAGAAAACCTCCGACGCGGCCCGCCGCGCATCATGCCAGAGCGGCGGCCCTGGAGGGGGTGATTTCCCTCTGGAAATGCCCCATGCTCCGAGGGGAAATGACCCCGCCGGACGACGACGATCTGCTCTCCCGCCGAGCCCTGATCCAGCGCCTCACCTTCCTGGGCGGCGGGGTGCTCCTGTTCGCCTCCTGCAAGGACAAGGGCGGCGACAAGGACCGCAAGGAGGCGCCGCCGCGGCCGTCGCTCACCACGAAGCACCGCACCTTCACCAACGAGGAGTACGACTCCATGGCGGCCGCCTGCGAGCGCGTCCTCCCGCGCGACCAGGACCCGGGCGCCCTGGACGCCAACGTCCCCGAGTACATCGACCGGATGCTCCAGTCCCCCGAGCTCTCCCAGCAGCGCGATCAGTTCCTCGCCGGCATCGAGGCCCTGAACCGCCGCGCCCGCCGCGCTCACGAGGGGCTGCCGTTCTCGAAGATCCCGGTGGAGGACCAGGACGCCCTGCTCCAGGAGTGGAAGGAGTCCAGGCCGACCTCCGGGGAGGCCCGCTTCTACGAGCTGCTGGTGGTGTTCACGCTGGAGGGCTTCCTGGGCGACCCGTCCTACGGCGGGAACAAGGACCGGGTGGGCTGGGCGCTGGTCGGCTTCGGCACCTCGGAGCCGCCCCAGGGCTACGACGGCGAGCACCACCTCCACGCGCACACCGGGCACCCGCGGTGAGCATGGATCCGGTGGACGTGGTGATCGTCGGCAGCGGCGCCGGCGGCGCGCCGATGGCGCTGGAGCTGGGCCGCGCCGGCTTCAAGGTGGTGGTGCTGGAGAAGGGCGCGCACTACCGCAAGGAGGACTTCGTCCACGACGAGATCCTCAACAGCCGCCGCAACTTCTTCATGCCGCTGCCCTGGGAGGAGCCGCACCTGGTCCGCAAGGGCGCGGACGCCAAGTACCAGCGCACCAACGAGGCCTGGACCGCCAACTGCGTGGGCGGCGGCACGGTGCACATGAGCGGCTACTTCTACCGGCTCAAGCCGGTGGACTTCCGGCTGCGCAGCGAATTCGGCGAGGTGCCGGGCGCCAACGTCGCCGACTGGCCCATCCGCTACGAGGACCTGGAGCCGTACTACCAGAAGGCCGAGGAGGAGATGGGCGTCTCCGGCGCCGCCGTCCCCCACCCCTTCGCCGAGCCCCGGGCGAAGCCCTTCCCCCTCAAGCCGCTGGAGGTCCACCCCATCGCGAACGAGCTGGACGCGGCCTGCCAGAAGCTGGGGTACCACTCCATCCCCACCGCGCGCGGCATCATCAGCGACACCTACAAGGGCCGGAACGGCTGCGCCTACTGCGCGCTCTGCGGCAGCTACGGCTGCGAGCACGACGCCAAGTCCGGCACCAACGCCTCGCTCGTCCCCGCCGCGCTGGCCACCGGCAAGGTGGAGCTGCGCGCGCGCTGCATGGCCACCGAGGTGACGGTGGACGCGCAGGGCCGGGCGAAGAGCGTGGTGTACCTGGACCCGAAGGGAGACCGGCAGGAGCAGCCGGCGAAGGTGGTGGTGGTCTCCTGCACCTCGGTGGAGAGCGCGCGGCTGTTGCTCAACTCCACCTCCTCCCGCTTCCCGCGCGGCCTGGCCAACGGCAGCGGGCTGGTGGGCAGGAACCTGATGTTCAGCTCCTTCGGCGAGTCCAAGGCCTCCTTCCGCATCCAGGCGCGGAAGCAGAAGTGGCCCTGGCTGTCGGACTCGGCGCCGTTCGTGAACCGGAGCGTGCAGGACTTCTACGTGCTGCCGGAGGGCGCCGCCACCGGGGTGCG
>Ga0134122_10000028_pt1 | contig 64678 bp, 53 predicted proteins | sample KB302_FD_96461 | JGI IMG/M metagenome (GOLD analysis project Ga0134122, IMG submission 96461) | Terrestrial soil microbial communities without Nitrogen fertilizer from Kellogg Biological Station, Michigan, USA - KB3-0-2 | ecosystem: Environmental > Terrestrial > Soil > Unclassified ... | reverse complement strand
CCCCAACCGGTCACCGTCGATGCGGTCATCCGCCATCAGCAGCCAACGCGCCAACCGCTCCTCGATTTTGCTCCGCCCATTGGCCAGGGCCGTTGTGGTGGTCTGCAGCAGGAAGGCATGCGCGTAGCGCAGCATCGCGCGGTGAAGTGTATTGCTGCCCTCGTCGGCCTCACGCAGCTTACCTGCTCTTATCCGCCGTCCTGTGCCTGCAGACTGCATGTAAGTATCGTGTGACGCACGCTGATACCCCATCACAATCGCCAATCCAGTCATGCCCTCGCGACCAATGATGCCAACCTCGATGCCCGGCTTGCCAGAACCGTTGGCGACCACTGAGGCAAAACCCGCCTCAATGAAATAGACATGATCGATGCGTCTGTTGCGACCCTCCAGGGGGCGATGGACCGGAAGATCGACCGGCTCCAGGTGAGGCTCCAGCAAACCTAAGTCGGCCCGCGAAAGCCGTGACAAAATGTGGTTCGATGACACGGAGCCACCTCATGGCGCGGCTAGCGCCAATTGCCAAGGTGGACGGCCTATTTGATATTGGCCGAGATGACCTGAGCCGTCGATCAATCCCCAAAGGGGCGCAGCAAGCGTGATGACCGGCTAAGTTTGAGGCCAAGCGCGCGTAGCGAGGACGGGCTTGGTGCCGCGTATCATGTGATCCTATACCCGCCGACCAAGTAAGTACAACGGCCGAGCTCTAGCGTTGCCACATTGAGGCCGAGGCGCGCCACCCAGCGGACAATTCTTCGGGGTCCTGCTGACGACGTTCCGTCGGCCGTGATCCTGGATCACGCGCTCAGCGGTGGCGAGAGTTCGCAGCTTTGCAAACGGCTCAAAGAGCGAAACGTCCCGTACGTGCTCCACAGCGGATACGGCAAACTTGATGAAGCCTGCAGCGACGCGGTGCATGTGCCGAAACCAGCTAATCCTGACGTGCTCGTGACCACGGTTCTGGGTCTATTGCAGCGTCGGCGTCCCACTCTCCATCTCAATTTGTAGATGGAATTCCCTCGCCCATCTCAGACCGAAGCCGGCCGCTAGGTTCCGGCCATGAAATGGTGGCTTCTGCTACTAACACTCTCGAGCTCCGACCACCCTATTGCGTACCTAAGCTACGAAACCGAAGCCCTTTGCGAGGCTGTGGGCGAGGAGTTCACGGCCCGTGCCGATGCCAAGGGCTGGACTATCGACTACCGCTGCATCGACACCGGGAAACCCCCGGTTTGGCCTATGAGGTAATTGAGGTGCTTATATCGCCTGAGACCTTGTGGCGCTTACAATCCCGGCGCATCTAACAACGATGCTCGTGCTGCACCTTGGAGCCATCATTCGATGGTGGATGGGCTTTGCGCTGGGGGCGCTATTTGCGCGCCTCTGGATCCAGTTCGGGCTTGGCCGCGATGTGGACACGAAGAGATTTCTGGATGCCGCCCGCTGGCTTGAAGTTGCCTTTCTACTAGCCGCTGTCGGGGCGGGCGGAGTGGTCCTGATCCAATTTCTCACGAGCTAGTGTCTCGTCGCGGGGTCGAGGAATGCTGATGGCCCAGTGCCGCTCATCAGCGTACACGTTGCCGACTGGTCAGCGTCAGAACCGTGGTATTTCGTCCGGCACCGACCTGCGCAGTTCCCTGACCTCATCACCAAATGCGTCCAGCTGATCACTGAGCGCGTCGGTCGTATCGATCAGGTAGTCAAGGTGACCGCGCTCGATACTTGATGTGTTGGCCCTCAGGCGCAACGCGTTCACTAAGTCTCGCGACGGCCAGACTAGACCCGCGATATGACTGATCAGCAGTTCGAGGCGCACGAGCGGATCGCTGTTTGTGGTCATGGGCTGCGCCCTTTGAGGTCGGTTGGGATTGACCGACTTTAGGCTGGAGCAAGTATGGGGACGAATTTTTCGATACCAGTACGCGCGCGTGCGCGCGACAACAAGCGTCATAGAAATGGGGGGCAAGGGTTCATCAATTCGAGGCTCGCCATCGTCTGCTGGCCAAACGCCGATATCTGGCCGGCATCGAAACCCTTCACAACAGCGGACAGTATCCTGGGTGCAACGATCAACTCTAGCGCCTGATCCCCGATTGTCTGTAAAGATGCTGCCCAAGGCGTGGTGTCCAACGCACCGCAGGTACTAGGAGGTCCCATGCTGCGATTAATACTGCAGCGTTTCATGCTTCTCGCATCTTTCAGCGTCGTGGGCTGCCTGAATTTTTTGGGTAAACGAACCAGGTGGGCGTTGCAGCACTACACCAGGCACTTGTCCTGTATTTAGTATGTGGTGATTTTTCGAAGGCCGCGACAGCTTCGGAATGTACTCAGGGTAGGCGATCGGGACGGCGGGCGCGAGAGGGTTCGACTCGGTCCTGGCGGGCGACGGCGAGGGCCTGCTCGAGTTCACCGATTTGCTCCTCTTTGCTCACTGGTCCTCCGGTCGTGGGTGGTGGCCAGCGCCTCGATCAGCACATCGAGCTTGGCGTTAACCTTACGCTGATGCTCGAGCATCTCGGCGTCCTGTTCGAGAAAGCTTCCAGTACGGCGACGCTTGTTCGGTCCTTGGCCCTATCCCAAGCCTCGGCGGCTTCGCTGAGACGCAATGGTGTTGACGGCGTCGCCTCAGCCTACCCGCCGAACAGCACTCGTTGCCGCCGCTGTATGCCGTCCTCAGTCCACGGCACCTGATCACCCTTCGTCTTGTCCACGACGGCGACGCGCACGTTGTGGAACATGATCAGGTCGCTCTGCCCAGGCTTCACCAGCTCGGTGGCCAGCGCTGCTGCATAGGGCCACTGCCCTGGCCGATGTCGCTCGCGGTCTTGCCGGGCTCCGCCGCAAACGCCACCAGCACGCCGCTCTGCTGCCCCACTGGCACAAAACCCTTGCCGCCGCGGGCGCCCTGCAACACGCGTCGAGCACGAGATAGTGGGCTACATTTGGGGCCTCGCCACGTAAGATCCCCGGCACATCACTTTGCTTGACGCCCTGGACGCTAAGCAGCACCGTCGAGGGCTCATCTACATCACTGGGTATCAGATAATTCTCGCCGGCTGATGCAATGCCGTGACCTGAGTAGTAAAGGAACCCAACGGCGTCAGGCCCGGCGGCTTTCAGCCTGGCCGCGAAAGCTTGGATGGCGATCAGCATTGCCGATCGCTGTGCGTTCTCGACGGGCTTCAGCACCTCGAACCCGATGGCCTTCAATGCCTCGCCGACAATGCGAATGTCGTTTAGGGGATTGGTGAGCGCGCCGACACCCGGCTTGTAGTCCTTATTGCCTATGAGCAGGGCAATGCGCTTTTCCGCCTGCGCATGCAGCGCTGTTGGCAAAAGCAATAGAGCAATCGCAAAGACTCCCGCACACATCGTTTCAACGAATACTCCCCCACCAGCACCTAAGGCCCGAAAAGTATAGCCGGCCAGGATGTTGCGCAGTGTTGCCTCCAAAACACGCCGTCACCCTGTTTCAGAGTATCGGCCTAACATCGACGACGATTCGCAGGTAGGTACCGGCCAGCCTGGTCCGCGTCACCGTGGCGAGCGTTTTGGGGTCGAAGGCGTGGCAACGGGTGGGCCTAGGGGGTGGCCGATCCAACATCGCGACGGGTTCCCCACGAACTGACCGTTTAACGGGGAGGCCAAGTCTCCATTACGGGGCATGTATGGAGGTGACACCGTGAGCAATTCCGTTGATAACCGACCACAGGAGGCTTCGGATCGGGGCAGCGCAGTACGAACCAGCATGCTGCTCGTCGGGGTCCTCGTCGCGGGCGTGTCTCTGCTCCATCTACAGACTTCGCCGATGTCCCAGGCCAATACTCAAGTTGAAGCAGGCCCGCCGATTGTGAAAGCGTCTGACAAGTGGATCAGGCTTGGGGTCGACGCATCGAGCAGTCAGGTGCCGACAGCACTAGATCAGCCGCCGGCGATGAGCTGGTAAGAAACAACGCATCACAGATTGTGCCAGGGTGCCAACACGCCATTCGTGCTAAATTCGGGTCCACCTAACGGTTCCGCCCGCAGCCGCGACCAGTTGACCATCTTCCCTCGCCTCGACTACCTCGAAGTTTCGCTTCGAAGCTTAGGCCCTTTTTGGACCCCGGCGCCGCTTCCGTGCGGGCCGCTTTGCCTTCGCCTCGACCTCTCTCGCGCTCCTTCCGAGCGCCTCACAGCGGTCGCCGCGGCCATTGAGCTTCGCGGCCTTCTCTGGGTCGCGCTCCGTTTCCGCCCAAGTGCGCCAGTCGTGCACCATTAAAAACAGCTCGCGTGCCGTGGGCCTGACCCAGACGCCGTCGTCGAGCAGGCGATGCTTGAGCTTCATCACCGCCCGCGTCAGGGCCTCCTCGCGGCGATGCATCTCGTGGAGTCGATCGAGGCTGCGGTCCTCCGCATCGCAGCAAAACCGCCACGCGAAGTATTTCTCGACGTCCCGGTCATCGGTGCCGGCTTCCCAGCTCTCGACCGGAGGCGTTTTCGGTTTCGAATTGTCGGGGGTCATCTACCTCGAATATGGGGTGTCGCAGCAAAGGGGTGACGCCGAGGTGACGCAAGACGTGACCCCAGCGTCGTCAACACTCACCGTCAAAGCAGACACGCTGCCCTAGCTGTCGGTCCGTGACAGGGCCTTAAAAGCGCCGCAGGAACTTGCCTAGTGGGGCGCTTGTGCGTGGAGCATGAGGCACCGCATGGGAAGGTACCCAATCACGGGTGCGGCGCTGGGGATCGCCCTGGCGGCGCAGCCACTAACGGAAGCGGCGGCTTCAGTTTATACCGCTTGGGAGCTAGGCCAAATTCGCCAACCCGAGCTCATTCAGTATGGGGCTCCTGACAACCGCAAATGGCAAGAGCACAAGCCGCGTGCGACTCCCGGGCCACGCGCACATCCCGGCTGGCGCGGAGAACCTGGTTGGCGAGGAGCACCTGCCTGGCGGGGCCCTCGGGGTTGGACCGGTCGGCCGTATTGGTATGGCCGTCCATGGGTGCGACGGCCTTACTACGGCACGATCTTTGCGGGTGTCGCGCTCGGAACGCTGATTACCGTTGCTGCCGTAGGCTACGTCCCACCTCGTCCCCATCCCAACTTGTGCTGGTACTGGGCAGATCCGTACGGACAAACCGGGTATTGGGACTATTGCTGAGGCTCTGTGGCCTGAACTCGAGAAGCTCGGCCAAGTCAACGAGCCGCTGCTTTCATCCGGCCGGATCACGGCACTGAGGAATTGGGAGACGTGCTCGCGCCGGTTCATGGGCCGGGCTGATTGAAATAATGGCGCGAGCGACGGGACTTGAACCCGCGGCCTCCGGCGTGACAGGCCGGCGCTCTAACCAACTGAGCTACGCCCGCAAAGCGTCAAGGGGCGCCCCCAACGCTGCTTCCTTAGGGGCTACGATCACCTTGGGCACGTGTACGTGAGGCTTTCTCCTCCGTCAAGGCATCCTCCCACGCCTCAGCGTGCGCTAAGCGTACGGTCTAGCGTGTCGCGAAGGGGGCCTGGTAGGGTCGCCCGTACGGGACGCCAGCCAGCACGACGCCGGCGGGTTTGAGGTGCACCTTGCCCTGGCGCTTGTTGTTGCGGGTGTCCACGAACTCGACGGGGCCTTCGACAACCTCGAGTAGCGACAGATCCGCTGGCGCGCCCACCTGCAGCGTGCCGTGCTTGGGTAGGCGATTGATGACCTTGGCCGGCGCGGTCGTTGCCATGGTGACGACCTGTTCGAGGGACAAACCCATATTCAGGAACTTGCTCATCACCCAAGTCAGATAGGGCATTCCCGGCGTGTTGCCGGAGAACACATGGATGTCCGAGGAAATCGTGTCCGGGCCGGCACCGGCGGCCATAGCCACTTCGGCGACCGTGTAATCGAAGCTGCCGCCGCCGTGGCCAACGTCGAACAGGACGCCGCGCTGCTTGGCCGCCGTGGCCGCCGGCAGCAACTTGCCCTCCTGCACGATATTAGTGAACTTGCCGGCAATGTTGGGGGCGCCGGAAAAGGCATGCGTCAGCACATCGCCGGGTCGCAACGTGTCGAGGATTTGGCTCATCAGCTCGGGCGTCTCCACCCCGCCGATGTGACACATGACCTTGCCCCCGGTGCCCGCGAGGTCGCAAGCCTGGATCGCCCGCTTCAGCGGCTCCAAGCCGTTCTTGGCGATCACGTTCTCACTCATGCGCACCTTGATGCCGATGACGAGGTCGGCATTCTCTGCCACCGCCTTTGCCGCGGCCTCGGTCTGTGCGTAGTCGATATTGTAGAGCTCGGGCACCGGAAAGCCTGCGAGCCCGATGTTGGCAATGTGAACGAAGGCGAATAGCCGGGCGCGTGCTTGCGGTACAATGGCGCGCCGGAATGCGGCAATGTTGTTGGCCCCGGCATCGCCGCCGGAAACCAGCGTGGTCGTCGCCTGATAGGGGATGAGCTCGTCGGCGGGAATGCCGATCGCAGAACCATAGGGAAAGACATGGGCGTGCAGATCGATGAGGCCCGGCGTGACGATCTTGCCCGCCGCCGCCAGCACCCTGTGTGCCTTGTCCGGCGCGATCTCGCTCTCCAGGGCTTCGATGAGCCCGAAGCGGATACCGACGTCGCGCTTGGCCCGCAGGTTCTGGCTGGGGTCGAGCACCTCGGCACCTTTGACGAGGAGATCGAATTTGTCGTTGGGACCCATCGCCGCCCAAGCCGGCGTGCTGGCGGCGGTCGCAGCCGCCGCGGATGCTGAACCGGCAAGAGCAAGCAACGTGCGTCGCGAGACGGCAGGCATGGCGTTCCTCCACAGGCTTTCTTGGTTGCGCGCCTGCAATAGTACGTGCACACAGCTTGTGCTGAGGTCAAGGTTGCTGGGCGCAACGGTGCGACCTCGCTCCGCGCACGCCGGGGCGGGCCTGGCCTGAACGATGACGGATATCAGTAGCGCCGAAGGCCGCGCGCCTGTGATAGACTACGTGTGTTGAGAGCTTTGGAGCAGATCGTGCGAAAAAAAGCTAAGAAACGTCCTGTGGCTGCGACGCGGGCCATTGCGGAGCCTATGTCCTATGCCAGCGTTTATGCCGCTAAACTTGCCAAGCAAGTGGCCGAGTTTGCACCGCGTCGACCGGGAACGGGTGGCGGCAAGGTGAGCCGCAAGGTGAGCCGCAAGGTGAGCCGCAAGAGGGGTCGTAGGTAGGCCTTTGCCGCGAGCGACGGGGGGCCTCCGAGCCGACGCGGGGGCTTGCGCAGCCGTGGCCAACGCGGGCGTTGCCTCCCGCCGGGCCCTGACACCGGCGGCTGATCACGTCGCTCGGGCCCGGCGCTCGGCCGCTTGGCGTCTTGGGGTGATGCAGCCCGGCAACTAGCTGGGCCGCTCGCGCGCGGGCGTGCCCGCGCTCCCTATGCCTCGGCGGCACAGGCGCGCATGATCCCCCACGGGGAAGACGGGGGACATGTCTGTGGGACAAAGCCGGCCGCCTGATACGCCGTTCGCCCGGCTCAGCAATGAGCCCTTGCTCGCCTGGGCGCTCAGCCAGGGTCTCATCGAAGTCAACGCCGACGGGAGCTGGCACCTGACCGAGGCGGCACTGGAATGGCTGCGCCATCAGCCCTTAAGGGGCAGCAATGCGGTTGCACCGCGTCTGGGCGACCTGCCCTGTCCGGACCGCTATGACGCCTAGGCCTGGCAGATGGCTTGGCTGCTTTAGGCGGCCGTGAATGGGCCTGGTGGGCGGTGAGAGGATCGAACTCCCGACATCTTCGGTGTAAACGAAGCGCTCTACCGCTGAGCTAACCGCCCCTGTCCGCGCTGCCTCTCTAGCGCCCGCCCGTTGCGCGTGTAAAGGATCGGACCCGAGGTCGGGTCGGCGCGAGCGCGCAAAATGTGCGCGCCCGGCGATGCGAGGAACCACGAGGACTAGTTGAGCATGTCCTTGAGGGCCTTGGAGGCCTGAAACTTTGGCACCACGGACGCCTTTAGCATCATTTCCATGCCCGTCTGCGGATTGCGCGCCTTGCGGGCGGCCCGTTTGGCGACCTTGAAGGTGCCAAATCCCGGAATTCGGACCTCCTCGCCCTTCTTCATCACGGCCTCAATGTGAGTGATGACCGCATCGACCGCCACGCCGGCTTTGTCCTTGGTGAGCTCGGTTGCCGCGGCCACGGCATCGATCAAATCCTTCTTGCTCATTTGCACCGTCCTTCGCGTCTGCAGAACAGGGGAATAGGTCCGATCGCGGCCGAACTCTGGGGGGCGGCGGCCAACTTGGGCCGCTCAAGCTCAGCAGCGAGCGCGAAACAACGCCCAATCCCCCCCTGCGTCAAGGGGAAAATCCCAAGAAAAGCGCCTGTTTTCAGGGGAAATTGAAGGGGGCACAAGCCCAAGTTGCAACAACGGCAGGGTTAATGCGGGCCTCGGAAAGGCCCGCATTCCCGACCGAGCCGAAGCGCCGGGGGCGCCTGCCCCCGCCCCTCAATGCGCGGTGATGCGCGAGCCTTCGCCATCGTCGGCAGCCACGGCTGCCGCCGCCTCTTCCTCCCCGACAATCGGGGTCGGCATGCGCTGGAGCGCGAGCTTCAAAACGTCATCCATCCGCGAAGCGGGCAGGATTTCGAGATGGGCTTTCACCCCATCGCCGATTTCCGCCAGGTCCTTGACGTTCTCTTCGGGGATCACGACGGTCTTGATGCCGGCACGCAAGGCGGCAAGCAGCTTCTCCTTGAGGCCGCCGATCGGTAAGACCCGACCACGCAAGGTGATTTCACCCGTCATCGCCACGTCCTTTTTGACGGGTATACCCGACATGATGGAGATGATGGCGGTCACCATGGCGACGCCGGCCGACGGTCCGTCCTTCGGCGTTGCGCCCTCCGGCACGTGAACGTGAATGTCCTTCTTTTCGAACAGAGCCGATGGGATTCCCATGGCATGCGACCGGGAGCGAACGTAGGCATTGGCGGCCTGGATCGATTCCTTCATGACGTCGCGAAGGTTACCCGTGACCGACATTTTGCCCTTGCCGGGCATCATGACGCCTTCCACCGTCAGGATCTCACCGCCGACTTCCGTCCAGGCCAGGCCCGTCACGACACCCACTTGATCTTCCGCCTCGGCTTCGCCGTAGCGGAACTTGGGCACGCCAAGGTAGTGCTCGAGGTTATCGGGTGCCGCCCGCACGGCCTTGGTGGACCCGAGTAGGATTTCTTTCACGGCCTTGCGCGCCAGCTTGGCAATCTCGCGCTCGAGGCTACGTACACCCGCTTCCCGCGTGTAGCGCCGGATCAGGGTTTTCAAGGCCTCGTCGTCGATCTCCCACTCCGCGAGTTCCAGGCCATGGTTCTGGCGCTGGTTCGGAATGAGATGCCGCTTGGCAATCTCGACCTTTTCGTCCTCGGTGTAACCGGCAAGGCGAATGATCTCCATGCGGTCCAGCAGGGCCGGAGGAATGTTCATCGTGTTCGCCGTCGTCACGAACATGACGTTCGAAAGGTCGTAATCGACCTCCAGGTAGTGGTCGTTGAAGGTGTGGTTCTGCTCGGGGTCGAGCACCTCGAGCAAGGCCGCCGCCGGATCACCGCGGAAGTCCGAACCCATCTTGTCGATCTCGTCCAGCAGGAAAAGCGGGTTGGTCCGCTTCGCCTTCTTCATGGACTGAATGACCTTGCCCGGCATCGAGCCGATGTAGGTGCGCCGATGCCCTCTGATCTCGGCCTCGTCGCGCACACCGCCAAGGGACATGCGCACGAACTCGCGACCGGTGGCATTGGCCATCGACATGCCAAGCGAGGTCTTGCCGACGCCCGGGGGGCCGACCAGACACAGGATCGGTCCCTTCAGCTTGTTGGTGCGTGACTGGACCGCGAGGTACTCGATGATGCGCTCTTTGACCTTCTCCAGGCCATAGTGCTCCTTGTCCAGGATCTCCTGCGCCTCGACCAGGTCCTTTTTGACCTTGCCCTTGATGCCCCAAGGGATCGACAGCAGCCAGTCAAGGTAGTTGCGCACCACCGTGGCTTCGGCTGACATCGGGCTCATCTGCTTGAGCTTTTTCAGCTCGGCCAACGCCTTGTCGCGCGCTTCCTTGGAAAGCTTGGTATTCTCGATTTTCTCCTCGAACTCGGAGATGTCGTCGCGCTCGTCGCCGTCGCCCAGCTCCTTCTGAATGGCCTTCATTTGCTCATTCAGATAGTACTCGCGCTGCGTCTTCTCCATCTGCCGTTTGACGCGGCTGCGGATCTTCTTTTCCACCTGCAGGACGGAGATCTCGCTCTCCATCAGCGTGTAGACGCGCTCGAGCCGGCTCGAGACCGCGGTGATCTCGAGAATGTCCTGCTTGTCGGCGATCTTGATCGCTAGGTGCGAGGCGATGGTGTCGGCGAGTTTCGAATAGTCCTCGATCTGGGTGATGGTCCCCAAGACCTCGGGCGAGATCTTCTTGTTCAGCTTAACGTAGCTCTCAAACTGGGACACGGCCGAGCGCGCCAGCGCCTCGATCTCGTCCTTGGTGCCCAAGGTTTCGACAATGCGCTCGACCTCGGCCTCGAAGTAGTTCGGGTTGTCCGAGTAGCGCACGACCTTGGCCCGCGCCGTGCCTTCTACCAGCACCTTCACTGTGCCGTCGGGCAGCTTTAAGAGTTGCAGCACCGAGGCCAAGGTGCCCATTTGGTAGATGGCATCGGGTGCTGGGTCGTCATCGCCGGCGTTTTTCTGCGCCGCCAGCAGGATTTGCTTGTCTGACCGCATGACCTCTTCGAGGGCATTGATCGACTTCTCTCGCCCCACAAACAGCGGAACGATCATGTAGGGAAAGACGACAATGTCGCGCAACGGCAATACGGGATAGATCTCCTTGCCGCCGCTTTTCTCTTTGCCTTGTTTCGTTTCGCTCATGGTCTTTCTCTTTCGCCGCTCATCAGGGCTTACGCCACGCCCCCGATTTCGCCAAGGTCCTTGCGGTGCATTAGCAACCGTTCGTCGCGTTCACGCCACAACCGGTGTCAGCGGGCCTGCCGACACTGGCCTTTGTCACGTGTCTTCGTCTCGGTGGCTGCCCGACCGCCTCCGTTAGCAAAAATGGTCACCAGATGGTCACCAATCAAGTGCCCGGTGTCGCCCGTTGGCACCACTGAGGCCAATCGAGCGCGAGCTTGCCGTCAGCTAAGCCGTAGATCCCTTCTCGCCGGCCCGCTCCGAGTAAATTCTGAGCGGCCGCGCACCCCCGTCGACCACTTCCGGGCCAATCACCACCTCTTCCACCCCTTTCAGGCCCGGAAGTTCGAACATGGTATCGAGCAGGATGGCTTCCATAATGGAGCGCAGCCCGCGGGCGCCGGTTTTGCGCTCGATGGCTTTGCGCGCGATGGCCTTTAGCGACTCTTGTGAGATCGTCAGGCGCACGTCCTCCATCTCGAAGAGCCGTTGGTACTGCTTGACCAGAGCGTTCTTGGGGATGGTGAGGATCTGGATCAGCGCGCTTTCGTCGAGATCCTCCAGCGTGGCGATCACGGGCAGGCGCCCGATGAATTCCGGTATGAGGCCGAATTTCAGGAGATCCTCAGGCTCGACGCCTTTGAGGATGTCGCCGGTGCGCCGTTCATCGGGCCCCGTCACCTTGGCACCGAAGCCGATCGAAGAACCGCGACCACGCCGGGATATGATCTTCTCCAGGCCTGCGAATGCGCCGCCGCAGATAAAGAGGATATTTGAGGTATCGACCTGCAGGAATTCCTGCTGCGGGTGCTTGCGGCCGCCCTGCGGTGGCACCGAGGCGATGGTGCCTTCCATGATTTTGAGCAGCGCCTGCTGCACGCCCTCGCCGGAGACGTCCCGGGTGATGGAGGGGTTGTCGGACTTGCGCGAAATCTTATCGATCTCGTCGATGTAAACGATACCGCGCTGGGCCCGCTCGACGTTGTAGTCGGCGTTTTGCAGCAGTTTCAAAATGATGTTCTCGACGTCCTCGCCGACGTAGCCCGCCTCGGTCAACGTCGTTGCATCGGCCATCGTGAATGGCACGTCCAGGATCCGCGCCAGCGTCTGCGCGAGCAAGGTCTTGCCGCAACCCGTCGGACCTACCAGCAGGATGTTGGATTTTGCCAGCTCGACGTCGTTGTTTTTGGCCGCGTGGTTGAGCCGCTTGTAGTGATTGTGCACCGCCACCGAGAGCACGCGCTTGGCGTGGTCCTGTCCGATGACGTAACTGTCCAGCACGGAGCAGATTTCGGTGGGGCTCGGGACACCGTCACGCGACTTGACCAGGGTGTTCTTGTTCTCTTCGCGGATGATGTCCATGCAAAGCTCGACGCATTCATCACAGATGAACACCGTCGGCCCCGCAATCAGCTTGCGGACCTCGTGCTGGCTCTTCCCGCAGAAGGAGCAGTAGAGGGTATTCTTTTCTTGAGCCATCCCGTTCCTTCCACCCCTTCGGGCAACCAACGCGTCAATTCCGACCAAGTCCACCGGCTCGAGGGCGCCAACCACTGGGAGCGCCTGCCGGCGCCCGGCAGGAATCTTAAGCCCAATCTGAGCATGCTAGCGGCGCCCAGATCAAGATTGGATTAACAACTCCGCCCAACGTTCCCGTACGGCTACCCGCTAAGCCACAGCGAGCACCAAGCTGGGACAGTGCGGCAGGGAGCAAACAAGATGCCAGTTCGACGGCGGCTAGCTAGCCCGCGATCGGCTTCGTGGTAGCAAGCATACCATCGGCCTCATCACGGTCCTTGATCACCTTGTCGATCAGGCCGAATTCTTTTGCCTGCTCAGCTGTCATAAAGTAGTCGCGATCCAGGGTCTTTTCAATGACCTCGTAGTTTTTCTTGGTGTGCTTGACATATACCTCGTTCAGGCGCCGTTTCATCTTGATGATATCTTCGGCGTGGCGTTCGATATCGCTAGCTTGGCCGGAAAAGCCGCCCGAGGGCTGATGCACCATAATGCGCGCATTGGGCAGGGCGTAGCGCATGCCGTGCGTTCCGGCACACAACAGCAACGAGCCCATCGATGCGGCCTGCCCGATGCAGAGGGTGGCGATGGGCGGGCGGATGAATTGCATGGTGTCGTAAATTGCCATGCCGGAGGTGACCACCCCGCCAGGCGTGTTAATGTACATGGAGATTTCTTTTTTGGGGTTCTCGGACTCGCAATAAAGCAGCTGCATGCAGATCGAGGACGCCATGTGGTCCTCCACCGGTCCCGTCACGAAAATAATGCGCTCTTTCAGCAGCCGGGAAGGCAAATCATAGCCGCGCTCGCCCCGGTTCGTCTGCTCAACGACCATGGGCCAGAACGTACCCGTATAAGTCGAGATTGGATCGGACATGCTGGCCTCTATTGCTCGCGTGCTTGCTCTACGCCATCGCCATCAAAGTGTGGGGTAACTGCCCCGACTTCAAGCGGGCTCATTTGTCCTTTTGGCCATGATCGTGCCCGTCATCGTGTGAGTGATCGTGCGCGTGATCATGGTCGTGAGGGTGGTGGTGGTCATGCCCGTGGTCATGATCATGCTGGTGATCATGCCCGTGGTCACCATCATGGTGGTGTTCGCCATGCGCATGATCGAGCACGGGATGCTGCAGCAGCCCGTCGGGTTCCTCGGGTTTGAGCAACTCCGCCACCGACACTTTCTTCTCGGCGGGCTTGGCCTGCGACACGATCAGGTCGACGACCTTGTCCTCGAAAATCGGCGCGCGAAGCTCCACGAGGGCGTTCGGATTTTTCTGATAGTAGTCGTAGACAACCCGCTCCTGACCGGGATAACGGCGGGCCTGCTCCATCAGGGCGGCGCGCATTTCATCCTGGGTCACATGCAGCTTGTTGGTCTCTCCGATTTCACCGATCACCAAGCCCAGGCGCACGCGCCGCTCGGCGATCTTGCGGTATTGGGTGCGCATCTCCTCTTCTGAGCTTCCCTCCTCGGCAAACGTGCGCTTGGAGGCTTCGAGGTTGCGCGTGAGCTGTCTCCAAATGATGTCGAACTCCCCGTTGACCAGCGATTCCGGCAGCACGAAATCGTGCGCCTTTTCGAGTTGGTCGAGGATCTGACGTTTAAGGCGCGCGCGGGAGTGGGCCGCATATTCCGCGCCGATCCTGGCCGAAACTAGCCCGCGCAGGTTGGCCACATCGGTGGCACCCAATGTCTTGGAAAAGTCATCGTCGAGCGCGGGCTTGATGGGTTTGGCAACCTCCTTCACCGTGACGGCGAAAGCGGCGTCCTTGCCGGCCAGCGAAGGCTCTGGGTATTGCTCGGGAAACTTGGCGTTGACCGTGCGCTCCTCGCCGGCCTTGGCGCCGGCGATGCCCTCCACGAAACCCGGGATGAAGTTGGATTGTCCGATTACCAGCTCCACGCCCTCCCCCTTGCCACCCTCGAACTCCTGCCCGTCGATGCTACCGGCGAAATCGATGGTGACGCGATCGCCCTCCCCGGCGCTCCGGTCCGCTTCCACCTCGTAGCGGACCGCCCGCTCGACCAACTCCTCGAGGGCCTTGTTGACGGCCTCATCGGCGACGTCGGCCACCTCGCGCTCGAGCTTGAGCGCGCTCAAGTCGGTGATCGCGAACTTGGGGAGGGTCTCGTAGGCCATGGTGAATGCCAGATCGCTCTGGCCGGTCAGCACGCGCTCGATCTCGTCCTTGTCCTCGGAAAGGTTGATGCTGGGTTGCTGCGCAGGACGCTCGTTACGCTCAGAGATGGCCTGACGGCTCGTCTCGTCGATCATGGTTTGCAGGACTTCGGCCATGACCGAGCGACCATAAAGCTTCTTGAGATGTGCGGTGGGCACCTTGCCCTTGCGGAAGCCCTTGAGCTGAACGGTGTCCTTGACTTCCCCCAGTCGTGCGGCGAACCGCTCACCCAGCTCACCCTGGCCAATCACCACCTTGAGCTCGCGCTTCAACCCGTCGGCAAGCGTTTCGGTCACCTGCATGTCTTCAATCCTGGCCTCAATCCTGGCCGACTTGGGGCTTGGGCGCCCACCACGGCCGACTAACTCGTCCCTTTGCGGCGAAATGGCCTGGTGCGGACGGAGGGACTCGAACCCCCACGACTTGCGTCACTGGAACCTAAATCCAGCGCGTCTACCAATTCCGCCACGCCCGCCTGCCACGTTCCGCCCGTCGGTCACGGCCGACAGCCTGAGCCACCGGAAAACGGCTAAATTGTCCGGCAAACCCCGCCTCCCCTGCGCCCACGGCGCCTCGGGTAGAGCGTTGGGGGGACATATATCGGTGGCGGTCCGGTCAAATCAAGGCGAATTGGGACCCAGAGGCGAGTGTGGCCCGGCACGCGCCGCCCGGGCCGTCTGTTCGGGACGAGGAGGGCGCCGGGGCCAAAGCGGCGGCGCTCAGCCGCCGAAATGCAGGCGCAGGCCAACCTTGAACTCGTGGGCGGTGAGGTCATCCACCCGCAAGGGGGGGTTGTTCGTGAAGCCGGAGGTGTCGGCCGTGCCGGACTGGGCTTTGCCCATATCAATAAAGCGGTAACCCAGGTCCAGGATCACCCGCTCGCTCAGTTGAAACCCGGCGCCGGCCATCACCGACCAGGCCAACGACCAGTTGGTATCACCCGATTGGGTGTTGGGTGAGGTCGAGAAGGTGACGCCGTCCATTTCGTTGCGGGCGACGCCGACGCCGGCGCCGACGTAGGGAACGAAGCTCCCCCAATGGCCAAAGTCGTAGTAGGCATTGAACATGATGGTGGAGCTTTGGATGCTCGTGCTCAGCGAGCCTCCCAACGGTGCCGCGAGCACGCCCGTCACATCGCGCTCGGCACGCCAGTCAAACATCACTTCGGCGCGGATACCGCGTGGTCCCGAGCCACAGCCAAAGCCGGCGCCGGCGAGCCAATTATCGTCGATGTCGCTGCCGACGGCGTTGGTGATGAAAACGCCGCCCAGGTCGGTTTGCGTAAACGTGCTGTGTGGATCGCTCGACCAGGAATAGCCGACGTCGCTGCGGAAGTAGCAGGGACCGGCGGCGCGCCGGTAGACGGGCTGATCCTTCAGCGAGATCGGACCGTTAAGATCGGCGGCGAAAGCCGGCACCGCAATCCAGGTCGTGGCAAGCGTGGCGACAGCCAAAACCAGACGGTTCATGCTCATATCAGATCCCTTTGTGGAATTTTCGTGCGCACCGAGGTCAAGCGGCTTGACCCAATCTCGGCAACCATGCGGCCCGATCGGTTAAGGGGGGATTAAGGGGTGTGCTCATTCAGGGCGCGGTGTGTTGGCCAATCTCTACGTCCCCTTTCGGGGTGAGTGCGGCTCGATCGCGGCTCTACGTTGGACCCTGAGATCCCGGATCAATCGCGGGGCCCAGTTCGTTGGCGGGCATTGAATGGCGACCCACGCGGGACCCCTGTCGCCACGCCTTGAGGCTGGGGAACGGCGCACGAGGCCACGGGCTCGCCCTTGCGGGGTCGAGTACCCATCTTTAGGGTGAGGCTCATCCATCCCAGGACTGCAAGCAGGAGGTCGGGCCCTTGCAATTCTCCAATGGCGTGGCCGCCGCGGTTGGGCGTACGCCGCTCATCAAGCTGAGGCGCGCTTCCGAGGAGACAGGCTGTACGATCCTGGGCAAGGCCGAGTTCATGAACCCAGGCCAGTCCGTCAAAGACCGCGCGGCACTTTATATCATCCAAGATGCCATTGCCCGCGGAGCGCTGCGGCCGGGTGGGACGGTTGTTGAGGGTACCGCCGGCAATACCGGCATCGGGCTGACCGTGATCGGCAACGCCTTGGGTTATCGCACCGTTATTGTTATTCCCGAGACCCAGAGCCGCGAGAAAAAGGACGCTTTGCGCCTGTTGGGAGCCCAGCTCGTGGAGGTGCCGGCACGGCCCTACAAAGATAAGAACAACTACGTGCACTATTCTGAGCGGCTCGCCTTCGCGCTGGCCAAGAGCGAACCGAATGGCGCCATCTGGGCCAACCAGTGGGACAACACGGCCAACCGGCGCGCTCACATCGAAACCACTGCTCAGGAAATCTGGACCGATACCGGTGGCAAGGTCGACGGCTTTGTGTCCGCTGTCGGTTCGGGCGGCACGCTGGGGGGCGTTTCCGACGGGCTCAAGGCCAAGCGTAGGGGTATTCAAATTGCCCTTGCCGACGTACCGGGGGCGGCGCTCTACAGCTACTACAAGACCGGCGAGCTGAAGACCGAGGGTTCCTCGATCACCGAGGGTATTGGCCAGGGCCGGATCACCAAAAACATCGAAGCAGCGCTCGTCGATCATGCCTTCCTCATCCCCGACGAGGAATCGGTGCCGATCTGCTTCCAACTGCTGGAGGAAGAAGGGCTGTGCATGGGTGGATCGACGGGTGTCAACGTCGCCGGCGCCATCCGCCTTGGCAAAGAGTTGGGTCCTGGCCACACCATCGTGACCCTGCTGTGCGATTATGGCACCCGCTACCAATCGAAGCTGTTCGACCCGGCATTTCTCAAGTCGAAAAACCTCCCCGTGCCCCGTTGGCTTGTTTCCTCCCCACCAGCCCTTCCTACGATGTTCGCTACGTCCGATAAGGTCTGAAGCCATGCGGCGCAGGCGGGGAAGGCTGCCTTATCAGTCGGCGTACAGGGGACTGCCGGCCCCGCTTGCCCGTTGCCCTGCGGGCGATCAGGGCCCGCGCACCGTCGGCGCCGACATTTCCTGGTTGAGGATGCCGACCGCGTCCCTAAGGATCGGATTTGAGCCATGACCGAGCAAGTTTATCGAAGCGATGCCTACGCCCGCGACTGTGCTGCGCAGGTGCTCACCGTCAATGATCGCGGCGGGATCGTGCTCGATCGGACGGTCTTTTATGCCGCCGCAGGGGGGCAGCCGGGCGATCGCGGCAGCATCGAGCTCGCCGGTGGGATCTCCTGTCCCATCACCACAACCGTCTGGGACGCCGACAAACTGACGATTGTGCATGTGCCCTCGGATGGGGCACAGCGCCCGGCGGTCGGTCAGACCGTCCGCGCCGTACTCGACTGGGACACCCGCGCAAAACTCATGCGCATGCACACTTGCCTGCATCTGCTGTGCGCGCTCGTGAAGTATCCGGTGACCGGCGGGCAAGTCGGCGCCGAGGAAGGCCGGCTCGATTTCGACATCGAGGATGCCTCCTCCGTTGACAAGGATGCCTTGACCGCCAGCCTGAACGAGCTTGTCGCCGCCAACCATCCGGTAACGGAGCGCTGGATCAGCGACTCCGAGCTCGAGGCCAACCCCGGCCTTGTGCGCACCATGTCCGTAAAGCCACCCATGGGGAGCGGCAAAGTCCGCCTCGTCGTGATCGGGGAAAATGGCTCGATCGATTTGCAGCCGTGCGGTGGCACGCACGTGCGAACCACCGGCGAGATTGGCCGCGTCGTTGTCAGTAAGATGGAAAAGAAGGGTAAATTGAACCGGCGTATCCGCGTCGCTTTCGCATGACAGGCAAGGCGCTGCGATCGGGAGGGAGGGATTATCGGTCGCCCCATCGTCAGGCGGGTAAGCAAGGTCGTCCAGTCGCGACCAGCAGGATCCGCGCACCATCACTTGAAGACCGCGAGTAGGAAGGAAACGGGCATGGCCAATGGTGAACACAAATGGCTGGTCGAGACGGACTGGCTGGCGTCGCACCTCGAGGCGCCCGACCTCGTCATCCTCGATGGTTCGATGCACTTGCCGACGACCAAGCGCAACGCCAAAGCCGAGTTTCTTGCAGCCCACATCCCCGGCGCACTGTTTTTTGATATCGACGACATCGCCGATGAAACCTCGTCGCTGCCCCACATGTTGCCTTCCCCCACCAAGTTCGCCAGTCGCATGAAGAAGTTGGGCGTCGGCGACGGCATGCACGTCGTTGCCTATGACAGCGAGGGGCTCTACTCGGCGGCGCGCGTGTGGTGGATGTTTCGGACCATGGGTCATGAAGAGGTGCGCGTCCTGAACGGCGGTCTCAAGAAATGGAGGGCCGAAGGCCGCCCGCTGGAGGATAATCCGCCGCGCCAGCGTACGCCGCGCCACTTTACGCCGGTCTTCAATGCCTCCTTGGTGCGCGATGCCGCCGAAGTAAAGGGCCTCATCGACAGTCCCGTGGCGCAGATCGTCGATGCCCGAGCCGTTGGGCGCTTCGAAGGCACCGTGCCGGAGCCGCGCGCCGGCTTGCGCTCGGGTCATATTCCGAGCGCCCGCAACCTGCCGTTTACGAGCCTCATCAATGCGGACGGGACCTTAAAGCCGGCTTCCGAGCTCAGGCAATTTTTTGCTGCCGCCAAGATCGATACGGATCGGCCGGTCGTTGCCTCCTGCGGCTCGGGTGTTACGGCCGGTGTCATCGCGCTCGCGCTTGCGGTCCTTGGCAGGCCGGACGCCGCCGTCTATGACGGCTCCTGGAGTGAATGGGGTGCCGACCCGTCCCTACCGATTGCAACCGGTCCGGCCAGATAGCGCTGGTTGGTGGGCTCGGAGACCAGGCACCGGCCGCGGCTTTGGCGAAGGCGGCAACCTCGGCCCGTCCTTCACTCCGGCAGCGGCCCGTTCTTCACTCCGGCAGCGGGATGAATTCCTTCTCGTCGCCTGGCACCAGCGCAAAGCGTTTCGCGCGCCAATCGGCCTTCGCCTGCTCGATGCGATCTTTCGACGAGGATACGAAGTTCCACCAGATGTGACGGGGTCCATCCATCGGATCTCCACCCAAGAGCACCAACCGAGATTGCGCAAGGGCCAAAATCGAGATGCGGTCTCCAGGCCTGAAGATCAGTAACCGCCCCTCAGCGAAGCGGCTAGCTGCGATATCGATTTCACCGGAGGCGACATAGACTGCTCGCTCGTCGTGATCAGGATCGAGTGGAAGCACGGCCCCTGGCGCCAGCACGGCTTCGGCAAACAGCGATTCGTGGGGATACTCGACTGGTGACCGCGCGCCGTAAGCCGAGCCCAACACCAACCGCACTGTCTTTCCTTCTCCAGTGATGCGGGGCAACTCGGCCGTGCCGTGATGGGCGAAGGCGGGTGGGCCCTCTTCATGGCTCTTCGGCAGGGCCGCCCACGCCTGGATGCCGAAGAGGCGCCGGGTAGCCGCATCGGATGCCTCGCCCTTGACGTGCGCCAGGCCGTGGCCTCCCGTGACCAGGTTGGTCTCACTGGTCTCGCGCTCGGAATGCACGATACCGCGTCCTGCACGCATCAGGTTGACTTCGCCGGGGCGGATGGCGAGCGATGAACCCAAGCTATCGCGATGGTACACTTCGCCCTCGAATAAATAGGTAACCGTGGCGAGACCGATGTGAGGATGTGGCCGCACATCGATGCCCTTGCCGATCAGGAACTCGGCCGGCCCCATTTGGTCGAAGAAGATGAAGGGGCCCACCATCTGCTTCTGCCCCGCCGGCAGTGCGCGGCGCACCTCGAAGCCGCCGAGATCACGCGCCCGCGGCACGATGACGTGCTCGATGGCATCACATGACAAGGAATCCCCCGACTTGGGGTCCTGGGAGGGTAACCAGCTCATGCGCTTTCCTTTCTGGGCCGTGACGTGGGCCAGGCGCCCGGACCGATGTCGCCGTCAGTCTCTCTTTGCGACATCGGGCGCCGGCTTTTTTGCAAGCAACTCGATCGCATCGGCCAAGTGTTCGTCGGCGATGTTGTAGGCCCCCCGTGCAAGGCGGATGTTGTGCGCCTCCCGCAGGACGTCGGCGTGGGTTTTCCCGACCGGCGGTTCGAACTTGTAGCAGGCCAACTCCAGAAGCTGCCCCAGCGGCTCGCGAAAGTAGATCGAATACATAAACCCTCGATCGACCTCGCCGGAGTTGGCAAAGCCGCGCTCCTTCAGCCGCGCTGTGGCCTGGGTATAAGTCGCGCGCGAGACCATGAAGGCGATGTGGTGCACGTTGCCGATGCCGGTTGGATTGGGGCGGGCGTCGGGTTGCCAAGACTCGCTGGTGAACACGGTGATCAGGCGCCCATCACCGGGGTCGAAATAGAGGTGATTCTGTTCGGGATCGTCGAGGTTTGGCTGCTCGAATACGAACGGCATGCCGAGCACGCCTTCCCAGAAGTCGATCGAGGTTTGCCGGTTTGCGCCGACAAACGTGATATGATGCACACCCTGTGCTTGCAATTTGCTCATCGCGGACTCTCCGCCGAGGTACGGCTCAACCTCGCCGCGCCGACTGTCTGCGACTTAGGAAGGGCGGCACGCTTTTGCAAATCGGAAAATTGCGGCGCGCCGTGGGCGCCGTCGGTTTCGACTAGCCGGAGCAAAGGCTCGGCGGCCGTTATGACTATCGTGTCCGGGTTGGCCGGCTCATCGCCTGCCGCTCTGCGACCGGGTAGTCGCGCAGCCGGCCGGGTAAGGCTTCCCGGCTAGCTCCGGCAGGAAACCCTATTGGGGCCTTCCGTCCATGCCAAAGCGACCCATTGCGCGCCACCAAGGGTTGGAGCCGAAAAACGGACCATATCCTGAGGCGCTATCCGGATCGGGGCCATATCCGTAGTAGCCATAGCCGCGCGGGACAACGCCAAAGGAGCTGCGGGCATAAGCGCCAAAACCATCGCTGTAGGGATAGGGAGAAAAACCGCTGCCATAGGTGCTATAGGCAAACCAAGGTCCCGAGCCGTTAGAGGGGCCGTAGGCGCTGGGAGCCAATGCATAAGGGGCGGGGGCAACGGGGACGTAGGCATAGGGGGCATAGGCATACGCCTGCCTGCGCTTAGCCGCAGCCGAAACGCCAGTGACGCCCGACATCAGCACTGATGCGGCGAGCAGGGCGGTGAGGGTGGCTTTCATGTCAGATCCGTCGTTAAAACTTCTTCGGTCTACTTGCTACCGCTGCCGCCGATCCGACACACTCCGCATTCACCGCATTTTCCAGGATGCAACCCTTTAGGTCTTGAGGGCGACAGAATAGGTCCAGTGAAAGTTACTCCGTCGATGTCTCGAGCGGAGTCTGGATAACAATCAGGGGCGCGGCTTCTTGGCGGTAAAATTGCGGGTTCGGTCCTGAGCCCGGCCGCACCCGATTGCTCCCTCGAGATGAGTCTGCTGGGTCTGGGCGCGCCGCGCACCCTCTATCCAGGTGAACTAGGCCACCCCTGGTGAGATGACAAAGGACGAAGGTCCGATGTCTTCGTCACACGGAAGATCATACTACGGACGGGCGCCGTTTCGCTTGTATTCTGGGAGTTAAGGTCCATGAAGATCACTCTCGCATTGGCGGCCGCCGCCCTTTGTGTTCACAAGTGTTGTTTCTGGCTTAACACCGGTGGCACCGTCGGCCTCGGTCTATGCGAAGAAATGCAGCAAGTTCATGCCGGGAGCGCTGCACAGGAAGATGCATTCAGTCGATTTGCGATTCGTGCGATAAACCATAGCTCTTTGACGCGCTGGCCAGTCCTGCATTTCGCCCCGGCAATCCGAAGCATGTAGCAGAGCAGGGCGTTATAGAACCGCCACTCAAAGTCGTGGCGCAGTTGGGCGAAGGTCCCTGATAGGCGCTGCTTTCGAACCGCTACGAGCGGAGCGCCTTTCAGCGCCTCGAGGTTGCATTCGCCGCTGCGGCGTGCGTGAGGCTGAGCCTGCCCAGTATCGCTGACCGCGTCGGCCGCGATCGCCGCACAAAGCTCGCCCAGGTTTCGTTGAACACAGGCGCGATGACGCTCCACTCGTTGATCTCGAGAAAGCAACCGTGCGCGTCGAGTGCGCGCTTAGAAAACCAAGGCCGGAGAAGGCCTCCGGCACGAGCACCAAGGGTCGACCTGAGCTCGACGAGCGCCTGCCGCCGGCGAGAGCTACCGATCGATCGCCAAGACGTCCGGCACACATCACGCGACGATCGCGGCGTTGGCGGGCTAGTGCACTCGCGCGCACCGGTACGTGTAGCTCTTCAGAGCTAAGGTTCATTGGCTCCTGGCAACGCGAAAGCCGATGTCGTTGTCGCGGCGGTCAGTCGAGTTCCTGCCGCGGTCGGCCGAGCGGAGGCCCTCGGCGGAGCTCCAGGAACCGCCGCGGAGGATGCGTAAATTGCAATCCCCGGATTTAACCGCCGAACCATCGGTCGGAGCGTCGGTGTAGGCGTTCTTGTAACAGTCCTCCGTCCACTCCCACACGTTGCCGTGCATGTCGTAAAGGCCGAAGGCGTTGGGTTGGAATGAACCTACCTCGACAGTATTGCCCCGGTTTTGGCCTTTGGTGCTGCCACCCCGGGTGAAATTGCCGTTGAAGTTTGCCTGCTCGGGCGTAATCGTCGGACCCATTGAGAACGGCGTTGTCGTGTTCGCCCGCGCCACATACTCCCACTCCGCCTCGGTCAGAAGCCGGTAGATCTCACCGGTCCTTTGCGACAGCCAGGGCAGGTACTCCTTCGTGATGTCGTTCCAGGAAACGTCGACGACTGGGTGCTTGCCGCGCCCCAGAATTTGACCGGACGGCCTGCACCTGCTCTCAGCCGCACAGCGGTCCCACTCCTCGGCGGTCACCTCGAACTTGCCCACAGCAAACGGCCTGGCAATGGTCACCTTACGCTGTGGACCCTCGTCTTGATCGCGATCCTTCTCATTAACCGGTGACCCCATCACGAAGTTGCCCGCCGGTACCACCACCATCTCCGGGCAATCCGGGCAATCCTTGAAGCTGTCTCTGGACTTCAGACAGCGCCGCGTGTTGCCGATCAACGTCTCAACGCCTACACAAGATGGTTCTGGTACTCGCTTCGAAGGCGAGGCTTCAAGCAGGGCAGTCGAGAGACCTCCACTCTTCCTTTCACATTGCTTTCTGACGTCCGCCCAAGAACAGAGTGTGTCTCCCTCGCATGCTCCGCGATCCGCATACGCCTCACAGCGCAACATGCCCGTGATGGTCGGAGGTGCTTGAGAGGCGGCTGGCGGCTTTGTCAGATCCTTGATCCGCGCACGCGCCAACCCGGCATAGATCGTGTCCTTGAATTGGGTGATGAACGCCTCCAACACTACTGTGCTGGTCGAATCTTTTGTAGCGCTCCACGCCTCGGCCGCCTCGCTAAGGCGGCGCGGCTGCGGCGCCGATTTGCCCTCGCCACCGAACAGTATGCGTTGTCGCCGCTGGATGCCGTCTTCGGTCCAAGGCACTTGATCACGGTTGGTCATGTCCATGACGGCGACGCGCACGTTGTGGAACATCAAAAGGTCATTCTGGCCGGGCTTTACCAGCTCGGCGGCTAGTGCCGCTGCATAGGGGCCGCTGCCTTGCCCGGTGTCCGAGGCCGTCTTGCCAGGCTCGGTCGCAAACGCCACCAGCACGCCGCTCTGCTGCCCGACCGGCACAAAGCCCTTGCCGCCGCGGGCGCCCTGCAAGGTGTTGCGGCAGGCATCGAGCACCAGATAGTGAGCCGCGTTCGGGGCCTCGCCCCGCAGGATCGCCAGCACCTCGCTGTGCTTCACACCTTGCACGCTGAGTTCCACAGTTGACGGTTCTTCAACGTCCACGGGGATCAGGTAATTCTCGCCGGCGGAGGCTATGCCGTGACCGGAATAGTAGACAAAGCCCACGGCGTCCGGGCCCGCATCTTTGAGTTTGGCGGTGAACTCGAGGATGGCACGCAGCATGACAGCGCGCGTGGCGTTCTGTGTCGGCTTCAGTACCTCAAAGCCGACGGCGCTAAGGGCTTGGCCGACGATGCGTATGTCGTTGAGCGGATTTGTCAGCGCGCCCACGCCGGTCTTATAGTCCTTATTGCCGATCAGAAGCGCAATGCGCTTCTCTGTCTGTGCAAACACAGCGGTCGGCAAAAGCAATAGAACAATTGCAATAACTACCCGCACCCACATTGCAAGCGTCCCCCGTAGCGCCAAGCCAAATATAGCGGGCCCGCGCCCGCGCAGCCAAGTATAAGGTTGGGCGGAAAGGCGCTCGGCTCGTTTGAGCCGGCCGCGGCAATTGGGTTCGCCCGCTGGGTTCCCCCGCAGCGCTGTCGGCTTAGGTTTAGCCGCCCGAATGATTGGGGGCACTCAGCCCCGCAGCCGAGTGCCCCCAATGCGCTCAGGACAAGGCGCACCCCAAGTCCGGAGCAAACGCCTCGCCTCGTTAGATTCGAAGAGCTTCGGCTTTATTCCCGGATCGGCCGAGGAATGCAGAAAAGTTGCATCTGAGACCGACACACCTGTCGTTGTCTAGCATCGGTATGGAATCCGACCGTCAAGCTGGGAACTGCGTTAGGAACGAGGCCACCGGTTGGGGATTTCGCTATCCCCGGGGCCTACGCTGATCCCACTCTCCTGAAACCCTACGCCGCGCGCTTTACAACGCTGGCAACCTGCAGCACACACCCCTTGTTGCGTGCTCCCATTAGTTAAAATCACCTGACGGTATACATCGAGGCCTACGAACGCCCGCGTTGGCCGGACGGCCCCGTCCCAGGAGGCTAGGGCTAGAGACCGGGTCTGTAACTTCGGTCTCAGGCATACAATTGGACGCCTACGGTCTAACGTCTGTTGCCTGATGGCGACAACTTGACTCTGTTCGTCAGCTTAAGGTTATGATCCATCGAGACGTTGCCACTGCACTTATGCCAGGCTAGGCCCCGGCTGCTGTCGCACACACCCTGCAGCCACTCGGCGGTCCCGGTATGCTACCCCGCTGGCCGGGATCGCCCGTGGGATTTCACGAGGTCTGCCTGGTGTGCGGGTTCCAGGCAGGGAGCGAGGAGCTGGTTAGCTATCGGTGCGCCGCTCCTCGCCTTCACATTCTTGCGAGCCAAGCTGTTTTTTCAAAATCCTTCTCGCGGTGCTCCTCGCCCGCTGGCAAGCGCGGCAGCCGAGGCGTGGGACAGGGCCAAGGAGGGAACAAGCGTCGCGGTACTGGAAGCTTTCATCGCCCGCTACAAGGATACGTTCTATGCCGATCTAGCACGGGCTCGGATCGAGGAGCTGACGAGGCAGCCTGTCGCCATGGCGATACCGCCCAAAACAACGGCGTCCGAGCAGCCTGCGGTCCGTGCCGCCTTGTATCCCGATGGGTCTGAGATTCAGATCGTCGGCGATAGTCGTGGCTGCCCAAAGGAGCAAGAAATTGCGGCGGCATCGCCGGTACCGAGGTCACGATCGGCAAGCCGTGGCGGTATGCTATTATGCGAGGTGAATACGCGACTTTCGTCCGAGAGACCAACCACCCGATCGGCGATAAGTGCTGGACGTTCGAAGACGGCAAAGCAGAGGAGGCGCGGGCCGCCGCAGGAATAGCTGTGCGCTCCATCCCCACCAGGCCGCGACGCCAGCGCAAGGATGCCTCGACCGATTGGCGTGAGGTCATGTCCTGAATGCGGTGGCGATGTAGAGTTGCCGCCCTCAGTCTCAAACACGGCACGAAAGCCTCGCCTAGTCTGCTTCACTCCGATAGCCGACAAACAGTCGGTGGGCGAAAATGGCGAAGAGTTTCTGATGCCGGCCCATGGTCAGGTGAGCGACAAATGCGGGGGCCGGCGCGGACGTGGAGACTGGAAGGCTTCGCACCCGCACGACTATTTCTGGCGAACATTCAAGGGAGACGCCATTGGCTCGAACAGTCACTTTCCAAGCCGTGGCAGTGCTGATGCTTTGGTGCGTCGTACGTGCGCTGATGGCTGATGCATGGGCCACACCTCTGGAGCGCGTAGAGTTTGAAAGTGCCTCACAACGGCTCATTTCGGGCGGACTCATTGGGGGCGACCGCATACACGGCTATCTGGCCAAGCCCGATGGCGCAGGCCCTTTTCCCGCCGTCATCGGACTGCACGGCTGTGCCGGCATGCATGACACGACGAAGCAAAGGTTGGTCGATGAACTTGTCGCCTGGAGCTATGTCATCTTGCTCGTCGATAGCTACGCAACGCGTGGTATAGATCACGCCTGCACATCAAGGGCGTTTGCCATCTTCCTCCGGCGCAGGCCGGATGCCTACGGGGCTCTCCTCTTCTTGGCTCGCCAAACCTTCGTCGATCCACAGCGTGTGGCTGCGGTCGGCTTCTCGGCTGGCGCTTGGGTTACCCTGTCTGTCGCGGAGCCCAATTCGTTCGAACCGTTCGTCCCTCCAAGCAACTTGCGGTTCCGGGCGGCGGCTGCATTCAATCCTCCATGTAAGCAGGCAGGGGTGCGTCCGGGGGTACCCACGCTGATCTTCATTGGGGCCCTCGACGATTGGACGCCGGCGGCAGACTGCTCCAATAAAATCGCCAGCTGGGGTAACGACGGGCCGCCAATCGAGCTAGTTGTCTATCCCGGCGCATACCATGGATTCTATTACCCGCACCTCCAGCCAGGCACGACCATGTTTGGTCACTGGTTGGAATACAATGGCGAGGCAGCGGACAATGCAAGTCACCGCCTGCACCAGTTTCTCGATCGCCACCTCAACTGAAGGCATGCCGATAGCGGCAACGCAAATTAACTTCTTTTGTGAGTCAACTCTCACCAGTCCGCCGTCGATTTGGCGACGGTAGGTGCAATACCGTTTTCTGACGCGCGCAGTCGTCAGGCAGGACGGCGAGTTAGTGCCAGGAACTGCCAACCACTCGCGGCCAACCGTCGGGCAACCAGCAGCCGCATTGGTATCTGAAGCCAAGCGCCTCTTAGCGGCCGCACGGCCGCAAATCCTTTGCCGATCGATCTCCATGGCTGGCCTCTATGGTGATGATTGGTGGCCGCCTTCGGTGCGAGTCATGTCGAGGATGCGTGCACACGCGATTGCAATTACCCGTCGACGAACGTGACGGTCTCCTCGAGCGGCGCCCGGCCCGTACGGGTGTAACGCACTGTGACGTCCTCGTACCCGATCGACATGCCACAGAAGAGGATGAGCCCGTCGCGGGGTGACAGGACCTCCGCGACGGTCTTGCGATACACCGACCACGCCATCTGGGTGCAACTGTGCAGCCCTTCGGCGCGCAGCAGCAGCATGACGGTCTGCAGATACATGCCGACGTCGGACCATTGGGGCGGACCGAGGTCGCGGTCGATGTAGCAGAACAGGGCGGCGGGCGCGCCGAAACTGTCCCAGTTCGCGGAAGCGGCCCTCTGACGCGCCTCCCAATCCTCGGCGGCAACGCCGAGTGCGCTGTAGCGCTCATGGCCGAAGGCGGATCGGCGCTCGCGGTAGGGGGACTTCAGTTCGGGCGGGTACATCTCGTACTCCCGCTCGTCCCAGGGGTCGCCTGCGGCCACGCGTTCGCCGGCGCGCTTTTTGAGCTCGGCCAGCGGCGCGCCGGTCACCACGTAGGTGTTCCATGGCTGGAGGTTCGATCCGGACGGCGACCAAGCCGCGGCGGATAGCACGCGCTCCAGCACCTCCTTCGGGACATGCCGGTCGGTGAACCCGCGCACCGCCCGTCGGCTCGTGACCGCCTCATACACGTCCATGATCGCCCGCCTTCTATTTGCTAATGCCCCGTAACGATTTGGGCGTGGATCCGCCAGGATTGTCTGAACGCTCACCTCGTTACTCCCGCGACGAGGGCACCAGAGGTTGGGACCTGAAAGACGGTGTGGATAGGCCTCCCAAGGTGCTGAGTGAGGGCCGCGGTGACGACGGATGACCTACTGCGCCCGCCTCGCGGCGCATAACACTTCAGTTTTCCTGACCTGCGCTGCAAGCCAACTAAACTGCTTGCAACCTTTCAGTCCGGCACATCAGCATCAATCCCGATTTTCGACGATGGAACCCCCCGCACGGGCCGTAATCCACCTACGCAAGGGTGCAAGCGCGGAGTTTTTGCGGTGCGCAAAGCAAGCAACCCCGACGAGGATGACCACTGGCTCGATCACCCTGATGCCTATCGGGAAGCCGTCGACGCTGTGGTCACGTTCTAAGGGCGGCCCAGCCGCCTGGCTATCGAACGCCGGCCCTTCAGTTGGCAGAAGAGGCAGAGCGCAATGACCGACGTACTCAATTACACGGGGCGGCCGCTTCGATACGCTGAATCAGCCGCTCCCGCAGGGCGCCCCGCGCGCCCCACAGGAGTTGGATGACGCAGGCGATCGGCAGGTAGGACTCGATCGTCGCCGTCAGCGCCGCTTGGGACATGCCAGCCAGCCGCGCGTACTCGGACTGTGCGGCGGCATTGTAGGCGCGCGGCCGCTGCGGATCGTCGATGAACTCCGGGGCGAGCTCGATCAGGACGATGTGGCCGCACGCAAGGTCGAAGGCGACGGGCGCGCGGACCGCACCGGTCCAGTCGACGAGTCTCGGACCACTCGCCGTCATGATCACGTTGCCGGGATGGAGATCGGCATGGCACAGCCCGTCCCCCGGCCGCAGGCGCTCGATCAGGGTGAGGATGCCCGTGGCGATGTGCGTCGGAACCATGCCGCCGGAGAGCCGCAACGCGGCCAACCAATCGCGCAGGAAGAGGACGTCCGGCGGCGGCGTCTTGTGGACGGATAGGTAGACGGACGCGAGGATCGCGCCCGTTTGTGCGGGCGTCATGGCGCCGCTACGCGAGAGCTGCATCAGGGTCGGTCCGTCGAGGCGACCGAGCACGATGCCGAAGCGCCCCTCCAGGGTCACCTCGTCGAGCACCTCCGGTGCCGGGGCGCCAGCGGCGAAGACGGCGCGGGTCACTCGCGCCTCGTGCCGGCTGAGCCGCTGAGGCACGCCGGCCTTGAACAGCTTCACGACCTGACCGGGCGCCCAGGCGTGAACGTCCGAGAAAGCGCCTTCGCCGATCTTCTCCCCCAGGGATCCCCGCATCGCCCATGCTCCTCCCGAGCCATGCCGACATACTGCTCAGTCTAGCTGTGCTGTGAAGTTCGTGCCGCTGGATGAAGGGCTGCCATGTGCAACGTTGGCTTCTGGCACTCTTGACGGACAGGGCGGGGCACCGAATGTTCCGCTATGTGGGGTATTTCGACCTTTCCAAGGCTGTTAGCCTAGCGCGCGCACGCCAAGGCAGGTAGGCGGAGCAGCCCTCCGCTTGAAGCGGGCGCCCCTAGCGCAGCAGGTAAGGCGGGTAACCAGTTTCTGCCGTGCGGCTCGCTGACCAGTTGCGCTCACCGACGATGTCATAAGCGTGCTCTGGGGATGTTCCCCTTGACGGCGCACCAGCTGGGATCGTCCGCAGCTGTCCCCCCGAGGATCGCAAGCGGGTGGCATTCGGCTCTATGCTCGATCGGGCAATCTCTGGTCCTGGCCTTTCCAGAAAGACTGGCTTCCTGCCTCTCGATGATGGCGCGTTCATACTGATCCAGTAGCCTTTGATATGTCGCAGCAAGCTCCTCAACTACCTCTCGTTGACGAACTACTCTCACGTCAGTATCAGGCAAATTGTAATCGCCGGATTGAAGAGGCTTCTGCAATTCGTCTAGCCATTGCTGAGACCTTTTGGCGGTCGAGATTTGCTTCGGATCGCTCTTCTATCAAAGGAACCTGCCTATGGAGCCGAGATACCCGGTCCCTGATGGCGAAAAGTTTGTCTGCCACACTCTTGGGCAATGTCGCGGTCCGAAGCTCCGGCTGGCGTGTACAGAGTTACGGGCATCGGTGCCGATATAGGTTTTTCGAAATCTGCCATGCTTATCTCCCTTCGTTAGCCTGCCAACGGTGACATTGCGGATTTACGCGCACCTGTTCCGCAGGGACGACAGCGCGGTCACAGCGGCGATCAAGGCGGCATTGCGCGGGCACAAAGAGCGGTGATATCGGGTGTCCGGTGGCAATCCGGTGGCAAATCTGGTTTTGTTCGCCTGTGTCGAAGTGCTAAGGGCTTGAAGTTATTGGGTCGGATGGGTGGCCGAGTGGTTTAAGGCACCGGTCTTGAAAACCGGCGTGGGTTCACGCCCACCGGGGGTTCGAATCCCTCCCCATCCGCCAGGACCAGCAATGTCTGATAAGATTTCCTTGTCTATCACGGGCTTCTCGGCGCTGTTGCTACGGGCAACTGCTACAGTCGAGCACGAACACCATGAGCAACAAGAACAGAACGGGACACCCCCGGCTCCATAGGCGTGGCGCCGTCTATTAACTCCGGGCTTCCGACAAGACCGCCCTCGATCCTGGCGACCGATGGCTGCGCCGCATCTTCAAAAACGGGCACACCCAAGGACGTCCGGCTGAAGGCTATTACCATCGGCGGCGAGACGGTCGTGGAGCTGGACATCAACGCGATGATGCCGCGTTTGCTCTACGCTCGCGTCGGGCAGAGCTATCCGGCCGACCAGGACCCCTACGCCATCCTGCTGATCCACGAGGCCGTGCTCTGCCCAGCTTTCCAGACCGACGAGGTCGCGGCGTAGGACATCAACCCATCTGCCCGCACCACCCGATGGCCGTCACACGGCTACGGGCGCAATCCTCAGGATTGCTGGAGTGCTGGCTACGCGGGGCTCCAGCCTGCCGCCGGTCTCGGCGGACCGTGATGGACACTGGGCCGGTGCCCGGCCGCAACGCCCGTGCGCGGAGGCCGCGATCGCCGATGTGCTCCGGGCAGCGATGCCCTTGGCTGGTGTCGCTGTGCTGAGGCGCTACCTCGCCACCATCACCGTCAAGAAAATCATCCCCGAAGCTCTCTAATTAGAGGCTGCCTGGTGGAGAGGGTGGTGAAGATGGCCTCCAACGGCGTCCTACGAGTAGCTCTGGTCCTTATCTCTATGGGCCGTTGAGATTTCCCATGTGGAGGGGACCGTAACTGGTCACTCGGGCAAGGGATGCGCTCGCACCTGCTTGAGGACTACGGCACGATGCTCCAACAGCCACCGCAACGTCTGCTCGAAGAGCTGTAGACGGGCCACAGCCTTCCGCGTGCCTCGTCGCTGCCGTTCGAGGCTGGAGATCTGCGCTGTGACATCCTGGACGTGTTTGCGGGCCTCGACGATGAGCCGATCCGAGGTGGCGAGCTGTCTGTACCAGTCATCTCCCTGCGACATCAGGGATCGATTGCGCCGCGTTGGAGGCTGTTCCGGTACTCAATCCAAGACGGGCTCTTGATGAGTTGCCTAATCAGGGCGCTCCGGCAATGGGTCATCAAGCGAAGAGAACACTGTAGCTGCCGCAAGTGCTTCGCGGCGGTGCAGCCATCCGGTTCGTCCGCAAGGACGAGGACACGTTCTTTTTGATGCTCAAGGCGCGCTCGGGTATCCGCGGTCAACCTGTTGACCGTCGCGAGCTTCCCGTAGTCGGCATGCTCCAACATGGGTGCCCCGTGACAGCGCGTCGTGCTGGACCCTACGGTCAGGTGCCAAGTTCGTCGGTCATCCGTCAGACCAAACCATGGTTAATGGAAACAGAACCACAAATTGCGACTGTTTTGGCCGTCGAGCAGAGTGCGGCTAGGCCGGTAGCGGTCCTTCTGGAGGCCCTGCTTGGTCACCCTCGCGTCATCACGCAATGCCGGGGTCCACGCCGCTCCGGAACATGGCCGGTAACGCACGAAACCGAGCCCACGTGCCGGGTCCTCGCGCGCGGTCAACTCTGCAACCTCCACGATGTCGCGGAGGACGAGCGCTGCGTTGGCCGATCCGATCCACCAAGCCTCAAGTCGACCGGCTACGCTCCGCGACTCGGCTCGCCGTCAGCTCCACATCGAGCAGCCGGCGACGATCTACCCACCGTCAGGAGATCCGAGATGGACGTTTTAGCACTGGCCACGGCCCGCATCGAACCGGCCATGGGCGATGTAGACACGCGTCACCGTCGGGGCGGTGCGCTGGCCATCTTCTGCGTCCGCGAAATCGTGAGGTTTGGGCTGCAGGGTATTCTGCGTGTAGGTCTTGCTGTCGGCGTCGGGTGACGTCGATGCGCCGTAGCGCTGCCATGGCGCGGGGTGGATCGTTGACGACGTTCGGTGGTCGGCCCGAGTCCTGTGGGAGCGACAGTAGATGGCGGAGGCGGAGCTGGGGGCGCCGGCAACCGGCTGCGCGCTTCGGTGATTCATGGTCCTCAGAAATTTGTGGCCATACCCCCAGGGGCAGACACGCTTCTATTGCGGCCTGCAAGTGGATTGAGGCGAGGCATCTATGATGACCAAAAAGTGCGGCCGCAGCATGCTCTGCAATCTGCATCTACGGGCTCGAACGGGCTCTATGGTTTCGCGTTGGCACGAGTGTGCGCTATGCTTTGCCAACCGGCGTTTTTCGCCAACTTGCATTAGAGGTCGCGATGGCCGCCTCCTGCTGTTCCGCCGCCCCTCCTGATCCGCATCGCGGTAACCCGACGTACAAGCGCGTACTCTTGGTGGTGCTGGTGATCAACGCCGTCATGTTCGTGATCGAGATCGGCGCGGGCCTGGCGGCAGGTTCCGCGTCGCTACAAGCCGACGCACTCGACTTCCTAGGAGACGCCGGCAACTACATCATCAGCCTGGCCGTGCTCGGTATGGCGTTGCGTTATCGCGCGATGGCAGCGCTTGCCAAGGGCTTGACCATGGGCGCGTTTGGCGCCTGGGTGGTCGGTGCCGTGGTGTGGCACGCAGCGATGAGTACGGTTCCAGAACCGATCACGATGGGTGTTGTTGGTGTGGCCGCCCTCATTGCCAACGCGGCCTGCGCGGGCTTGCTCTACGCCTATCGCGACGGCGATGCGAACATGCAGTCCGTCTGGATTTGCTCGCGCAACGATGTGTTGGGCAATTTAGCGGTTCTGCTGGCCGCGCTTGGCGTGTTTGGTACGGGCACCGGTTGGCCTGATCTCATGGTCGCGACAGTCATGGCAACACTGGCATTGCAGGGCGCCTGGATCGTGGTTCGGCAGTCGCGGCGGGAACTGCAATCACCTAACGCACGGCTCGTGGCTCGAATTTCGAGCTGACCCGTCACCAGCCTCTCCGCCTGCGCCTTCATGCTAAGGCTCGGTAACGCAGTCCTCGCCATCGCCAAGCCCGGTTGGCTGCGGGTGCAGCTGTGGGTCTTCCGGTTTCACCTCTCGGACGTGCCCCGTGCGACCCCATTACGGAAGGTGAGTTTGCGCGGGTCCCCTATGTAGACAAGCCTTCGCCGCCCTCCAAAATTGTCCAAGTCATCGAGGAGATGCTGGGTCGGGGGTTAAATCCACACCTCTCATAGCATCGGCTAGCCTGCCTACAGATAGGCGCACAAAACGCTGCCAGACATCTAACGACGGTCATGCGACGGCAACCAAAATACAAGGGCCAGATGCCAAGCGCCGATGAGAGAGCAGACGGGCTGTACTGCAACGAGATGTCGTGGCTTTCTTAATCGGCCGGAACGCAGCAAGCTCACACCGTCCCACAACACTTGAGCAAATGCGCCAAGCCGCACCCCGGCTTTGCGTGCTTTTGCCGGAATGCGAAGTGCATGCACCGGGCCCCGATGACGATAACGCTCTTGTGCATCCGCTGGCGCGGCGATGCCTCGAACGATCGATTGCGGGCAAGCGCGGGTTGCGCCGCTATGCGCCCCACCACGTCTTCGTTGGACTTGGCATATTCTCCGTAATTCGGCCTTACTGACGCGCCTGCACTCGCACCGCATCCGATGCAAGAGCTCGTAGGACTCTTGCAGGCGTCGGTTGATGCAATACGTCTGCCGCGTTCCCTCACACAGGCTGCAGTTAGCGGCCATCGCCGAAGTTGGCTCGGCGCTACTAACCCTCCAACGAGGATCGAGGGCCCCTCCTCCTTGACGGCTCCTCAATGAACTCACCTTCGAAGAGATAATACCCGTCTGCCTTCAGATGATCGAGCACTGCTTGAATGTTGGTGATGTCCCACGGGTCCGGAGATTTTGTGTGGCGTGACAGGCGGAATGTTCGCTCCGGTTACGTCAATGGAAAAGGCAAAGGCGTCCGCGCTGCTCGTCGCGAAATAGCCAGCTGACCATGTGCTCTCAACAATCCTCACGAGCCAACCCCACCTGTAGTCACTACAGGTGCAAGTAATGAGGGGCTCGGGAATAAATGTAGCTCCGCACCTTGGAGGGCGATTGAGAAGCACCTGCATTTCGGAGCTCCCGCCATAGCAACACCCTAGCTCCGATGAATCTTTGCTTATCGTTCCGACAACTGACATCATGCGTGAGCAAGTGGCACCTTGCACCCCACTTGCGGCCCTTGTGGGTGTGCCGATTGCAATTGGCCTTCGGTCTTTGCGAGGGCCATTTTTTTGAATCTCGGATGGTCGGTCGTTCCGCGCGGACACGTGAAAGCAGGATGCACCTATCTCTTCGCCAAGATCCCGAGCAACTTGGCCATGCCAGCTGACCCACCGGCGGTGCAGTCGATCTTCGTGAGGTAGCGCAGTGGCTTAGCGATTTCTGGCGGCAACTTCACGCTTTCCAGTATGACAGGGATAACGGGCTTATGGGTCTGCTCGGCCAACGATAGCTCGTCCACGATTGCGGACGATTTGATGCCGTTAGGACTGAGCGCAAGGACCACGACATCACAGCGGTTCAGCGCAAACACGGACGCGGCGAGCCGGCCACCGGCATCCACGACATCGATGCTTGCCCGACCGAGCTTAACGGTATGCCCAGCATCCTCAATCGCGCTGGCAATCTGACGTACGCTCCCAGCATCAGAGGGAGCATACGATAAGAACACTTTAGCCATCGTTTTACAGCGCCCCCAATGACCGGCACCGTAAGCAATGGGCAGGTCCACTGAAATCAGGGAATGTCCGCAGGGTTATCGCCCCATCTTTCTAGCTCGGGGCGGCTCGACCTCTCCCGAAACGAAAAGGCACCCGGCGGAACGGGTGCCTTTTCACTATCGGGATACCAGGGCGGCGCGTTGATGGCGCGTTCTTAGCGTCCCGTTGAACCTTGCGGACCAAACGCCAAGGGCACGGTCGGGTTCCGTACTGAAGTCAATTCTGGAGAGGCAGTGTGGCCGGAAGGCAACCTGCGGCTGGCCTCAGCACTCCGGCGGCGGTGAGCGTCGCCTGCCTTGGTGCAGCGGTTCGATGAGTTCACCTTGAAACAGGTAGTAGCCATCTGCCCTCAGATGCTCGAGTACGGGTTGGAAGTCATCGATGTCCCATGGCTCGGGAAATTTCAAAGTGTCCAGTGCCTCAAGGAAAATCCACGCTGTGAGCGGCGCAACCTGAGGAAGGTTTGCCCCCGTGACGTCGGTCGAGAAGGCAAAAACTTCGCTGTCGCTTTGATCGCGAAAAAGATAGATGAGCATCGCTTTTGCCTTCCTCTGCGTCCGCGCAAATCCATACTTCGGAATGCAACTTTTGCTGTGTTCAAATGGTTGCAATTTTTTGCAGCGTGCAGACGATTACGCAGGAGCGGCGACTTTGCTTTGGCAAGGTCAAATGAAGGGCGTCCTTTGCGGTGCCGGAACGCGGGAGGAGGGCCATGTCAAACGACTGACGGGACGTATAGCGGCGCTGGAAGTGATCGCCATGACGGCACTGGGCTTGCATCTGGCCCACGCTCGGAACGATCCTGACTACCAAACGTCTGGCGCGTTGCTTGCCAGCGTGCTGGCGCTTTACAAACTCAAGCGGCAACTCTGCCAGCCGAAGCTCAGAAGCATGTGACCGGCTATGGCAACCACCTCCTCGATGCGGTAGCAAAAAAATTGCGGGCGCGCCGCGGAGATGACGGCCAATTCAACTGACCGCAACGATACCCTGTAGCCCCGCGCTGGAACGAATGGCCGTGCAGATTGCTCCAATACGGCGTTCACGACAGGGTACTGGTGGCATATTTGACCGCAATCATCCGCTTTATCTATCGGCAGAGAGAAAAGAAGCGTCCGCCGGCCACGGCGGTAGCCCTAGTTTCTGTCCTCAGCAATCGGCGCGCACCTTGGTGAAATCGCAGCATGCGGGTCTGCACGGGGCGTTCTTGCGAAACAATCCACAGACAAATCACCCCATGGGACCTTGCGGCCCGAATCACTTCGCACTCTGCAGGCGACGGAGCGTGGAGTGTGTCAATGAAGTCATCATCGAAAATGCTCGCTGGCCTCATCTTCACGCTTTTGAGCGGATGCACCTCGGCGGAAAGGGCGGCCATGCTCGCGATTACACCAGATCATGCGCCAAAGCCGACCAAGCAGCGACAGGTTGATGCTCGCCAGAAAACCAAGACTACGAAGCAGACCGAGGCTCGACCATTGGCTCGGCTGGGTGGTGCGTCACCGCCTACACTGCCGGTCTGGAGCGTCTCCTCGCCAATGCCTTCAAGGGTTCTGCGGTCCACTCTGACGCCAAGCCAATTGTTCACAAAAGTGAGCCCTGCCGTCTATGCCCTCGCTGCCGCGCAGGCTACCGGACAGGGAACTTCCCAGGGATCGGCGGTTGCCGTCTCGTCGAAGGAAGCGATTACCAACTGTCACGTTGTGGCCAATGCCAAGGCCATTACGCTCGCCAATGCAGCCACGACACTCAGGGCCGAGGTCGTTTCCGCGGATCCCTCAACGGATCGGTGCTACCTCAGAGTGCTGGATGGGGAGCTCTACCCCGTCCCTGGGCTGCGGGACTACGGCAGTCTGGCAGTCGGGGAAGTTGTCTTCACGATCGGCTCACCGAAGGGTCTCGTCAACTCGCTCGGCAACGGTTTGTTGTCCGGGCTGCGAAAATCAGAAGGAGCTGCGGACTACATTCAGGTCACCGCGCCAGTATCGGAGGGTTCCTCGGGAGGGGGCCTTTTCGATGATCGCGGCAACTTGATTGGCATCACAACTTTCACGGTCCGCGACTCCCAGAACCTGAACTTCGCGCTTGCTGCATCGGAGTTCTGGAGGTGATGTTCAAATTGCACGATGCTCAAGGTGCGTCTCTATACAGCTCACACTGAGAACTGGTGATAGACAACGAGGGCAGTCCCTGTTGGAGAGCACGCTTACTCGATCTTCTTATGGGCTGCTGATTGCACGCTCCTAGGTGTGATCGCTCTTCGACCATCCAGTAACTCTTGTGCGACATGACCAGACGCGATAGCCGCTTCGCTTCCAATCCGCCTACTCCGCGCCAAGTTTTTGCCCCTCTTTCCAAGGCCACCGTGTGCTCCACACTGCAAAGAGCCAAATTGGCCGAGCATCGTGGTGGGGACGGAGCCACATAGTTCGCTGGGAAGCAAAGCCGATAGGGGAACCCTATGAATGCTACTGCGTTTCGTGCTGAACGTGGGAAGTATCAGGTGCGAAGAGGCAAAAAATACTGGGCAGAGTTGGCGGCTAATACACGGGCTCAAGCAGAGGCCGCGCTTACGGCTGCTAACAAGGAAGTCTTGTTGCGCATAAGCGAGGCATACGAGCGGTTGGCTGCGAGCGCGGCCAAAAGAGAAAACGATCAGAAAGACCCGGACGACAGAGCCCGATAGCGACGGCAATCAAGAATATCGCATCAGCCAGCTTTAGCGGCGTCGCCCACGACCGGATCATTACCGAAGTTGCCGGTGATCTCTGCCCAAGCGGCGTCGAATACTTCGCCGATTGCTTTCAGATCATCCGAGGTCAGAAAGGCTACTCGTCAGAGGGTTGCACTTGCAGATATGGGGACTCATTAAGAGAACTTCCGGCTGCCCGCTGGGGCCGATCATTAGGCAATTCAGGTCCGCCACGCTTGCTGGCGGAGAGATGCAAGGACGCCGATTATGATGTGTCGACCCTGATCGTTGCCGTGATCGGCTGGGCTTGGCAGCCGGGCTCAAACAGCTCGACGATCGTCATTGTGCCACCACCGCAGGGGCAAGGATGAGCGGGTGCGGTGGTTATGTCCGCATCGATCTCGGCGGTGTTTGGATCGATTGTGGATCCGAAAGGAAGTCGCGAACCTTGGTTACACCCGCCCGCCAACTTCGTACGGCCGCCGAACTTTAGCCTTGCATCATTGCGCGCCTCGGCGTGCAACCGTCGCCAGCGTGCTGCGTCGCGCACTTCAGCAGCGTCTCGCGACATGGTGCAATAAGGGGCGCAACAAACCGTGACGCTTCGCGTCCTAGAACGCCAATTCAAATACCGTCTGCCAGTTATCGTCAGCTACGATTATCCTCCCACGGCTGGCAGATTGCCCGTTCAAGAATTCTCCGTTCAAGAATTTCCCGTTCAAGGACCCCCCGTTCAAGGACCCCCTATTGACGATCTGTTGCGCGCGTTGTGCTGCCTCCATTTCAGCGTCCACAGTACCAGCGAGTTCGATGCCTTCCTGGTCGAGTACGGTCATTTGGCCACGTCTGACGTGGAAGTAGTAGCGAGGCATAGCAAGCCTCCGCGTCGTGTTTCCGATTTGAGCGATGGAGCGCGCCTATACGGCACGTCACGGCACCTTGATTTAGTGCCGCATCAATGTCTCAAAGTACGCTATCGTACAGTATGCCATAGGAATTGTCCAAAACCGAACAAGACCGGGGATGGCAGGGGCGGACAAGCCGATTTGTCAGCTAAGTTCCCATTCGCGTTTGCGCACCCGGATCCAGGAACGCTTGCGCGTACGGAAATCAGCGCATCAATAAGTTTGCGTTGGCGGAGGTAGTACCCGTCCGAACTCGAAGAGATAGAAGCCGGTCATCCTCACCTGGCGCACCGCGTATCGCAAATACGCAGTGTCCCACCGTGGCGGAAGCTTATGTGTGTCGATCGCCTCCACGAACAGCCAAACTGTTGATGAAGTGACGGGGGGGATATTCCGACCGGTCACGTCCATCGTCAGCGCGCGGTTGTCCGTTCTTGCGGCGCGGAACAGATAGATGAGCATTAGCCAACGCCCCAACTGGCGCAGAAAGGTGAGAGCGGTCGAGAGAGTAGGAACCTGCCGCCCTCGCTTTGGTTCGCAGCAGCGAACCTGCAGCAACCCGAGCACATGCAAGCTAGTGAGCCGGCGCACAAAGTCGATGGCCGAGTTCGCACGGTATCGAACAAAAGCCGCCGCCTACGCTGTTGGCGAAATGCCACATGAGCCGAAGGTCGCGCTGACGCCGGGGCAATATCTACGTCACGACGCAGATATGTGATGCAGCGTACGAACCATATGCATGAGAGCTGGGAAGGGCCTTGGTAGAAGGACGTTTGCTGACACGCAGCAATGCCCGGCTTTGTAGCGCTGACGCGGTCGGACGTGCTTAGCCGCCCGTCGCTCTCGTGAGCGCAAATTCCTGACGATCTTTCGAACCACCCACACAGCTCGGTCCTGCTGCTCCGCCATCTTCACCACAGCCTCCGGCGCGATCTCCGGCGCAGCTCGCACCTTCACTTGCTTCGGGTGTTCCTTCCGCGGGCTTTCGGGGTTACCCCTGACTGCAATTCTATCTCGGGTCTGTCAGTCTCGCCGCGTTCGCGAAAAGAACCGACAAGACGATCGGCAATGGTGTGCCATGAGTTCGAATAGGGCCACGTCATGGGTCACCATGCGTAAGCTATCGTTGCTAAGCTCATTTCTATGCCTCGTCGCGGTGGATATCGCCTTCGCCCAATCGGAACCAAAGCCAACGCCAGATGTGCGTCCCCAATCAGAAGAGGGGGTGTCATCTGCTCAGTTACGCGACCTCACCGCCCAGTACTTCGCCGAATGCATGAGAGACTGGGAGGTGGCCACGCATATGAGCAAACAGGAATGGGAAAGCACCTGTCGGCGCGTGGTGGATGGCCGCGTGAAATTCCTGCTTGAGCACCCGCGGTAATGCGGCGTGCGCCTAGCGGCCGCTGCGATGGACTCGCGGTCAGCCGCGCTAAACGAGGCCATGCGAAATTCGAGCTGGTCGTTGCGCACGCCGGCACCCGCGGAGAACACGTCGGCGTAGCGGGCCCAGACGCTCAATCCCTTCCAGCGGCCGCCGCTGGCTGGTAGCCGCAGCGAGAGATCGAGTTCCTGCTCGTTGGGTAGGGAGACGTTGGTCGTTGGGTTGAGCGGGCCCCATTTCCAAACAGACCAAGCCGCGGTGTCCGCCAGGACCACAATTGGGTGATTGGTAGGACTTTTTGTTTATCAAGGGCTTCCTCGGCGCAGTCCGCTACGGGCAACTCGACAGTCGAGCGTTGCCGCTCGGCCAGCTTTTTTTGGCTCGCCACCTAGCAGTAACGCCCCAGCCTCGCTGAAGGAGGCCCGCGCAACATGCTAAAAACCACGCGCCGCGTCTCGAACGTGACCGTCGGGATGCATGCTGATGAGAATAGTCCCGCAAAGAAGACCCGCAAGCAGGTGGCTTTGGCCAGTAGGTACGGCCCTCTCGATGCAGTCGAGTTCGAATATTAGGTTTGAAGGTCAGCCCAGGAGCAACCGCCCCGCGAAATGAGGCCTCTCATGATTGGCAATCGTAGGTTCACCATCATCCTATCTGCCACTTCCGCAATCGCGTGTTCGGCCCCGCCAGCAATTGCGGCCAAGGTCGATGGAAACTGGAGCATGGTCGCCGCCACTACCCGCGGCCATTGCGGAACCATCGAGATTGGCCTTGGAATAAACGGCGGCCGCATTTTTTCTACCGGCGGATCTTTCGCCTTTTACCCGATCAGGTTGGACGGCCGCGTTTCGGCTTCGGGGCATGCCCAGATGAATGCCGTGGCTGGTCCGCGCACCGCCCACGGGATCGGACGGTTCGGCCCACTTCGGGCCAGCGGCACATGGGCCGGTCGCGGGCCCTCCGGACTCTGCTCGGGCGTTTGGAACGCCATTCGTTCCTAACGCACACTTTCTGATCCCCTGCTCGGCCATCGTTCTTGAGGTTTGTTCGGAGCTGGGCCCTGAAACGGCCTGACGGGTGAGTTGCAGCTCCAGCAACCCCCGCATCCCTCGGGGATCAGGATGGGCTCGTTGGGCGCCCCGACCAGTAAGGGGCGGAGCGGAAATAGGATGCGGGCTACCCTTGCCTCGTGCGGCCGTTCGCGGGCATAAAAGCCCTTCTATCGGAATTGTCTTTCGGCCACCGCCGATCGCTGACGGAACGCCCCGCGCCGTTGCAAGGAGTCCTCTGTGACGAAATCGAATATCGTGCTGATCGACCACCATCCGGGACGCTCCGCCCAGAGTATTGGGATTGCGCGCGAACTTGGCACCGATCCGAGCCTCATCCATGAGCCCTCGGTCGGCGTGGTAGGCACAAAGGGTGACAGCCAATGTTACCTCGGTGTCATGGCCAAGGTCGAGGCGGTGCAGGCGGCATTGAAAAGCCGCGTCGGCCCAGCGGCAGGCCAGCTCAAGCTACGCCTCGTGCAGCCGGAATATACGATCGCTACGTCCGACGGCATCCGGAACGGTACGCGTGAGATGCGCTATTCACTGATCGGGCGCGAGTTGACCAACGATGCGCTTTGCGAGCACCTGAGCGCAACAGGCCTTGCGGGCACCATCGCGGTCGTCGCCTGCGACAAACCCCCGGTCGGCACGCTCGCCGCATTGCTCGAACACAACCGACCCGCGATCATCATGTCGGATGGCTCGATCCATCCCGGCACCGATCCGAACTCGGGTGAGAAGATTGACATCGTGAGCGCCTACCAGGTCGCAGGTCATCCCGATCCCGAGCACCGCTACCAAATCGCCTGCCACGCCTGCCCGGGCATCGGTAGCTGCGGCGGCATGTTCACCTATAACACCATGCAGACCTTCATCGGCGTCGTCGGCATGCAGCCGTTGCACATGGTGGCACCATCCTCAGACGACGCGCGTAGGGTGCGAGAATTTCCCACGGAATTGGTCGATCACCTCGCGCGGCTGATCGAGAAGGATCTGAAGCCCCGCGATATCGTCGGGCGCGATTCCATTCGCAATGCAGTGATCGTCGCGATGGCCATCGGCGGCTCGACCAATGTAACGCTGCATGCGCCGGAGATAGCGCGCGCCGCCGGATTCGCCGATTTCTGGAAGGATGTCATGACGCCGGGTGAATTCAATCACCTCTCGCAGCACGTCGTGCCCGTGCTGACCGACGCGCGGCCCTACGGCAAGTACTCCATGGTCGACATCGACAAAGCGGGCGGCGTTCAGGTGATTGTCCGCGAACTTTTGGAGGCGGGCCTGCTCAACGGTGATGTCCTGACCTGTACCGGCGAAACCCTCGCCAACCAGGTCGAGCGGCTCGGCGCCAAGCGTGCCGACGGCAAAGTAATATATGCCGTCGAGAAACCTTACAAGCCGACCGGCGGTCTGCGTGTGCTCAGCGGCAACCTGTCACCGGACTTTTCCGCGATCCTCAAACTCGCTGGCGTCGAGGTGGGCCTTGAGAACAATATCTTCCGCGGCAAGGTGCGCGTTTTCGAAGGCGAGCAGAGCTTGCTCGACGCGCTCGACCGAACGCCCGAGCGGTTCGAGAACAATGACATGATCATTGTACGCTACGAGGGGCCGAGCGGCGCGCCGGGAATGCCGGAGATGCTTGATCCGACCTCGCGCATCACCGCGCTCTGCCGACAGCGAGGCATTGTCGTGGCACTGATGACCGACGCACGGTTCTCCGGCGGTTCGGTTGGCCTCGTCATCGGCCACGTCGGCCCGGAAGCGGCCCTCGGCGGCCCGATCGCGTTCGTCGAAAATGGCGATGAGGTCGTGGTGGACCTGAACACGAACGAGCTCAACTGTACGGCGCTCGCGGATCCTGCCGTCTATCAGGCGCGCAAGGCTGCCTGGGAAAAGCTAGTCGCCGGCAATGGCGGTATCCACCCCAACTGCGGGGAGGCCGGTACTCGGCTGCTGCAGCGGGCTCGGCATACCGCGGTCCCGGCGACCAGGGGTGGTGGACTGCATCCAAACCGTGAGGTTTGGGTACGCGAACCGCGCCAAGCGGAACCGTCAGGCTTCGTGCCCAGGAATAAACACCGTCCGGGAGCCAACACGGCCGTCTAGACCTGCAGGGTGATCGTGACCCATCGTGGGCCTAACCGCTGCGATCGTCACGGCAGGCGAGTACGACTAATCGCGCTTGCGCGCCTGATCGCGGTAGGCACCACGGGACGTCCGCCTGCACCAGGCCCGCTGGAGGTATCGCGGCGAGGAGGTTGCCGACCGCGAGGAAGCGCACGCAAGGTCGCGACATTGGCCCGATCTTCCTTGACACGAGCAGAAGATTGGCGATGCGTTTCGTGGTGTGCGTGCGCTTGGTAAGGCCAAGCTGCGCCGGCACCGCAATGCCAAATTTCCACCGGCTTCGCCCCACAGCCAAGGGTCGGGGATTGCCGCAACCTCGGTGCGGGATATCCCCAATGGCCACCTGCCTTCGCCGCCGCAAAAATCAGCGCCTGTCTGGAAGCATGTATCCATTGGCGTCGCACCTTGAGCTAGCTCAGCGATGCCGTGACGGCATGTTTCGGAATTTCGGTACGTGCCTCGAAGCGCACGTCGTCGCCCCGGCGGCGCCCGCTTGCGAAGCCGAATTCGTTTTCAAGCGCGAAAGAGCGATCATGACCACTGAAGGCAAAGGCGTTCGCAAGCATCATTTCAGCCGCCGCAAGCTGTTGCTCGCCGGCTCGACAGCCGCGGCCGCGTCGGCGTTGGGTGCGACAGCCTCTATCGAAACCGCGCGAGCGCAAACGCGCGAGGCTCCCCCCGCTGGCTCCGCCGGACGGCCAAACATCCTGGTCATCTTCGGTGACGATATCGGTCAAACAAATATTAGTGCCTATTCGTTCGGCTTGATGGGATTCGAGACCCCGAACATCGACCGCATCGCCAAGGAAGGTATGATGTTCACCGACTACTACGCGGAGAACAGTTGCACTGCCGGTCGTTCGTCCTTCATCACGGGGCAGACACCCAAGCGCACGGGACTTTCCAAGGTCGGCGTTCCTGGCGCCACGGTCGGTCTACAAGATCGCGATATCACCATAGCCCAGGCGCTCAAGCCGCTTGGCTATGCGACCGGTCAGTTCGGTAAGAATCACCTCGGCGATCGCGACGAGTATTTGCCAACGAAGCACGGCTTCGATGAGTTCTTTGGCAACCTCTACCACCTCAACGCCGAGGAGGAACCGGAAAACCCGACCTGGCCCAAAAATGACCTGGCGTTCACGAGAGCCGCCTCGCCGCGTGGCGTCCTCAAAGCGTCCGCCGACGGCAAGGTTGAGGATACAGGTCCGCTGACTCGAAAGCGGATGGAAACGATCGACGACGAGACTACCGATGCCGCGGTGGATTTCATGCAGCGGCAGGTTCGCGCCAATCGGCCCTTCTTCTGCTGGATGAACTCCACCCGCATGCATCTGTTCACGCACGTGCGGCCTTCGATGCAGGGCCAGAGCGGGATGCCCGGGAACCTCTATGCCGACGGCATGATTGAGCACGACGGCCATGTGGGTAAACTCCTGAAAGCCATCGACGATCTCGGCATCATCAACAACACCATAGTCGTCTACACCACCGACAATGGGCCGAACCGGTTTTCCTGGCCAGATGCCGCCACCTCACCGTTCCGCAACGAGAAGGATTCAAACTTTGAGGGTGCATTCCGGGTGCCGGCAATCGTTCGTTGGCCCGGTAAGATCCCTGCGGGGAAGATCACGAGGGAGATGTTCTCCGGCCTCGACTGGTTTCCGACCTTCCTCGCCGCTGCCGGTGACAGCGATATCACGGAGCGCCTGCTCAAGGGCGCCGACTTCGGTGGAAAGACGTTCAAGGTCCATCTCGACGGTTACAATCAACTGCCGTTTTTGACGGGACAACAGCCGAAGAGCGCGAGAAAAGAGTTCGCCTACTTCAACGACGACGGAGTGTTGGTCGCCTTCCGGCTCGACGACTGGAAAGCCGTGTTTGTCGAAATGAAGCATCCAGGTGGCTTTGCCGTCTGGCAGGAGCCATTTACGACTTTGCGTGTTCCCAAGCTCTTTCACATGCGCATGGACCCGTTCGAGCGCGCAGATATCGTGTCTGATCAATATAACGATTGGCTGGTGCGCAACGACTTCAAGCTGTTCCAGATCACGACGCATGCAGGTGCCTTCCTGCAGACCTTCGTCGAGTATCCGCCGAGCCAGGAGCAGGCGAGCTTTTCAATCGATCAGATTGCGCGCGACGTTGAAGTCAAGATCAAGGAGAACGCGCGAAAAGGCGCCGGCAGTAGGGCCTTGCAATAGGAATCGGGATCGGCCCCGACAAGTGAATGCCGACAGCGCATTTGCCGGGACCAGCAAATTAAATTCCAGACGCCTGGCTCGGTCCCACGAGTTGAACCGCCGCAAAGGCCAAGGAGGCCGGCGATGCGCCCGCCGGCCTCCCACTTCCCTGCACGCATTCGTTGTAAATTTGCAGTAGCAGCCTGGTTACCCCAAGCCAACGTTCTTAGCGGTCCGCTCGCTTGCCTTTGCGAGCGCGGCGCCGTGAACCGGACCGGCGGGCATCGGATACCGAAGGTTTTGGCTTGCTCTCAACCACGACCAAGCCAACCAGCAGGCCCGCACTCGAAAGCGTAAACGTCGCCATGATGAGCAGGATCAGAAAGCTGAAGAGGTCCATTCGGGCGATCCCAACATTGCCGCACGAACATCCAAATGGGGTCAGTGCGGCTTTAGTGGATCACCAGAAAGGGTGAGATCGACATCCGTGGCGTCGGCACGTCTGGCTAGCACACTCGGCCGAAACTCGTTGCCATCGCCGAGGGGGTCCTCGCCAAACCCGCCGCTGGCGAAGCCCAGCGGTTTCAGCCGTTCGGCGATGGTTGCGTCTCTTGCCTGCAAGCCTACAACGTAGCCTTCACGCCGGCGCCTCGGCGCGCGTGGCGCAAGACAGCCCTCCCAATAGACGCACTATCACCTCGGTAGCAAGGCGCTGTCGGAGCTGTCGCCTTTCGCGGGTTCACTCCCATGATGCACCGCCACGGGCAAGTCGGCGCTTCAATCTCTGCGTCGACGAACGTTCACCCGCACGCGACAGCGAAGCGACCCCGGACCAACCACGATTTGAGGTGTGGGCGATCACGCAGGAGGCGGTGCCGGATTTGGGGCAATGATGCGCGACGTTCCAGACGCACAGCGAAGCTCAGCGCGCCGGCGCCTTGTCATGTTGATGCCATGGTGAAGGCCCGCATTGAGATCGCGCACGTGACCTGCCCCTTAGTAACTCCGCAGGATGACAGTGAGCAGATCGGGCCTAACGGGGCTTTCTGACGTAGCGTCTGGCCGGCTCAGGCCTATCGCTCCACGATATCGCGCCCACGCCGGCGAACTGGTAGCGCACGCCGGCACGTTCGGCTTCGGCGTCGAAGCAAGAGGGGCAGATCGTCCGCCAACGGTTCAGCACGACCGTACGCCAGGCGTCCTTGGGCTCGACCTGGAAACTGACCACACTGCGTCGCCGGCATTTGTCACAAATGGGAGTGACCATCCGCCATCTAAAGCGCCGGCGGCGGGGCCCACAACCACATCCCACGGCTTGCCTTAACAAACGAAGCACAGCTAGAGCAGGCCACCGGACGAGGTCGTCACGGCAGAGGGCAGCAGCGCCGCGGCGAGCCGCCAATGCCTTCTCTATGATGGGGTAGGATGGCGGCGCTCAGCCAGTTCGGGGGCGGAGTCGCAGTGCGAGGCGTCATATCCTTTGAGACGATGTCGGCCCTTAGAGACGATGTCGGCCCGGGCGTTTGGTCTCATAGCCCGAGCCGACAGTCGCAACTACGCAGTACTAAGGGACGCTACTCACGTTTGCACTTACGCACACAACACGGGCACCCTACAAACGCATCGAGGAAACATTTTGACGGAGCTGTGACCGTGCACAGGCGGCGCGGTCATCCGTGGGCTGGGCTGCGCACGTCGATGTGAGGCTAGGCTGCGCCGAAGGGTCAAAGTCCGCGCGTGACGAGATACCTGGGACTGAGGGCGCGGCGGCCGACGCCGCAAGCCGCGACCGCGCCGGGTGAAGGCGGCTGGTGCAGGCCGGATCTTCGCCCCGAGCAGCCCCAGGCTGAGCGCGGAGCGGGCGTTTTTTTTCCGAGCCTGCGACAGTCGGGCGCGTAGCGATCCGCCCGCTCTCCCACAAACGGGGGATGGCACGGCGCATCTTTTCCCGTTCCTGACATCCCTACCATGGACCCTGAAAGCTTTATCGTCGGCCTGATGGCAGGCATTACCTTATTTGGCGGCGCCATCCTGATTGCCATGATCCTCCTCGAGCGGCCACGCTGTGGGCCGCGGCGTGGCTCAAGGTTCCTCGCCACGTCGGCCAGCCGGTTGCGCGAGTGGCTCGAGCCCAAGTGGCCGCGCCGAAAAATCACCGAGGAATGGTTGCAAGCCGAAGAAGACCACGCGCGGTTGCGCGAGACGGCATTGCAGCAGCAGGAAGCCACAAGGAGCGCGGTGCAGCCAGAGGGCCATCCGCCAGGGCGCATCGAGAAAAAAGAGCCCCCACGCAAGCCCTAAGACACGGGGCCTAAGATACGGGGCCCGGCCCCACGGGCTTAGGCAGCCGGCACCCCTGCGAAGTCTCGCCCGGGCCATTCCAGGGTTTTCCCCCATTCCGTGCCGGACCTTGCGCCGTTAACGCTTGTGGGTATCAGCAGCATGGGGACTGCAAATGGGCACGCTTGGGGGACACTCGATCCTTGTCGTGGATGACGAGCCGCTGATCGCCTTGGGCGTCACCGACGCCTTGAGCGATGCGGGCGCCGACGTCGTGACCGCCCACGATCTCAACGCGGCTTTGGCGGCTGCGGTCAAAGGTGGCGTTTCGGCGGCCATTCTCGACGTACAGATTGGCGCCTCGGATTGCACGCCGATCTGTGCCGCCCTCCGATCGCAGCAGGTTCCCTTCATGTTCTTCACAGGGTCGGACGACCACGATTTATTGCGCGAGTGGGCGACCGTTCCCACGCTGGCCAAACCTACTGGCGAGGCGGAGTTGGTTGCCAACGTTGCAGCCTTGTTGGCGGCAAATGCAGCCGAGTAAGCGAGCTTGAGGACCGGCCCGAAGTCAAAAGCCTTTGCAAGTCTCATGCACGCGGAATGGCCGCGCCCACCCTGGCCTTCAATGCAATGGTCCCGGCAGGGCCTGCTCGGCGACCTCGATCAACCGACGCTCGTAACGGTTGATCAGGTAGCCTGCCCCAAAAAAGACAATGAGCGCGACAAGGAACATGACGGTCGCCAGGACCGCATGAAGTTCGAAAAGGAGCTTGCCGAAGTAATAGGCGCCGATCCCGAAGGCGTTCGCCCACAACACCGCTCCCGCGGCGTTGGCAATCAAAAAGTCACGCCAGGGCATGCGGTTCACACCGGCGAGGAAAGCTGCCAAGATCCGCAACAGGGCAACAAAACGGCCGAAGAAAACGACTTTTCCGCCGTGCTTGCGGAACAGATACTGGCCGACCTTAATGCGCGGTTCTGATAAACCCAGGTGGCGGCCGTAACGCAAAACGGCGGCGTAGGCATAACGATGACCGATCCAATAGCCGGCGTTGTCCCCGATAATCGAGCCGAAGGTCGCGGCAAGGATCACCAACCAAATATTGAGGCTTGGATCGCTAGCGGCGTAGATCGCCGCCAAGACCAGCACCGTTTCCCCAGGCAGCGGAATGCCCATGCTCTCCAGGCCGACGACGAGCGCCACAGTCCAATAGCCGTGCGTCGCGATCAGGTGTTGCAGCATCTCCTTTGACAGCCCGGCCACCTGCGCAACTCTCCGACAAACTCTTTACGCGCCCGACGCGCCCGCGAAACGATCGTCGCCATAGTTAGCCGTCAGACAGCGGTCTAACGCCCGAGTCGCGCGATTGCTCCTGGGTGCGGCCACCGCCGTCGCGAACACGCGCATCATCTCACACCTGTGGCCAACATCAATGTCCCTGTCGAAGGGCTCTGCCGGATCAAGAACAGCGATTTTCTGAGGCGCAATCGGAACCGCCGGTGCGCTCCCTTCGTTGCAGCCCGACGAAAGGGTCCAAGACAACAGTTCATAGGGTGAACATCCGTCATGCTGCACAAGCTTGCATTGACGGTGTCATCGTCGCCGCCGGCGTCGTCTTTAGGCCGCAAATGAGCGCCGCGGCCGGCGTCACTTCGCCCGGGTCATAGATCAGGCATTAATCCCTGGTCGAGCCTGGGCAATATCGCCATTGCCGGGCCTGGTAGCGGGACTGTCAGGCGCGGTTGGCGCTTCCGGCGCTGCCTGGCTCGGCATTGGTGCTAGGGGGCCACCAACAGCCTGCGCTCGGCTCTGCTTTTTCGACACGCGCGCCGCTATCTGAGCCCTGCGGTTTGACAACGCCCGTATCGCTCTTGCTCCGGGTCCAAGGCACTAAGCACCCGGCCAGGAGCCTTCCCGGGTCAGGCGGCGGCCACCTGGCAAGAACCCTCGCATTCGATTCCCTTGGCAAGCAATAGCGGCTCCAGCTCATGCGCCGGCACCGGTTTGCTCAAGAGGAAGCCCTGCATCTCGGTACAACCCTCCGACCGGATGAGATCGAACTGTTCGGGCGTTTCGACGCCTTCCGCGGTGGCGGCAACGCCGAGACCGCTGGCAAGCGCGGCAACGGCACGCACAATGTTGAGCGAGCTAACGTCGGCCGCAATGTTGTTGATGAAGGAGCGGTCGATTTTGATCTTGTCGAAGGGGAAACGCTGCAAATGACTGAGCGACGAATAGCCGGTACCAAAATCATCCATGGCGATACGCACCCCGAGCTCGCGTAAGCGAAAAAGGATGGCCAGGGTCGCCGCACTGTCGTGCAGAAGGACGGTTTCGGTAATCTCCAATTCGAGGCGGTCGGGCGCCAATCCCGAGGCGGCCAGCGCACTTACCAGCATCTGCGGGAGCGCAGGGTTGCGCAGCTGTGCCGGCGAGAGGTTGACGGCGATCCTGAGATCCGCCGGCCATTGCGCCGCGGTCGCGCACGCCTGCCTAATAACCCATTCCCCGATGGGCACGATCAATCCCGTCTCTTCGGCCAAGGGTATGAACGTCGCCGGTGATACCAAGCCGTTTTCGGGATGCTGCCACCGAACCAGGGCCTCAAGCCCGCTGATCTTGCCGCTGGCGATATTGATGACAGGCTGATAGTGGAGTTCGAGCTCGCCGGCGATCAGGGCCCTGCGCAGGTCTTGCTCCAGCCTGCGCCGAGCCTGCATTTGTTCGTCCATTTCCACTTCAAAGAAGCGGTAGGTGCCGCGTCCGTCACCCTTGGCGCGATAGAGCGCCAAATCTCCGTTCCTGATCAGTTGCTCCGGGATCAAGCCGTCCGCGGGCGCCAGGGTTATGCCCAAGCTGGTACCGATCACCACTTGATGACCGTCGATCTCGTAGGGCTCGCTGAGGGCGGCGATCACGCGTTGTGCCAGCGACGTGGCATCAACGACCTGCGAGAGCGCAACCTGCACGATCGCGAATTCGTCACCGCCCATGCGCGCGACCGTGTCCGTGTTCCTCACCAACGCCCGCAACCGACTGGCGACCATTTGCAACAGCTTGTCGCCGACCGGATGCCCAAGCGTGTCATTGACGTGCTTGAAATGGTCGAGATCTAGAATATGCGTGGCGACAATCTCACCGCGCCTTGACCTGGCAAGGGCGTGTTCCAGCCGCTCGTGCAACAGCACGCGGTTGGGCAGGTTCGTCAAGGCATCGTGCAGGGCCATGTGCGCGATCTTGGCCTCGGAGCGGCGCTGCTCGGTGATGTCCTGGTGCGTGGTGACCATGCCGCCATTGGCCATCGGCTGGATTGAGACGGCTACAAAGCGTCCGTCGGCAAGCTCGGTGACGTGCTCACTCGCCTGTTGGTGGCCGCCTCCCGTGCCCTTGGGCTTTGACATATCGTCGAGGATTTTGGCGGCCTGCTCGTCCTTGGCCACCCGCCGCTCCACGAGTTCGCGCAGCGCGGTGCCGGGTTTGAGGTCTGCCGGCTCGAGACCGTAGATCTCCGCATACCGCCGATTGGCGACAACGAGGCGAAGCTCGGCGTCGAACATCGCCAACCCCTGCGCCATGTTGTTCAAGGCGGTGTGCAATTGCTCGCGCAGCCGCTCGCGTTCGGTAACATCCTCGTGCGTACTGACCAGGCCGCCACCCGCCACCTGGCGCCGAACAACGCAGACGAAGCGGCCGTCCGATAGCGGGACGATATCGGCCGCCTCCTTGTGAGCATCGCGGAGGCCATCTTGCGCCCACCGCCTGGCCGCGTCGTTGTCGTAGAGACCCACCCTGGCGCGTGCCTCGAGGATTTGCTGCAGGCTCGTTCCTTCCTGCAACAAATCGGGCGAGATACCGTACATCTCCGCGTAGCGCCGATTGGCGATCACCACGTGTTGATTGGCGTCGAACAGGCACAAGCCCTGGGACATGTTGTTCAGCGCCACGTCGAGCTGAATGTTCTGCGCCCGCAATTTCTCTTCTTGCTGCCTGAGATGCTGGTGTTGCTGCTGCAATTGCGCGTTGAGCTTTTGGCGCTCCGTGATGTCCTCGTGGGTGACGATCCGGCCCCCATTTGGCATCTGCCGGCGTACGACGCTGATGATGCGGCCGTCGGCCAGCTCCTGGATGCGCGCCGAGGCGTCGCCAAAGCTGCTGGTCCAGCTGCCGACGAAGCTTTCACTGTCCTTTACATGGTAAAAACCATTTGCCAGCCGATACTCGAAGATCTGCCGCACGGTTGTACCGGGCCTCACCTGCTCGGCCGTGAGACCGTACATCTCGGCATAACGCCGATTGCAGACGATCAGGCGCTGCTCCGCATCGAACATGGCAAGGCCCTGCAGCATGTTGTCCAGGGCGGCGTCCAGCTTTTCCTTGTGCAGTCGAAGTTCCTCTTCGCGTTGCCGCAAGGCTCGGCTGTGGCGGGCTTGGCTCTCCAAAGCCTGCTGGCGCGCGCGCAGGTCGCGTATGGCGTAAACCTCGAATTCCCCGAGGTCGAGCGCGAGCGACTGACGGGTGACCTCGATTGCAATCGGTGCTCCCACCGCCGTCTTGAGCACGGTCTCCCAGCGGTCGGCTGCATGCGAACAGGCAAAGACCTCCCTGGCAACCTCGCGACCAATCAGCTCGCCTGAGCTGCGTCCACACAATTGTAGCAGCAATGGGTTGACGTTGACGATACGACCCGCCTGCGCGATCAGGAGGCCTTTGTTGTCCCGGCCAATGTTGAGGACCTGCCAGATCGGTCCCAGGATTGCCTGCCGGTGCTGCGTGCGCGCTTCGCCGGCAGAGGCGGTCGCGCCGCGCCGATGTGGGAGGGGGCGCGACCCCATACGTTGCCAACGCCTGAACACTGCTGTCGCCTCTGGTTGTGACGGACAGCAGATTTAATTCGCGGGTTCCTAAACGGTTGTTGCGATGCGCGGTATTCGTCGCAAGTTACGGCAATTCGTGGCTAACAATGGGTAAAGACCGGGGCCCGTCGGCTCGAGAACAAGGGGGGCCTCGCTCGCGTAATTTGTTAAGGTGAGGCGACCGCAGGACGAAGGAGGGGGTTATGCACTCACTAACGCGGCGCGGGGCAATCGCCGGCGCGGCCGCGGCCGCGAGCGGCCTGGGAGTGGTGTCGGCCCGGCGGACCTTTGCCGCCACCCCGGAGCCGCAGAAAATCACGGACGCATTGATCGCGGCCGCGAAAAAGGAAGGCAAGCTTGGGTTTTACACGTCCGTGGAGTTGCCCGTTGCCGAGAGGGTGGCCAAGGCGTTCGAGGCAAGGTTTCCTGGCGTTTCCGTGCGGGTCGAGCGTTCCGGTGCAGAGCGCAACTTCCAGCGCATCCAGCAAGAGTACGCAAGCCGGATTTTTGCCTGCGATGTGGTCCAGAGCTCGGACGCGGCGCATTTCATCGCCTGGAAGCGCGACGGCCTGCTCGCCTCTTACCTGCCCGAAGAGGTGGCGGCACACTATCCGGCGCAGCACCGGGATGCCGAGGCAATGTTCGCGTCTTGGCGCATCTACCTCTCCGTCATCGCCTACAATACCAAGCTGGTGAGCTCGCAGGAGGCGCCTCATAGCTTCGCCGATCTGCTCGATCCCAGATGGATCGGCAAATTGGTCAAGGCCCATCCGGGCTACTCGGGAACGATCATGACGGCGACGCAGCAGATGGTGGCCACGCTTGGCTGGGGTTTCTTCGAAAAGCTCGCCAAGCAGAAGGTGATGCAGCTGCAGTCGGCCGCCGATCCGCCGAAGAAAGTAGCGGCAGGGGAGCGCGCGGTCCAAGTCGACGGCGCCGACTACACGATCCTCGGGTTACAGGACAAGGGGGAGCCCGTGGCGATCGTCTATGCAAATGAAGGCAGTCCACTAATCACCGGACCGGCGGCCATCATGAAGGCGGCACCCAACCCCAATGCTGCCCGACTATTCTATAGCTGGGCAATGGGTATCGAGTGCCAACAGCTCAATGTGAGCACGGCCGGGCTGCGGTCGGCGCACGCCTTGGTGCGGGAGCGTCCCGACCGCAAACCGCTCGATCAGATCAAAGTGATGCGCGAGGACCCGGCCGCCGTCGAAGCACAAGGCGACGCCATCAGGGCAAAGTATAGCGCCCTCTTCGGAGTGTAAGCATTCGGTATACCGGGAAGTAGCGTCATGGCAGGCCAAGCCGGGCGCCAAAGGTGCAGGGGCCCAAGGGTGGCGGCCCCGGCGCAATGCGATGGTCGCCGGCAGCAGCAGCGTTCAGGCTAGCCCTAGGTTGGTCGCCGGGAGAACACGGTGTCGGGCGCGACACCCTTCCAAACGACCCCGACTTGCGGCAACTCTTGGGGGTTGGGCCTTCAGGTGAGGGTGCTGGAGCAGGGTTTTTGCGCATGGACGATCGCCCGCACATCGTTGTGGTGGAGGACGAGGCCGCACAACGGCATCTGCTGGTCGATTATTTGGCCAAGCAGAACTTCCGAGTAAGCGGCGTCGATGGCGGTGCGGCACTGAGGCATCTGATCGACCGCGAACTGCCGCAACTCGTTCTGCTCGACGTCGGCCTGCCGGGCGAGGACGGCTTCACGCTTGCGCGCTGGCTGCGCGAAAAAAGTGGCCGCATCGGCATCATTATGGTGACGGTTGCCGCCGATACGGTCGACCGCGTAGTTGGCTTGGAGACCGGTGCCGACGACTACATCCCCAAACCTTTCGAGCCCCGGGAGTTGCTGGCGCGGGTGAAGAGTGTTTTGCGCCGCGTCCGCGGTGAGCCGCTGCCGTCGGGCCCGCGCGTGCGTATGGGTCGGCGCGTGCTGGATCTCGAAAAGCGCGTCTTATGCGGCAGCGCCGACGGCAGCGAGGAAAGCTTGGCTGCCAGCGAGTTCGACCTGCTCAAGGTGTTTGCCGAAAATCCGAACCGCCCGCTCAATCGCGACTGGCTGCTCGAAGTCACCGCGCACCGCGAAATGGAGGCATTCGACCGCTCGATCGATCTTCGTGTTGCTCGCTTGCGCCGCAAGATCGAAGCCGATCCGGCCCACCCGACGGCCATCCGCACCGTACGCGGGGTCGGCTACATGTTTGTGCCACCCAAGGATTGAGGCCGCCAGCGCTCGTCGAGCGCCGCCAGCGCGCGGCGGATCTCGCCGGCCAGCGGTCCCAGGGCGGCGCTGCAGCCGCTGCGGTCGCCGGCTCTGCCGGCCTGCTCGATGGTCTGGGCGGCCGTGGCCACGCCGAGGGCGCCGACGGCAAGCGCGGCACCGTTGAGCTTGTGGGCGGCGGCGGCGGCGGTCGCCAGATCGCCTGAACGCACCGCGCCGCCGAGTTCCAGTTCTGTCTCGACCGCGGTGCGTGCGAACCTTTGCAGGAGCGCGGCGATGGCGGCGCTGTCATCGCCAAGCCAGGAGCCGAGGGTGGCGGGATCGATGCCAGCCACCGCATCGGGCCGCCCGCGCGCCTGCCCCTCGACCAGGCCCTCCTCGAGCGGTACCCAGCGCTGCAAGATGGCGCTCAGCCTGTCCATGCCGATCGGCTTGGTCAGGTAGGCATCCATACCAACGCTCAGGCAGCGCTGCTCCTCGCCTTTGAGAGCGTTGGCCGTCACGGCGATGATCGGCGTGCGCGGCCTGCCGCTGGCGGCTTCGGTGGCACGAATGCGCCGAGCCAGCTCGTAGCCATCGATTTCCGGCATATGGATGTCGGCCAGGACGGCGGCGTAACCGCCGCGCGTCCAGGCTGCAAGGCCGGCGGCGCCGTCCTCGGCAGTATCGGCGGCGATGCCCAGGAGTTCAAGCTGACGCACCAGGACTTCGCGGTTGATGGGATGGTCATCGACGACGAGCACTTTCGACGTCAGGCCAGCGCTGCCTCTCGCCGGCGTCGAATGGTTGCGCCAGGCGGGAACTTTGGGCACCAGCGTCGCGGGCGCCGCCGCCAGCACGAGGTGCACGGTGAAGGTCGAGCCATGGCCGGCTTCGCTCTCGACTTCGACGTCGCCGTGCATCAGTTGCGCTAGTCTGCGCACAATAGAAAGTCCAAGGCCGGTGCCACCGAAGCGACGCGTTGTCGAGTTGTCCGCTTGCGCGAAGGGTTGGAACAGGCCGCGGCGCTGCTCCGGCGTAAGCCCGATCCCGGTATCGGCGATCGCGAGCGCGAGCGCGGTGCGGCCGACGCCGAGCGGCGTCGTCTTGGCGCTGACGCGAATGCTGCCGCGCGCGGTGAATTTCAGGGCGTTGCCCACGAGATTGAGCAGGATCTGCCGCACGCGCGTCGGATCCCCGACCAGGGCGTCGGCAGAACCGGCGGCGACCTCGAAACCCAAAGCGAGGCCCCTGTCGCTTGCCTGCTGCCGGAAGGTGCCGGTAACGCTGTGGACCAGCTCGGAAAGGGAAAACGTCGTCTCCTCGAGTTCCAATCGGCCGGCCTCGATCTTTGAAAAGTCGAGTACGTCATCAATGATGCGCATCAGCGCGTGGGCGGAGTCGCGCATGGTGGCAATCGTGCGCCAATATGAGGCGTCAAGCACTTGCCGCTCGAGCACCTCTAGCATTCCGAGCACACCGTTGAGCGGCGTGCGAATCTCATGGCTCATGGTGGCGAGGAAGGTCGACTTCGCCTGATTGGCCGCCTCGGCCTGGGCGCGGGCGTGCTCGGCCACGTCCCGGGCCGTCTCGGCCGCCTCCTTTGCCGCCGCGATGACCGCCTCGCGGCTCTTCAGTTCGTCAACCAACCGCAACGTCTCGATGGCGATGACGGCCTGATCGGCGAAGGTCGTCATCAAGTCGGTCTCCTTGTTGGTGAAAGGGCGCGGCACCGATCGCGTCAGGGCAATGACGCCGACGGGGCCGACCTCTCCCGGCAGCGGCACGCCGAGCATGGCTCGGAAGCCGCCGAGCTTTTGCGATTCGCTCCAGGTGTATTCGCGATCTCGAAGGCAATCCGGGATATTGACGATCGCACTCTCGAGTGCGGTGCGACCGACCAGCGTGTTGCGGCCCGGCGCAATGGCTTGCCGCCGCATGTAAGCTTCGTAGGCAGCCGAGAAGCCATGACTGGCGGAGAGGTGAAAGGTGTCGCCTTTGCGCTGAAAGACGAAGGCACTGTCGGCTTCGCACAATCGCGCCGCGGACTGCACCAAGGTGTCGAGAACGGCCTGCAGGCTGAAGGTGGAACGGCTGATGACCTTGAGCACGTCGCTCGCCGCCAGCAAGGCCTCTTCGACCCGCTTCAGCTCGGTGATGTCGCTGCAGACCACCAATAGGCTGCCGTCGGCAAGCGACCTGCACTTGAATTCCACGTGCTGTCCGCCCGCCGTGCGCCTCTCGTAACGGCTGCCATCCGGTTGGCGCATCATTGCCAAGCGCTCGCGCACCACCTCCTCGAGAGTGCCAACCTCGCCATAGTCGCCGCGCCGGACCTGAAAGCGAATCAGGTCGGCCAGCGGGGTGCCAATGCGGGCGATCGCCGCGGGAAAATCCTGAAATTCGACGAGCTGACGGTTGATAAACCGCAGCCTCAAGTCCGGGTCGAACAGGGCGACGCCTTCGGTCATGCTGTCGAGCACAGTCTCGATCAGGTCAAGGTCCGCCGGGGCCGAGCCCGCGCGCGGCCGCGCTTTTCCGGCTTTGCCGGCGCGGTTGGCACGCTTGGTCGGCCACTGCGAGCAACGGGGCGCCATCGGTTTCGTCTCCGGATCAGGCCATCATCGCCAAGGCTTGTAGCGCGGGCATGTCCTGCAGCGCGCAAATTGTATCGTTTGTATCGCCGAACATCTGCCAAGCGCAGCAAGGCGGCGCAGGCGGCGGCTGCCGAGGCCGCCAGCCCGCGCCATGGGCGATACAGGCGATACCAAATTTAACAGTTTGCGACATCGGCACGATACGGCTGCCCCCTAGGGTGCTCGAAACGCCAAGACGGCAAGCGGAGCACACCCATGTACGGCGAAGAGGTCGATGGCAGGTCCAACGTTGGCAACCCGGTCGTCGCCCTGCCCTGCTCGGGGGCCGGCGCCGGCCAGTGGCGGGCGCTCAACGACGCCCTCGGCCCGCGCCATCGGTTCTTTGCGCCCGAGCACTATGGCTCGGAGGCGGCAGGCCCCTGGAGCGGCACGCATGCCTTCAGGTTGGCCGATGAGGCGGCAAGGACCATTGATTGCATCGACCGCTGCGAAAGCAAGGTGCATCTGGTCGGCCACTCCTACGGCGGGGGCGTGGCCCTGCATGCGGCGCTGGCGCGGAAAGACCGCGTTGCTAGCCTGACGCTCTATGAACCGTCCGCCTTTCATCTGCTAAAGCAGCTCGAGGCTCCCGCTGCGGCCTCGTCGTTTTCGGAAATTGCCGCGCTCGCCCAGGAAACCGCAGACGCCGTCAGCATCGGCGATCTGCGGCGGGCCGCCACGACCTTCGTCGACTACTGGGGCGGCGCGGGCGCGTGGCTGGCCTTGCGGCCCTCTGGGCAAGCGGCACTCATGCGCTGGGTTCCCAAAGCGTCCCTGGACTTCCACGCCCTGATGGAGGAGCCGACGCCCCTTGGCGCTTACGCCAGCCTCACCGTGCCGGTCCTGATCCTGCGCGGTGAATACGCGCCGCGACCGGCACGGCTGATCGCGGAGACCTTGTCGGCACGGCTGTCCCAGGCGCGCTGCCTGGTCGTCGAGGGCGCCGGCCATATGGGACCGCTGACGCGCGCCACCTTCGTCAGCCGCCTCATTGCCGATCACGTCGCTGCCGCCGAAGTGGCCGCCTGGCCGCCGGTAAACGCCCGCACGCGGCGCCCCGGCAGGCACCGGGCTTTCGCGCTCCCGAGCCTTGGAGGAGCGGTGCTATGACGGCAAATGAGCCCCACCACCAGCCGATAGAGCAGATCGGGGTCATCGGTCTCGCCGACGGCAGGCGGGTGAACGTGCGCCCGTCGCGGCCGCAGGACATCGATTTGCTGCGCGCCTTTTTTCGCGCGCTATCCGATCAAGCCCGCTATTTTCGCTTTATGACCAAGCTCGGCGAGCTGAGCCCGAGTATGGCGCAGCACTTCGCCGACATCGACCATGTGCGCCACGTTGCCCTGCTGGCCTATGCCACAAATGGCGGGAGCCAGAGCGTGGTCGGCGAGGTGCGCTACATTGTCGGCACGGACGAGGCCGGCAGCGCTGAATTTGCCGTTGCGGTGGCCGGTGACTGGCAAGGATTAGGTCTTGCGCGCGCTCTCTTGGCGCGCTTGAGTGGCGACGCGGCGGCAGCCGGGGTCCGCCGCCTCGTGGCTGACACCCTAGCCGGCAACGCGGCGATGCTGGGGCTTGCCAGAGCCGCCGGCTTCACCGTGAGCGAGAATGGCGTAGACCGACGGCTGCTGCGCCTCGTCAAAGAGCTGAGCCCCAAGGCGCAGCGCCGGCGATTGCAGCGTTTTGCCGTGCCGGCACAGGCAGAACTCCAATGCTCTCAAGGAGGATAGACGATGTCGACCTGGAAGCCCGATCCGAGCTTTTACCCTTCGCCCCGCATGGCCATGAAGGCAGCACCGGAAAGCCTCGCTTACGTGGCGGCCTTCGATCCGGAGCGCAAGGTCCCCGATGCGATCGCCGTGGTCGACGTCGATCCCAAATCCCAGTCCTACTCGCGCATCATTGGTTCGACATCGATGCCCAATGCCGGCGACGAGTTGCACCATTTTGGCTGGAACGCCTGCTCCTCCTGCCTGTGCCCCAATGCCCCGCACGCCCACGTCGAGCGACGCTATCTCGTGGTGCCGGGCCTGCGCTCTTCCCGCATCCACATACTCGACACCAAGCCCGATCCGAAGAATCCCAAAATCGTCAAGGTGATCGAGCCCGCCACCGTTGCCGACCGCGCCGGCTACACACGGCCGCATACGGTGCATTGCGGACCTGAGGGTATCTATATCGCTGCCCTCGGCAACCGCGAGGGCAAGGGGCCCGGTGGCGTCTTTCTCATGGACCATGAGACGTTCGATGTGCGCGGCCAGTGGGAGATGGATCGCGGGCCGCAGTACTTAGCCTATGACGCCTGGTGGCACCTCGGCCACGACACGCTCGTCAGCAGTGAATGGGGCACGCCCGATACCTTCGAAAACGGGCTCATTCCGGAGGTCCTCCTGGGCGCCCAGTACGGACGGCGCCTGCATTTCTGGGACCTGCACAAGCGAAAGCACCTGCAAACCATCGACTTCGGCGACAAGTATCAGCTGGTGTTCGAGTTGCGACCAGCCCACGACCCCACCAAGGCCTACGGCTTCGTCAACTGCGTGGTCAGTCTCGAGAACCTCTCATCCTCGATCTGGACCTGGTACAAGGACGGCGACAAGTGGGCGGTAAAGAAGGTGATCGAGATCCCAGCCGAGCCCGCCAACGAAGCCGATCTGCCGCCGCTGCTTAAGGGTTTCAAGGCCGTTCCGCCGCTGGTGACCGATATCGACCTGTCGATGGACGACCGGTTCCTCTACGTGGCTTGCTGGGGTACCGGGGATCTGCAGCAGTACGACGTCTCCGATCCTTTCAACCCCAAGCTCACGGGCAAGGTGCGCATCGGCGGCATCGTCAGCAAGGCCACCCACCCCGGCGCCAAGAATGGGGCGCTGAGCGGTGGCCCGCAGATGGTCGAGATCAGTCGCGACGGCAAACGCGTCTACTTCACCAATTCCCTGTACGGGGCCATCGATCCCCAGTTCTATCCGGACGGCATCGAAGGCTGGATGGTGAAACTCGACGCCGGCCCCGACGGCGGCATCGCCTTTGATCCCAAGTTCTTCGTCGATTGGCCGGCCCCGCATCGCCCACACCAGGTGCGGCTCGAAGGCGGCGACTGCTCCTCGGACTCTTACTGCTATCCCTGAGGCCATGGCGCGCGACGGACACTTGCGAGCTTCACGGCCGGGATCGCGACGGCGCGCCTGGCCATGACCGAGGCTTGGCCCTGGTTCGCCGTCGCCGCTTTGGGGGCCCTGCACGGGCTTAACCCCGGGATGGGCTGGCTATTTGCCGTCGCCCTCGGTCTCCACCGGCAGCGCAGGAGCGTGGTCTATGTCTCGCTCCTGCCGATCGCCGCAGGCCACGCCATCTCGATCACGACCGTCGCCGGCCTGCTGGCGGCCACCGATTACTTCGTTGCCCCCCGGCTGGCGGGCGTCGGCACCGGCCTGTTGCTGATCGGCTGGGCGCTATACCACTGGGGTTTTGGCCATCGCCACCGCGTCCGCTTCGGGTTGCAGGTCGGATTGTTCGGCCTTGCAGCGTGGTCGTTCCTGATGGCGACGGCGCACGGCGCCGGGCTGATGCTTTGGCCGGCGCTGCTCCCCCTATGTGGGTCGCAATCGATCACCAGTATGGGCGTCGACGGCTCATGGGCGGCCGCGCTGGCCGGTGTTGGCCTGCACAGCGCGGCGATGTTGGCGACAATCGCCGTGGTCGCCGCCCTTATTTATGAGTGGTTCGGTCTTGCCGTGCTGCGCAGCACCTGGGTCAACGTCGATTTGGTTTGGACCCTGGCGCTTGGGGCAACCGGCGCGGCGCTGCTCGTCGCCTCCGCAACGTGACCCGACCGAGCGCAACGGCGCGCCCGTGAAACCTTGCGGCTTGTCCGCAACGGCTTGAGTTATGGGGAATGGAACCAATGCCACCCTTTGCGGAGAGCGCCCGAGCGCCGAGGCGACTTGAGCGCGCGCCGCTTTCGCTTGTCGGTCAGATCAAGCTCGCGCCGATGTTGATGGCGAGGGCAAGAACCGTCGTGTTGAAGAAGAACGAGATGACCGCGTGCAAGGTGACGAGCCGGCGGAGCCGCCTGGCCCTGATCGCGACATCGGAGGTCTGCGACGCCGCCCCGATCGAGGTCGCAAAGTAGAAGAAATCCCAGTAGTCGGGTTGCTTCTCCTCGGGGAAGACCAGTCCCCCCGCAAGCGCACCGGCGCTGTCGGGCCGATAGTATTCGTGGGCGTAATGAAATGTGAAAACCACCTGCGTTACCAACCAGGACAGCAGGATGGTGACCGCCGCGAGCGAGATTTCCCAGCCTTTGGCCGCCCCTGTCGCCTGCTTGGCGTCCTTGAGCACGCCGAAGATCGTGCTGAATCCCAAGGCAATTGCGATCAGGATCAAGACCAGGATCACGATGGCACTGTCATCCTGGCGGGCCGCGCGCCGCTTCAAGGTGTCACCCCCATAGCTCACCATCACCTGCAGCGCCAGGGCGAGATAGACGATCGCACCGACATCGCCCGCCAGCGCGGTGCGAACGTTTGTGGAGACCTCCTGGGGCAGCAAGAACGCTACCACGGCAGCCGCCAGCGCAGCGCAGTAGACCTTGGGCCGAATGGCGATCGAGCGCACGATCGATCGTGGCTGATACCATGACGGGCGTCCCGGGTTGCTGGTTGGTGTCGGCTTCACATCGCTGACCCACAAGACCGCGTAGCATTGCAGGTGCACTATACCGGCGAGGCCGGACCTGTCGACCGGGCTCACAGGCAAAAAAATCGCCTGCCGCGCAGCCATAGCGACAACGGGACGGTAGCCGCCTTTCTCAGGCCCAGGATGGGGCAAAGGCCTCAAGCCGAGGACGGCATCGCTTCGCGGCATGCGAGTTGAGGATCGCGATCTAAGTTGTAGTACGAAGCCAGCGTCGGCGCCTCGAGCGGAGCCTGGTTGGTGCGGCCCGCGCGCTGAGTTCAAAGCAGCGCCGGACGCCCGGAGGTGCCGGTGGCGGCTTTCGGGGGTTTTTCCGGATTGGTCGCGGGACCTCCTGAGCGCATCCTTTGCGTTGCGAATGCCTTGTCGTCACTGAGGGTGTCCCATGCGCGGCTTGCCGAGGTTTTGTGCGCTCATCTTGGCTCTTGCCTGCCATGGGGCTCACGCCCAATCGGCCGCGCCGGGCGGAAGCGCTCCATCCCTGCCGCCGAAGCCGGTCCCGGCCCGCAAAGAGCCGGTCAAAGACATCCGCGGTCAGACCGACGCCTGGTTTAAGGATTGCAAACAGGGTTGGGACGCCGCCACGCATATGAGCCGCCGCGACTACGAACGCACCTGCCTGCGTATGGCCCAGGAGCGCGTCAAATTCATGCAGGACTGGGAAAAGACGTCGGCCGATCGCGCCAAAACCCAATAAGCCCGCGGCTTTGCGGCGGCGCCCGGCTAGCGGCGACGTCGCCCCCCCCGGCATCCCTTGTGAGCTCTCCTAGCAGCTGCGGCTCTCATGCGAGCTTGTATGGGAAAATGGCCGCGCCTCGCGCACGTGGGCCCACGCCCTGCCGCTTTCCGCGTGAAGCCAAACGGCCGCGCCGGCGCCCACTCGCGGGCCACCGGGTGGGCGGTTGCCTAGCACAAGCACCTGCGAAACGCGCCGCGACGCCGGGCGTGAGCTTGGGCGGTGCATTTAGATCACAAGGGATCAACATATGCGTTTGCGCGCGACCGGATGCCGATAACAGCTCGCGGCTCCAACACACAGAAGGCACTACCGTGAGCTAGAGCCCCTGATTCTTCGGCAACAGATTGGTGGTGACGGACAATGGGCAAATTCAGCCTCGCACTCCTTGTCGTTGTGTGCTGCGGCCTCTGCCAAACCGCGCTGGGGCAATCGGCGAAGGCGCCGATCCGCCCAGCCCTCGACCTGGATGCCGGCGCCTATCCTGAATCAGGCCCCGACCCACTCACACCGCCCCCCGTCGATGCGCCGCCGCTGTTGGCGCCCGGCGCCGCTGCACCCTTGCCCGAGGCGGGGCCGGCGCGCGACGCCGATCCGATTGTGTTGGCGGCGCGCCAGCGCCTCGCAAACCTGCCCGCGGCTCGCGATAGCGGCGAGCAATCCGACTACGCCGCACTCAGGGCCTTTTATGCGCAATGGCCAGGCCCCCTTTGGCTGGCCAATGGGGTGCTCACGCCGCGCGCCGAGCAAGCCATCCTGGAGATTAATCAGGCCGACAGCTGGGGCCTGAAAGCCTCGGCCTTCGACCTGCCTAAGCTCGGCGCGCCCACGACCGATGCCGAGGCGCTGGCCGAAGCCGAAATCAAGCTGAGTTTCGCCGTCCTCAAGTATGCAAGAGCGGCACGCGGCGGCCGCTTGGATCCCGCCGCGGTCAGCCGAAAGTTCGACCAGAGACCCCCCGTCTATGAGCCGGGCTCGCTCCTGCTCGCCGTTGCCGAACAGGCCGACATCACCGCCTATCTGCGCCAACTCCACCCGCGCCACGCGCAGTTCGCGCGCTTGCGGCAGGCGCTTCTGGCGGCCCGCGCCGCGCCGCCCGAGGCCGGCACGGCCAATACCGTGCGGCGCCTGATCGCTAACCTGGAGCGTTGGCGCTGGATGCCCGATGAGCTCGGCGACTTTTATGTCTGGGACAGCGTGCCCGAGCAGATGACGCGGGTCGTCGATCGCGGGGAGGTCACACTTTCCGAGAAGATCGTCGTCGGTAAGCCCAGCACACCGACACCGATTTTTTCCGCCAACTTGCAATTCGTCATTTTCCATCCCTCCTGGGGCGTGCCCGCGGGCATGAAGATGCAGGAGCTGTGGCCGCAACTGCGCAACACCGGGGGCGGTTGGTTTTCCAGCTATCCCCTGGCCTCGACGGTGCTGGCGGGCCACGGT
>Ga0134122_10000026_pt1 | contig 65776 bp, 66 predicted proteins | sample KB302_FD_96461 | JGI IMG/M metagenome (GOLD analysis project Ga0134122, IMG submission 96461) | Terrestrial soil microbial communities without Nitrogen fertilizer from Kellogg Biological Station, Michigan, USA - KB3-0-2 | ecosystem: Environmental > Terrestrial > Soil > Unclassified ... | reverse complement strand
TGTTTGAAAACAGCGCCGACGGCTACCTGGAGGTGCATGACCAGGGCCCCAACGAGGCCGACGTCACGGAGGGCTCGAGTGGCATCTGGGAGCGCCTGCACTACGACTGGTCCGATCCCAACCGCGTCGTCTTGACCACCACCGACTCCAACGCGTGGGCTAACACCCCGAGCCACACCTACACATTCAAGCGCCAGCCCGACGGAACAACCGAGGTGGACTACGTCGTGGTGCGCCAGGGCAAGAATCTCAAGGGCCGGCTGCTTGGCATCGTGCTCGGAACGGTCGGCAAGGGCCGCTTGGAGAGCGCGTTCGAAAAGGCCGTCAAAGCCATCGAGGCGCGGAACCAAGACGAAACTTGATCGCGAACACAGCGCCCACGCCAAAGGCCGTCGCGCTCGTCCTCTTCCCCGCGCTGGTGCTGACTCTCGCGTTCGCCTTCTCCTACGTCGGCGCCTTCCACGATCCCACGCCACACAACGTGCCGGTGGCCGTCGTCGGCCCGCCGACGGTTGCGGCGGAACTCAATGACCTGCCGGGTGACCCCCTTGATGCGCGCCAGGCGTCGTCGCGCGCCGACGCGCTGTCGCAGATCGACGACCGCGAGGTCTACGGCGCCTACGACGCAGCCGCGAACCGTCTGTTCGTGGCTGCGGCCGCCAACCGGCCGACAGCCATCGCGCTGAAGAGGACGTTCAACCGCGCCGCCGCCGGGCAAGGCCAGCCGGCCGTAAGCGTCACCGACGTCAAGCCGCTGCCGCACAAGGACCCCAACGGCACCGCGGCGTTCTACACGATGATCGCGTGGGTGTTCGGCGGCTACATCGCTTCGACGCTGATCGGGTTGATAGGAAGCCCGCGGAGCCGAAGTACACAGCGCGCGGCGGCCCGGATCGGAGCGCTCGCGGCGTTCAGCATCGTCGCGGGGATCCTCAGTGTGGTCCTCCTGCGCGCGAGCTTTGACGTGTTCTCGGGCCACGTGGTCGCGTTATGCGGAATCGGAGCGCTGACCATCTTCGCCAGTGGTGCCGCCACGGCAGGCATCCAGGCCTCGATCGGCCCGGCGGGGACCGGGCTCGTCATTCTCGTCTTCGTGATCCTCGGCAACGCCGCATCCGGCGGGCCGTCGCCCGGCCACTGCTGCCAGGTCTGTGGAGGACCATCGGGGGCGTCTTGCCGCCGGGCGCGAGCGTCGACCTGGCGCGGTCGGCGCTGTTCTTCGACGGGGCGCGGATCGCGGGACCGATTCTCGTGCTGGTGGGATGGGCGGTCTCCGGTACGTTGCTCGCGCTCGCGCTCGGCGGCCGGATCACGGACCCCGTCGACGCCGAGGCAGAGGCCGCCGCGGGAGCAGCGGTGTGAGCAGGCGACCGCCGTAGGTCAGCCGAGACTCGCGGCTTCAGCCGCCTCGGATGGCGCTGGATCCGGCAGGCGCATCATGCGGAACGAGAAGAACAGACCAGCGATCGCGGTGAGCAGGGGGACCAGCAAAGCGACCTGGAGCGCCTCCGGCCTCGCGTCGTCGTTGATTCGGAGGATCTCCTCTTGAATCTCCGGCGGCTGCCCGGCGAGCTGCTGTTTCAGCCTCGCATCGCTCATCACCTCGGCGTCGTCCTCGAGGACCTGGGCAACGTGTTCTTTCTGCGCCGGCGCCAGGACATCGCTCGCGTCCGACTTGTTCGTGAATGAGATCGAGAGCGCGGCCAGCAGGATCGCGCCGGCGAACGCTAGCCCCACGGACAGGCCGAACGAGGAAATCGCCGAATTGACGCCAGCGGCTTCACCCACTCGCTCCTCCGAGATCGGGGCCAGGGTGTAGTTGTTGAGCTGCGATACCAGGAGGCCAAGGCCGGCGCCACAGAGCAAGAGAGGGATCACGAGATACAGGCTCGTGTCCGCCCGAGGGACGATCGGGATCATGGCGAGCACGCCCAGGCCGAGGAGCGCGAAGCCCGCCCGGATGAGACTGCTCGGGCGCCGCTTCCCTGCCCTTCTGCCCGCGAGGAGGGAGATGAAGAACATCGTCAGCGAGAGCGGCGCGAGAGAAACCCCCGCCTGCAGAGCGTTGTACCCGAGATCGAGCTGCAAGTAGATGGGCAGCGCGATCAAAAGGCCACCGAGGGCGATCTGCTGGAGGATGCTTTGGGTTATTCCGAAGCTGAACAGCTTCGAGGTGAAGAGATCGGGATCGAACAGCGTCGGCTTGCCCTCCCGCTTCCGGCGGATGAGCCAACGGACCAGCGCCACCGAGAAGGCTGCTCCCGCGACGAGCAGGGCGGCCACCGACTCGCCGCCTTCCTGCCACGCCAGGACGCCGAGGACGAGGAGCGACATCCCCAGGACCGAGAGTGCCGAGCCTACGACGTCGACACTGCGATCCCCGGTGTAGGGCACCTCACGGATCAGCCCGCTGCCCAACAACACGCCGGCGATGATTACCGCCTCGAGCATGAAACCCACACGCCACGACAACAGCGTGGTCAGGAATCCTCCGATCAGGGGACCGACGGCTGCGGCGATGGCAGCCGATGCCCCGAGCAGGGCATAGACCTTCGCCTGCATCCTCCCCTCGAAGTTGCCGTGGATGAGTGATTGCATCGCGGGGAGGTAGAGGGACGCGCCAAGGCCACCGATCACCGCCCAAAAGACGATGATCGCGGCCAAGCCCTGGGCGAACACCATCGCCAGCGCGCCCAATGCATAGAGGATCAGGCCACTGACGTAGGCTCGCTTGCGCCCGAAGAGGTCGCCGAGCTTGCTGCCGATCAGGATGAAGGCGGCTGACACCAGGGCCTCGAGCGCGATTGCCGATTGGACCCCACTGACGGTCGTGTCGAGGTCCCTGACGACCGCTGAGATCGAGACATTCATCAACGAGGTGTCGATGACGAAGACGAACATCGCCATCGCCAGGAGGATCCCCAGCCGTGGTGTGCCCGTCGAAGACGACATCGCGTAGGACCAGCTTCAGGAACTAGCCGACTGGGGTTCCAGCCATCGCACCGTCAGGTGGTAGAGGATGATCACGTCGAGCAGGATCACGAGAAACGCCCACAAGGGAGCCGCGGGGAAGATCCAGACCTGTTCGATCGCGTTCAGGCCGACGAGGAATATCCCGACCCAGCGAGCCCACTCGGCACCTCTGAGCAGCCCCACCCCGGTGTTCATCAGGATCACGCCCAGGATCAGCGTCACCCATCCCCAGGTGGTGACGTCGGCGATGATCGCCCCGTGACCCCCCACTCTGACGACCGTGTCGTTGAGGATTGCCGCCAAGCCGTAGAAGAAGTTGAGCCACCCGACGATCACCATCATCGCCCCGGCGAAGGTCACCCAGCCGCTCGTTTCCCTGGTGGTGTCGCGCGTTGACATCCGATCTCCCTTTCGCGTCGTCCCAGACGCTTTCGGGCCGCTCGGAGGTTCTCCTGCGGGCTAGACGACCACTGCCCGGCAGAATTCGCGCAGAGCGTCGGCGAAGGCGGGGCTCACCGTCGGCTTCTCTCGACAGGACACCCGCATCGAATCGGGGAAGGCCGACGCGGCGGCCTCGTATCCCTCCTTCGTGAAGAGCAGGCATGGGTCGTGCTCGGCGAGGAGCAAGGGCTTCTCCAGATCCCGGAGGGAGCCTTCGAGCCAGTCGCCCGAGTCGGCCATGTTGTCTCGCACGTAGGCCTGCGCGACGCCGGTAGGGATTCGCTCGAGCATTCGGTCTGCGAGCTCCTCTCCGTAAAAGCCTTGGGTGAGCTGCGTCAGGTGCCGCATGAACGTGCGGTCGTCGAGCTCGGCTACCTGGCTGAAGGCCGACCGTACCTCAGCGTTGACCGGGGGCGGGTCTGCATCGGGGCTGAAGCTCAAACAGGCGTGCCCAAGCGCCAGCCCCTGAACCGCATCCCGATGGCGAGAAGTGAACTTAACCGCCGCGGCGATCGCGTACTCGTCGGCCGCAACCACGCAGCTCCCCCATCCAAGGCGGTCCACCTCCTGGGCGGCGCGCTCAGCTACGGCAGAGGTGTCGTGTGTGTCGGGGGGAGCCTCGTCACCCACGCCGGGGGCATCGAATGCGGCCACTTCGGCCCACTTCTCTAGCTCTGGCCGTATCACCCACTCCAGCTGGCTGTAACCCGGGATCAGGAGCAGCCGAGGCTTGTTGACCTGAGCCTGCATCACGCGCCGTCAAGATATCCCGCTCTACGAGTTGGACAGCCCGCCGCCGGCACGCGGCCTCCGGGGCCGCCTACGGTTTGAGATCGCCGACGACCTGGCGGCGATCGTCTATGAAGCTGACGGCACGACGACGCCTTTGACGTCAGCCATGTAGCGGTCGGCGGCCGCGGAGGCCTCGTCCGGGGTGCTGCCGCTCTGGCGAGCGTCCATGTACGCCGCGTACCAGTCCCACCAGTCGTGCGGCGGCGCCGCCGCCTCGAACGCGCCATGGCGTCCGGATGTCTCGTGCAACAGGTCCGCCAGGGAACCGACGTCGCCCATCTCAGTCCTCCCATTCCCGTCCCGGGAGCCGCTCCGTGATCTCTTGGAGCTCCCAGGTGTTGCCGTCTGGGTCACTGAACGAAGCTCGCGCGAAGTACGAGCGTCCCGGCGAATCGAAGCCCGGGGGCCGCGCCTCTTGGACCTCGCCGACCTCGACGCCGCGGCTGATCAGGTCATCCCGGGCTGCGTCGATGTGGTCCACGACAAGGATCATCCCCTGAGCGGAACCCGGCTCGGCTGTGGTGCGACCCTTGCCGACCTGGATCGAACATCCGGAGTGAGGCGGCGTCAGCTGCACCGTCCGGATGTCGTCGCTGATGACCAGGTCGATGTCCAGCCGCCATCCGAGGCTCTCGTAGAAGCTCTTGGCCCGATCGACGTCAGCGACGGGCAACGTCACGACCTCGAGGTTCATGTCCACGCCCAGAGCGGTCTGGGTGTCGCTCGTCGATTCACTGCTTACGTCGGCGCTTGCCATCGGACCTCCGTTCCCTTCGGGCTGGTCGACGAATCCCCGTCCGCCGCAAGGCCAGCCTCTCACCGACGAACGGGCAAGTCAACTAGTTTTGTGAAGGAATCAGTGGACGCGAAGTGGCGCAGGCCGGAGAGGAGCTGCCGACATGAGCACCGACTATGACGTGATCGTCCTTGGTGGTGGCTCTCCGGGCGAGCACTGCGCCGGCGAGCTTGCCGAGGGGGGCCTGCGGGTAGCGCTCGTGGAGCGCGAGCTGGTCGGGGGCGAGTGCTCCTACTGGGCCTGCATTCCCTCCAAGACACTGCTGCGCCCAGGGGAGGCGGTTCATGCGGCGCGGGAGGCCGCGGCGAGCGCCGACGTCGACGTTGAGGGGGCCCTTGCCTGGCGTGACTTCATGGTCTCCGACTACTCCGACGTCGGCCAGGAGCGCTGGCTGGCCGACAACGGCATCGACCTGCTGCGCGGCAGCGGCCGGCTCGCCGGAACGGGGGCGGTCGAGGTCGACGGCGAGCGTTACACCGCCGACAACATCGTGCTCGCGAACGGCGCTGATCCGATTGTGCCCCCGGTTCCGGGCCTTCGCGAGCTCGAGGGCATCTGGACCAACCGCGAGGTGACCGGGATGAAGGCCGTGCCGCGCCGCCTGCTCGTGATGGGCGGAGGGCCGGTCGGCGTCGAGATGGCGCAGGCGGTCCGGCGCCTTGGCGGCGAGGTCGCCCTGGTCGAGGGCGCTGAGCATCTGCTTCCCCGCGAGGCAGCAAAGCTGGGCGAGGCGCTCGGCGAGGTCCTGGCCGGCGAGGGAATCGAGCTCGCTCTCGGCGTTCATGCGTCGGCTGCGCGACGCGAGGGTGATGACTACGTCCTCGAGCTCGAGGACGGCCGCGCGCTACGCGGCGAGCGCCTGCTCGTTGCAACCGGGCGGCGCCCGCGCGTCGAAGGGCTCGGCCTGGAGACCGTCGGGATCGAGACCGAAGGCCACGGGATTCCGGTCGACGCCCAGATGCGCGCCGGTGAGCGCCTCTGGGCGATCGGCGACGTCGCCGGGATCTGGCCGCTCACCCACGTAGGCAAGTACCAGGGAGAGGTAGTCGCGGCGAACATCCTGGGCGAGGAGCGCGAGGCCGACTACGACGCCGTGCCACGCGTCGTCTTCACGGACCCGCAGGCGGCCGCGGCAGGAGGGTCGGAAGCGCGCTTCAGCGCGAGCGCAGCCGTGTCCGGGATTGCCAAGACCGAGACCTACACGCGGGCCTATGCCGAGTCCAACGGGTTTTTGACCCTGCTCGGCGACGGCGAGCGGCTGACCGGCGCGTACGCGCTGGGCCCGGAGGCGGGCGAGTGGCTGCAACAGGCGACCCTTGCGATCCGGGCCCGGGTGCCGCTCCAGGTGCTGCGCGACACGATCCAGCCCTTCCCGACCTTCTCGGAGATCTACGTCGCTGCCTTGAAGGCCCTCCGGGCCGAGATCGAGGCCGAGCGTCAGCCCGTCGGATCCGACTCATGAGCACCTCAGGGCCTGCGGCCGCAAGGCAGTGGTGGTAGCTTGCCCCGAACCCAGCGATGCGACAGGGAGGGATTTCGAGATGAAGCTGTTTTTCGCCGTTCTTGCGATCGCCGCGTGCGCGGTGGTTGCCTTGACGAGTCTCGCGAGCGCCGGCGGTGGGGCGGACACCAGGGTGACCATCCACGTCGAGGGAAGGGACTACTTCGGCAAGGTGAAGAGCCCGCGGCAGCGGTGCGTGAACGAGCGCAAGGTGAAGCTGTACAAGCAGAAGGGCGAGCGAGGGGGCGGCGACGACATCAAGATCGCCTCCGACCTTGCAGACGAGGACGGGGACTGGTCGACCGGCAACACCGGCTCAAGGGGCAAGCACTACGCGCGCGCCCCGAAGATCCCCGACAAGTGCAAGGGCGACAGCAGCAAGACGCTTCGCACCGAGTTCTAGGCGGCAGCCGGAGGTGTCAGCCTCCGAGATAGCGAGCCAAATCCCGCCGGTGGCGCCGCCGTGCTGCTGGTGAGAGCTGGCTTGTGGCTACGCGGGTAGCCGCGCGATCCCGACTGAGAGCTCCTCGGCCGAGTCGATGGTTACGCCCGCCGCGCCCATCGCCTCGCGAATCTGGCTGATCGCGTCCGTCGCACCATCCCGCGAAGCCTCGTCGCGCCACAGGGACATCCCGAACCCGGATCCGTTGCTCGTGCCGGCGATCGCGCCCAGGTAGCCGTCCACGGCTCCAAAGGTGGGTATGACGGTGTCCCGGAAGACGGGGCCGATGTCGCCGTCGGTGAGACGCAGGAAGCGCGCCGCCGCCGGATCGCCGCCGCGGATGTCGGACCCAACGACCTCGAAGGTTCCAAAAAGACTGACCTCGTAGCCGCGATCAGACGCCTCGCTGCGGAACCCCGCCGCCTGCTCGTCGGTCGCCCCGAGGGCATCCTGATCGCTGAACAGAGCGACGCTGATGCCGCGGCCCCCCTCGCCGACCAGGAGGACCAAACCGTCGAAGCCGGCCTCGGACTCAAACCCCGGCAGGACCTTCTCCTGGATGAAGCTCGAGCCGCCATCGCCCGGGCCGCCCGCCACCTCGGTGATTCGAGAATGCATCGCTATCCCTTCCGTTCGGTGTCTTGCCAGTTCAATAGAGCACGCTCGGGAACCACGAACCGCGCGGCTCCTGGTACTCGCCAAAGGCCATCAGGTTCATGGGCTTCACCAGGCGAAGCCCTGCTTCCAGGGACCAGCGGAACAAGTCAGAACGCAAAGGGACCAGGAATGCGATCGGCTCCTCGACCGCATCCGCCGCCCCGAGTAAGAGCTCCTGCATGTCCTCCTCGCTCTCGGCAACGCCATGGTTCATCGGCCAGAAGACAACGCTCGACGCATAGGCCGTGATGCGCCCGTCCCGCACCGCGACGAACGGCTTGAACGCCTGGATCGCGTCGCGAAGCTCGTTCGTGCGCTCGAAGCCATGGACCTTCTTGCAGAGCGCCGCGCACTGATCGAGGTCGTCCTCCTCGAGCGCACGCACCTGGACACCATCGGCCGGTCGACTGGAAGGCTTGCCGCTGGCCGCGGCGACCGGCTCCTTGACATCGAACCCGAGCGACTCGTACAGCGAGAGCGACCGCATGTGGAACCCGTCTTGAAGCAGCCGAATGCCCGGCGCCTCCTCCCCCCGCTCGAGCACGACCTCCATCAGCCTGCGCCCGACGCCGGCATTCTGCCCTTCCGGATCGACCGTGATCGGCCCAACCCCCCGGATCGGATCGCGCTCGTCGAGGAAGTTGGAGCCGACGATCTGCCCGTCCCGCTCGGCGACGACCCCCCAGATGGAGGGATGGGGAATCCACACGCTCATCAAACCCGTGGCCGCCTCGAGCACCGGGAAATCCCTCGGAAAGCGGTGGTGATCGTGGATGCCGCCGAAGGCCTCGAAGCAGATCCGCGCACAGGCCTCGGCGTCCCCGGGCGCTGCTTCCCGGATCGTCACCTCTCCGGCGGCCGCAGCAGAGGTTGTCCCCGTCATCGCTCGCCTCCTCCTCCTCTCGTGATCGGCGCGAGTCTAACTCCGAGGCGCGGTTCTGTCCCCGAAGAGCAGGTATTGCGACCTCGGCCGAACGACAGGCGCTGGGGACCCGCCGGACTTCGGCGGCTCCCACAACGTCCTGTCGGGTGCCTCAAGCGGCGGATTCCGACGCTTGCGAATAGCGAAGCGAGCCAGGAGTCGTCAGCAGATCGCCGGTCTCCAGCAGCGTCTTCAGGCCGGAGAGGATCATCGGCCAGCCGCCGTAGAGCTCGCCGTGAGCATCCTGGCGCAGCTGGTCGTGGGTGACCGTGAGCCGGCACGAATCCTCGACCTGCTCGATCTCCCAGGTGATGCGCGAGGTCCCCTCACGCTTCACGTCCTCGCTCCAGAGGGCATTGAAGCTCTGGACCAGCCGGTGGGGCGGGTCCACCTCCAGGTTCTCGCCCTCCCCAATCTCGACACCAGCTCCGGGGACCGAGGACTTGTAGCTCGAACCGGGCGTCCAGTCCGAGCGGGTCTCGACCCCGAAGCTGTACTTCGCCCTCATCTCCGGGTCGGTGATCGCCTCCCAGAGGCGTTCCGGGGTGGTCTTGATGTAGATCTCGAACACCTTGTCCTCAGGTGCCGCGGTCCACGGTCTCTTTCCTTCGGTCATGCTTCCTCCTCGAGGGTCGTCTTGAGCCCGCTGAGCGTTGCCACCCAGGGCTCGGCGTATTTGCTCACCCACCGGTCGTGGACGAGGCGGATCGGGACCGGGTTCAGGAAGTGCAGCTTCTCGCGACCACGCCGTTTGGTGGTCACGAGACCGGCCTCCTCGAGCACCTTCAGATGCTTCATGACGCCGAACCGCGTCATCGGCAACCGCCGTTCGAGCGCGCTGAGCGTCTGCCCGTCTTGCCTGTACAGCTCGTCGAGCAGGCTCCGGCGCGTCGGATCGGCCAGGGCCCTGAACACCGCGTCCATGTCGGGGATGATACGTGACCATTTAGTCACCTGTCAATAGGACCGGCCGGCTCGGCGAAAGTCATCGCCGCGGTGGCTTCCCCCGCTTCTGGGCCGAGGCCCCGGGCCGTGAGAAGGTATGGGCCGATGACCGTGCTCGAGATCGACACGCCGCACGGCCCGGCGAACGCTCACCTGCATCCTGCCGGTCAAGCGAAGGCGGCGTTGGTCCTCGGCCATGGAGCGGGCGGCGGGGTGACGTCGCCGGACCTGTTGGCGGCGAAAGACGTGGCGGTCTCGGAAGACGTCAGCGTCGCGCTGGTCGAACAGCCCTACCGCGTCGCGGGACGGCGCTCGCCTCCCGCGGCGAGCCGGCTCGACGCCGCCTGGACCGCGGTTCTCGACGAATTGCTAGCCGGCGAGCTGCGCGGCCTCGCGCTGATCGCCGGCGGACGATCCCTGGGCGCCCGAGTAGCGTGCCGAACCGCGGATGCCACCGGCGCAACCGCGGTGCTCTGTCTCGCATTCCCGCTCCAGCCGCCGGCGCGCCGCTCGGGCGATCCATCGCCAAGTCGCCTCCATGAGCTCGACCAGCTCACGGTCCCGACCCTGGTGGTGCAGGGCGAGCGAGACCGATTCGGCACGCCGCCGCCCGCGACGCTCCGCACCGTTGCGCGAGTGCCGGGGGACCACAGCCTGAGGACGCATCCCGAGGCTGTTGCCGCCGCCGTTCGAGCCTGGCTTCCCGACGTCGTGGACCAGGCCGCACGTGCCGCGGTGCCCGGTTAGCCCGCTTGGGGCGCGGAGCGGGTTGAGAACGGCAGCCGCCAATCCTGGTGGCTTTCCTCGTTGATCGACAACCGCCACTCGTATCTGCCGCCCGGCGGCAACAGCAGCGGACCGATGTTGATCGCGAGCGGGACGTCAATCGCGGTTCCGGCCTTCACCCCTGGTGGCCGGCCAACCTCGAAGGCACCCTCGAATGTGACCGGCTCCTCATCGCCCTCATCGGTCTCCAGCTCCACAGCATTCCCATCACTGTCAACCAGATCGAGCCGGAACGTGTGCTCCACGTTCGTCCGGTCCCACGGCACTTGGATGTACAAGGCGATTGCCGAGGGAGTCGGCGTTGGCCCCGTCAGGGACCAGCCGCCCCCGAGTATGTAGAGCTTTCCCTCCGCTGCCTGAGCAGCATCCGCCAGCATCATCGTCACCTTCAACGGATCAGATGGCTCAGCCGCCGTTGCCGCAGCCCTGCACCGTGGGGACGACGCTGGCGTTCACTGCGGCGCCATTCCAGCCACCGAAGTTGAGCTTGAAAGGCAGTTTCGGAGGCTTGCAGAGATCCTGGGCGGCCACGACCAGCCCCCCGGCCTTGAAGCGCAGGACGAACTTCGAGATCGGGATGTCGGGGAGGCCGTCGAAGGTCTGGCCGATACCCGCCGCCGGGGCCACGAACTGTCCCATGAGCTGGAGAGTGAGCGGGCCATGGAGATCGACGCCGAGGCGCGGCAGTTGGTCTCCCCGGCTTGGCGGGACGACCACCACAGAACCGGCTTCGGCCGCGCTCAGGAACGGTGAGGTGGCCTGCGCCGAGCCGACGATCGAGTTAGCTGGGCAGGCGGCGGCGTTCGACCGGAACTGGGCCTCCGAGCAGAGGGCGCCCGACAGCACGTCGAAGTTAGGGGTGAGGCTGAACGGGAGCAGGACTCGGGCGCTGTTCAAGCCGGCCTCGCCCGCGTCCTGGGTGATCTGGGTCGTCAGCGGCGGCTTCGTACCGGCGCTCGTCCGGCCGGCCGAGCCGACCCAGGCGCGGAACGTGGGTGAGAACGGCAGTGAGGCGCAGTTGGTGGACGTGAACGAGGCGTTGCCGACGACCAGCTTGTTGGGATTGGTGTGGGAGTCGGCGATGAACCTCGTGGTCTTCATGCCGCATGAAGTGGGGTTCCGCATGAACCCGTTGCCGCCCACGGTCCCGCTCAGCTGGATGTCGATCGCCGTGATGTCGATCGGGACAGTCAGGGCCTGGCCGGCGGCATGAGCGACGTTGGGGATGTCGGTCAGCACGGTATTGAGGCCGAAGTCCCCCTTGCGTAGTTTCACGTCGGACACCTGAATGATCTTCTCGAGCAGCGGCAGCGGGTCAGAGCCGGTCGGCCTCAGCACGATCCCGAAACGGGCCGGCTGACCTGCGGCCGGCTCCACGTTGTAGAGCGAGCCGTTCACGGTCAGCGGCAGGGTCAGGGGCAAGGGGTCGAGCAGGTGCGCGTTGGCGCTCGTGGTCACCGTGCCCACCTGGCTGGCGCTCGGGCAGGAGTCGCCCTGGAGTTGGGCGAGCGTGCAGAGCGGCGTCGCCCTCGGATTGCCAACTAGGCCGGGCGGCAGGGCGACCGTCAGGTCCTTGACATCGTCGCTTGGGGATTTGAATCCGATGTGGATCGCGACGTCGCTGTTCGCGCCGGCGGCGGGGTTGGTGGGAGCCGCGGCAAGGCCCGTGAACCCGAACGCGGCGTGAGCGGAAGGAGCGAGAGCGAGGCAGGCGACAATCGCCGCGCACAAAGACAACCAAGCCCTACGTCCAACTCCACCCATGCCGCGCCTCCTCGATAGCCGTGTCCGGAGCCTGAGTCGAATATACCGCCCGGCTAAGCTCAGTTCGTATCCCGAACGAAGGAGCGACGCGATGACGGACCACACCGAGACGGCCATCCTGGCCGGAGGGTGCTTCTGGGGCGTTCAGGAGCTGTTGCGCAAGCGTGACGGCGTGATCTCGACGCGGGTCGGCTACGCGGGCGGCGAGGTTCCCAACGCCACCTACGGGAACCACGACGGCCACGCCGAGGCCGTGGAGATCGTCTTCGACCCCGATCGGATCTCCTATCGGGACATCCTCGAGTTCTTCTTCCAGATCCATGACCCGACCACGATGAACCGGCAGGGCAACGACATCGGGACGAGCTACCGCTCGGAGATCTTCTACACGAGCGACGATCAGCGCCAAATCGCCGAGGAGACGATCGCCGACGTCGACGCTTCCGGGCTATGGCCGGGCAAGGTGGTCACCGAGCTGAGCGAGGCCGGCCCGTTCTGGGAGGCCGAGCCGGAGCACCAGGACTATCTACAGCACTACCCAAACGGCTATACGTGCCATTTCGTGCGGCCCGACTGGAAGCTGCCGCACCGTCAAACAACCACCTAGACCGCCAGCGACATGAGCGTCGCCGCGCCCCCGATCGAGGAGCTGCCGGGCGAATTTCAGCCGCGGGCCATTCGTCGCCGCGCCCTTCAGGCCACCGCTGCGCTCGCGGTGCTGGTGGCGATCCTGGTGCTCGCGCCGGGGCTCGGCGAGGTCCGGGACAAGCTGGCTGGCGCGAGCCCCGGCTGGCTGGTCCTCGCGACGCTCCTAGAGGGCCTCTCCTTCGCCTCCTACGTGCTGATGTTCGGGCCGATCTTCTGCACCGGGCTGAGTTGGAAGCGAAGCTGGCAGATCGGCGGATCGGAGCTTGCGATGGGCTCGTTGGTTCCGGCCAGCGGTGCCGGGGGGCTGGCACTTGGGGCATGGGTGCTTCACCGCGGCGGCATGGACGGAGAACGGATCGCTCGCCGCTCGGTCGCCTTCTTCATGATCAAGAGCGGGGTGAACTTCGTCGCCGTCGCCGTGCTCGGGGCGGCGCTGGCGGTCGGACTCCTCGGCCCCGACCTGTCCCTTTGGCTGACCGCGTTCCCCGCCGCAATTGCGGCGCTGACGATTGGCGCGGCGGCCGCGATTCCCAGGCTCGGGCCCGGCCGCGAGCCGGGGCCCGACGCCTCCCGGTTTCGTCGCGTGGTCAACGCCAGCCGGAGGGCGGCGATCGACGGCGTCGCTGAGGCGCTTCAGATCCTGCGTACGGGGAACCGTCGCGTCTTGGCAGGGGCAGTCGGCTACTGGCTCTTCGACAACGCGGTCTTGTGGGCCACCTTCCGCGCCTTCGGCGTCTCGCTTCCGCTAACGGTGATTCTGATGGGCTACCTGATCGGTCAGCTCGGCGGGCTCCTGCCGATCCCGGGCGGGATCGGCGGGATCGACGGCGGATTGATCGGCACCCTGATCGTCTATGGGGCCCCGGCCGCCGGCACCGCCGCCGCCGTCCTGGCCTACCGCGTCATCCTGTTCTGGCTACCGCTGATCGCGGGCGGCATCGCGTTCGTTGCTCTCCGCCGAGACATGCCCGGCCGCTACGAGCTCGCCTCGTGCGCTCCCGCGATCGCCGACCAGTCCGCCTGAGGGGAGTACCTATCCCACGCGCTGAGGCTCTGGGGCGGGTGCTATCTCCCTCAGCCGCGCACGGTTCCTGGCTGCCCTGACGGCCGCGGTGAGCGTCTCGGTGTCGTAGGCGCCTCGGTGTCGCCTGCCATTGATGAAGAAGCTCGGCGTACCGGCGACCCCGCTGGCGTCCGCGCTCGCAACGTCCTCGGCAACTCGCTCGGCGTGTTCACGCCGGCGCAGCTCGTCCCAAAAACGCTCGACATCGAGACCCAGCTCCTCCGCATAGTGCGCGAGGTGCGGCTGCGTCAGCTCGTCCTGATGCTCGATCAGCTTGTCGTTCATCTCCCAGAAGGCGCCCTGGGCGGCCGCCGTTTCCGCGGCCTCCGCCGCCATCTGGGCATCCGGGTGGACGTCGTTGAGTGGAAGGTGGCGCCAGACATAGCGAAGGTCGTCGCCGAAGGAGACCAGCAGCTCGCGGATGACGACCTCGGCCTGTCCGCAGTAGGGGCATTGGTAGTCGCCGTACTCGACCAGGGTCACGGGGGCCCGCTCCGAGCCGCGGATGTGGTCACGGTCGGGATCCACCTCGTCCGAGAGGTCGAGGAGCTCCTCTGCCGTCGCCGCTATCTGGCGGGCTCTCATCTCCGTTGGCAAGTGCCGGATCACCCGGAACACGGCCCAGGCGAGGAGCGACGCGAGAATGGCTGCCGCGAGGACCCCCAGCTTCGCCTGTTCGAGCTGATCGCCGTCGAAGGCGATGGTCGAGATCAGCACCGAGACCGTGAACCCGACACCCGCGACGGCCCCGCCTCCAGCGATCACCGGCCAGCTCAGGGCCCGCCGCAGGCCGGCGACCCACGGCCGGGACACCAGCCACGACACGCCCAGGATCCCGAGGGGCTTGCCGAGGACGTAGCCGAACAGGATTCCGAGGGTTATCGGCGAGGTGGATGCGTCCCCAAGCAGCTGGGCGTCGATGTGGATGCCCGCGTTTGCGAGCGCGAACACCGGGACGATCACGAAGCTCGTCCACGGATGAAGCCTGTATTGAAGCTGCTCGTTCGCTGAGATCGCGGATGCGAGACTCCGCTGCGCCGTGCGGGCGAGCTCCGGCGTTGGCTGTTCACGGAATGATCGCGTCACCTCGGTCACCCGCTCGAGGTCGCCGCGGGCCGGCGGATACGCGGTCGTGACGAGACCGACCGCGAGTCCCGCCACCACCGGATCGATCCCCGACTCGAACAGGGCAATCCACAGGCCGACCCCAACGACCACCGCGAGCTGCCTGCGCCACGCGCTCGGCGCATACCGAAGCGCGAGCAAGATCGCGAAGAAACCGAGAGCCAGCGCAATCGGGAGCCACGAGACGTCCTCCGTGTACACCGTGGCGATCACTGCCAGCGCCACGAGGTCGTCGACCACGGCGAGCGTGAGCAGGCGAACCCGCAGGCGCGTGCCACCCGGGGCCACCAGTGCCAGCAATCCGAGGGCCAGGGCGGTGTCAGTAGACATCGCGGCTCCCCAGCCGTGCGCCCCGTCACCCCCAGCGTTGAAGGCGAGATAGATCGCGATCGGCACGGTTATCCCGCCGACCGCAGCGGCCACCGGGATCGCCAGGCGGCGGCGCTCGCGCAGCTCTCCCGTGTCGAGCTCGCGCTTGGCCTCGAGGCCGATGACCAAGAAGAAGAACGTCATCAGGCCCTGGTTCACCCAGTGCCGGAGGTCAAGGGAGATGCCCTCGCTTCCGAGATTGATCGAGAGCTTCGTCGTCCAGAACGACTCATACGTCTCCGACCACGGCGAGTTGGCCCACACCAGAGCCGCGGCCACCGCGCACAGGAGCACCACTGCGCCGCCGGTCTCGGCGCTCAGGAAATCTCGAACCGGGGTGGCGAGATTCCTCGCCCAGGCCGTCCGACCAGTGAACGAGGCGGCCTGGGATGCCGCCGATCGATCGGAGCCGTTTCCCACTCGCTTAAGTCGTCGGCGAGACTTCCAGGCGAACCTCGGTGGCGCCCTCGAAACGCTCGAGCACCAGCCGCTGGGCGCCTGCCGCCGAGACGACGCGCGCACCCGTCACCCGAACGCGGTAGCCGCTTGGGTAGTGAATGTGCGGTAGGAACACGACGGTTCTGACGGAGGGCGCCAGCCGGTGGCCGACCGGGGCCATGGTCGAGTAGCGGAGGTTGAAGACGCCGCTGCCCGGATTGAACTGGAATTGCTCCGGCGTCCCCGCAACGGCCTGGGGATAGGCCCGGTCGAGGGCCTTCAGCTTGTTGTGTTTGAGATTCGTGCCGCGAGGCGGCTTGCTCGGATCCTTGACCAGAGCCTGCGTGTCGCCCGGTCCCGTAGTGGTCGGGTCGCTGCAGCCGCAGTAGTGCCACTCGAGCCACGAGACCATGTGTTGGTCGGCGAGGTTCGCGATCCGATTGATCTCGGCCAGATCATCGGTGGCCCCGAACTCGCTGAGCAGCAGCGCCCGGTTCGTCTGCGCCGCAACGTCGTCAGCGTTCTGGAACACCATCGCCTCGGTAGCCGGGCAGTCCGGAGCGCCGGGGTTGAGGCAATAGTCGTGAAAGCTGAACCCCGAGTTCGACCCGATCTCCGGCAGGTGACTCTGGGACCCGAAATTGAAGATCACGTTCGGCTCGTGCCAGACGATGTGCCGGCTGTCCACGTTGCGGATCGCCGCGGTGGTCTTGCGGGTCATCGTTGCCAGGGGTCCCTCGTCGAACTGCGGGCAGCCGGTCGGCTGCGCGCAGGTCTGCCACCCGTTTCCGGGCCAGGGCTCATTCATCACGTCGTAGCCGAGCACTCGATTCGAGCCCCGGAAGATCCGCGCGACGTGCTTCCAGGCGGTGGCGTACTCGTCCTGGAGCCTCACCCCGCCCACCTGATCGTTGGCCCAAAAGTGGTCGAAGGCGCGGTTGAGCGCCGGGTTGGTCAGGTAGTTGTTGGGAAAGCCGTTCTGCGGGTTCGCCAGGCCGTCGTCCTGCACCTGCCAGTCGGGCCAGCCCTCGCCCTGGAACTTCTCGTGGAAGAGGTCCTGATGGAAGTCGATCTGGCTGTAGACACCCCGGCTCGCGAGCGTCTGCTGCGTGTTCGCGATCTGGGCCAGGTAGGCGTCGTTGTACGAGGGCTCGCCCCCCACAGGCGGCCCCGGCTCGAGCCCCTTGTAGATCACACCCAGCCGGATCGCGTTGAAGCCGTGGCCGGCAAGGAAGGTGGCATCGTCGGCGCCGAAGCCCACCTTGGCGGGATAGTAGGGAGGCCGCTTGTAGACCATGTTCAGTCCGTGCAGGATCGCGACCCGTTGCTGGGAGTCGGTGATCCAACGCCCGACGTGCCCAAGCGGCGCAGTCGGCGGAGCGGCCTTGGCCGCGGCACAGAAGATGCTCAAAAAGCAAAGCGGGAGCACCACAGTCCACACACGACGCACGGGAGGCGACCGTAACAGACATATCTCGCCGCTGTTTCGCGAAGTCCCACCCCTCGGAGGTGCGGTTCGGACTTCCGCGATGGGCTCAGGTAAGGCATGATGCAGTGCTGACATGCCTTGGGGGTCCCGTCTCGTCGTTGGTGTCGCCTGTCTCGCGATCGCATTCCTGAGCGCTGCGGGTGCAGCCCAAGCGGCGTTCACCGCCCGCGGAAGCGTCGAGCAGGTATACGTGACCCACCTGGCTCCGGGCGCGGACGTGTCGCTCCTCAATCCGGCCGGCAACGCGATCCGCACGAGGCAAGCCAATGCGCAGGGCGGCCTTCTGTTTCGCAGCGTCCCGCCGGGCACCGGCTACCGGGTTCGTCTCTCCGCCACCGGCGCGAAGTCGGGCCCGCTGACGGTGCGCTCGACGCGGCCGACGCCGCCCAGCACGGCCATCTACGACCAGCAGCTCCCCACGAAGGGCTACGGCTATCTGAAGACCCGCGACGGCACCAAGCTGGCCTTTTACGTGCACCCCCCGGAGGATGTGACCAAGGCCGTGCCGGGGGCAGATCCTCCGCCGGCCCCTTCCGGTCCTACGCCGACGTTGATCGAGTACTCCGGCTACGGGTACGCGGACCCGGCCGGCCCGCAGAGCGGGATCTCGATCCTCGCCAACCTGATGGGGTTCTCGGTGGTCGACGTCAACATGCGCGGCACCGGCTGCTCGGGCGGCGCGTTCGACTTCTTCGAGCCGCTTCAGAATCTCGACGGGTACGACGTGATCGAGACGGTCGCCCGCCAGCCGTGGGTCCTGCATCAAAAGGTCGGCATGATGGGCATCTCCTACGGCGGGATCAGCCAGCTCTTCACCGCGCAGACCCATCCCCCGAGCCTGGCTGCGATCTCGCCGCTGTCGGTGATCGACGCCACGCAGACGACCCTCTACCCCGGCGGCATCCTGAACACGGGGTTCGCGCTGAACTGGGCGAAGGAGCGAGTCCATGATGCCCAGCCGGCTGGACCGGATTCGGGGCAGGCGTGGGCTTACCAGCGGACCCAGAACGGCGACCAGATCTGCAAGGACAACCAGGCCCTCCATGGGGAGGCGGCAAACCTCCTGGCCAAGGTCCGGGCCAACGACCACTACGTGGCGAAGATTGCCGACCCGCTGGCTCCGAGCACATTCGTCGACAAGATCCACGTGCCCACCTATCTGGCCTGCCAGTTCACGGATGAGCAGACGGGGGGTCACTGTCCGACCCTCGCGAAGCACTTCACGGGCACCACGCGCAAGTGGTTCACGTTCACGAACGGGACCCACGTCGACTCGCTCGATCCTGAGACGTTCAACCGCTGGTACGACTTCCTCCAGCTCTACGTCGCCCGGCAGGCCCCGATCAAGAACGCGGCGGCGTACCGCGCCGGGGCGCCGGTCATCTATCAGGAGGCAATGGGGATATCGGGGGTGACGATGCCGCCCGATCCGATCCAGAACCAGCCGACCTACGCCGGGGCGAGGGCGGCATTCGAACAGCTCAAGCCCATCCGCCTCCTATTCGACAACGGCGCGGGCGGCTCCCAACCCGGGCAGCCGGTTCCCGGCTACGAGCAGTCGTTTGCGAGCTTCCCGATCCCCGGCACTGCGGCACGCTTCTTGTACATGGCACCCAACGGCATGCTTCGCGATCAGCCGCCGGCGGCCGCTGGAGCCGATTCGTTCACCTGGGACGCCCACGCCCGACCGCTGACCGACTTCACCGGCGACACGGCCGCCGGCACCGACGGCCTGTGGACGGCGACACCGCCGTACGACTGGCGCCCGCCACCCGCCGGCAGCGCCGCGTCGTACGTAACCCCCCCGCTGGGCGGCAACACAACAGTGATCGGCGCCGGGGCCGTGCATGCGTGGGTCCGTTCCTCGACGCCCAACGTCGACCTCCAGGCCACGATCAGCGAGGTCAGGCCCGACGGCAAGGAGACCTTCGTGCAAGGCGGCTGGCTGCGAGCCAACGAGCGCAAGCTCGACGCTCAAAAGAGCACCCTGCTCGAGCCGGTCCTCAGCCTGCGGGAGTCCGACGTATCGCCGATGCCGGCCAATAGCTTCGCCGAGGTTACGATCCCGCTCTACTACGAGGGGCACACCTACCGCGCGGGCTCGCGCATCCGCGTGACGATCACCGCCCCGAACGGCGACCAGCCCATCTGGTCGTTCGGCGAGACACAGCCGAACGGGACCGCGAATGTTGCGATCGCCCGCTCCAACTCCAGGCCCTCGAGCCTCATCCTCCCCGTCGTGCCGAACGTGAACGTTCCGACCGGACTCCCGCCCTGCCCCGGCCTCAGGGGAGAACCGTGCCGGAACTACTCCCCCTACACGAACCACCCAGCGACTCCCTGAGTCCGGGCCGGGCGCAGCAATTCAGGCGGTCTGGTGCTCCACCACGTCGTACATGCCGTCGGCGCTGACCGACTCCACAAACGGCGCGATGGCCGCGAGCTGCTCGTCGTATCCCGAGTAGGCGCTCGAAGCGCGCAGCTCGTCTAGCGTGCCGTCGAAGAGGCCGAAGCAGATCACCTCGTCAGGGTCACCCGAGTTGCGGATCATGAAGAACTGTGAACCGGACGGCATCCCCTCAGTGCTTTCGTCTGCCATGAACGCCTCCCGAAACTCGTCGAACGTCCCAGGCTTCAGCTTGCGAACGGTGAGCGCGCAGATCACTTCCAGCTCCTCTCCTAGGGGTCGGGCTGGAAGCTACCACCGCGGGCAGGGTCGCTCGTAGCAACCCTCGAAGGCCACGATCTATCCCGCGGGCACCGCGGTTTCCTCGACGACAGCAGGTGCGCATGCGGCTTCGCGTCCGGGTCGCAGGGGGGTTCCGGACACCCCACATGTGTAGTCGGTCGCGATTCGGTCGGGGGTATCGCCTTCAGGCACGGGCTCCGCCTCCAGCACCTCATCGCTGATCGTCAGCCAGGCCAGGATCCCGCCCACCGCCGCAAGCCCAGCGCAAACGACCATCGCCATGTGAAACCCGTCCGTCATCGCGGCGGGGTCATAGAACTGGTCGCCCGTGATGCCTGCAGCCAGTGGGAGCACGGCCACAGCCAGCAAGCTGGCAACCCGCGAGACCGCGTTGTTGATCCCGGAGGCGATCCCCGAGTGGCGGGCATCGGCGGCGGCAAGGACGGTGGCCGTTACGGGCGCCACCACCAGGGTCAGGCCAAGCCCGAAGATGATCACCGGGGGCGCGATGCCCGTGACGTAGGAGTCGCCCGGGTCGATGCGCGTCATCAAGAGCAGGCCTACCGCGATCACCAGCGGGCCGACGGTGAGCGGAATCCTGGCGCCGATCCGCTGGGCAAGGGCACCCGAACGGGCCGAGAACGCGAGCATCAGGGCGGTCACCGGCAGCGATGCCGCGCCGGCGGCAAGCGGCGAGTAGCCGAGCGCCACCTGCAAGAACGCCACGAAGAGAAAGAAGAACCCGCCGAGCGCGGCGTACACCGCGAAGGTGACGAGGTTGGCGGCGCTGAACTGCCGCGAGGCGAACATGCCGAGCGGCATCATGGGATTCGGGCTGCGCCGCTCGGCGAACAGGAAGGCGACCAGGGCAACCACTCCGCCAATCGCCCCGATCAGCACGGGGGCGGAGGGCCAATTGCCTGGGCCTTCGATCAGGGCGTACGTCGTACCCGCCAGTCCGAGCGCAGCGAGCGCCGCGCCGCCGAAGTCGAGGCGCCCACTCGCTGTCGGGTCGCGAGTCTCGGGAACGTGGCGAACAGCCATCGCCGCGACGAGGACGCCCAGCGGCAGGTTGATCAGGAAGATCGCTCGCCAGGAGACGGCCTCAACCAGGTAGCCGCCCAGGAGCGGGCCGAGCGCCGTCGCAACGCCGCCCAGGCCGGACCAGGCGCCGATCGCGCGCGCGCGGTCGCCGGGGCGGAAGCTCGACTCGATCATTGCCAGGCTGCCGGGTGTTAGGAGGGCTCCGCCGATCCCCTGGAGCAGCCGAGCGGCGACGAGCATGGAGGCATTCGGGGCAGCGGCACAAAGCAACGATGCGACGGTGAACACGACGACCCCGACGACGAAGATGCGCCGCCGGCCGTGACGGTCCCCGAGCGATCCCCCAAGGAGGATCAAGGAGGCGAGCGTCAGGAGGTAGCCGTTCAGTATCCACTGGAGGGAGCTGGTCGACGCGCCAAGGTCTTCGCCGATGTCCGGCAGAGCAACGTTGACGACGGTGCCGTCGAGGAAGGCCATCCCGGAGCCCAATACCGCCACCGCGAGAACCCAGTGGCCCCGGGGGCTATCAAAGCTCACCTCCACGTCGCTGCCGGAGGCTCCGGTGCCGACCGGATCTGCCATCAACTACTCCTGAACAGGCCGGGCCCAGCGGCGCGGCCATTCGTTGATGGACCACCTGGCCGGCTTCACGGACGACCCCCGTGAGATAGAGCCGCTGCCCGGTGTGTCGTTCAACGCCTCGACTCCTCGATCTTGGCCGGGACGATCTGCGCGAGCCGGCGCCAAGGACCCTCCAGGCGCTCCCCGTTGACGAAGAAGGTCGGGGTGCCGTGGACTCCCGCGCGCTCACCCCCTGCGACATCCTCGATGACACGCTCGCGAAAGGTGCGCTCCCCCAGTGCCGCCTCGACCTCATCGGTATCCAGCTCGAGCCGCGACGCCACGGAGAGCAGATCCTGATGCGAGAACTCCTCCCGCCCCGAAAGCAACAGCGAGTGTGCCTCCCAGAACTTTCCGTGGACGGCGGCGAGCTCGGAGAGCTCGGCAGCACGGTCCGCCCCGGGATGCAGCTCGGCGTCGGGAAGGTGTCGCCACACGAGACGGAGGGTCTCGAAGCGATCCAGGAGCGACTTCACCGGCAAACTGGCCGCAAAGCAGAACGGACAGCCGAAGTCGCCGTACTCGACCAGTGTCAGCTGCGGCGAGCCGGCACCCATCACGTGATCGCGCCCTTCGATCGGCGGTAGGGAGCTTGAGGGAGGCTGGGGCACGCCCTCTACGTTACGCGGAGCGCGCAACTTGACCGCTTTGACACGCTTGTCTTATCGCCAATTGACCCAATGCCCGGGCGGTCTCTCTGAAAGGGGCAAGCATGACCACCTGCACTCACCTCGATCACATTCGGATCACCGAGCTCCCGGAATCCGTCGACGGCTGCGAAGAATGCCTCAAGGCCGGGGAGCCATGGTTCCACCTGCGGATCTGTCTCGAATGCGGCCAGGTCGGTTGTTGTGATAGCTCGCCGAACAGGCACGCCTCATCGCACGCGGCCCAGGCCGGTCATCCGTTGATCCGATCGCTTCAGCCGGGCGAGGCCTGGGCCTTCTGCTTCGTCGACGAGGTTGGCCTGGAGGTCCCGCAAGTACACGGCGAGACACGAATCCCGCCCTCGCCACTGGGCGGCTGATGCGCGTGAGGACGCGCTACTCCGTTCCCCGCCATGTCAGCCAGGCGAACAGGCCTTGCACAGGCAGTCGCGCGTACAGGAGTGCCGGCGGGAAGCGCCGGAACTTCTGGGGCCGCAAGGCCATGTGGACATTGGCCCAGTAGACGGCCAGGAGCGTCGCCAGCAGCCACCAGCGAGCGGCCGGGCGGGCGCGGTCCGAGAGCACGGCCAGTCCGCCGGCCAGCTCGGCCGCCCCCGATGCCACGTTGACCTCGCTCTTCCACCGCTCGAATGGCGGCGGCACGATCGCCTCATAGAACTTGGGGGCCCGGAAGTGGTTGAGCCCGTTCGCGACCCAGAATGCGGCCGCGCCGTATCGCCATCCCCGTGAGCCACCCATGGGCGGAAGGCTAAAGTCAGTGGACCGGCGGCGGAGTGCCCCTCGCGCTGCCGGCGAGGACCGGGTCCCACTCGCACACGGCGCAGGCGTGTTGAAAGGCCGACTGGGCGAACTCAACCGCCAACCCGCGAGGATCGGTCTCGGAGCGGATGTCATCCCAATCGAGCACGAACTCTCCGAGGTCCGCGTCCCAGTGGGCTGGTGCGGGATCAAGATCGGCTTCGGAGAAACCATCTCGTGTTGGGTAGGCCAAGGCGAAGAAGGCCGCCTTGCCGTACTTCTGGTCGCCCGGCCACCAGCCGATCCCGATCTGCTCGGCGTCACCCGAGTTCCGCATGATGAAGTCGTCGGTTGGGGGATCGACCGCCGTCCCGGAATAGAAGGAAACGGCCAGGTCGAAGGTTCCCCACCATGCGTTCACCGGGGTGGAGCGGCCGCGATAAGGCGCGCGGAACTCGGCAAGAGCCAGCGCTGCCTGCGTGGCGGCGGCGAAGTAGGAGTCCACCTGATCAGCTTCATAGGTGGAGTGCTCACGGTCCTCGTCCAGCGGGATGTCCCAGAAAGTCTCCTGCGGTGTTGGATTGATCTCCACCCGGCCGCCGAGGCGTTCCACGGCGTCCAGCACCTCGCGCGTCACGTCGGCAACCGGCCGGTGCGGGGTGAGGGGAATCCGCGTCTCGCGTCCGTCGCTGTGCTCGATCAGCGCTTCGTGGGTACGCAGGTCAAGTCCGGCGACGATCGCCCCTGAGCCGTCGGGCGCCGGCAACGCCTGGGTCTCCCAACCGCGCGGCGTGAGACGGAGGGCGGCGTGCTGAAGCTGCGGCGCGGGCGGAGCTAGCTCCACGGCCAGCTTGCCGGGGATCTGGGTGAGAGCGTGAAGCGTGTCGCAGGTTGCGCTCCACCCCTCGTAAGACAGTGCAGGCCAGGTAGAGGACGTCTTCACGGTTCCCCTTTCTGATCGTTCAAGGGCCGTCGAGGCCCCTGGAGTTATACGCCCGGTGACAGGGAGCTTCCGGTTCGGCTAAGACTCCCCGCGCTTGATCGACGTCGACACAGGCTCCTTCTTCGCCATTACGTTGGCAGCGGCGCTTGCTGCGGTGACCGTGACCGTGTTGCCGCGCAAGGTTGCCCCGCCAGTCGTCGTCATCGAGCTGCTGCTGGGGATCCTGATCGGTCCGCAGGTCCTCGACCTCGCCCACAGCGACGGTTTCGTCGACTTCTTCTCGAACCTCGGGCTCGGCATGCTCTTCTTCTTCGCCGGATACGAGATCGACTTCGAGCGCATTCGCGGTCGGCCGCTTGCCCTGGGCGCCGTGGGGTGGCTGGTTTCGCTCGCCCTCGCCTACGGGATCGGCGGGGTGCTGGCGGCAGCCGGGGTCATCCTGTCCCTCGTCTACACGGGCTCGGCGCTGGCGACGACCGCGATCGGGACGCTGATCCCCATCCTGCGCGACAACCGCGAGCTGGACACCCGCTTCGGCACCTATCTGCTTGCCGCCGGGTCGGTGGGGGAATTCGGCCCCATCCTTCTCATAACCCTGGTGCTGTCGACGACGCACCCCGTCCACGAAGCCGCGATCCTGGTGGCATTCATCGCGCTTGCGATCTTGCTGGCGCTTGCCTCGATGCGGCTGGCGTGGCGCGGCTTTCCGGCGCTGGAGCGCACCCTCGAGTCGAGCAGCCAGCTCGCGATTCGGATCGCGGTGCTGCTTGTGTTCGGGCTCCTCTTCCTGGCGGGGGAGCTTGGCCTGGACATCCTGCTCGGCGGCTTCGTGGCCGGGATGATCACGCGGGCCGCGTTTCGAGGCCGCGAGGTGACTGTGTTCGAGTCCAAGCTGACGGCGGTCGGCTTCGGTTTCCTGGTCCCCTTCTTCTTCATCGACAGCGGGATCGAGTTCGACCTGGACGCTCTGGGCTCGGCGTCGGCGCAGCTCAAGCTTCTCCTTTTCTTCGGACTGTTCCTGGTGGTCCGCGGTGTCCCGGCAATGCTCCTCTACCGGCGCCTACTCGCCCTGCGCGACCGCACCGCGCTGGCGTTCTTCTGTGCCACTGAGCTGCCGCTGGTGGTGGCGATCACCACGATCGCCACGGAGACGGGGCACATGCGCACCTCGACCGCCGCGGGACTGGTCGGCGCAGCGATGCTGTCGACGCTGGTCTACCCGTTCGTCGGGCTGGGGCTCCGCAGGGGAGCGGTCGAAGGGCCGGTCTCGGGTGTGCCAGGAACCACTAGTGGGTGACGCTCGTCTTCACGCGTCGGCGCTCTGACTCGCTCACCGGGCCCTTCTGCTCGAGCGTCTTGATCGCCCCCGTGAGGTCGTCGGCAAGCGTATCGACGAGTGAGCGGCTGAGGTTGAGCTTGACGAGCGCGCGCATCATCTTCACGTCCTGGGCGTTCGGCGGCATCGTGTAGGCGGGCACCATCCATCCCCTCTCGGCAGCAAGCTGGAAGGCGATGTCGAACTCGTCGTAGGGCTTTTGGTCGGCGAGGTTGAAGGCGACCAGCGGCAGCGTTTCCTCCCCGGCTCCGACGATCTGAAACGTGCCGATACCCTCGATGTCCTGGGCGAGCGACTGGGCATTTCGCTGCATCACCTCCATGACCCAGCGATAGCCCGCCTTGCCGAAGCGCACGAAGTTGTAGTACTGCGCGATAACCATCGAGGAGCTGGTCGAAAAGTTGAGCGTGAACGTGGCGTCGGTCTTTCCCAGGTAGTTCTCGTAGAAGACCAGGTCCTCGGCGAGGTCGGACTTCTCGCGGAAAATCAGCCAGCCGATCCCGGGGTAGACGAGGCCGAACTTGTGCCCGGACGCGTTGATCGATCGCACCTGCTCGAGGCGGAAGTCCCACTCGGAGCGCGGGTAGAGGAAGGGCCAGACGAAGGCGCCGCTGGCGCCGTCGATGTGGAGGGGGACGTCGAGACCCTTCTTTTCCTTCAGCTCGACCAGGAGGTCATTGATGCCCGCCACGTCGTCGGCGTGACCGGTGAAGGTGGTGCCTACCACCGCGGCGACGCCGATCGTGTTCTCGTCGACGTGGGGCTCGACGTCCTCCGGGCCGATCGTGTACTTGCCCGGCTGTAGCGGCACTATCCGCGGCTCCACGTCGAAGTAGCGGCAGAACTTCTCCCAGACCACGTGGACGTCCCCGCCGAAGACCAGATTGGGTGAGTCCGTGGGCTTGCCGTCGGCCTCGCAGCGCTGGCGCCACTTCCACTTCAGCGACAGGGCCCCCAGCATGATCGCCTCCGAGGAACCCTGCGTGCTCGTGCCCGTGGTTTCGCCCGGCGCATGGAACAGCTCGGCCAGCATCCGGATACAGCGCTGCTGGATCTCGAAGGTCTGGGGATACTCGGCGTGGTCGATGAAGTTCCGATGAAGGTTCTCGTCGATCACGATCCGCGCCTCGGGCTCCATCCAGGTGGTTACGAAGGTGGCCAGGTTCCGCTCGGGAATGCCCTCGACGGCGAGCTCCTGTTGAACCAGGCGCATCGCCGCGATCGGTGTCATGGGGTCCTCTGGGATGGCTTGGTCGGGGGCACCCTCCGCGACCCAGGCGCCCATCTCTGTGGACTGAGGGAAATTTGATGTGTCGCCCAACTGCGTCCTCCTTCTCGGCCCCGGACGGCCTAACGTGCCGGGATGAGGCAGATCAAGTCACGCCGTCTCTAGATCCTATGAGAAGCGACCCACACTCCTCCAGGCAGCGGTCGTGAGCGCGCTCGCGTACCGGGAGCGGCCGGCGGCGGGCGAGCCCGCGGGCCTGCTCGTCCTTCACCACGGCCGAGGGACCGACGAGCACGATCTGCTCGGTCTGGCTGAGGCCCTCGACCCGGACCGTCGCCTGCTCGTCGTCACGCCGCGTGGCCCGCTCACGCTCTCCGGCTTGCCCGGCAACCACTGGTACGCGGTCCCCCGTGTCGGCTATCCCGACCCCAACACCTTCCACACCGCTGTTGCCAAGCTGGCCGACTTCCACGACGAGTTGTGGCAGCGCACCGGCATCACGCCGAAGGAGACTGTCCTCGGTGGGTTCTCGATGGGCTCGGTAATGAGCTACTCCCTGGGCCTGGCCGCCGACCGCCCCGCACCCGCCGGCATCCTCGCCTTCTCCGGCTTCATCCCAACGGTGGAAGGCTGGCAACCGCACCTCGCCGATCGCCTCGACCTGCGTGTTTTCATCGCCCATGGCCGCCGTGACCCAGTCATCGAGATCGGCTTCGCTCGGCAGGCTCGCGAGCTGCTCGAAGCGGATGGCTTGGAGGTCGAGTATCACGAGTCCGACGTCGCGCATCAGATCGACCCCGCGGATGTATCGGCGGCCGAGCAGTGGCTATCGCGCCTGATGGTGAGCTGAGCGGTGCCCGAGCACGACGAGCCCATCCGGGACGATCTCGCCGAGCTTCGGCGGCGGCGCGCGCTCACCGAAGACGCCGCGCGCCCGGACGCCGTCGAGCACCGGCATGAGAAGGGCGGACGGACCGCGCGCGAGAACGTCGCCGATCTCATCGACCCAGGAACATTCGTCGAGTACGGACGGTTTGCGATCGCCGCCCAACGAGAGCGTCGCGACCTCGGCGAGCTGATCGCCCGCACGCCCGCGGACGGTCTGGTGGGAGGCACCGCGCGCATCAACGGCGACCTGTTCGGCGACGAGCGCAGTGCGTGCGCCGTGCTCTCCTACGACTACACCGTGCTGGCCGGCACCCAGGGCGCCCTTGGCCACCGCAAGAAGGATCGGCTCTTCGAGCTGATCGAGCGGATGCGGCTGCCCACCGTGTTCTTCGCCGAGGGCGGCGGTGGGCGCCCGGGAGATACCGACTACCCGGTTGTCTCGGCGCTGGACGTTCGCGCGTTCGCGTTGTGGGCGGGGCTATCGGGGCTGGTGCCGCGGGTTGCGATCGTCAAGGGCTACTGCTTCGCGGGCAACGCCGTCATCGCAGGGTGCGCCGATCTCATCGTGGCCACCGAGGACGCGTCAATCGGCATGGGCGGACCGCCGATGATCGCGGGCGGCGGACTCGGGGAGGTCGACGCCGACGCGGTCGGGCCGATCGCGACGCAGGCCCCGAACGGCGTCGTCGACGTCGTGGTCGCGGACGAGGCACAGGCCGTCGCGACCACCAAGCGCTTGATCGCCTACTTCCAGGGGACCACGACGTCCGGTGTCACACCCGACCAGACACGCATGCGCGAGCACGTTCCCGAGCGCGAGCGTCGCGCGTACGATGTCGCGCCCGTCATCGAGACCCTTACCGACGAGGGATCGGCGACATTCCTGCGCGAGCGCTTCGCTCCCGAGATGGTCACCGCCCTGGCCCGCATCGAAGGCCGGCCCGTGGGAATCATCGCCAACAACACCGTCGTCATGGCCGGCGCGATCACGGCCGCGGCAGCCGACAAGGCGGCCCGCTTCCTGCAGCTCTGCGATGCGTTCGACCTGCCGGTGGTCTCGCTGGTGGACACCCCCGGCTACATGGTGGGGCCGGAGGCCGAAGCCGAGGGGCTCGTGCGCCGCGCCTCGCGCCTGCTCGTTGTCGGGGCCTCGCTGCGCGTCCCGCTCGTCGCCGTGGTCCTGCGCCGGGGCTACGGCCTCGGCGCGCAGGCGATGGTGGGGGGCAGCCTGCACGAGCCCCTGCTCACGGTGGCGTGGCCGAGCGCCCACTTGGGGCCGATGGGGCTCGAGGGCGCCGTGCGCCTGGCCCTGCGCAAGGAGCTCGAGGCAATCGGGGACGATGAAGAGCGGGAGCAGCGCGTGCGGGAGTTCACGGCGGCCGCGCAGGACAACGCCAAGGCGATCAACGCCGCCCAGCTCTTCGAGGTGGACGACGTGATCGATCCCGCCGAGACGCGCTCGCTCATCGCCGCGACACTCGCCGCCGCCGCGCACCGCCGGCGGCCACGGCGCCTCCACCGGTTCGTCGACACCTGGTAGATCAAGCATCCGTGTTGACCCTGCCGAATCACCTGGTCAACAACGTGGCCTTGCCGCTGCGGCGACGGCTCCTGGGTGACGTGCTGGCTTCGCCGGAGAGCGTTCGCGCCCACGTCGAACGACGGAAGCGGCGTCCCGATAACCCCGGGCCACCCCGGAGTGTGCGCCGGAAGACCAGCGTCCATCTGATTCCACGCGGCCCATGGCCGGTCTACGAGACAAGGCCCAACGAGCGTCCCGCAGCCATGTCGATCCTCTACCTGCATGGCGGGGCCTACATCAACGAGATCACCCGATGGCATTGGTTCCTGATCCGACAGCTGGTCCGGGAGGTGCCTGCTCGTTGCGTAGTTCCCATCTATCCATTGGCGCCGTCCGGAACCGCTGCCGAGGTCGTTCCTCGGGTGGCGGAGCTCGCTCGCGAGCTGATCGCGGAGGCCGCGCCCGAGCGGACGGTTGTGATGGGCGATTCCGCGGGCGGTGGGATGGGCTTGGCCACGTCTTTCCGGCTGCGCGATCAGGGACTCCCGCAGCCCTCACGGCTGGTGCTCATCTCGCCCTTCCTGGACGCGACCATGAGCGACCGGCGACAGGATGCGCTGGCGTCCAGGGACACGATGCTGAGGCGCCCGGGGCTGGTCGAAGCCGGTCGGCTCTATGCGGGCTCGCTGGGCCTGGATGACCCTCGCGTCAGCCCGATCTATGGGGACTTTCGTCGCCTTCCCCCGATGACGGTCTTCACCGGCACGCATGACATGCTCGACCCCGACTCGCAACGCCTGGCGGCTCAGGCAAGGGAGGGCGGGGTACCGGTCGACCTCCACGAGGTTCAGGGCGCACCGCACGCATTTCCGGTGGCGCCCACCGCCCAGGGCGCTCGGGCACGTGCCTCGATCGTGGAAGCGTGTCAGCGGTCGGTTTGACGATCGGCCATTTCGAGCAACCTGGTGAGCGTCCGCCAGTTTCTGGCGGTGACCCCAACTCCAAGCTGTCGGTCGTTGATCAGCTTGGCGAGCTTCGAGCGGCCAACCCCGCCGGGATGCCATGCGTAGACCTCGCGCCCACTGATGACGACGCGCTCGGGCGATACGACCGCAGCCTCCAACTCTTGAACGCCCTTCGGATCGGGCTCCGCGGAGAGAAGGCTCACCTGATACCGGGCTGGATCGTCGGCTTCACCGGCGAACGGGTCCCGCTCCAGGATCTCCGCGAGCTCGTCGCGGGTTCGGACGATCACCTGAATCTCGAATCCGAATTCCCCGCTGAGGGTCTTCGCCAGCTTGCGCTCGAGGGCCTTCGGATCGGCCCCGGCGCTGAGGACCACGTTCCCGCTTTGAAGCAGCGTCTGCACCTCCTCGTAGCCCGCTTGCTCGAGCACGTCGCGGAGCTGTCCCATCGGCACGCGTCGCTGTCCGGCCAGGTTGATCCCGCGTAGGAACGCAACGCAGCGCTGCATGGGCGTCAAGGGTGACAAACGGACTGCCCTACAGCCTCGATGATGTGGACACGGCGCGCGCCTGGGTCGCCGCGCGTCGGCCCCGCCGCCGGATGCTCGCCGCACCGGTGCAAGCGAGCCTCGCTGAAGCCGGCTGCCCGGAGCGCGGCGGTGGCCTCGTCCGCGTCGGCGAAGTGGGTGTGCACCCTTCCCCTGACGAATGCCGACAGGACGACGCCGAACGCTCGCTCGGCGGGACCTCGGTTCTCACCGGCGAGGCGGAGGTCCGCCAGGTAGCGACGCTGCGGGAAAGGCTCGAATACGCGGGCGAAGCGGTCCCACATCCCCAGCACCTGGCCCTGATCGAAGTAGGTGATCAAGCCCTCGGTGATGATCACCACGCCCCGGTCGCGGTCGAGGCCGGCAGCGAGGCTCGCGACGCTCGCCGGCCCGTCGTCACGCAGCAGGTCGAGCTCGGCGACGCGATGCCGGTCGCTCAACGATCCCATGCGCGCGAGCGCGCGCCGCTTGCGGGCGGCCATCTGCGGAAGGTCCGCCTCGATGTAGGTGAGGCCGTCGCCGTAGCGCTGGGTGAAGCGCCAGCCGCGAGGGGACATGCCACATGCAGGCTCGACCACCTGCTGCACGCTGCCCGACTCGATCGCCCGCGCGAGCAGGTCGTCAATGACCCGGTGACGCGCCAGCAGCAGTCCCTCGAGGGTGGGCCCGCCGAGCGCCCGGCTCGCAGTCACTGCCGGACGGAGAGCATCGAACAACACACGTCCCTCCCAGGTGGCGAGCTCCGGATGAGAGAGGCCATTGCGCACCCAGACATGGCCGGTGTAGTGGGCCGTGGGGCTGACCGCATCGGACCCCCGGCGAAGGCTCGGGCCGATCATGGGCACCGAATCGTTGCAGCGCAGTAGCGTGCGCGCCGTGAACGACAGGCCAACGGCCGCTCGCCCGCCGAGCCTCTGGCTCGACCCGCCGCCTGCTGCCGGCCCGTCGCTGGAGGGCGCAATCGACGCCGACGTGATCGTTATCGGCGCCGGTTACACCGGACTGTGGACGGCGCTGGGCCTGCGAGAGCGCGGTGCCGACGTGGTCGTGCTGGAGCGCGACTACGCCGGCTTCGGCGCCAGCGGTCGCAACGCCGGCCACCTCACTCCGACGATCGGCAAGGACCTCCCCACGCTACTTCGCCTCTATGGTCGGGAACGGGGAGGCGCGCTGGTGCGCTTCGCGGAGGCGGCGGTGGAGCACGTCGAGGCGGCGATCGCCGAGCGCTGGATCGACTGCGACTACGTCGGGGCTGGGAACGTGCTCGCCGGGATCCATCCAGGCCAGCGCCCTCGGATAGAGAAGGCGGCCGAGGCCGCCGCCCAGCTGGGCGGCGCGATGCGGATGCTCGACCCTTCAGAGCTGACCGAGCGCGGACTCCCTCGCTGCGTCGCCTGCGGCTACCTCGAAGAGCGCGGCGGGGTGCTGAATCCGGGCAAGTACGTGCGGGCGCTGCGACAGGAGGCCATCGACGCGGGCGTGCGGCTCCACGAATCGACCCCGGTGGAGTCGGTCGTCGACGGCCAGTGGGTCCGAGTCGAGACGCCTCGCGGCTCGGCGCGCGCGCCGGCCTGCGTGATCGCCACCAACGCATACACGCCGCGGCTGGGTCGCCTGCGCTCGGCGGTGGCGCCTCTCTACGTCTCCCTGTTCGCCACCGAGCCGCTCAGCGGAGAGCAGCGGCGGCAGGTCGGGTGGCCACGGGGGGAGGGCATCTACACCGCCCACGAGGTGCTCGAGAGCTACCGCCTGACCGCCGACGGGCGCATCGTCGGCGGCTCGCGCCACGTCCGCTGGTCGTACGGAGGTCGCTCCCTCCCCGACAGCGACCCGGAGGTCTTCGCGGCGCTCGACGCGATGTTCCGCGCCCGCTTTCCGGAGCTGGCCGAGGTCGCCGTGGATCGCTGCTGGAGCGGCCCGATCGCGATGACGCTCGACTTCCTGCCGGCGATCGGTCGTACGGGAAGGCACGACAACGTCCTCTTCGGCATCGGCTACAACGGCCACGGCGTGGCCCAGGCCAGCTACGTCGGCACGCTGCTCGCCAAGATGGCGTGTGGCGAGGATCCCGGCCATCCCGAGCTTCTGCGCCGCCGCCGCCTGCCGATGCCTCCGGAGCCGCTGCGCTCGCTCTGGGCGCGGGGCATCCTTGCCGCCCTCGGGGCGCTCGATCGGCGCACCGATCGGAAGGTGCAGCCGCGACCCAGGTGAGCCGGTCGTAGCGGGCTGAGCGAACGAGCAGGATTGAACGACGGATCCGGACACGACCCGCTTCGCTCGATCTTCCTTCGCTTCCTGAAGTTCGGCGCTCTGGCCTGGGGTGGCCCTGCAGCGCAGATCGCGATGATCAAGCACGAGTGCGTCGACGAGGAGGGCTGGATCTCCGAGGAGACGTTCAGGAAGACGTTGGCCGTCTACCAGGTGCTTCCCGGCCCCGAGGCGCACGAGCTGTGCGTCTATTTCGGCCGACTGCGCGGTGGAAAGCTCGGCGGATTCCTCGCCGGGCTCGGCTTCATGCTGCCCGGCTTCGTGCTCATGCTCGGGCTGTCGGCGCTCTACGTCGAGGCGGACATCTCGGACCCTCTGCACGAGTTCTTCTACGGGCTCGCCGCCGCGGTGGGAGCGGTCGTGGCGCGGGCCCTCGTGCGGCTCGGCGGGTCGTTTCTCACCAACGTGCCGCTCGCAGTGATCGGGGTTGCCGCCTTCGCTGCCACCGAGTTCGCAGACGCAAGCTTCGTCTTGGTCCTGGCAGGCGGCGGGCTCGCCTACGAGCTCTGGACAAACCTGCGCCGCTATCGGTCGCGGCTCGCATCGATCGCACTCTTTCCATTTCCGGCGGCGCTCGCGGTCCTCGCCGGGGCCGTCACGGTCTCGCTCACCTCGGAGATCTTCCTCGAGGGCCTCAAGGCCGGTCTGCTCACCTTCGGTGGGGCATTCACGGTCATTCCCTTCCTCCAAGACGCGGCCGTCCAGGGCCAGGGCTGGCTGACGAACGCCCAGTTCGTGGACGGGCTCGCGATCAGCGGGGTGCTACCGGCCCCCCTGATCATCTTCTCGACCTTCGTGGGGTATCTCGCCGGCGGCCTCGCGGGCGGGCTGGCGATGACCTTCGGGATCTTCCTCCCGGCCTTCGTGTTCCCGATCTTCCTGCATCGTTGGCTGGTCGCGATCGCTGAGAACTCACGGATCAGGCCTTTCCTCCTCGGGGTAACAGCCGCGGTTGTCGGGTTGATCGCCGCGGTCACCGTCGAGATCGTGGAGACCGGTGTGGTCGACGTGCCCACCGCCCTGCTGGCTCTCGGCGCGTTCGCCGCACTGATGCGCTTTCACGCGAAGCTGGCCGTGCTCTACGTGGTGCTTGGCTGCGGGTTGATCGGGGTCGTGCTCCAGCTGACGGTGATCTGAGCTACAGCGAGAGCACGTGGGCCGTCTTCGGGTCGACGCGGCCCTCGAGCACCTCGAGGTAGGCGCGCTGGACCGCCTCGAAGCCCTGACCGCGTATGACCTCGAGCCAGTCGCCGATCCATTCGCAGAACGGGTGCCAGGCCTTGGCGACCGTGGCTTCGAGCCCCGCCGCGCCCCAGTCCTCGGAGCGCTTGACAACCCGATCCGGGGCGAAGAAGAGGGTCGGTGCCGGCCCGGGGAGCTGCTCCGTGCCGTCGCCGAAGCCCTCCCAGTGCGTTACCCCCACCGCCATGCTGTGGGTGAGGGCGTCGCCGTAGTGGGAGTGAACCGCTCGGCGCACCTCGCCGTCTCCCGCGAAATCGACGAAGGTCGCCGGCCCGGATTCGAGCGAGTCGATCGCGTCGTACGTGACAGTGCTGTCGTAGATCCCCAGGCCCTCGACGAACGCCGCGCTGCGCGGCGAGGTGAGTGCCACCAGCCGCGCTCCATCCCGCTGCGCCAGCATGAATGCGGCGGCGATCGCGGTCTTGCTCGAGGCGCTGGACATGACGATCGGTCCGCGGGTCGCCAGGCCGTCGTCGTCCAGCTGGTCGTCGATCAGAAACGAGGTGAAGAAGAGCGGGCGGAGCAGCATCTGGATCTCCTCGGTGTCGGGCCGGTAGAAGGGGTCGGCCCCGCTGGCCAGATACCGGTGATAGGCGGACGACAGCGGCGCCCGGTGCGGGGAGGCGTCGACGAAGCCTCGGCCATCCAGCGCGGCGGGCGTCACCACCAGGTGCGAGGACGGAGGCAGGTAGCCGTACACCCGCGTCCCGGGCTCGACCCCGTCAGTCTCGCTGCGTTCGACCTCGGCGAAGCCCCACATCGGAACGCGGCCCCAGCCGGCGGCCGCGGGGAAGAAGTCCCAATAGGACATCGCCTCGCCCATCACGGCATAGGTGATGTTGTTCGCGGTCAATCCGAACGTGTCGACCCGCAGGCGAGCTTGGCCCACCTCGGGCTCCGGCACACCGGACTCGGCGATGCGGGACTCGCGCAGATCGTCGCGCTTGACCAGGAAATCGGCCACGGGCGGACACGATGCTCTCAGATGTCCCGGTTTGGCCGCCCAGCCAACCGGGTTATGCTCTGGCGCGATGCCGCTCGAGGCACCCTCTGCCCTGAGCACCAACCCGCTGGTGCGGATCCGGGATGACCTGAGCGTCGAGCGGCAGGCCACCCGCGGCATCGCGCTGCCGCCGGGGTCGAAGCTGCCCAGCATCGCCCGCACCGAGCGAATGCGCCGGGACCCCCTGGCGGTGCTCCTGCCCGCGTACGAGGAGCACGGCCCGATCTTCGCGATCCGGATCTTCCACGCGATCCAGGTGTTCATGCTCGGCCCCGAGGCCAACCGGTTCATCTTGGTCACCGACCGCGACAAGTTCCGCTGGCGCGACGGCAGCCTCGGAGACCTGATCCCCCTGATCGGCGATGGGCTCTTGACCACCGACGGCGAGTATCACGACCGCGCCCGGGAGATCATGGTCCCCGTGTTTCATCGCGAGCGGATCGCGGCCGCCGCGAGCGTGATGAGCGAGGAGGCCGAGCGGGCCATGGGCGGCTGGCGAACCGGCGACCGGATCGACCTGTACGACTGGACCCGGCACGTGGCGATGAGGGTCGCGATGCGGGCGCTGTTCGGTCTCGACCCTGATCGGGCCGGGGTCGACGTCGCGGCCACGTTCGAGCGCGGCCTCTCCTTTTATGAGCGGGAGTACTTCCTGCAGGTGGTTCGCGGCCCCGGAAGCCCGTTCGCCCGGCTGCGACAGGTGCGCCGCACGCTCGATCGGATCATCCTCGCGGAGATCACGCGCCGCCGCGCCGGAGAGGCGGGCGAGGACATCCTGGGGCTGCTGATCGAGGCGCAGGACAGCGAGGGCATGCGCTTCACCGACGAGCAGGTTCGTGACCAGGTCCTGACGTTGTTGTTCGCGGGCCACGACACGACCACCTCGACAGTCGCCTTCCTCTTCTACGAGCTGGCCCGTGACCCCGATTGGGCCGAGCGGCTGGCGACCGAGCGTGACATTGTCGTCGGCGACGGCGCCCCCGACGCCGCCCAGCTGTTCGGCGAGCTGCCGCAGCTCGGGATGGCCGTCGACGAGACGCTGCGGCTCTATCCACCCGCCTGGATCGGCCCCCGCCGCGCCGCCCAGGACTTCGAGTTCGGTGGCTACCGGGTGCCCGCAGGACTGCCGGTCAGCTACTCGTCCTGGGCGAGCCACAGGTTGCCGGACGTGTTTTCGGACCCCCACTCCTTCAGGCCTGAACGCTTCGCCCCCGAGGAGCGCGCGAAGCTCCCCAAGGGCGCCTACGTGCCGTTCGGCGGCGGGCCGAGGATCTGCATCGGGATGCGCTTCGGCGAGCTCGAGATGCGAGCGATCGCGGCCGCGGTTCTGCGCCGCTTCCGCCTCGAGCTGGAGCCCGGCTGGCGGATGCGGGTCCGGCAGATGCCAACGCTCTCCCCGCGTGGCGGCCTGCCGATGCGAATCAGAGCTTGTTGACCACCTCGCAGTTGGAGACGTCGGCGGCCACGGGGTCGTTGGGGTCGAGGTCCGCGTTCACGGTGTCCGTGTCGCCCGTATTTTCGCCGCAACTGAAGGTGGTGTCCGCGTCCTCGTTGCGGGCGTTGATGGTGTCGTCGCCGGTGCCCGCGCTGAAGGAATCGGGCCCGGCGCCGCCGAACAGCGAGTCGGCTGCCGTGCCGCCGGTGAGGGAGTCGATACCGGCTCCACCGCCGAGCGTGACCGGAATCTCGATTGCGCCAGCGTCGAGGGTGTCGTCAAGATCGCCACCGGCGAGCACGATTCGGGTGATCCCGGCGACCGGGCAGGTGACCCTGGTGTCGAGGACGCGGGTGCAGCCCGGGCCCGGCTTGATGCGCGATCCCGACTGCGGGGCCGAGGTGCCGGTCGAGTAGGGATCGGAAATTCTGTACTTGGGGACGCCGCCGTCGACGAAGCGGGTCACGGTGACGTTGTTCCTCTGTCCCACACCCGCGGTGAATCGCAGCACCCCGGCGGACACCGCCGCGCTTGACTCCGCCGCCGCCTTGTAGAGGTTGAGCCGGGCGCCCGTGGCAACCCGGCCGCTCAGCGAGGCCTTCCGGTCGGCGCTGCGCAGGATCTTGTCCTTGACCTGGCCGACCGTCGCCCCCGGGAACTTGCTGAACAGGAACGCCGCGGCGCCGGCGACGTGCGGCGTGGCCATGGATGTGCCGCTGAGGAACTCGTACGACGTCGCGTTGAAGGTGTTCGTACGGCACCTGACGGCGACGTCGTCGAGGTAGACGCCGTCGCGGGTGTTCGTGCCATCCGTTCGGAGGCGAAAGCGAACGAAGACGCCGGTCTTCCCGTCGAACGCGGCTGGGAGGTTGGCGGTGAGCGAGCCGGTTGCGGTTCCGTTGAAGGAGAACACCGTCTGCCAGCTCGAGACCACCGAGGGGGTCCGCGTGGCCTCGATGGTGAACGTGTCGAAGTTGTCCTCGGTATCGATCTTCGCGTCGGCGTTGACCCTGCAGTGGTGGACCCCCGTGAAGTCGAAGCCGACCTGGTTGCGCGCCCAGTTGTCCTGGTGGTTCTGGTAGTTGCCTACAGGCGAATCCGTGAGGCTGTGAGACGGACTGGTGGAGAAAAGCGTGCTGCGCCCCCAACGCCGAGTCCCGGTCTGGCCGGCGGCATCGGTCTTCCATCGGCCAGCGATGTCCGTCTCGAAGTCGTCGCTGAAGATCCTCTTCGTCGGGACGGTGCTCAGGATGTCGACGCCCGGCGCGGCGAGATCGACGTTGGTGGCGCCGAAGTTCGAAAAACCGGCAAGGGCGTCGCTTGAGTCCGTGGCCGCAACGCAGATCTTGTTCGCCGCGTCGGGAGCGGTGGCGGGGTTGCAGGGCGTGTGTGGCGAGGTGTCGTTGTTGACGCCGTCGTTGCCGGCCGCGACGACGTACAGCGTGTTCGGGTTGCTCTTGATGGCGTTGTCGAGCGTCGCCGAGGTGCCGGGCAGGCCGAGGCTGACGTTCGCCACCTCCGCGTTCATGGTGCCCGCGTAGACCAAGCCGTCGGCGAGGTCCGCGATCGTACCCGAGCCCTGCTCGTCGAGCACCTTCACCGCCATGATTCTCGGCCCCTGCCAGAATCCGCTTTGAGTCGGGAAGCTCGCGACGCCCGCCACTCCGTGGCTGTTGTTGGCGAGCGCCCCGATCGTGCCGGCTACGTGCGTGCCGTGATCCCGAGTGGTGGTCGGGTTGTTGTCGTTGTAGGCGAAGTCCCAGCCGCGGTAGTCGTCAATAAAGCCGTTGCCGTCGTCGTCGACGCCGTTCGTGAAGTTGGCCTCTCCCGCGTTGCTGAACATGTTCACCGCGAGCTCGGGGTGGTTGGCGACGACGCCGCTGTCCACGACGGCCACGACCGAGGTGCCTACGCCGGAGCCCACGGCGCCCATGTTCCAGGCCTCGGGTGCGTCGATGTCCGCGTCCGCCAGGCCGGCGACGCCCTTGACCTGCTGGCCCGTGTTGTTGAGACCCCAGAGGTCGGTGAAACGGGGGTCGTTCGGGATCGCTTCCTCGTGGACGATCGCATTCGGCTCGGCGTAGACCACGTTCGGGTCTCGCTCGAGCTTCGCGGCAGCCTCCGCCTCCTCCCCCGGCGTCACCTTCACCAACTCGGTGCGGGAGAGAAGCAGCTTTCGCAGGTGGCCCGCTGCGGCGTCGTCCTTGGCCGCCGCTCGGTCGGAGCGCGATGCTCCACGCGTGTAGCGCACGATCACCTGGCCCGGGGTGACCCTTTGGCCGAACAGGCCGCTGGCCGCGGCCGGCTGCGGGGAGGCCGGCTGCTTCGCCGGCGCGCTCGAAACCGCGATCGGCAGCGCCGCGGCGATCGCCGCGACGACTACAGCGGCTCGAGCTCGTGGCGTCATGAAAGCTCCTCCCCGTCGCTGGATGGTTGCGAGCACACGGCGCTAAGTCAAGGCGCTACGGCGTTCGCCCGAGTCGTGCCCCGGGGGCAACGAGTGGACGGGCCGAGAGCAGGAGTCAGGTATTGACCTGCACGGTCGGAGACCAGCCGCTGGGCTGGTTCGGGTTCGTCGACTTCTGCGAACGGGCCTGGAACTGGTAGATGCGACCCGCCTGCACCTGCACCGGCTGGGCGTTTTGACCGAAGACCGCAGAGCGCGCGGAGGTGTCGTTCTTCCACGCCTTCCAGGTGCCGGCAGTGCCGACGCGGTAGCGAAGGTCGAATTGATTGCCGGTATTCGTGGCGGTGGCGGTAGTGCCCGCCAGGGCCCAGGTGACCGTGAACGGCAGCCCGTCGGGAGCGGCGACCGATATGGGGCGGACCTTGACTACGCCCTGCATGCCGTCGGTGGTGGTGCCGTGCAGCTCGCAGTAGTAGTGGAAGGTGCCCGCTGAAGCCCTGATCGAGAAGTTGATCGAGCCCCTGGTCGGCCCCCCGGAATAGAACAGCTTGGCGTCCTGGCGGACGTTGTGGGCCCTGGTGGTCCCGCCGCCGTTCGACCAGTGGAAGCTCGTGCCGCTGGCAAGGTTGCGCGTCGCCGGGGCGACCGGCGAGTAGAAATCGTTGCCGATCTGGATCTCCGTGGCCGCCGCGGAGGCGACGGACGCATACGCCAGCGCGCCGACCGCGATCGCTATAAGCAAGGGGCGCTTCAAGTCAGGCTCCTCCCAAGCAGCCAATCCTACCCGCGGAACCTGCTCGACGGCGGTCAGGGTTCACCTATACAGCCGCTCACGTCGCCGAGACGGCTCGCCAGGTAGCAGTAGGCGGGCTTCGGTCGCAGGTCGCCGTGCACAACGCCGAACGACTCGAACTTGGGGCCTTCGGTCGGCGTATCACGCAGGGCGTAGATCAGGAACGCCCTGACGTCGCTTCCCTGCGTCGAGTGGTACATCCGGGCCAGGATCGGGCCTTGGCGGGCGAGGCTGACGCTGGCCTGCGGCCGCTGTGTGGAGGTTCCGCCAATCCCGACCTCGGTGATCCAAAGGGGTGCCCCCCGGTCGCCATACCGGTCGCGGACTCGCCGTAGCTGGTCGAGGTTGGAGGTCATGCTCCCTACCCACGGCGGTCGGTATGGGTAGGGGTGAGTGCCGATGCCGTCGAACGACGCCTTGCCGCTGAGTTGGTAGATCCTGTTGAGGAAGCTGGCGGCGGGAGTCCCCCCGCTGGCCCGCGAAGAGCCGGCGGCGAGCCCGCCCGTGACGAGCGCGAGGGGAACGCCGGTGGCGCGCACTGCCTGGTCCGCCGCCCGGAGAAGGCGCGAATAGAGGGGCGGCGACGGCTTGGGCGCGAAGAAGCGCGGCAGGTTCGGCTCGTTCCAGACCTCCACGGCCAGCATCTGCGGGAGCCGACGCACCAGCGCCTTGATGAAGGCCCGCCAATCCGGCAGATGCCGGCGGCTCGGTGGATAGGAGCAGGGCTTGCCGTACCTGGCAGGACAGGTGCCGGGGCGCCTCGAGCGCTCCTGCCGCGCCCACTCGGGGGCGCCGTAGGCAAGCACCACCGGGCGGATGCCCGCCGAGATCATTGCCCGGTAGGGCCTCATCACGGCCGTCCAGTCGTAGAAGTGGATCCGCCGGCCTCCCCGCGTCACGGGTGGCCTTGGCTCGACCGCATCCCACAACACCCCAAGGCGATCGGTGGTTGCCCCGGCGCGCACCGTGAGCCCGACCTGCTGGCCGGTGCTGAAGCGCGTCGAGCCGCTGGGACAGGGCTCGCCCGTGGAAGGCAGCTCGACCGCGTAGTGAGGAGGGTTCGGGAGGGGCCGGTAGCAGAAGTCCTGCCAGCTCGCGACGAATCCCCACGGCGGCGACTGGCGGGTTTTCGGAGCCTGGTCCAGGCCGGGTGTGGGAGTCGAGGCCGCAGGGCCGGGTGAGGAGGACGAGCCGCCCTGCCCGAGCAGGACGACGGCCGCGGCAACCGCTAACGCGGCCGCCACGACTCCCGCTATCGCCAGGCGCCTGCGAATCACGTACGCATGCTAGGTCGGGTTTGCGGCGACGCGTTGCGGGTATATGGAGCGCCATCTGAGCGCCGTGGTGGCGGTCAATTCAGGAGGAGGAGGGTCTACATGGTGAGGGGCTTCAGGCGACTGGGCACGGCTGCGCTTGCCACCGGCGTGGTGGCCCTTTCGGCAGCGACCGCGATCGCCGCCCCGACCCCCAGCCCCTACCAGCACAACGACTTCCGGGGCTTCCGCAACGTCCTGCCGCCGGCCCAAGGCGCGAACGCTAACGCGAAACAGATCGCCACGTTCCGGGCCAACGGCACCTACCCGCCGCACACCAGCGACCGGCAGCTCGACATGTACATGAATCTCATGTACGCGACGCCCGGCCTCACCGCCGCGCAGATCCCCAGCTACTACAAGGACGCGAGCTTCGGGGTGCGGGCGGACAACGTCGTGCGCACCTACAGCCCCCGCTCCGACGTGACGATCCAGCGCGACGGCTTCGGCGTTCCCCACATCTATGGCGCGACCCGGGCCGGAACGATGTTCGGGACCGGCTACACCACCGCCGAGGATCGCCTGTTCATGATCGACGCGCTCCGTCACGCGGGCCGCGCGCAGCTCTCCTCGTTCGCGGGCGGCTCGAACGCGGCCATGGACGAGTCGATCTGGGCCGACACGCCCTACACCGAGGCCGAGCTTCAGGTTCAGTACGACCGCGCCGACGAGCTTTACGGGCAGCCGGGGGTGATGATCCAAAACGACGTCACCAACTACGTGGCCGGCATCAACAAGTTCATCTCCGAAGCCTGCGGCCCCCCCGTCAACACGACGAAGCTTCCCGGGGAGTACGGCGTGATCGACCCCTCCCAGAGCATCTGCCTGCCCGGCCACCAGTGGAAGGTCACCGACGTGATCTCGATCGCGTCGCTGGTCGCGGGCATCTTCGGCAAGGGCGGGGGCGGCGAGCTCGGCGCCGCGCTGTCCCGCCAAGCGGCGCGGCAGCGGTTTGGCGCCGTCGCGGGGAACAAGGTCTGGAAGGACTTCCAGGCATTCAACGACCCCGAGGCGCCGACCACGGTGCAGGGGACGAGCTTCTCGTACGGCCAGCCGCCGGCCCAGCCGAAGGGCCTCGCCCTGCCCGACCCGGGCACCGTCCAGTTCGCGGATGTCTCCGAGAGCGGGAGCGCCGAGGCCTCCGACGCCTCCGCATCCGGGGGCGAGCTCCCGGCCGGGCTCCTCGACAGCTGGCTCAAGCCCCACGGTGCCTCCAACGCGCTGCTCGTCTCGGCAGGCGAGTCGGCGAGCGGCCATCCCGTCGCCGTCATGGGCCCCCAGGTCGGCTACTGGTCGCCTGAGATCCTGATGGAAGAGGACATCCACGCGCCGGCGAGCGCCGCCGGGCCGGCGATCGACGCCCGAGGCGCGGCCTTCCCGGGCACAAACCTGTACGTACAGCTCGGACGAGGGCGCGATTACGCCTGGAGCGCCACGTCGGCCGGCCAGGACATCATCGACACCTACGCGGTCAAGCTCTGCGTGCCGGGCGGCGGCACGCCGACGATCAACTCCGACCACTACCTGTTCCGCGGCCAGTGCCTGCCGTTCGACGTCCTGACCCGCAGCAACTCGTGGACTCCCACCCCCGCCGACCAGACCCCGGCCGGCTCACAGACCCTCACCACCCTGCGCACGAAGCTCGGCGTCGTGATCGCCCGGGCCAAGATCGGTGGCCAGCCGTACGCCTACACGAAGCTCCGCAAGACCTACTTCCACGAGGTCGATCCATCCGCGCTCGGCTTCGCCGAGTTCAACAACCCGAACGCGATGCGCACACCCCAGGACTTCATGCAGGCGGCGAACAACATCTCCTACACCTTCAACTGGTTCTACGTCGACAACGAGCACATCGCCTACTTCAACTCCGGCGCCAATCCGGTCCGGCCAAGCGGCGTGGACCCGAACCTGCCGACGTTCGGCAGGGATCCCTTCCTGTGGCAGGGCTTCAACCCCAACACGGCGACAGCCGACAGCACGCCGCTGGCCGCGCACCCGCGCGTCGTCGACCAGACCTTCCTGACGAGCTGGAACAACCGCCAGGCGCCGGACTACAACACCGGCTACACGTCGCTCTACCGGTCACAGCCGCTCGACGCGCGCATCAGGAGCCACATCGCCGGCGCCAAGAAGATGACCCTCCAGCAGCTGATCAGCGACATGGAGGACGCCGGGACGGTCGACTTGCGCGGCTCCCGCGTGCTGCCATGGATCCTGAAGGTGGTCAACACGCAGCCGGTCACGGATCCCACCCAAAAGGACGCGCTCCAGCAGCTCAAGGCCTGGAACGCTGCCGGCGCCCACCGCATCGACCGCAACAAGGATGGGGTCTACGAGCACGGGCGGGCGATCCGGATCATGGACGCCTGGTGGCCGCGCGTGCTCCAAGCCGAGTTCGAGCCCACCCTGGGCCAGGCGCTCTTCAATCAGTTCCCGTTCGCCCATGACGCGCCAGGCCGGGTCGGCTCTGCCTTCAACAGCGGCTCCTATGGCTACGTGCACAAGGATCTGCGGGATCTGCTCGGCGCGCCCGTCCAGGGGCCCTACTCGCGGGTCTACTGCGGCAACGGCAGCGTCAGCGCCTGCCGCACGGCCCTGCTCAACTCGCTCAGCGACGCGCTGAGTCACGCCTCCAACGCGGAGCTCTACGGCGGCCAGACCCAGGTCGAGCACGACAAGATCGGCTTCAGCGCGGTCGGCGCGATCACCCAGCCGAACATCCCATGGGTCAACCGGCCCACCTTCCAGCAGGCGGTCCAGGTCCAGGGTCACAGGTAGGAGCGGCCCAGCGCGATCGCGCCGCATGACCCCGCGCGCCCGACTGGTAGGCATCAACCACGTCGCCCTCGAAGTCGAGGACCTGGAGGAGGCGCTCTCTTTCTACGGCAGGCTCTTCGAGATCGAGCTCCGCGGACGCGCCCCCGGAATGGCCTTCATCGAGATGGGCGATCAATTCATCGCCCTCTCCGAAGGCCGCCCCCAACCGCCTGACCGGGCGCGGCACTTCGGGCTGGTGGTCGAAGACAGGGAGACAGTCCGTGCGGCCCTCGCCGAGGCGAAGGTCGAGATTCTCCCCGGTCGGGGGCTCGACTTCCGCGACCCCTGGGGAAACCACGTACAGGTCGTCGCCTACGGGGACATCCAGTTCACGAAGGCGCCCGGCGTGCTCCGGGGCATGGGTCTGGAGGGCCTGGAAAAGGGCGCCGGGGCACTGCGCGAGCTGCGCGAGAAGGGCCTCGCTTAGAGCACGCCTCTAGGTCGGCGCGCTGTGGCCGATAAGTTGAGCGAATGGAGACCCGGATCGAACGCGTCGTGCTGGAGACGGATCGTCACCGCATCGTCGGCGATCTGATGCTGCCGCGAGAGGGCTACCGAAGCCGCCTTTCCGACTACCTGAACGCCGGCGACCTCGACTTCATCGCCCTGGTCAAGGCGGAGGTGACCCCCCTTAAGGGGGGCTCGCCCGAGAGCCGATCCTTCGTCGCCGTCGCCCGCAAGCACGTGCAGCTCGCCTTCCCCTTCGAAGCCGACGGCTAGGGCCGCAGGACGATCTTCAGCGCCTCCCGGCGATCGTAGATCGCGTACGCCTCAGGCGCCTCGTCCAGGCTCATGCGGTGGGTGACGAGCGGGCTCGGATCGAGTACCCCGGACGACAGCATCGCCAGCACCCGGTCGAGGTGGCCAATGACGTTCGCCTGCCCGGTGCGCCAGGCGAGCCCCTTGATCCAGACCACGCCCATGTGGACCTCGGCGAGCTCGGCGTAGACCCCGGTGGCCGAGACGGTGCCCGCCTTCCGCGCCAGCCGGCACGCGAGGTCGAGCGCCTCCGGATGACCCACGGCATCGACCGCGAGATCGACGCCGCGGCCGCCGCTGAGCTCCTTCACCCGGCCACGCGGATCCTCCTCGGTGAGGTGTACGGGCACGGCGCCCAGTGTCTGCGCGGTCCGCAGGCGCTCATCCACCGAGTCGACCGCGACCACGAGCGATGCGCCTGCCGCCCTCGCCACTTGCACCGCGCAGAGGCCCACCGGGCCAAGGCCGAGCACGGCGACTGTGGCGCCCGGCTCGAGAGGGTCCGGCTTCGCCGCATCGCCGCAGATCGCGTGGTAGGCAGTGCCCGCCACGTCGCCCGCGAACAGCGCCACCTCATCCGAGAGCCCTTCCGGGACACGGCGAAGGGTCAGGTTGGCATTCGGGACGAGCAGGAGCTCCGCCTGCGCTCCCTGCAGCGAGCCGAGCGTGGCGCCGTGGCCGAAGACCCGGCCGGAGTCGCACTGGTGGTACTCGGCTCGCCGGCAGTGAAAGCAGCCGCCGCAGGCGGTGGCGTAGGTACCCAGCACCCGGTCGGAGACCGCCACCTCGCTGACCGCGTCGCCGGCCGCCACCACCGTTCCCACGTACTCATGGCCGATCACGAAGCCCGGCTCGATCGCAACCCGCCCGTGGTAGATGTGGAGGTCGGAGCCGCAGATCCCCGTCGCTTCGACCCGAACCACGGCGTCGTCCGGAGCGACCGGCTCGGGGTCCGGGCGCTCGCTGACGCGAACCTCGCCCGGCGCCTCGAAGGTGACCGCCCTCATCGCGCCGCAGGATAGAGTCCGCACATGGGCGAGGCCTCGAAGGCCGTGCTGATCACCGGATGCTCATCCGGGATCGGGCACGCCACCGCCGAGCGCCTGGCGGCACGCGGCTGGACGGTCTATGCGAGCGCACGACGCACCGACTCGATCGCCGACCTGGCCGAGAGCGGCTGCAAGACGCTGGCCCTGGACGTCACGGACGAGGACTCGATGCGGGCGGCCGTAGCCGCGGTCGAGGACGCCGAGGGAGCCGTGGGCGTACTGGTCAACAACGCCGGCTACAGCCAGTCGGGCGCTGTCGAGACGCTCCCGCCGGAGCGCCTCAAGGCGCAGTTCGAGACCAACGTCTTCGGGCTGGTGCGCATGTGCCAGCTCGTCCTTCCCGGCATGCGCCGTCAGGGCTGGGGGCGGATCGTCAACGTCAGCTCGATGGGCGGCAGGCTCACATTCCCCGGCGGCGGCGCCTACCACGGGACCAAGCATGCGGTCGAGGCGCTCTCCGACGCGCTCCGCTTCGAGGTGCGTGGCTTCGGCGTCGACGTGGTCGTGATCGAGCCGGGGCTGATCAAGACGCGGTTCGGAGAGACGGCCGCAGGCTCGATCGACGCCGGTGACGCCGACGCGGCCGCAGGCGATCCCTACGCGGAATTCAACGCCGCCGTCGGCACGGCGACGGCGGAGGTCTACGAGGGACCGCTGGCCCGCCTCGGCGGAGAGCCCGAGACCGTGGCCCGGGCGATCGAGCGGGCGATCAGCTCGCGGCGCCCCAAGACCCGCTACAAGGTGACGCCCTCGGCGCGACTTGCCCTCGCGCAGCGGCGGCTCCTACCCGATCGCGCCTGGGACGCCCTCATGCGCAGCCAGTTCCCGACGCCTCGCTGAGCGAATTCCGACTGCGATATTGTGATTTCCGGTACTTGGGTACCGCAGGACTTATCATGCATTTCGAGTAACCCGTAGTTCGTGGCACTGGCACAGGGGCTACACCGGCCGAAGGCCGGGGGAGTAGAGATTGGAAGCGAGTGAGCTTCGCGAGCAGCCCGCCGTCGTCGGCGCCTCGGCTGAGCTCGCCAAGATCGACCCCACCGCGATCCCCGCCCGCTCGCCCTGGCAGCTCTTCTGGCGACGGTTTCGGGAGGACCGGTTGGCCATGGCGGCGCTGGTCTTCCTCGTCCTGCTGATCCTGGTCGCGATCTTCGCGCCGCTCGTCGTCAAGCTCTTCGGCGCGCCCGACCCGAATGAGCAGGACACCGGCGCCCTCGACCCGTTCTTCGCGACGCCCACCGGGCCGAGCAGCGCGCACCTGTTCGGCGTCGATCAGATCGGTCGCGACGTTTTCAGCCGCACGATCTACGGTGCGCGGGTCTCGCTGATCGTCGCCTTCGCGGCGACCGCGCTGGCGACGCTAGCCGGGATCGTCACCGGCCTGCTGGCGGGCTACCTCCGCGGCTGGGTGGACACGGCGATCTCCCGCAGCGTCGACGTCCTGCTGGCCATCCCCTACCTGTTGCTGGCGACCGGCCTTGCGGTCGCCTGCGGCGGCGAGGGCGGCTGCCTCGGCGGATTGATCCAGCCCGGCCTCGGGGTCGTGATCTTCGTAATCGCGTCCACGAGCTGGACCTACATGGCCCGGATCGTCCGCGGTCAGACCCTGTCGCTGCGAGAGAAGGAGTTCGTGGAGGCCGCCAGGTCGGTCGGGGCCTCCAACACCAGGATCATCTTCAAGGAGATCCTGCCCAACCTGACCGCGCCGATCATCGTCTACGCCTCGATCCTGATCCCGCAGGTGATCCTGTATGAGGCGGCGCTTTCGTTCCTGGGTGTCGGCGTGATCGACCAGCCGAGCTGGGGGCAGATGATCTCCGACGCCACCCCTATCTTCAGCGACGCTTGGTGGTACATGCTGTTCCCCGGGCTGGCGCTCTTGTTCACGGTGCTCGCCTTCAACCTGGTGGGCGACGCCATGCAGGATGCCCTCAACCCGAGGGCGAAGAAGACTTGATCAAGATGATCAGAGAGCTCAAGCGAACGGAAAGGATTCAGACATGCGATTGAAGTGGGTCAAGCTGCTGGTCCCGGTGGGCGCCTTGCTCGCCCTCGCTTTGGGACTGTCCTCGTGCGGTGACGACAACGGTGGAGACGAGAGCACCGCCACCAGCGCCGTGCCGAAGGAGTTCGCCCCGGTGACCGCCGCCCCGGATGGCGTCAAGACAGGCGGAGAGCTGAAGGTGCTCTCAGCCGGCGACATCGACTTCATGGATCCGGGCGGCGCGTACTACCTGCCCACCTTCCAGATCACGCTGGCGGCCCAACGGACGCTGCTCAGCTGGGGCCCCAAGGACATCGAGAAGCCGATCCCTGATCTCGCCGAGGCGGAGCCCGAGATCTCCGACGACGGGCAAACGCTCGAGTTCAAGATCCGCGATGGGGTCAGATTCGGCCCGCCCGTGAATCGCGAGGTTACTGCGGCCGACGTCAAGTATGCGATCGAGCGCGCGGACCTGCCCGGTGTCGCGAACGCTTATGGGCAGCTCTACCTCAGCGACATCGTGGGCTACTCGGCCGCGCGGAAGGAGGCAGCCGACAACCCGACGGGAGGAGCGCCGGATATCCCCGGGATCACCACACCGGACGACAGGACGCTCCGGATCGAGATCAAGCAGCCGCCGAAGATCGCGATCGCGCAGGTGATCTCGCAGGCCCTGTCGCTGCCGATAAGCGCTCCCGTGCCTGAGGAATACGCGAAGGAGTTCGACGCGAAGAACCCCTCCACGTATGGGCAGTTCGTCGTCTTCACAGGCCCATACATGGTCCAGAACGACTGCGTCGACGACAGCGGCAAGGTGGTCAACGAGGACTGCAGCGGCGAGCTGACCGGCTACACGCCGGGCAAGGAGATCAAGCTCGTCCGTAACCCGAACTGGGATCCGGACACCGACTGGCGTCCCGCCTATCTGGACTCGATCGATATCCAGGAAGGGTTCACCGACACGGCCTCCGCGTCACGGAAGATCCTTGGGGGCGAAGATGAGGTGAGCGGCGACTTCCCGCCGCCGAAGAACGTGCTCAAGGAAGCAGCGCAGGATTCGGAACCGGGGCAGCTCCAGCTACCCGAATTGCCCGGGTACCGCCACATCTCCATGAGGACGGACAAGCCGCCGTTCGACGACATCAACGTCCGCAAGGCGGTGATCGCGAACTCGGATCGCGAGGCCCTGCGCAACACGCGCGGAGGTCCGCTGATCGGTACGGTCGCGACGCACTACATCTCGCCTGGATTCCCGGGGTTCGAGGAAGCCGGCGGTCTCAAGGGACCGGACCTCGACTTCATCGCCAACCCCAACGGGAACCCCGAGCTGGCCGCCCAGTACATGAAGAAGGCCGGCTTCAAGAGCGGAAAGTGCGAGGGCTCGGACTGTGAGATCACGATGGTCGGCGACAACATTCCGCCCGGAAAGGACACTGCCGAGGTATTCAAGAGCCAGCTCGAGGACCTCGGGTTCAAGGTCGATTTCCGGCCGGTGGACCACGCGATCATGTACACGCGGTTCTGCAGCGTCCCCGCCCAGGAGCCCGAGGTCTGCCCGAATGTCGGCGTGGCCCCGGACTTCCGGGACTCACAGGTGCTGCTGGCCCCGTCGTTCAGCGGCGCGTCCATCAATCCGCAGAACAACACCAACTGGCCGATGCTCGATGTGCCGGAGATCAACAAGGCAATCGACCAAGCACGACTGATCGCGGACCCGGACGAGCGCGCGAAGGCGTGGGCCCATGTGGACGAGCTGGTCAGCGAACAGGCCCCGGCCGTGCCATGGGTGTGGGAGAACTTCCCCATCATCCAGTCCACGGACGTGGCCGGAGTCGTGAACCTGTTCAACGCGTCGTGGGACCTCTCGTTCACGTCGCTGAAGTAGAGGCCACGAAACGGCAACTGAGGGCTCGAGGGAGAGGGACCCGCCGCTCGGAGACGGCGGGTCCCCTTCCGAGTGAGACAAGATGCTTCGTTACATCATCCGGCGCATTCTCTGGTCAATCGCGCTGTTGGTGATCTGTAGCGCGGTCGTCTTCACCATCTTCTACGTCCTCCCGACGGCCGACCCCGCGAAGCTGCGCGCCGGGAAGGCCGCGTCCCCCGAACAGATCGAGCTGATCCGGGAGTCTCTGGGCCTCGACGATCCGAAGTACCAGCAGTTCCTTCGCTACATGGCCGGGGTGTTCACCCCGTACAAGAACGAGGAGAAGGGCGTGGACGGGCCCTTCGACCTCGGGACGAGCATCTTCCAGAACAACAAGCCGGTGCGGGAGGTCATCTTCGACCGGTTGCCGGCAACCGTCTTCCTGGTGACGGGAGCCGTGGTGATCTGGCTCGCGATGGCGATTCCGGTGGGGATCATCTCGGCCGTGAAGCGAAGATCGTTGCTGGACCGCACCACGATGATCACGAGCCTGGCATTCATCTCGGCCCCGGTCTTCTGGCTGGGGCTCGTCGCCCTGTATCTGTTCGCCCAGGACGTGGGGCAGTTCCCCATCTTCCCCGGGATCGGCAGCTACAACGACGCCGAGTCGTTCACCGGCAGGGCCGAGTCCCTGATTCTGCCCTGGCTCGTGCTCGCCGCGGCGACGGCGGCGATCTACGCGCGATACCTGCGCTCCCAGCTCATCGACGTGATGTCCGAGGACTACATCCGTACAGCGCGCGCCAAGGGCCTCTCCGAGCAGCGAGTGATCTGGCGCCACGGGGTGCGTAGCGCGATCACCCCGATCGTGACTCTGCTCGGACTCGACATCGGGGTGCTCTTGGCCGGCAATGCAATCCTCACCGAGTCGGTGTTCAACATCCCCGGGATCGGCAAGGAGACCGTGACCGCGATCGGCCAGTCGGACCTGCCCCTGATCCAGGGGATCGTCCTCTTCGGCGCCTTCTTCATCGTCATCCTCAACCTCATCGTCGACATCCTCTACGCCTACCTCGACCCGCGGGTGCGTTACCAATGAGCTTGCTCGAGGTGAAGGACCTCAGGGTCCACTTCGAGACGGAAGACGGCGTGGTCAAGGCCGTCGACGGCGCCTCGTTCGCCGTCGAGCAGGGTCAGACGCTCGGCATCGTCGGCGAGTCGGGGTGCGGCAAGAGCGTCGCCAACATGACCATCCTCGGCCTGACCAGAGCGCCGTATGCGCGGATCTCGGGCCAGATCATGTTCGAGGGCCGGGACCTCAATGCGCTCGATTCCGACCAGCTGCGCGACCTGCGAGGCAACCAGATCGCGATGATCTTCCAGGACCCCCTGACCTCACTTCACCCGTTCCACAAGGTCGGTGACCAGGTCCTCGAGGCGATCCACACCCATCAGGACGTCTCCAAGCAGGCGGCCTGGCGCCGTGCCGTCGAACTGCTCGGCCTGGTCGGGATCCCCGATCCGGAGCGCCGCATGAAGGAATACCCCCACGAGTTCTCGGGCGGGATGCGCCAGCGGGCGATGATCGCGATGGCCCTCGTGAACGAGCCGAAGGTCCTCATCGCGGACGAGCCCACCACGGCGCTGGATGTGACGATCCAGGCCCAGATCCTCGCCCTGATCGAGCGCCTTCAGGACCAACTCGGGATGGCGGTGATCCTGATCACTCACGACCTGGGCGTGATCGCGGAAATCGCGGACCACGTCAACGTGATGTACGCGGGGCGCATCGTGGAGGCGGGAACCCTGGACCAGATCTTCTACGACCCCCAGCACCCCTACACGTGGGGCCTCTTGGGATCGCTCGCCAGGCCCGATCGGGCGCGGGTCGCCCGGCTCTCCCAGATCTCGGGGCAGCCTCCCTCGCTGCTGGCGCCCCCGCAGGGATGCCACTTCCGCCCGCGCTGCCCGCACGCCTTCGATCGGTGTACCGACGTGCCCGGGCTCGAAGTCCGCGGGGGCGAGGCGGGGCACGCCGACCGCTGCTGGCTCTCCCCCGAGCGGAAGAGGGCCCTCCGGGTAGTCGACGGCCACATCGGCCTCGAGGTACCCGCGGCGTGAGCCACCACGTGAACGAGACCGCGGTTGCGGCGGGCCCCGGCCGTACCAATGGCGCGCTGGTCGAGGTCCGCGACCTCGTCAAGCACTTCCCGATCAAGGTCGGGATCATCTTCGACCACGAGATCGGCAGGGTGCGCGCGGTGGATGGAGTCAGCTTCGACGTCGCGGAGGGCGAGACGCTGGGGCTGGTCGGCGAATCCGGCTGCGGGAAATCCACCCTGTGCCGCACGATCCTCCAGCTGCTGGAGCCGACGTCGGGCTCGGTGCGCTTCGACGGACGCGAGATCGTCGGGCTGCGGGGACGGAATCTGCAGCCGCTTCGGCGGGAGATGCAGATGATCTTCCAGGACCCGTACGCGTCGCTGAATCCGCGCAAGCGGGTGGGAGACATAGTCGGGGATCCGCTGCGGCTGCACGGCCTTGCCTCCGGTCAGGAGCTCCGGCGCCAGGTCCAGGGGCTGCTCGAGCGCGTCGGGCTCAACGCTGAGCACTACAACCGCTTCCCGCACGAGTTCTCCGGCGGCCAGCGGCAGCGGATCGGGATCGCCCGGGCGCTCGCGCTGCGGCCAAAGTTGATCATCGCCGACGAGCCCGTCTCGGCACTCGACGTCTCGATCCAGGCCCAGATCATCAACCTGCTCGAGGAGCTTCAGGACGACCTCAAGCTCACCTACATCTTCGTCGCCCACGACCTCGGGGTGATCCGCCACGTATCCGACCGGATCGCCGTCATGTACCTGGGCAAGATCGTCGAGATCGGCCCGGCCGAGGAGGTCTACTCGAATCCGATCCACCCCTACACCCTCTCCCTGCTCGCCGCGCTGCCGATCCCGGATCCGAAGGAGAATCAGGCGCGCGAGCCGCTGGTGCTCGAGGGCGATCTCCCAAGCCCGGCGAACCCGCCTGCCGCCTGCCGCTTCCATACCCGCTGCCCCTACGCGACGGAGATCTGCTCGGAGGTCGAGCCGCAGCTCGTCCACCACGGACGCGACCACTGGGCGGCCTGCCACCACCCGCTCAACCGCGAGCACCCCGAAGCCGTGCGCGAAGTGCGGCCGGGGGCTTGACCCTGACGCTCGCGATCGTCCTCGTCTTCACCGAGGCCGTGCTGCTCGCCCGCGGCAGCTTCGTCGAAGCGGCGGTGCTGGCGGCGATCGCCTTGCCGGTCGTGGTCTTCGCCGCGCGCCGAAGCCGCCGGCAGTGACCGGCGCGCGATGCGATCAGCCCGAGCTTGTCTCGGGGGCCGGATCCCCGCTCGCAACCACGCGGTCGCGCCCGCGGGCCTTCGCCTCGTAGAGCGCCGCGTCGGCGCGGCCGAACAGGGCCTGTGCCGATTCCTCGCTGTCCCACCAGGCCACGCCCGCGGAGCAGGTCTCGCCGTGGGGCATCGCCTCGCGCAGGCGCTCCAGCATGTTCTCTGCCTCAACCGCGAGACAGCCGGGAAGCGCCAGTACGAACTCCTCGCCGCCGTAGCGGGCGAGCACGTCGGTGGCCCGCAGCTTCTGCTGCCAGCTCGCGGCCACCTCCTTCAGCAACAGGTCGCCCGCCTGGTGCCCGTGGCGGTCGTTGTAGTCCTTGAAGCGGTCCAGGTCGAGAATCGCCACGCAGAGCGCGTTGCCGTCTCGGCCGGCCCGTGCGACCTCGCGGGGAAGCGCCTCTTCCCAAGCGCGGTGGTTGGGAAGGCCAGTGAGATCATCGGTCCGGGCCACCCTCTCGAGCCGCGATAGGAACTCCGCCCGCTCGATCGCAATCGAAGCCTCCGCGGCGAGCAGCTCCATCGTCTGGGCAAGCTCATCGGTGAGCCCTTCCAGGCGCTGGTCCCAGACGATCGTCAGAACCGCGACCGGCGAACCGTCGCGCGCCACCGGCTGGAACAGACATGACGCCGCCCCGGCGCGCCGGACGAGCTCCTGGTCGAGCATCGGATCACCCAGTGCGTCGGGGACGAAGAGCGGCTCGCCCGAGACCATGGCACGGACCACGCCCGACGGATAGCCGACCAAGGGCAGCGCGACATCGGAGAACTCGGCGCCTGACGAGGCGGTTGCGACCATGAACGACCCGTTGGGATCGGGCTCCCAAAGCGACCCGGACGAGGCCCCCGCCACGTGCACGGCCGCCTCACAGATGGCCGGTCGCGCCTTGTCGGCCTCGGTGCTTCGTGCGAGCTCCCTGGCCACCCCACCGATCGCAGCCAAGGTGCGCGCTTTGCTCTGGGACTCGACCGCCACACGTTGCACGCGCCGCACCAGGACGTCGATCACGATTCCCCCGGCGGCAACGGTCGCCACGGTCATCACCCAACGGGCCACGGGGGCGCTCGGCTCTATCTCCAGCAACACCCAGGCGTAGGCGATCCCGACGAAGACCATGTGAAGGACGCCCCACTCCCGCCCGAAGAAGAGGAACGCAAAGAGCCCCACCCAGACATAGAAGAGGCTGTAGAAGCCCGGATCGTGGCTGTAGGCGATCGCTCGTGTGATCACCAGGGTCCCGCCCAACGCCGCCACCTGGCCCGACCACGCGGGAAGCCGGCGAGAACCAAGGACGCAGACCAGCGAGGCCGCGCCGGCAATCGCGATATTGGTCCAGATCGCGCCGTCGTCGAACTCGGACGGGTGCGGCAGAAGGAGCGAGATGGCACCGATGCTGGTCCCGGCCAGGAACAGAGCACCCAGGGTGAGCCACATCGCCCGGGGGTCCTCGGTCGCGGTCGCTCCCGGCGTGCCCGTGACCAGATCTCGGATGCGAGCCGCAGCCTGCCCCATCCATATTCGGATCGGCGCGGCGACAGGCACGCTTTAGCCGTGGCAGGGTCCGTCCGCGGAAGCGTCCAGCCCTCGGCTTGTATGGTCCTTCCAGTGCCCGACCGAGACCTCGATGTCGTCGTCTTCGGGTCCACCGGGGTCACGGGACGCCGCGTCGCTGCCTACCTTGCCGAGCGCGCCGCGGAGACCGGCGCTTCCTGGGCGGCGGCGGTCCGCGACGTCGCAAAGCTCCGCCGAGTCCTCGAGGAGGAAGGCGTCAGCGCACCCGAGACCATCGTCGCCGACGTCGACCAACCGGATTCCCTGGCCGCGATGGCTTCGCGCGCCCGCGTCGTGCTCAACCTCGTGGGCCCCTACACGCTTTACGGGCGGCCGGTGATCGAAGCCTGCGTTGCCGGTGGAGCGCACTACGTCGATCTGACCGGGGAGATCCCCTTCGTCCGCCAGATCATCGACTCCTTCGGCGATCGGGCCAGGGAAGCGGAGGTCAAGCTGGTGCAGGTCTGTGGCTTCGAGTCTCTGCCGGCGGACCTGTCGGTCCTGCTGGCCGCCGAGCAGGCGCGCGCTCGGTGGGACGATGCCCTGGCCGAGGTCGACCTGGAGGCAAGCGTCTCGGCGCCACCGGGTATGCCCCGCCCCTCGGACATGGTCTCCGGTGGAACCGCACAGAGCCTCGCCGCGGCCGCGAGCAGCGAGAACGCGGCGGCGGTCACAGATCCGGCGGCGCTGATCACCGACTCGGCCGTGGCGGAGGAGATCCGCCGCCGCAGCCCGATCTCCGTCATGCCACGGCGCTCAGGCGATGCGGTGATCGCGCCGATGGCGCCTGCGGCGTTCATCAACCCCGCCGTGATCCACCGCTCTGCGGCGCTGCTAGCGGCCGAAAGCGGCACCCGCGCCGAGCCGTTCCGCTACCGCGAGGGCGTCGCCCTCCGGGGAACGGCCCCTTCGCTCCCGCTGCGCTACGCGGCGGCGGGCGTGATGTCCGGAGCCCAGGCGGCCCTGGCAAGCGCGGCGCGTGCGCGCCCCTCGGTGAGACGCCGCGTCTCCGGTGTCCTGGGCGCGATTCTTCCCTCGTCGGGATTCGGACCCGCCTCGGACCGCATGGAGCGGTGGAAGTGGCGCATTTCGCTCACGGCCCGGACAACCGCGGGGCGCGAGGTGCGGGTCGAGGTCGACGCCGACGGCCACCCCGGATACCTCGCCACCGCGAGGATGATGGGAGAGGCCGGATTGCTGCTTGCCGAGCCCGACGCGACACCGCAGCGGACGGGGTGCCTGACGCCCGCCACCGCCCTGGGCACTGCCTGCGTCGGGCGGTTCGAGCGCGCGCGAGTTCGCTTCTCCGTCAGCTCCTGAGGGGACCCGAATGCAACCTCCGACCAGCCAGGCGTCCTCGGGAGCGCGCTTCGGCGTAGTGCTCGCCGCCGCCGTCTTGCTGGCCGGGCTCGTGGCCATTATCGTGACGAGCTCCGGGTCGTCCTCCGACGGCGGCGGCGGGGCGGCGCCCGCACCGCGCCGCTGCCTGACGGCCTGGAACTCCGACTCCGAGGCGCTCGCCTTCGGCCGACACGACTCGATCAGCCACGGCTACACCGGCGTCCAGGTCGGCTACATGCCGGAGGAGGGCGCCACCAGCCTGTCGAGCGAGCCCGAGGGGGGTGACTGCGCCGTCGTCTTCGCCGCGGATCAGCTCGATCCAGAGACCGAGTACGTCGGCCAGATCTACGTCGACGGGGAGTGGGTGCCCTTGAGCGGCCTGCTCCAGGCGCTGGACCTGGCCGAGCTGCAGGACGCCGCCGTCGGCGGGGCGAACGCGACCGTCACCTCCGAAGGGAAGCTGATCGAGCAATCACCCTGAGCCGCGGCTTACGGCTCGTTGAGCGGCGCGAACGCAGCCGCGTTCGCGTAGAGCTTGTACAGCTGGAGGCTCTGCGCCCAATCCTCGACGCACGAGTGCTCGAAGACCTCGTAGGCCCGCTCGTCGGAGAGCGAGGTGCCGGACTCCTCCTGGCTCTGCGGCGTCAACGAGCTGCGGATGTCGGCGATGGTGGCCTGCTTCTCCGCTTCGGTGCCGGCGTTCCAGTCGCGGCACTGCGCCAGGGCGGCGACCGATCCCCCCACCGGGTCGCCGACTGGTTTCGCCGTGGGCGTCTTCCCGGTGGCGGCGTCGTCACCGCAGCCGGCGAGGGCCCCGGCGATCAGACAAAGCGCCAGCGCCAGCGCTGCTGCCGACAACCCATTGTGAAAGGCCCCTCTAAGGTCGGTTCTCAAAGCCGGCGAAACTGTTCATGCGATCGAGCAGCTCGTGCGCCTGCTTGGTCTGCGCGAACTTGCGGGAGGCTCGCTGCTGCTGAGTGGCCTGGAGCTCGGCGGCGGAGCTCTCCGGCTTCGGCGCCGGATCCCACCAATCGCAGGGGCCGGTCTCGTCCGGGCCTTCCGAACAGTCGATCAGGTACGCCGTCTTCGACGGGTCGCCACCACCCACGCTGGTATCGCAGTCGGAGGGCAGCAGGTCCGGCGGAGCGCCCGCACCCGGCCCGGTGATGCTGCCCGCGGTCCCGTCGAAGCCGGTGTTGTTGAACCAGCAATCCCCGGTGTTGCCGGAGAACTCGTCCCACCAGAAGTCCGTTCCATTGGGATAGGGCCCGGCGCCGCCGGAGTGGTCATTGCCGAACAGGCTCACGGCCGTGGCGAACTTGAACCCTTGGGGCGACCGGCCCATGGCATTGGCGAAGAACTGGTTGCCGCACGAGGTCGAGATGCCGTTGTCGGGCGCGCCCGGACATGAGATTCCGGGGTTGACGTTACCCTCGGCTCCGCCGCCTGTGGTCAGGGCGTCGGGAACGGCGATCAACATCGTCCCGTCGCGCCAGTTGTCGAAGATGTAGTTGCTGTTGACGCGGGCGTCGTTCATCCCTGCATAGATGATCCCCGTGCCGAGCGGCACCGCCACCAGCGGATCGACCGGCGGGTTGTCGGCGTACAGGTTGAGGTTGTTCGAGTAGATGCGGTTGTGATCGATCCGGGAATAGTCCGCGGGGAATCCGGGGTGGCCGGCGGAGGAGAGCGTGTCGCTGGCGATGCCGGTGACGTTGCCGTAGATGTGGTTCTCGGTGATCCGCACGGCGTTGCCCATCGACCCCGAGTAGCCCAGCGCCGAGCCGTGCAGGTCGCACCACTTGACGGTGGTGTTGTAACGGGGCGCGTCCGGATAGAACGTGGTATCGGCCTGTGACCCCGTCTCCGGGGCTGCACCCGGGTAGACGACTGAGTCGCCGGAGCCATATCCCTCACAGTTGCGGATCAGGCCGTGGTCGGAGGTAAACGAGAGCTGCCCGTAGTCGCGGTTCCAGAAGAACTTGGTGCGGGCGAGCAGGTAGCCGTCGATCTCCTCGGTGTAGATCCCGAACTCGCGACCGCCGCGCGTGAGCAGGTTCGAGGCGACGAAGCCGTCGGCGCGGTCGGCGCGCAAGACGACGTGCTTCGTGTAGCAGTTGTCCGGGTCGCCGCAGTCGGCGCCCCCGCCCGGCTTCGCGCCGGGCGCGCTCGGGTTCGTGTAGCCCTTGCCGGCGTCGAGGAGGACATCCTCGGGCCTGGGGCCCGTCCCCTCGATCTGGAAGTTGCAGCGTAGGCAGGCGCCCAGCTCTTGCGCCGGGATCCCCTGGCGGTTGTCAAGCGGGGGGTCCGTGGGGTCGCCTTTGATCTTGCGCCCCTGGACGTAGATCAGGTTCTGGTCGTTCGGACAGGTCGCCTGGTACTCGAAGCTCGGCGCCGAGCCGCCGTTCGCCTGGGTTTGAAGCAGATCCGGGTAGCACTGAGGATCATCGGTGGGCGCTTGCCGCGAGGCGGGCTCCGTGTAGCGGCCGGGCAGGATCACGACCCGATCGTTGTTGCCGGAGTCGTTGACCGCCGGCTGCACCGAGTGATAGTGGCAGCGCTGGGCGAGCGCTTGGTTGATGTCGAGCAGCTCGTCGGCTCGGTCGGAGGTGTAGACGATCGTCGGCTGGCTCGGGCGCAGGCGGAAGCCCTGGGTCTGGGCTACCTCCAGCGAGTCATGAAGCTTGGCCAGGGAAACGCTGCCATTGGTGCCCTTGCAGACGACTCTGACGTCACCAGGGCCTGCGCCGGTCACCGCCGAGGCGAGCGAGCGAAGCTGTGGCACCTTGCCGCCGGCCGGGGGACTGACCGCGCCGTCAGGGGCAGGATCCGGCCAGTAGGAGGGACGCTCAGGATGGGCCAAGGCGAGCGCTGGAACGGCCAAGAGGGCCAGGGGGACGAGCCACGTGACCCTCCGCGCGCGCCTAGCCAGAGCCGCAAACCCGCAAACCACACCCGTCTTCATCAACGCTCTCTCCTCCCTACGCCGAGACCACGGGACAGACTATCTGTTTCTGAGCCAGGGGTCTGCCGCTATCTCCTCACGATCTTGAATCGCTTGCGTTGTGTACCCACGTTGCCGACCCGGTCGACGGCTTTGACCTTGATGGTATGGGTGCCACGCCTGAGCTTCGGGGTCTTGTAACGCCAGGAACAGGACCGGAAGCGCCTCGAATCGATCCGGCACCGGCGGCCGACCCGCTCGGAGGCCTTGAGGACGAAGGCCGCCGCAGCCTTCCTCCTCCTGGTCATCACCTTGTGACGACCGTCGATCCTCACCACGGGCGCAGTGGCGTCGACCTTGAAACGGCGCCAAGCGATGTCGGTGGTTTCGGCTGCGTCCGTTGCCTGCACCCGGAACGTGTGCAGGCCGTCCGGGAGCGTCGAGGTCGTGAACGGCGAGGCGCAGGATGCGAAGGGAGCATCGTCGATCTGACAGCTGAAGCTGGAGTCCGCGTCCAGGGAAGAGAAGACGAAGCTCGGCTTCGGGTCCTTGCTGACCTCGCCGAAGGCGAGCCCGCCGGTGATCGAGACCTCGGCGGGCCCGTCCACGGTCCAGGCGCGAGTGGCGACGTGAGTGTTCCCGGCCGCATCCGTTGCCTTCACCTGGAAGGTGTACGAGCCGTCCGCAAGGCCGGAGGCCGTGAACGGCGAGCCGCAGTCCCGGAAGACGCCTGAGCCGAGGAACCGGCAGCCGAAGCTGACGTCGGGCTCGTCCGAAACGAAGCCGAACGCGGGACTCCGATTGGACGAGGTGGAGCCGGCTGCGGGACCGGAGCTGATCGTCACGGTCGGAGGGGTGGTGTCCACCGTCCAGGTGCGCGTGGCGACGTCGGTGTTCTGAGCCCTATCCGTTGCCCTCACCCGGAAGCTGTGCGAGCCATCAGGGAGATCGGAGACGCTGAACGGGGAGGTGCAATTCTCAAAGCCGCCGCCGTCGAGCTCACATTCGAGGGTGGCGCCGGGGTCGTTCGTGGCGAAGCCGAAGGCCGGGTTCGGATCGGCCTCGGTGGAGCCGTGCGCGGGACCGGAGGAGATGGTGACCGCGGGCGGATCGGTGTCCACGGTGAAGGCCCGCCACCGAACGGCGCTCTCGTTGCCGGGGGCGTCGATCGCCTTGACGTAGAGGGCATGGGGGCCGTCCGCGAGCGGGGGACCGGAGAACGGCGTGGCGCAGGGCCTGAATGGGTGAGCATCGAAGTGGCAGGCAAAGGTCGAACCCGGCTCGGTCGAGGTGAAGGTGAAGTCTGGGGTCGGGTCGTTCGTGAAGCTCCCGTAGGCTGGTCCCGAGGCCATGCGCGCCTCCGGAGGGGTCGTCTCGGCGGTGAAGGCCCGGAACGCGTCGTAGGCGGGTTTCGGGGAGCGGTCGTAGCGGACCAGCCCCGCCGTGCCGCAGATGCTGCACAACCTCGCGTACCCGGAATCCGGATCGGGATCGTGCCAGAGGAACCAGAAGATGCGCTGCACGTTCCAAGCCGCTCGATTGCTCAGGATCAGCTTGAAGGCGCTTTTGAGCAGGTCGCGCTGGCCTGTGAGGCCCTTGTTGTAGCCGAACTGGTCCGGGGCTCCGGACCCCCAGGCGAGCTCGGTGAGCCACAGGGGCGTCGCAGCATCGTCGTGGTCCGTCATCACGGCCCGGAATTGCTCGATCTTCATCCGGAGCTCGGTCGGGCCGCGCGCATACGGATGAAGGGCGGCAACGTCGAAGTCGTCCTTGGCCCCGGGCACCTGGTAGAGGTTGTCGAGGAAGACCCAGGCTGTCGCGTCTCCGAACCCGGGCATTCCGGCGAGCACGATCTGTGCCTGCGGATCGCGGCTCTTGATCGCGTCGTGGGAGATATGGAGCAGGCGGGCGTACTTTTGAGCCGTGTGTTCGACGGTCTGGCCGGGGTCGAAGTACTTGCTCAGGTTGGGCTCGTTCCAGATCTGCCAGGACTGAATCGGCAGCGGCTTGGCGTCCGCCCCGAACCGCTGCCGGTAGCCGTTGGTCCAGTAGCTGCCGCCCGGCCCGTAGCGCGCCACGGCCGCCTCGAGGAAGTCCCGCCACGCCTGCACGTCGGCAGCGCTGTCGAGCGGGGGACGCGCGGGGGCCCCGCTGCCGACCCACTGCGGAGATCCCCATACGAACGGGACCGGCCTGATTCCGCGCGAGGCGAGGGCGCCGACCAACCAGTCCCGGTCGCTCCAGTCGTAGGAGCCCGGGTTGGACTCCACCGCCCTCCACTTGAGCAGGAAGCGCTCCGTCCGGACCCCCATATCGGCCATTCCCTGGGCGTCCTTGGCACCGAGGGCTCCCTGGGCAATGCCGAAGAACTCCGATCGGGCCGCCCCTGCCGGCGAGGCGGTGAACAGCGCCACGCTGAGGACGCTGAGAACGATTGCGAGACGAGTCAAACCTGGTCCCTGCTTTCCACCCTGGCGGTCCGGATCTCCGACAGGCGAAGCGTAGTGGCGGCGAAGGCCGCCCGAGCGCCTCAGCGCCGATTTTCTGGACGTTTGTACGTACTTAGCGGGTTACCCGTCGGTCAAAAGGGGCGCGCTTTTTGAAGCTCAGGCCTGGCCGGCAGACATCGCTGCTGCAGCGCGCTTCTCCATCTCGCCGGGTGGCACGTCCTCGACGTGGGTGGCCACGTGCCAGCGGTGGCCGAATGGATCCTCGAACGAACCTGAGCGGTCGCCATAGAATTTGTCCTCAACCGGCTGCAGCGCCTTTGCCCCAGCCGCTACCGCACGCTCGAAGGTGCCATCTGCGTCCTCGACGTAGACATGGAGCGACACCGGGGTGCCCCCCACGGTCCTCGGGCTGCGCGCGTCCATCTCCGGGGACTCGTCGGCGAGCATGATCACCGAGTCACCGATCTTGAGCTCAGCGTGGCCGACCCTGTCTTCGGGCGCGCCCATGCGCATGCGCTCGGTGGCGCCCAGGACCGAGGTGTAGAAGTCGATCGCCGCACTTGCGCCGTCGACGATCAGGTACGGCGTGATTCGGGGATATCCCTCGGGGATCGGCTGGACCATGGCTTCGGACCTCCTGACGTTTTCGCGAGCGGCCTGTCGGCGCGAACGAGCAGCGGTTGGTCGCACCGCAGGGTCAAGACAACCTAGCTACTCGAGGTTCTCGGCGACCTCTCCAGCCTCGCCAAGCTTCTCGACGAGCCAGTAGCGCTGATACCTCGTAACCACCACCTCGACGTCCGGGGCAAGATGGCCCGGTGCCACCGCAAATCGGTTGGGCCGCGAGCGAACTTCTTGCCACTCCTCTCGAGATATCGGGAAGCGAACGGCGCAGTCGAGCCGCCAGCACTCACATAGGAACCCGGCAGCCGGATGGCCGCCTTTCATCCACTGGGCTCTGTTGAGGTCCCTGCACTTGGCCTCGTTGTATGCGATGCGCTTTTCCCGCGAACCGAAAAGCGGGCGTACGGATTCGGCCACTGACCCCATAAACCCCAAGGCCCTCGTGAGAAGCGGGTGGTGGACGGACGTTGAAAGTCGAATCGACTATGCGTGATCTCGACCTTCCCCCCCACGACCCTTGACACGACCTGCTGGCAGTGAGAGGCTCGCCATCTCAACACCACGAAGCCGCTGGCGAGTCAACGAGCAATGCGACAAGGGGGAAGAATCGCGTCGGCGACTGTGGTTGCCGTGGCCACATCGGCTGTCGCGATCTTCAGTGGCGGCCCGGCGGCGGTCGGTCGGTCGGTGCCCAGGTGCCACGGCGTTCGCGCCACACAGGTCGGAACCAGCCACCCAGACCTCTTCCACACCGGCCGAGGCCGGGACGTGGTGGTGGGCCGAGGTAGCAACGACGTCATCTCGACAGGCCGCGGCAAGGACATCGTGTGCGGCGGTCGTGGGAATGACGCGGTCTGGGGACGAGGCGGGTCCGACAAGCTCTCGGGCGGGGCCGATGATGACCTGATCTATGGCGGTAACGGTGCGGACCGCCTGTTTGGCGAGGTCGGGGGCGACGCCCTCTTCGGTGGGCCGGACAACGATGTGATCTTCGGCACGCGCGGCTGGGACTGGCTCGACGGTGGCACGCAACGCGATCGCTGCACGGGCGGCAAGCCGAAGAGAGATTTCACCCACCGTCACCTCCGCGACTACTCGACCCATGGGTGCGAGGTGAGCCGAACCGCCTATCACCCCTTCTGAGTCACCCGCTCGGGAGATACTGCGCGGGCGATGTCACAGGAGAACGTCAAGCTGGTGCGCCGCTACGAAAGCCTTTGAGCGCGGCGACCTTGAGGAAGTACAGAACGCCGTCGATCCGGAGATGGTCATTTACAGATGGCAAAGCCGGGATTGGCGCGTTTGTGGCGCATAGCGCCATAAAGTCGCCGACGGCCTGTTTGGCTCGCGGCTGACCTGGGTATACATAAGCTGTAGCCCACGTTCCCCCTTTGCGTGGGGATGCATTACGCGAAGCGCGGACCCTCGGCAGGGAAGCCGGTTAGGTTCGCGTTTTGCATTCTCGGGCTGCCCACCGCACCGTCCTCGTCGCCTAGCCCATCGCTTTCTTCGCAGCGAGCGGGAAGACGACTCGTCGCTTCAGATTCAGGCTGCTACGTTGAAGTGCTGCCCAAAGCCGGCGTGAGATTCGTCGGGAAACGACTGAGACGCAGAAGATCAGCGGATCTGAGGTGGATCGGGCGCAAATTTGGGAAGGAGAGGCGCATGGAATCGAGCGCCAACAAGCAGCCCCTCATGGAGCGGAGGTTCGAGCATCTGGTCGCCGAGGTGCGTGCTCACGAGGTGGCCACCCGGCGGAAGGTGACGCACCCGAGTCGGCCCCAGGACGACCGGCTCTACCGTCGCCTGCGCCAGATCAACGGAATGACCGACGACGACGGCGAGGTCATGCTGCTCGGCTATCCCCCCGACCTTCTCCCTACGGCTAGGGAGCCGGGGCAGAAGGAGGCCCCGGTTCAGGATGCCTAAGTAGACATTTTTTTCCGCTTGGCGCGCGCCGTCAGCCACTCGGGCGGTCCCGCATAGGCAAAAGGAGGTCGCATCGCACCCCCTGAAGCCTGCGTCGCCCTCCGAGGTACACTGTTAGTAGCTGCGCGCTGGGTTCTTTCTCGTACCCCCTCCGCCCTTCGAGCGCTTTCTTCTACAGAGGGGGTCGAGGAAGAGTGTCGGTCGTGACCGACCCGAGGACGACCCGGCTGCCCGAGGGACTGCCGGCAGAGATCACCAAGTCGCTCGTCTGGCTGTGGACGAGGTATGCGGGCAAGGCACCAACGAACGCCCGAACCGAGGTTCGGGGCAATGTCGTCACCTGCACGCTCGTAGACGCGGTGGGCGACTTCAACAGGAGCATGATCGCTCCGCAGGCTGGAGATACGGTTCGAGGGGAGGGGAAGCTCACCCAGGCCGCGTACAAGCGCGACGCGGTCGCAGCGATCGTCAGGGCCACCCGGCAGCGCGTCGCGTCGTTTGTGAGCAGTCACGACCGAGATACGGACGTCGCCACGGAGGTTTTCACCCTGGAGCCCTCGCTCAAGCGAGGAGCGCCCGCGCTCGCCGACAGGCGACTCAACTACGGTTCGCGCTGAGCGATGAGCTTCGAGCTGTCGAGCGCCAGAACCACCACCACGAACCGGCTCATGCTTGAGGTGGAGGAGCGTTATGCCCGCGAGCGCTACAAGCTCTGTAGGGCGAAGAGCTTTGGCCCGCGCATCACGAGTCCGGCACGGCTCCGTGAGCTCGAGCGAGCCTGGACGTTGGCTCAGTCGCGATTGCGCCGCGACCAGAACCTCGAAGCCGCCGAGCAGCGCGTTCGCTTGACACTCAACAACTAGGAGCGAAAAACATGGCCTCAAGCAGCAAGAAGAAGACCACGATGGCAAAGCTGAACCGGGAACGCAGACTCCTCGAGCGTCGCCAGGAGAAGCAGGCGAAGAAGCTTGCGAGGAAGCAAGCTTCCGCAGAACGAGCGGCGGCGGCGGAGGGCGACGCCTAGGAGATTGGACCATCGAGGTAAGGGCTTCCACCGGGATCGAGCCCATTCCGTCCTCATTTTCGCCGTGAGTGTGTCTACTAGCTGGTGTGGTCGGCTTCGAGCACGAACATCTCCACCGCCAGGTCGGGGTCTTGGCGGTTGGCGCTCATGAACGCCGCGACCTTGCGCCCAGACAGCTCCTCGATCGCATCGACGAACTTCGCCTTCATGCTGTCCTGCCAACTCAGCCTCGCCTGGCGGACCTCGTGCCACTTGCCGGCCTCGAACAGCGTTTGCTCGGCCGCCGAGTAGCCCCCGCCCAAGACGACGATCACGAGCTCGGGGTGCAAATAGGTGCGACAACGGCTCGGTCCCGTCCCATAGTGCTCCTTGTAGAGGCCGACCATCGTGGTCGATATGTCCTGGCGCAGCGTGCCCTGGCCCTCCTCGTGGGGCTCCCGCATCGCCGCGGCATCCTCAGGATGAAGCTCCTGGTCTTTCATTGGTACTTCGTCCTCCGTTCGCAGTCGAGCCCAGGGACCTATCTACGACCCACGCCCGCACCACAGCAGGAGCTGTGACGAGGCATTCCGCTGCCAGCTGCGTCCCTGTCGCGACCACGCGTAGAGCCACAAGGCGGAGCGCTCGTCGTCGATCAGATCGGGAATTCGTTGGATCTGGTCCTCGATGGCGTCGAACGGCGTGCCCGAGTTGATCATCCCAGCCACCTCGTGCTTTGCGTGCATCAGGCCCATGACGCCAGTCCTTTCTGATCGGAGCCAGCGGCCAGAACCTGGAGGAAGCGCAGCGCCCGGTCGGGCTCGCGCGTAACGTCGGTGAGGGCTCCTTCCATGATGGCCACGAGGAGCCTCCTTCCATATATGGCCCGGTCCGCTTCCGCCAGTCGGCTGACGGGACCGTGCCGTTCCCGACACAAGATAGACCGTTCCGACACAGGCTGAACGCTCCTGGCCTGCTCACAGTCTTTATTCCGCTACGTGGGGCTTTTCTGTCCTTGAGGGGTGCCCGCCGCACCCTTGCCAGGAATCGGAGTAGCCTTGAATGACAGCCGCCGAGGGTTTCTCCGTTCCTCTCATCCTTCCACCGACAAGGCGGCAATGGCCTCGAGAGGGATGAGAGAGGGGATGCCCAAATGGGCAACTCAGACACAGGCCGCGAGAACCGTGAACCGCCGTTGGTCGGCTCCGCAGCTTCAGATCCATGGGGGGGCGCTTCGGTTTGTTCGCGTAGAGCCGGGGGCGTAATGCTCGTAGAG